>OLGZ01000123.1_pt1 | contig 73556 bp, 64 predicted proteins | sample 1605981 | NCBI WGS metagenome assembly OLGZ01 (sample SAMN03283291) | human gut metagenome | biome: human-associated habitat; material: feces | host: Homo sapiens | place: Peru | collected 2012
AAAAATCCAAAGAATTTAAGGCACGCTTTAAATTTATGGATACTTCGCTGCGCTCAGTATGACAAGATAAGTCAGTATGACAAAAAGCGTAAAAAACATAAAAAGCAACAAGCTTTGGTAAAAATATAACAAAAGTATAAGCGTTGGCAAAAAAGCAGAAAAAAGTATAAGATTGATAAAAAACAAAAAAATACAAAATAACGAAAAAAGCATAAAAAATATAAAAAACACAAACAAGCCACAAAGGATAAAATTTAAACAAAAATAAAGATAAAATTTTAAATAAAATTAAGGATAAAATTTGAACAGACTTTTTGTTGCTTATAAGCCCGTAAATATCAGCTCCAACGCCTTTTTGCATACGCTTAAAAAAAAGTATAAAGTGCAAAAGGCAGGGTATTCTGGCACGCTTGACCCCTTTGCAAATGGCGTTTTAATCGTGGCTTTTGGGGCTTACACGCGCCTTTTTCGCTTTTTAAGCAAAACGCCTAAAATTTATGAGGCGACTTTGTGGCTTGGGGTGAAATCTTTGAGTTTTGATGATAAAAATATCACGCAAGTTGCTACTTTACCGCCATTTGAGTTTAAAAATTTAGAGCAAATCACGCACCAAATGCTAGGTGAGCTTACTTTCACGCCGCCTGCATTTAGCGCAAAGCGAGTTGGGGGCAAAAGAGCGTATCAGTTTGCCGCAAAAGGCGAGCAGGTAGAGCTTAAAGAATGCGTGATGCAAATTTATGGCTGCGAAATTTTGCATTACGCTCACCCCTTTTTAACGCTTCGTTTGAGCGTGAGCGAGGGCGCTTATGTGCGCTCTTACTGCGAAATTTTTGCGCAAAAGCTTGGTATAAACGCCACTTTAAGCGCACTCACTCGCTTGAAAGAGGGTAAATTCGTGTATGAAAATGAAAAAAGTTTGAATGTTTTGGATTTTTTAAATTTAGAAAAAAATGAGCTAAAAGACAGCACAAAACTTGAAAATGGCACGAAAATTGCTTTAAATGAGCTAAAAATTCAAAAAAATGGCGAATTTTTTGTCGAATGTAAAGAATTTTTTAGTATTATAAGCGTAAAAAACGATGAGGTTAAATATATCTTAAACAAGGTTGCAAAATGCTAATTTTATCAAGGAAAGAAGACGAAAGTATCCAAATCGGCGAGGATATAGAGATAAAGGTTGTGCAAACTGCCAGAGGTTTCGTAAAGATAGGCATCGAAGCGCCAAAGTCTGTGCTTGTCTTGCGTAAAGAACTTTTGGACGAGGTCAAGGACAAGAATTTACTCTCTGTGAAAAAGGACAATGTGGCTTTGGACGCTTTGAGTAAAAAGATAAAGCAATGAAAGCGCACGCTAAGGCTAATGTTTTCTTAAAACTCACAGGATTTGATGAGCGAAACTACCATATTTTAAGCTCTCGCTTTGTCTTGCTCGATGAAATTTACGATGAAATCGAGCTTACGAAAGACAAAAAGCGCGAGGGCTTTGAAATCATCAGCGAATTTCAGTGTCAAAACAATCTCATCGCCAAAGCGCACGCACTTTTGTGTGAGTGTGGCTTTGCAAATGCCCTAAATGAGTGCTTTAAAGACTATGCTGTAAAATTAAACAAACGAATTCCCCTTTGCGCTGGGCTTGGCGGAGGCAGCACGGACGCGGCTTGCTTTTTAACTCTCATCAACGAAAGCCTAAATTTAAGGCTTTCGCGCGAAAAGTTAATGCAAATAGGCTTTAAGCTGGGTAGCGATGTGCCGTTTTTTTTGAGCGGTTTTAAAAGCGCAAATGTGAGCGGTGCTGGCGAAATCATCGCTGAATTTACAGATGAAATCCCGCCTTTAAACTTTACTTTTTCTCAGTGTGAGTGCCTGAGCGCAAGCGTTTATGCTGAATTTGACAAGGGCGAGTTTGATTTTCAAAAAAATGCTAAATTCGCCAAAGAATTTGAAAAAAAAAGCTCCAAAGAGCTTTTAAACGCCTATGAAAACACGCTTTTGAATGATTTGTTTGCCCCTTGTGTGCGTTTGTATCCCACAATGTCGGCGTTTTTAGAGCAGGGCTTTTTTTTAAGTGGCAGCGGAAGTGCCGTTTTTAAGGTGGGCAAGTGAAAATCATCGCGCGAAACAAAAAAGCCTTGTTTGACTTTGAAATTTTAGAAAAATTTGAAGCGGGCATTGAGCTTAAAGGTAGCGAAGTGGTGGCTTTGCGCGCTGGACGGGCAAATTTAAAGGACAGCTTTGCGCGTATCATCAAGGGCGAGCTGTTTTTGCTCAACGCTCACATATCGCATTTAAGCACGACAAATGCGCATTTTAAGCACGATGAAACACGCCCGCGCAAGCTTTTAATGCACCGCAAGCAAATCGACAAGCTTTTAGGCAAGGTGAGCGTGGAGGGCTACACGCTGGTGGTGCTTGACTTGTATTTTAACGCCAAAAACCGCGTCAAAGCCACGCTTTGCGTAGCCAAAGGCAAGCAGTTGCACGACAAAAGAGAAGCCTTAAAGAAAAAGCAGGCGGATTTAGAGGCAAGAGCGGCGATGAAAGCGGTGTCAAAAAAGATGAAAATGTAGCAAAAATTCACAAAATTTCGCTACAATACACACTTTAAAAAAGGACAGATGATGAAAATCAAATTTTTATTTTTAAGTGCGCTTTTGATTTTGGGCGTATTTTTGGGCTGCTCGGAAGAAAAGGTTGTCAATGACTTTGAATTTAAAGAGTTTGAAGAGGGCGAGCAAATAACGCTTCAAAGCGTGATGGACAAGCAGCTTGTGCTGGTGCGACAAAATGGGGGCTTTGTCATCTTAAATGATGAAAAAAAGGTGCTGATGGTTGATATTTTTGGCACTTTTTGCGCTCCGTGCAAGGAAGAAGCGCCACACCTAACGCAGCTTTGGCGCAAAAATGCCGATAAATTCACGCTTATAGGGCTTACGCACTTTGAAAGCGTGAGCGATGATGAGGTGCGAAACTTTGCGAACAACTACGGGGCTTTTTATTTCATCAGCAACCAAAAGCAAAACGAACGCCTTGTGAAGCAGATTTTAAAGGACATTAACTACCAAAATATGGAGCAACTGCCTTTCAAAGTGGTGCTTAAAAACGGCGTTTATCAAAGCGTGCAGGACTTTTGGAGCAAGGGCAAAAAAGTGAAATTTTATCTTGGCAAAGTGCCTACAAGCCTTATGGAAGAGGATTTGAGAGGGATTTTAGATGATAAAGCAAACTAAACCCGCCACACAGCACCAAGAAGATAGCCAGCTTGCCGAGCCTAAAATGTATAAACTTCTGCTTTTAAACGATGAGGTTACGACTATGGACTTTGTGATAGAGGTTTTGATGCAAATTTTTCATTATAATTTCGCAGACGCCAGCCGCATAATGCTTGAAGTTCATCACAACGGCAGCGGAGTGTGTGGCATTTTCACAGAAGAAATCGCCCTTTCAAAGCAAAAGCAAGTGAAAATCGCAGCGCAAGAGGCGGATTTTCCGCTACAAACAAGGATAGAAGAAGAATGAAATACAACGAGGATTTAAAACAATACCTAGCAAATGCCGAGCATTTAAGCACGATAAATCACCACGAATTCATCACTTGCGAGCATTTGCTCTTTGCCTTGCTTAAACTCAGCCCCGATTTTCGTGGCATTTTCAACGAGTGTGCGGACGGAGAATTCAGCGTGCTTGAAAATGAGCTGAAAAACCATATCGCCCAGCGCAACCAGATTTTAAGCTATGAGGTGCGCCCTATGTATTCTGTGGTGCTTGATGAAATTTTGACGACTTTAAACAAAGGAAAAACCAGCCCCAAAATCATCGATTTTTTGGAGGGCGTGAGCAAAGATGAGCGCACTTACTCGAAATTTTTGCTTGAAAAACACGCCTTAAATTTAGACAAAATCAAAGAACTTAAAAACACGCCAGAGATAAAAACCCTGCGAAACGCCCAAAATTTAACCACTCTTGCCAAAGAGGGCAAGCTCGAACCCTTAGTCGGGCGCGAATTTGAGCTAAACAGAATGATGCAGGTTTTAAGTCGCCGCAAAAAAAGCAACCCCATACTTGTGGGCGAAGCAGGCGTTGGCAAGACGGCTATTGTCGAGGGTTTAGCCCTTGCTATCGCTCAAAAAAAAGTGCCAAAAAATTTACAAGATACTCAAATTTACGCCTTTGATATGAGTAGCTCAAAGTCCGCACTCAAAGACATTATCAACGAACTTGCTCATATACCAAACTCCATTTTGTTTCTTGATGAAATTCACACGCTTGTCGATAAGGACAATCACGAGATTTCAAACGACATAAAGCCAGCCCTTTCAAATGGGACGCTCAAATGTATAGGCGCGACTACTTTTTTGGAGTATAGAAACAGCTTTGCGAAAAATAAGGGTTTAAGCAGGCGTTTTGCTAAAATCGATGTCGATGAGCCGAGCAAAGACGAGGCTTTGTTGATTTTAAAAGGCGTTAAAAGCCGATACGAGGACTTTCACGGCGTGAAATTCAACGATGAAGTGCTTGAAAGCAGCGTTGAGCTGAGTAAAAAACTCTTCCAAGATAAATTTTTGCCTGATTCTGCCATCGAGCTTATCGATGAGCTGGGCGCGAGCTTTATCTTTAAAGAGGGCAAAAAAGAGGCGAATTTAGCGGATTTGGACGAGGTCGCTAAAAAGATGACGCATTCTCATAAAACCTTTGGTTTTGATAAGGTAAAAATGTTTGAAAACCTTGAAAGCGAGCTTAAAAAACAAATTTTCGGGCAAGATGAAGTGATAGAATCTGTGTGCGCCACGCTCAAACAAAGCTATGCGGGCTTTAAAACCTCAAATTCGCCACGAGGGGTGTTTTTATTTACAGGCAGCAGCGGAGTCGGTAAAACTGAGCTTTGCAGGGTTTTGGCGCAGAGTTTGGGGCTTCATTTTGAACGCTTTGATATGAGCGAATACTTTGACAAACACGAGATTTCAAGGTTCATCGGCTCGCCGTCTGGTTATGTGGGACACGAAGAGGGCGGTATTTTGACAAATGCAGTGCGAGCTAACCCTTACAGCGTAGTGCTTTTTGACGAAGTAGAAAAGGCAGACCCCAAAGTCAGCAATGTTTTCTTACAAATCTTTGACAGCGCCACGCTTACTGACGGGGCTGGCTTAAAGGCGGATTTTCAAAACACCATCATCGTAATGACTTCAAATTTAGGGCTTAAAGAGAGCAACGAGCTTGGTTTTTTAAGCAAAGATGAGGCGAAAAGCGACAGGGCGATAAAGGAATTTTTCGCGCCTGAATTCATCAACCGCATCGATAAAATCTTGCATTTTAAGGATTTGGGCGATGAAAGTTTGGAAAAAATAGTCCAAAAAGAGCTGAATTTAATCGCCGCAAACCTCAAAAACATAAGCATTCAAGCGGATTTAAAAGTCAAAAAATACCTCGTGCAAAAGGTGCAGAAAAAAGAATTCGGCGCAAGACTCTTAAAACGCATCATCGCAGAAGAAGTGAGCGAAAAATTAAGCGATGAAATCCTTTTTGGGCGGCTTAAAAATGGTGGGCTGGTGAAACTTACGCTCAAAAACAACGCCATTGAGTTCGCATTTAGCCCCTTAAAAAGCTAAATTCGCTGTGGTTTGGCAATGAGCGATGAATTTGTGAGCGATTTATACAAGGCGCTTTTAAACGCACCAGAAAATGCGCCTGTGTTTTTCAGCGACAAACTCGACAAACAAAGCCTGCTTGAAGCCTATAAATTCGGGCTTTTTCCTTGGACGAACGCGCCCGTTTCGTGGTGGTGTCCAAATCCTAGAATGGTGCTTGCACCACGCGAAATTTACAGACAAAAAAGCGTGCGGCGTTTTTTCAGCCGCTATGAGATAAGGCTTGACACGGCTTTTACGGAGCTTATGCGCCTTTGTGCGGGTGCTAGGGAACATTCGTGGATAGATGATGACTTTGTGAGCGTGTATAGCGAGCTTTTTAAAGACGGAGTTGCCCACAGCGTAGAGATTTACGAAAATGACACTCTTGTGGGCGGGCTTTACGGGCTTATCATCGGCAAAATGTTTTTTGGCGAAAGTATGGTAAGCCTTGCTAAAAACGCTTCAAAACTCGCTATGATAGCACTTTGCGAGCTTTTAACACCCTATGATTTTCTCATCGATTGTCAAATTTACAACCCGCATTTAGCCTTTATGGGCGCAAAAACTATGCAAAGGGCTGAATTTTTAGGCATTTTGGAGCAAAAAGTCAGGCAAAAAAGCGGCTTTGATGAATTTAAAAACCTTGCCTTAAATTTTAACTCTCTTTTCCAAAAGCGTTGATTTGCGTCTCAACCATCATCGCAAGGACGAGTAAGCAAACTTCGCACGCCATTTTGTAAAGCAAATTACAATGACAAACTACTTTATCATTTTAAGCAACGCGCGTTAGCACAAAGCGACCAAGCAGCTTGCAAAACATAAACCAAAAATCACTTTTGTCATTTTGAGCTTTTACTAGAAAGTAACCCGCAGCGGATTATAAAGAATAGCAAAGGCTAAAATATCCTTAAATTTAAAGCAAGCGAGCTTTTTATCTTATAATTTAAGCTTGTTTTAGAGTAAATCAACCCATTTTAAACTTAGAATTTAATTTTAAGTCAATCAATTCATCTTAAATTTAAAGCTTGATTTTAAGCAAAGCAACCCATTTTAAATTCAAACTTAAATTTAAAATAAAACAGCCCGTCATAAATTTAAACTTGATTTAGGATAAAACAGCTTATCTTAATTTTAAGTTTATTTTAAGCAAAACAACCCATCTTAAATTTAGGCTTGATTTTGAGCAAATCAGCTTTTAAACCACTGGGCGATTTTGTCGAAAAAGCCCTTTTGCTCGTCATTTAAGCCATCTTCGCTTACGCCAAAACTTTCGTTGAGCTTGCCCAGCAAGTCTTTTTGCTCATCGCTTAAATTTTTGGGGAATTTCACGGCGATTTGCACGATTTGACGCCCCTTTTTGTCGCTGTTTAGGTGCTTTATGCCTTCATTTTCTAGCACAAATCTATCGCCGTCCTTTGCGCCCAAAGGCAGCTGCAAAAAGGCGTGCGAGCGCAAAGTCGGCACTTTAACCCTTTCGCCTAGTGCTACCTGCGTGAAAAACACGGGAAATTCGATATACACATCGCTGCCGTCTCGCAAGAAAAATTTATCATCAGCCACGCTCACGCGCACAAGCAAATCGCCGCGAGTGCCGTCTTTTAGGACATTGCCCTTGTCCGCCACTCGCAAGCTCATACCATCATCTATGCCCTCAGGCACTTTCACTTCGACATTTTCGCTGATTTCTTCATAGCCTTTGCCCTTGCATTGAGCGCATTTTTCTTTGATGATTTGCCCTACACCAGCGCACTCTGCGCAAGTTTGCACGAAAGTCATAAAGCCACTTTGCACGCCCACTTGCCCTTTGCCCTTGCATTTGGGGCAAGTCGTCAGTGCGCCGTCTTTGGAGCTAGAGCCTTTGCAGGCTTTACAAGCGCTTTTGTAGCTGAATTTCACGCTTTTCGTGCAGCCAAAAACGGCTTCCTTAAAGCTTAAATTCAGCAAAACGCCTAAATTTGCATCATAAGCATCTTGTGAGCCTCGTCTTTTGCCCATATTTCCAAAGCCACCGCCAAAAAAGCTTGAAAAAATGTCGCCCAAATCAAAGTCATCAAAGCTAAATCCGCCACTTTTCAGCCCATCGCGCCCGTATCTGTCATACACTGCTCGCTTTTCGTCATCGCTAAGCACTTGATAAGCTTCGTTGATGAGTTTAAATTTGCTTTCAGCTTCGCTGTCGCCTTGATTTCTGTCAGGGTGAAACTGCAAAGCTAGCTTGCGGTAGGCTTTTTTGATACTTTCTTTATCTGCTGTCCGTGAAATTTCTAAAATTTCATAATAATCAATCTCCACTTCGTCCCTTTTTTGCAAAAAATGAAAATAATTTTACCAAATTTTTATAATGTTAAGTTAAATTTAACAAAACTTTGTTACAATGTGTTTGTATTTTTATTAAAAGAAAGGCACAAAATGATGAATATACTGATGATTGAGGACGATACAGAGTTTGCTACTTTGCTTTCTGAATACCTTGCTCAATTTAACATTAAAATCACAAACTACGAGGACCCTACGCCTGTGATGGGGCTGAAAATGGGCGATTATGATTGCTTGATTTTGGATTTGACCTTGCCGGGCATTGACGGGCTTGAAGTGTGCCGCGAGATTCGCACCAAAAGCGACATTCCTATCATCATCTCCTCAGCACGTGGGGATTTGAGCGACAAGGTTGTAGGCTTGCAAATCGGGGCTGATGATTATCTGCCAAAGCCTTATGACCCCAAAGAAATGTATGCTAGGATTATGAGCCTTATCCGCCGCACCAAGCGTTCAGCTGTCCCAGTAGAAGTTCCGCAAGAGCCTGCTAAATCAGCCTTTCAAGTCAGCGACAGAAAGCACGAGATAAGCTATCGGGGCAGACTTCTCACACTCACCCCAGCAGAGTATGAAATTTTGGACTATTTGTTTAAGCAACACGGCTTTGCGATTTCACGCGAACAGCTTGTAAATCACTGCCGCAGCTTAAAGGATAAAAATTCAAAAAGCCTTGATGTCATCATCGGGCGTTTAAGAACGAAGATAGAGGACAACGCCAAGTCGCCAAGGCACATTTTATCCGTGCGTGGCATAGGCTACAAACTCATAGGATGAAGTCATCTATACAGCTGAAAATCAGCATTTTGTTCGCCATCGTTTGCCTTTTAATCGGTATTTTGTTTGTTATTTCTTTAAAATGGACACTGCAAACATACGACAGCGAACAACGCGACTACCACGAAAATGTCGTTAAATTCCTAGTAAGCAACTACAACCTTAACAGCGACAAAAATCTCACTCGTCATCTTATGAATAGTGGCTTTAAGCTTGTCGAGGACAAAAAACTCGCCCAAGATGTCAAGCAAAATGGCAAGTATCATTTTAAGATGATGACGGATTTTGGGCTTGTTTCGTCTATATCTTATGATTATGCGCTTTTTTTGGAGCTGATAGATGATGATGAGGATATATTGTTTAAGACAAAAAGAAGCAATATCGCCTTTGAATTTATGCTTTTTGGCTTTTTGCTTTCTGTGGTGCTGGTGTTTGTGCTGTATTTGTCGATTATGAAATCCCTAACCCCGCTTGGAAAATTACGAAAGCAAATTGCCCTTGCGGTGAGCGGCGAGGACTTTTTCGCGCAGGATTTTAAAAGAGACGACATAGGCGAAATCGCCACGGATTTTTCAGATACGATTGAGCGAATGCACGAGCTTGTGGAGTCTAGGCAGCTTTTTTTACGCACCATAATGCACGAATTTAAAACGCCCATCGGCAAGGGCAGGCTTGTGGCTGAGATGATAAAAGAAAAAAAGCAAAAAGAACGGCTAGTGGATATTTTCACGCGCCTTGACACGCTGATAAACGAGTCGGCTAAAATCGAAAGTTTGTTTTCCAAAAACTACACCCTTGAAATCCGCCCGCACCGCTTTGACGAAGTGCTTGAACAAGCCAAAAAAATGCTGCTTGATGTGGAATTTGACAAAAAAGTCAAGGTAAAAAAGAGTGATAAATTTAGCCTAAATGTCGATATAGACAGCTTTGCGCTGGTTCTTAAAAACTTAATCGAAAACGCACTTAAATACTCAGATGATGGAATTTGCACTATCGAGTGCTTTGAAAACGGCTTTGTCGTCAAAAACAAGGGCAAACCCTTTAAGCACGACTACACAGAATACCTAAAACCCTTTATCCGCGAAAAGGACAACAAAAAAGAAGGACTTGGGCTAGGGCTTTACATAGTGGATAAAACTTGCGTAAGCCATCGTTTCGAGCTTTCGTATGAGTATAAAGGCTCAAATCACTGCTTTAAGGTTATCGCAGACAGCACTTTGGCAGAGCAAAAGAGCAAAAATTTAGGCGATGAAAAAAGCGACAGCACAAGGGCGAAAATGTCGCCCCCCCCCCCCCCGCAATCTACGAGATTTTTTATGAGAGCAAGTGATGGGCAAGAAAAATAACGAAAAATTCAACGAGCTTGTGGCGAGTTTCGCGAGTTTGCCGACTATCGGCAAAAAAACAGCCATTCGGCTTGCGTATTTTGTGAGCTTGCAAAACCACCTTGCAGGCGCAAAACTCGCCCAAGACATAGAAAACGCCATTCGTTTCATCAAGCCTTGCAGCAAATGCGGAGCTTTGAGCGAAAACGAGCTTTGCGAAATTTGCGCCGATGATGAGCGCGATAGGGATTTGCTCTGTCTTGTGGAGGACGCAAAGGACATTTTAATCCTTGAAGAAAGCGGCAGTTTCAACGGGCTTTATTTCGTGCTTGACGAGCTAAATGACGAAAAAGTAGCAAAACTGCGTGCGATGATACTTGAATTTAGCGTCAAAGAGCTGGTTTTCGCGCTCACTCATTCTGTAAATGCCGAAGCGATGGGCTTTTTTGTGGAGGACAAGTTGGCGGACTTGAATTTGTCGATGAGCAAAATCGCCCAAGGCGTGCCAAGCGGCGTGCATTTGGAAAATGTGGATTTCATCTCTTTGCATAAGGCTATGGTTTTTCGCACGAAACTTAAATGAGCTAAATCCTAAATTCACGCAATTTGCTTTTGATACTCTTGCTAAAATGCTGAATTTTATTTTAAACAAGGCTTAAAAAGGGTTTGCCTTAAAAGCTTGCAAACAACCTTTTATCCTTGTCATACTCAGCAAAAGCTGACAAATTTAGCGTTTAAATCAAAGCCAAAATGTTTGATAAACGCTATTTTGAAAATTTATGAGGCTTTTGCCTTACCATTGAAGTTTGCCCGTGTTGTTGGTTAAAATTTCCTTTGCACTTCTGTATTCTAGCTTTGCGCCATAAAGTTTGCAAATTTCGCTAAGATACTCGAAACTTTGCTTGTCGTCTTTGTTTAAGATGGCTTGTTTATACCCCTCAAATGAGGTGTCAAATTTAAGCTTTCTTTCATAATGGGCTTGTTTCATTTTTTCAGCAAGCATTTGCCTGTTTTCAATGATTTGCGGCAACTTTTCCATACATAAAGCCGCGATTTCCTCGTAGCGTTTTTTGCTGATTTCAGCCTGCGCAAAGACACCAAAAAGCGTTTCTAGCGCAAAATCTATCGTTTTGCTCATCGTTACCACAGCGATAGAACCGACAATGATAGCTAATGCTGGGGCGACAAAGCTTGCTACCAAAGGCGTCATCATCGGCGCAAGAGCAACTGCTAGCTTGCTTTCAAGCCCTACGCTAATAATAGCAATCACCGCAGTGAAAAAGATTTTGGCAATAGCACTTAAAAGTTCCTTAAAACTTGAAATTTTGCCATTTATGTAATCACACACCGCATTTGTTATTTGCTTCATTTGCTCGGGAAAATTCTTCCAAATCGCATTCATTTTGGTGATTATAGGCTCAAAAATCTGCCTTAAAAGTGCCACAGAAATATCCGCATAGCCAAGCTCATTGTCTTGCATAAGCGCTTTTATCTCTTGCAAACTCTTTGTCGTGGCGTTCATAAGCCTTTGCGCCCTTATTTCTAGGCTTGTGTTTGAATTCTCGCTAAAAGCGTCCTTTATCTCAAACATTGCGTTGTTTGCTAAGGTTTTTAACGCCACCAAAACAGCATCACAAGCATCAGCGTTTGTATCCACGCTTTGTGCGATAACATTTGTTTGAGAATTTATGCTTTTATCCACAAGAACGCTTTGGATATTTTTTACTCCGCCGCCTTCTTGAATGTATAGCTTAAAAGCTTGTTTGTAGGTATCAAGGCTAAATATATCAACCCCAAACCTTTCTTTTGTCCGTGTGCCTATTTCATCAATGATTTCATCATACAAAGTCTTTGTCATAGTTTATCCTTTCTGTTTAAAACCGAGTAAAATTAAAGGCAGGATTTAAATTCTGCCTTTAACTCAACGCTTATTTGTCGCCGAATTTGCTTTGGATTTCGTCCATAAGCTCTTTGACCTTTTTTTGTTGCTTGATAATGTCTTGTGTGGTTTTATCATCATCAAACAAAAGAGGACTTTTGATGATTTCGTGCGCTAACACAGCAAGTTGGCTCATCACCTCTATGCTTTTTTTCTCATCATCATTCCATCTTGTCCCGACATTAGTAAAGCCTTTTTTGATGGCGATTTCCTCCACTATATCAACCGCTTTACCAAGATCTTCGTTTATCTTTATTAGTGTCCTTTCCGCCTCTTTTGCCCTATCGGCGATTTGCACCCAGAGCAATTCCTCAGCCTTTAAATGCTCGCAAACTACGCTTACAGCACTATAATAACTCATCGCGTCATATTTTTTGCTCTCAGCACTCTTTGCCCACACCAAGCCAGCCACAGCGATAACGGGTGCAGCGACTATACCACCAAGCAAGGCAGTGCCACCAGCCACGCCCAAGCCACCAGTGGCAAGCGAACCACCACCTAGCCAAGCCAAAGTTGCATTAGTTGCTGCTATTCCGCCAAGTGAGCCTATCGCTGCGCCCGTTGAGGCAGTCCCAAGCGCGCTCACAGCACCAAAAGCACCAATCCCAGCCAATGCTCCTGATGCAGCACCGCCAGCAATCGAGCCAATGGCAGTGTTGAGATTTATGATTTCTTGCCTCATCGTTTGAAGCTTGCTCAAATCAAAATCTTTGATGATTTCACTCAAATCTTTTTTGCATTCAAGTTCGAGTTTTTCGGCAACATTTACATAACGAGTCAAATTTCCCTCATTAACTAACGCCTTAACCTTGCCAAGCTTGTTAAAAAGCTTTTCAGCCTCTTGTTTGCGCTCGTTGAGATAGTTTTCACTTGCCTCATACATATCTTTTGCCGCTTCGTGATACTCGCCCGCACTCTTTGTGTCTTGGTAAGCATCATAGCCTTTTTTTGCGCCAAATGCAGCAACTGCACCAGCCCCTATCCAACCCAAAACGGGTATCAATGGTAATGCCATTTTTTGTCCTTTCTTTGCTTTTTGCAAATTTAAATTTTCATTCTAAAACGCTCATCAACGCCGTATTTTTCTTGCAGTAAATTGCACGCTTTGGCGTTCAGTGCGTAGAATTTTCTTTTAGAATAAATGCTTGAAAAATACCGCTCAAACATTTCATCAACTCTACATACCACAGGGCGTTGAGCGTAAATTTGACACTCATTTGTGTCTAAATTTAGCCACGAACACACCCCATCCCCCTTGTCAAACTCTTTAAGCTCGGCTATTTTAGCTATGCTTTTACAGCAAGCTCCGCACTTCGTGCAAGCAAAGCTCAAAGGCTTGTTTGTTTGTTCTTTTCTAACCTTGCACCTCCTTTAACGCTAAATTTTTCAAAAATTTATAGTAAAAATAAGGCGCATTGTTTTGCCCGCGCAAACGATATAAATGAGAAAAATTTGATAAATTTAAGGTATTTTTGAGTAAAAATTTTAAAAGGTTGAATTTTTGGGTGTAAAAAGGTGTCTTGTGCTTTAAAAGGCGCGTGCTAACGAGAGAGAGAGAGAGAGAGAGAAAAAGTCCCCCGCCCAAACACTGCTCCCATTTTCGCTTTATTTAAAAGCGTTGCGTTAAGATGACATAAAGCGTTTGCAAAACTCGCTAAATTTACAGCATTTGCTTTCAAAGGCTCGTCCTTTTTTGAATTCTTTAAAATTGATTTTTGAATTCTAGCCTTATTTAGCTTAAAATCATCTTAAAATTCAGCAATGAAAATTTAATTTTCTTGCAAATTTAGAGCAAATGCAATGCAAACACAGCACTTATCAACTTGCAAATAATCTTTCCGTTGTAATTTCAGCGAAACTCAAATCTGCTATAATGTGCTTTTTTGGAGAAAATTTATGAAAGATTTTGTCTTTATCAAAAATGACTTTTTAGTGCCATTACCCGATAGTATCAGCCTTTGTGAGCGTGATGAGCTTGAAAAATGGAGCGAAAATTCAAAGCAAGGCGAAAAATTCGCACTTATCAGCAACGAAAAAAGCCCAAACGCTCAAATTTACGCCCCTGAAATCAACTTTTATCTTAAAAATTCGCAAGATGAGTGCTTGGATAAAGCAAAAAACACGCTTTTGCTTTACGAAGTGCGCGCAAGCCTTTATGATTTGGGGCTTGACTTGGAGTATGACAAGCAAGTGGGCGCAAATGTCATCATCGCAAGCGCACAAGATAGGGGCGCATTGTGCGAATTTTTGGGGCAAAATGGCTTTAAGGCTTTGCAGGTGAGCGAAGTTTTAGGCGTGTATGGCAGCGTTGGAGAACTCGGCGTTATCACGCAAGAAAAGGGTGCAGAGCTTGAAATAGCGTGCGATTTTTTCTTTTATGATGAGTTTAAAACAAGTTTTGACAAGCAAAGCGGGTGTTATGACTTGCGAAAATTCAGCGATGAGCGAGCTTTGCTTGAATTTTTACAGGTTAAAAGCCCCATTTATCGCTATAAAAATTATATAAACTACGACAGCAGCATTTGTCAGTATGATAAAAGGCGCGAAGAGTGCTGCGGCAAGTGCGCTGAGCTTTGCCCTAGCGTGGCGATACTCAAAGACGAGAGCAAGCGCGAGCTGGTGTTTTCGCAGGTTGATTGCGTGGGCTGTGGGGACTGCGTGAGCGTGTGTCCTAGTGGCAGCCTTGAATTTACGCCCTTGCCGAGTGCGAGTTTTTGGGCTTTGCTGGACTTTTACAAGGGCAAAAAAATCCTGCTTGTCGATGAAAAATTCGCCCTTGAAAGCCTTGAAATCAGCCTTGATAAAAATGTTTTGCCATTAGTGCTTAACAGCACTCAACTTAACGAAACCACGCTTTTAGCACTACTGCAAGCAAGTGGGGCAAATATAACTCTCTGTGCGACAAGGCTTTCAAAGGGCAATGAAGACGCCATAGCCCTTTTAAACGCTATTTTTGAGAGAAAATTTAACAAAAAGGCTATTTTCGTGGTAAATGAAGCAAAAAATTTGCAAACTGCGCTTGAAAAATGTGAATTTATCGATGATTTGCGCTTTGATTTGCCCCAAAGTCCTATGCTTAAAAGGGAGCATTTTGCTAAAAGGCTCGCTCATATCGTGGGTGATGATGATTTGGGCGTGGTGAAAAGCGGCGAATGGGTGCGTTACGGACAAATCAAAGTCGATGAATCCCGCTGCACGCTGTGTTTGGCTTGCGTAGGCGCGTGCAATGTCGGTGCGCTCGTGGCTGATAGCAAGGATAATTCTTTAAAATTCAATGCCAGCCTTTGCACGACTTGCGCTTACTGCGTTAAAAGCTGTGCTGAACCTGATACTATCGCGCTTGAACGAAGTGGGATTGAGTTAAATGCCACTTATTTTGGCTTTCGCACGCTTGCTAGTGATGAGCTGTTTGCCTGCGTGGAGTGCGGCAAGGAATTTGCCACAAAAAAGGCGGTTGAAAGGGTAGCAAGCCTGATGAAAGGCAAATTTGCGGGCGATGAAAAAAGGCTCAAAACGCTTTACTGCTGCGCTGAATGCAAAGCAAAGTTGATGATATTTGGCTAAATTTAGGCGTTTGCAGCGTGGGCGTTTGACGCTTTAAATTTGGTTTAAAAAAATGCTGTATGATAGCGAAAATTCACACAAAGGACAAAAATGAAAAGTTTTAAAAAACTCGCGCAAACTGCGCTTTTGGTAGGGCTTTTAACAAGTGCTGCTTTGGGGCTTGACAAGTTTCAAAGCCTTGATAAACCCTTTGAAAACGAGCAAAACACCATCATCGAAACCTTTTCGTTTTGGTGCGGGGGCTGTTACCATCACCACGAGCTAGGCACTTTGGCGAAAATCAAAGAAAAATTGCCAAATTTCACTTACAAAATTTACCCGCTCACGGAAGTGCCTTTTGGCGAGGAATTTGGCAGGCTTTATGCGTATGCGCAAAGCAAGGACGAGGCGGCTGGGCTTGATGCTACTCAAAAAAACTCCGCAATGCACAAGCTCGCAGATGCTTATTTCGTGGCGATTTTCAAGCGCAAAATCAACTACACCGACTCACGCACTTTCACAAAGCTAGGGCTTAAAACGCTTGGTATCAGTCAAAAAGAGCTTGATGAGTTTGTCAAAAGCCCCAAAGGACAGCGAATTTACAAGGATTATGACAAGGCAAGTGCGGTTACAGAGGCTTATGGAGCTACGCCATCCTTTACGATAAACGGCAAATACTTTCTTTTGCTCCAAGATATACGCGGACTTGATGAAATGGTCGAGGTTATCAAGGACGCAAGCAAGAAATAACGCCTAAATTCAAGCCTTGCGCGAGCTTAAAAGCAATAAAAAGCGAAAAATCCAAAGAAATTTTAAGATACACTTTAAATTTATGGATACTTCGCTAACGCTCAGTATGACAAATTTAGGCAAAAACCTAAATTTGATAGTTTGCTACACTTTAATGTCATCAAAGCTGGCAATGATGGTGGATTTTGTCATTTTGAGCGTAGCGAAAAATCCACAAAGATTAAAAGAAAACTTACCATTTTTGGATACTTCGCTAACGCTCAGTATGACAAGATTGAGTATTTTTTATAGTTTAAAATGTTTGTCATTTTGAGCCTTTTGCAAAAAGGCGAAAAATCCATAAATTCCGTGTTGAGTATGGATACTTCGATAAGAATTTAGCGTGATGAATTTATTAGCATAATAAGAAATTTTAGTATTGCAAGAAATTTATGGGATTTTTTCATTTGTGTCATAAGGCATTTTAAGGCAGAGATTTGCGGGTTGTTAGCTTGCTAAAATCATTGATTTTTGAATTGTTAGTTTTCTAAAATCATTGATTTCGCGAATTGTCAGTTTGCTAAAATCACTAATTTTTCAGCATTTGAGTTAGATTTAGGTAAAATTCATCAGCCATTAGTTTGTAGCCATCAGGCGTTAAATGCACATCATTGCGCGATAAATTTTGCTCTATCCAAAGCCCCTTGCCGCCGTAGTTTTCGATGAGTTTGTGCATATCAAAAAGCACGAGTTTTTCTTCTTTTGCTAGCTCGTAAATCGCCTTTTGCACGCGGTAAAAGTCAGGGTGCAGTTCAAAAGCCTCATTTACCTTGTATGTTATAGTGGGCGGGGATATTAAGATAATGCTTGTGTTGGGGTTTGAAGCATAAAGCAAGGCGATGAGTTTTTTATAGCTTTCTTTAAAATGCGTTTCGTCAAACTCGCCTATTAAGGCGTCATTTGAGCCATAAGCAAGCACGACAATGTCGCTTTTAAACAAATTCAGCTCGTCCAAAAACACGCTTTCGTTCCATTTTTGCCACAAATCAGACTTTGCTCCGTTTATGCCAAGCGTGTCTATGACGGCGTTTGAGCCTTCATTTAGGATAAAAAAGCCGCCCAAAAGCACATTTTTGTCAAGCGCGACAATTTGCACGGGAAAATTCGCGTCCTTTATGCGCGCAAATATCCATTTGCCACGCACCGCGCTTTTTAGGACAAAATGCTTGTTTTTGCCGTCTTTTAGCAAAAAAGCGTCCTTTGTGTGCGGGCTTTTAAAGACGGCTATGAGCGTGGCTTTGGGGTTTATGCTGTTGTCAAGCCTGATAAAAGCGTCCTTTTTAAGGGCTTTTGCGATGATACCGCCCATAGCAAAATTCGCTTGCAAGTCCTTGCTTTTGGAGTTTAAAATCTCAAAATGCTTGCTCTTGTAGCTCACAGGCACGGCGTGATGGTATTTAGGCTGCAAAGGATAAACAAAACCCACCGCATTTGTGGCTATGTGCGTTCGCAGGCGCGATGAGAAAAAGTCAGCCGCCATATGCGAGTCGCCAAAAATCCGCAGGTGCAAATTTGGCTTAGTGAAGTTGCTTTGAAGCTGTTTAAAATTAAGCTCATCGCTAAAATCCACTAGCACGGGCATTTGTTGCACGGCGGCACTTTGCGGGCTTGGCGTGGTGCTTTCTCGCTTTATGGGCGCTGGCTTGGTGCTCAAACAAGCGTTGATGAAAAACGCTCCCACGCCTACTAAAAGGGCAAATTTGACGAGTTTGAATTTCACAACGCCCCGCCTTCAAAGTGCTGCAAAAGTAGCTCGGACATTATTTTCGCGCCTTTTATGTTAAAATGCACCCCATCATCAGCGCGCACCTTAATGCTTTTGTTGTTTTCATCTCTTATATAGCTTGAATACTCCGTCCCGCCGCTTAAAGCCTGCGCCGTTTGGATAAAAATTTCGCTGTTTTTGTCGCTTTCTTCTTTGAAAATGTCGTTGATGACTTGAATTTTAGCATTGAGCGTTTGCCTTTTCACAGGCGGTATCTCATACCAAAGCACCTTTGCGCCGTATTCTTTGGCGATTTGCAAAATCTCATCAACCCTTTGAGCGTAAATTTCTTTCCATTCTTCTGTGTTAAAGGCGTAGAATTTGCCCTTTACAGGTATGTCCCACGGGTCGTTTGCGCCCAAAAGCACGACAAGGTATTTGAGCTTTTCGTTGCCAGCAAGGCTCAGCTGCACGGCTTTTGCCCAGTCAAAATAGCTCTTATACGCAAGCCCCGTGTTTTGTTTGCTTAAATTCGTGCTTTTTATGCCGCGTTTTTTTAAATCCTTGCTTAAAGCGAGTGCCACGCCTTGCATCATAGAATCTCCGATGAGTAAAAATTCCTCACCTTCTTTTATGTCAAGTTTTTGTGGGCTTGGCGGTGGCGGCACAGGGCGATAAAAGCCGTATTCATCATCATAAAACTGCGGTTTTGGCGGCGGAGTGCTTTGCGGTAGGGATTTGTTGTTTTCTAAATTCTTTAAAAGCTCGTAATTGACTTCAAATTCATCATTCATCAGCACCGTGCGGATTTGCTCTAACTTCACCTTAAAGCCGTTTGCTTCGTCTAAAATCTCACTGTTTAAAGTAAATTCAATATGATAGCGTTGCTGTAAATACGCGCCTATGCTTTTGTTCATCACAAAGCACACTAACAAAAACGCCATCATTATCACAAAGAAAAATTTCGACCTGCTCATCTTAAAAACTCTCGTAAATGAATTGTGGAATGCCATTTGGCATAAAGGCAAAAATCAAAAGCAAGATAAAAGCGAGTATAAAGGGCTTTAAAAGCAGTGGCGTTATGCTTAAAATTTTGACACAATGTGCCTTAAAATTCACAAACAAAGGATAAATGATAAAAAGCGCGCCAAAGCCCGCAAAAGCGTAAATGTCCTTATACTCCACAGGCATAAAAAAGTTATCAACGCAGGCTTTTAGGTATTCAGCCGCACCAGCAAAGTTAGGATAATAAAAAAATATCCACGCAAAAGTGATGAAGTGAAAGGTAATGAAAGTGCTAAGATATGGTATTTTGCTTAAATTTACGCGCTTTGCGACAAAGGATAAGTGCAAAAACACCACGCCAAGCCCGTGCAAAAGCCCCCAAATAAAGAAATTTAGCGTGTTGCCGTGCCAAATGCCAGAAAGCACAAAGGCGATGAGCAAATTCGCATAAGTTCGCATTCTGCCCTTTTTGCTACCGCCAAGTGGTATGTAAATATAATCTCTTATGAAAGTGGAAAGGCTAATGTGCCATCTCGTCCAAAATTCGCGCAAATTTTTAGACAAATAAGGCATATTGAAATTTGGGGGAAGATTAAAGCCAAGCATTAGCGCAAAGGCACAAACTAAATCCACATAACCGCTAAAATCACAATAAATTTGCACGCTAAACGCATAAATAGCGCACAAAAGCTCTAAAAAGTTAAAAGCGGCGGGGTTTGAAAGGATTTCTTTTGAGTAAATGCCTAAATAATTAGCGATGAGCACCTTTTTGACTATGCCAAAAAGCAGTAGGACGATGATTAAATTTGCGTTTTTAAACTCTCTTTTTTGATGAATTTGCTCGAAAAAAAACTCACTTCGCATAATAGGACCCATCAAAAGCGTAGGGAAAAATGACAAATAAGTGGCTAAATTTAGGAATGTTTCTATCTTTTTGTTTTTATAAACGCTCACTAGATAAGTGATAGAAGCAAAGGTATAAAAGCTAATGCCGATAGGAAAGATAATGTCAGCATTTAAGTAACCAAAACCAAAAAAGGCTAAAAAGGCATCAAAGCTGTCTTTGATACTTGGAAAATACTTAAAAAAGCATAAATTCAAAATCGCAAAGGCAAGACAAGCCATAAAAATGTTCTTTTTTTGACGCACGAAGATGAGAAGCGCAAAATAATGGATAAAAAAGGTATAAACAAAAAGCACAAGCGCGAAATAAGGGTTGATGAGTATGTAGATGAGATACGAAAAGCACAGCACAAGGACATTTTGCGTAAGATGCCTTTCTCTAAACGCCCAATACACCGCGAAAAACACTATCATCATAATGCTAAATTCTAGTGAGAAATAGCTCATTTTGCACCTTGAAAAAATAATAAAAGCAAATTATATTACTTTGTGGCTTAGTTTTTGTTGAATTTTTGAAAAATTTGAGTAAAAATTTAAATTTTTATCAAAGAAAGCAAGAAATCAATACTTTTTATCACTTTTTAATCTTTTTTCATTATAATAACAGCAGTTTTTTTCAAGGACACACAATGATACACAAAATTCTCATTGCCAACCGCGCTGAAATCGCCGTTCGGGTGATTCGTGCGTGCAGGGATTTACACATAAAAAGCGTGGCGATTTTCACTGAACCTGATAGAGAGTGCTTGCATGTAAAAATCGCCGATGAAGCCTACCGCATAGGCACTGACGCGGTGCGTGGGTATTTAGATGTGCCGCGCATCATCGAAGTGGCTAAGGCTTGCGGGGCAGATGCGATTCACCCAGGATATGGCTTTTTGAGCGAAAACTATGAATTTGCCAAAGAGTGCGAGGACGCTGGCATTATTTTTATAGGTCCAAAAGCTGATGTCATACGCAAAATGGGCAACAAAAACATAGCGCGGTATTTGATGAGTAAAAACGGCATTCCTGTGGTGCCAGGCACTGAAAAGCTCAACAACTGCACCCTTGATGAGATAAAGCATTTTGCCGAGCGCATAGGCTATCCTGTCATCTTAAAAGCCAGCGGTGGCGGTGGCGGGCGCGGAATTCGCGTGGTATATAAAGAAGACGAGCTTGAAAGCTCTTTTGAAGCCTGCAAGCGCGAAGCACTAGCCTTTTTCAACAACGATGAAGTCTTTATGGAAAAGTATGTGGTAAATCCGCGCCACATTGAAATTCAAATTTTAGGCGATAATTACGGGCATATCATACACCTTTGCGAACGCGATTGTTCCATACAACGCCGTCATCAAAAAATCATCGAAATCGCCCCTTGTCCGAGCATAAGCGAGGATTTACGCAAAACCATAGGCGTTACGGCTATTTCAGCGGCAAAGGCTGTGGGCTACTCAAACGCTGGCACGGTGGAGTTTTTGCTCGATGATTACAACCGCTTTTATTTTATGGAGATGAACACAAGAATTCAAGTAGAACACCCCATCACAGAAGAAGTCGTGGGCATTGATTTAGTCGTGCGCCAAATTCGTATCGCGGCGGGGGAAATTTTGGATTTAGAACAAAGCGACATAAAGCCGCGCGGTTACGCTGTGGAGGCGCGTATCACGGCTGAAAATGTGTGGAAAAACTTTATTCCAAGTGCGGGCAAAATCGGCGAGTATTTTCCTGCTTTGGGTCCGGGCGTGCGCGTGGATAGCCATATTTACAAGGACTACACCATACCGCCATTTTACGACAGTTTGCTTGCAAAACTCATCGTCAAAGGCGCAAGCTACGACCAAGTCATCAACAAACTCGGGCGCGCCTTAAAGGAATTCATCATCGATGATGTGCGCACAACCATACCTTTTTTAATCGCCATCACCAAGATAAAGGAATTTAGGCGCGGTTATTTTGACACTTCTTTCATCGAAACGCATATGCAAGAAATCCTTGAAAACACCGAGGACAGACACCAAGAAAACAAAGAAGAAGTCATCGCCGCCATAGCTGCGACACTCAAAAAGATAAGAGATGCACGAAAATGACGGATTTTGTGGATAGCTTAAAGGACATAAAAAAAGAGCTTTTGAAAGAACAAGGGGCGAATTTAAGCAAAAATGACACTCAAAGCGTGAATTTAGGCGAAAATTTGGGTAAAAATTCAAGCACAACTTCGGCGCAAAATGCGAATTTAAGTGCGAATTCAGCCAAAGGCGCGAATTTAGGCGCAAATTCAAGTAAAAATTCAGCTCAAAAGGCTGAATTTGAAAGCCCGCAAGCCAAAGAAAAGCGTTTGCAAGCTGAAATCGCTGAGTTTATCAAAGGCGAAAACTAAAATTTAGCTCAAATTCAAAATGAAAACACAAAAGCCTTTTTGCATAGCTTTTACGCGCCTTTAAAATGGCAAGCTCAAAGCTTTTAAAAGAGTTGTTTTGCCAACAAAACTACAAAATTTTCACTCACCCTACGAATTTGCCTTAAAAAACGCCCAAAATAAGGACAAATTTTTGTCCGCTTTTTGTTTTATAATTGCGTTAGAGTTTGGCGAACTTTCGCTTAATCATTCTACACAAGGAGCAAAAATGAACGCAAACAAGGCAGCAAACGCAAACAAGACAAAGCCCAAAGGCGCACCAACTTTAAACGCAAAGCAAGGTGCAAATTCTAGCGCAGCTTTTCAAAAGAAAGTCATCAGCGCAGAGCAAAATTATTTGCAAAACAAGGCAAGATTTATTATGCTTAAATGCCTTGTAGAGCTTGATTATTTTAATCTCTTCATCAGAAAAATAAGCCATTGTTATGACAGCACAGCTAAATTTTTAGGCTTTTATGACATTTGCGACAGCCTAGAAAGCTACCGTGATGACAAAAGAGCTTATAAAAGCAAGATTTTAAGCCTTTGTGCGGACAAATTTTACGCCCTACAAACACTACAAAAGCAAGGTAAATTTGGCTCTCACAAGGTTTTGCATAGCAATTTATGCTTACTCAAAGAGACTTTGGGCTTAAATCATATCGAATTTGCCTTGCTTGAACTCATCGCCATTACTGAGGAAGTGTCTGCTTTAAAGGAATTTTTCAACATTTTTGACAATTCTGGACGCAGGAAAAATATCCTCATCATCAGCCAAATGCTTGACTACCCTTGCAAAGAAATAGCCACCGCACTCCATAAAGACAGCATTCTCAAAAAAATGGGCATCATCGAAACAAAGCTTTGTAGCGATTTATATTTTATGCTTAGCTTTGAAAATATCAATTTTATCGACATTTTGTTGAGTGAGTATGGCAGCAAAGAAACGCTTACTCGAAATTTCGCCACGCCTTGCGGACAAAGTGAGCTTTCAAAGAGCGATTATACCTATATAAAAGAGTTTGATTTGGTGCAAAACTACCTTAAAAAAGCACTAGCACAAAAGAAAATCGGTGTAAATATCCTACTTTACGGCAAACCTGGCACAGGCAAAACCGAATTTGCCAAGCTCATCGCCCAAAGTGTCGGCGCGAAACTTCACAAAGTAAAAAGCAACGATGATGATGGCGAGGCTACGGACGGAGTGGAGAGGCTAAATTCATATCTGCTTGCCCAACACTTCCTTGAACCAAGCCAAAACATTTTGCTTTATGATGAAGTAGAGGATATTTTAAGCTCATCAAGGCACGAAAAAAGACTTCGCAACAAAGCCTTTTTGAACGAGAATTTAGAAAACAACAAAGTGGCGACTATTTGGATAACAAATGACATTTTTAGCATAGATAACGCCATAATTCGCCGCTTTGACTTTGTCCTTGAAGCCAAAGTGCCTAAAAAAGAAACAAGAGAGCAAATTTTAGCTAAAATTTGCGGCGACAAACTTGATGAAAAAGCCTTTGACTTTGCAAAAAATGCTAAAAATTTAGCCCCAGCCATCATCAAAAAGGCTTATGACATAAGCTGTATGGTAAATGGGGATTTTTCAGCAAATTTTATCACGCTCATTAAAAACACCTTAAAAGCGCAAGGAAGCAAGCATAAATTTGGCAAAAAGAAAAAGTCAAAAGCCGATAAAACCGAACTTCCTCAAAGCTACTCGGCTGAATTTATCAACACAAACGCCGATGTAGAACACATCGCTGAGGGCATAAAAGCAAACGCAAACGCAAGAATTTGCCTTTATGGTTTAAGCGGCACGGGCAAAAGCGCTTACGCTCGCTACATAGCCAAAAAGCTAAACCGCCCTTGTCTCGTAAAATCGGCAAGCGATTTAAAATCCTGCTGGCTTGGCAAAAGCGAAAAGAACATAGCCAAAGCCTTTAAAGAGGCGAAAAACAAAGGCGCGGTGCTTATTTTTGATGAGGTGGATAGCTTTTTGCAAGATAGAAACAACGCCACAAGAAGCTGGGAGATAAGCGAAGTCAATGAAATGCTCGTGCAAATGGAAAAATTTGAAGGCGTTTTCATCGCCACTACAAATTTAATGGACGGGCTTGATAAGGCTTGTTTGCGCCGTTTTGATTTAAAACTTGAATTTAAGGCTCTCAATGAAAGCCAAAGAGTGAAGCTTTTTGAAAAAGAATGCAAACTTTTGGGCATTGCTTGCCAAAAAAGCATTCAAACGCAGGTTGCAAGGCTTGATTATCTCGTGGCTGGGGACTTTGCGGCGGTAAAAAGACAAATCAAATTTAACCCCTTACAAGGCGCAAAGGATTTTTATGAAAGGCTTTGCGAGGAAGTGAAAGTTAAGGATTTAAAGGGCGAAAATGCAAAAGCTGGATTTTTTGCCTAAAATTTGCAAAATTTACACGCGCCAAAGTGTGCCAACCTTTGAAAATTCGCGCAAAATGCTTTTTTATGAACTTTTTACAAAAATTCACGCAAAACGCTTTTTCATAGGCTTTTCGCAAAGTCGCTGAGTTCTTTTTTGAGTGTTTCGTTAAGCCACGCTGGTTCTATGACGCGAATGTGCGGGATATACTCGTAGATTAGGGGTTTGATTTGCATTATATGCGAAATTTCGCACTCTAAAACTAACCCGCCATCATCTTGCTCGTAAAGTGTCGCACCGATGAGATGACGGCGTTTGAAGTATTTAGACACTTCTTTGTCAATGAGAAGCCGCACTAAAAAAGGCTCATCAAGGTTAAACCACACGCTATGAGCGTTTTTAAGGCGTTTTTCTACCCTTTCATCAAGTGTAAAAGAGCGTTCAAGGCTTTGTAGATTTTTCATAGCTTTAAAATAAAACTTCTTAAAAAGCTCATCTTTTTTGTCAAAGCCCAAAACATACCAAAAGCCCCCAAAATAAGCAAGTTTAAAGGGTTTGATTTGATACGCCTTACCTTCATACTCAAAGCCAAGCTCCACTCGTTTTGTAATCGCCTTTTCGATGAAGTCAAAATTCAGCAAATCGCTATCATCTAGGCTTTCGCTTTGGGTGTTTATGTAGATGGGTTGTTCGATTTGCTGTGAAAGGCGGGTGAGTAAGGGTTTGGCTTTGAGATAAAAGCCCTTGCCGCTAGCTCTTGCGAGCTTGCTTAAAATGCCAAGCACCACGCGTTCATCGTTTGCTAGCTCATCTTTGGCAAGGCTTTCGTCCAAATAAAGCAACCACCCGCTTTTATACGCCCCAAACCTTTGCAAAGCCTTGAAATCCCGCTGTATCGTTTTAGCACTTACTTCAAATTCTGCGGCTAAATCCTTTATGCTTATGCCGTTTGCGCTTTTAAGTCGCTCGTAAAGGGCGTTTAGACGAGCGGTTTTGGTTTGAGACATTTTTAAGCCTTTTTTGTGAATTTTATTCAAAACTCCAAGTTTCTAAGACAAATTTTTCTAACTCTGCGTGTCGTTTGTCAATAGCGTCTTTATCCCACATACCTTTATTTACCACAAAATTTTTCACTTCCCTATGTTGTGCTAGGGGAGAAGTTTCATAACTTTCAAGTTTTTTGTTAAAAGGTTCGTTGCCGATAGAAGCGTTATGAGAACCTGCGATGAGCAACAAATTACCTATGCAATTTATATACAACTCATCGAATTCTTTATCATAATTACAATATCCACTCGCTTTTCTTTTTCCACTTTTATCGATGGTTTCAGTTTGTGGGGCTATATGCTCAATTTGTGGCTTTTCTATATTTTTAAGTTCAAAATTATAGCCCCTATTTTTTGCATCTTTACTTCTTAAAGCATTTTCATAGCGCATAAGCAAATAAGGCAAGGCTGATTTTTTCTTGTCCTGCTCTTTTTCATAATTGCGATAAGCAATAACCAAAGAATTATTTATAATTTCATTATCTCCCCAATACCATTCCTCTTCGCCACATACATTTTTTAGTCCATTAACAAGGTTGCTAATGCTATCAAAGTCTTTAATTACACTATTTAACCTAGAAGCTAGGTCTGCACCTCTTTTTGTAAGTTTATGTCTAAAAGCGATAATTTCCAAAGCCTTAAACACTTGTTCCAATGTTTCTTTGTCGTCCCTAAATAATCGATAAGCTTTGATTACAAGTGGATAAATCGGTTTAACATCTAAATGTCGCAAATATATCCCATAAATACTTTGAGATTTTTCAAATTCTTTAAAATCTACAAAGGCATTCTTTAACTCTTTGACATATTCATCTATCCAAGCTATTTTTTCTTTTGGCATTTTTATGTTTTTCAGTTCCATTTTATAATTTTTCGTATTGTCATTTTCTCTATAAGTAAAACCAAAATTAGACTTTGATATATTAAAATAATTTAATATGCTATCCTCATCTGTTTCAATATCTCTTAACAAGCGATAAATACTTTCAAACACCTTTGTTATGTCATCTAGTTTATTTTCAGCCTCTTCACCACAATAAGTGTAAATTTGATAAGCCAAATATGATTTTAGCTTTTCCATATTTGTTAAATTTTTACCACGATTGTTTTGTAACTCAAACATAAGCACAGAGTCTTTTTTCTCTTTAAAAGTTATTTGTATCAACTCCGCTTTTTCCATAGCTTCAAAAATAGCTAAAAGATTGTCCGTAGAAAAATTTTTTGTGTCTTTTAATTTTTTCTCAAAAAATTCTTTTGCATTTTTTATCCGCTCTTGTGATGGTGTTTGCGGTTCGTGTTTTGCACTATCACCTTTAATGATAAAATCTCTAAAATAATCCCTATCGTATTCTACGGCTTCAAGTTTTGGTTTGTTTCTGTTTATAAGATAATCCTCTTGTATGTATTGTATAAATTCTTTATTAGACATATTACTTTTTAGCGTTTCAGTTTTGGCTCTATTTTGTAACTCATTGCATAACGCCCTAGCAAAAATTATTATAGTAGTAACGCGTTGTTGCCCATCTATAATATCACTTACTTCATTGTTTGACTTTTCTAGCAAAACATTACCGAAAAAGTAGTGGTTATCGCTTTTTGTTGCCTCCTTTAAGTCTTCTAAAAACTCGTCCCATTGCTTTTCTTCCCAAGAATAAGCTCTTTGATACACAGGAATAGCGTATTGCTTTGAACCTTCAAAGAAAGTTTTTATATTCGTTGGTGTTGGTGTCATTTCAGCTCCTTTTTAATTTTTTGTATCCCATTTTACTTAAATTTGTTTTACAATTTGCAAATAAAACCAAACTTTTGTAAATTTGCACAAATCAAGTATTTTCAACGACTTTATTTACCCATACAAAATTCTTTCAAAATAATGTGTATGATTTTATCTTAAATTGAGCACAAAATTCTACGCAAAATTTAACTGAAAGTCAAGTCCTTATATTCTCCTCAAAAAATTTCTCCAACTCAACCATTATTTCGCCTACATTATCTCTTTCCATCACTTCCTTTACACTCACACCGCCAAATTCAAACCGTTCTTCAAGTATGCTCGCATTAACATTACCATTATAAAGTTCGTCTAAAAAATAATCATAAAACATTGAAAGCAAAAATTCTTGCAACTTTAAATCTCTCAATTCGCTTTCTATCTCATCAAATTCAAATATATCTACGCCATATTTTTCGCGCAACTCATCGTTGAACTTGTTTTGCTCATCATATTTTTCGCACTCTTTCCACGCCTTTAAAAAGTCTTTTAAAGTCATTTTATCCCCTTTTAAAGCACAAAGTTACGCATTTTTTAAAAAGGCAAAAAAAGCTCTTAAATTTGCTTTTTTGTGCGTAAGTTTTCAAATTTTGCATCAGAAATTCTAGCCCCTTTCGTGTCAAAATAAAGCGTTTGCCGCTCGTTGCCACCTTTGTAAAACACCTTGTAGCCTATGATATTATACGCACCATAGACATTTCGCACCTTGCCATCACAGGATTTAAAGTGTTGGCAAATTATCTGTGGCATCTCTTTTAAGGCACACTCTACGCCATTTTGCAGCCACTCTTCTTTTATCGTAAGCTCAAAACGCCCCGCATCTCCGCTAAAAGCAAGCTGACAGGGAGAATGATGACCCTTGATAAAGCGAAAGTCCGTAACGGCTTGCACCACGCATTTACGCAAATCCGCTAACCGCTGTGCTTCAAGCCTTGCACGCTCTATTTCTGCGCGCAAAGCCACCTCATCTTGTGCCGCCTTTATCTCGCCAAAAAGCCCTTCGCCCACAATGTCCGCACATTTTTCAAGTAGGCTCAAACTCGTGTGCGTAAAGTCATAATGTCCATCATCAAGCCATTCATAAGGCTCATCGCACGCACACAGCTTTTTCACCGCCGCAACGCACTTGCTTTGACTTTGATAAGCTAGCCGTTTTTGAAGCAGTGTGGGAGAGTTTGAAAGAGCGTGTTTAAGGCAAGATTGCAAGGCGTAAAAATATGGATAACGCCTGCTGCTTTGGACTTTGCTTGTGAGCTTTTTTATATTTGACATTTTACCCCTTTTTGCGAGTTTAAATTTCACTTTTTTAGCGTGAAATTTTATTTTTATCGTGCTTAAATTTAAGCATTTAAAGCACTTTTTAAAGTAAATTTTAGCATGCAAAATGGACAAAAATTTGTCTTGTTTTGGTTAAAAAATTTTTTAGATTTTATATAAAATTAAAATGCAAAAAAGTCCTATGAAAACTTAATTTATGAATGCAAAAAAGTCCTATGAAAACTTAATTTATGGTTAAGTTTTACAAGCTATAATTTTGCAAGAAAAATTTAAGATGCGTGTCAAAAGTCCTATATTTCATATTTACAAAAGACACAAATCCTCAAAAAAAGGTAAAAATGACATTAAAAGCACCATTTCAAAGGCAAGCAAGGGAGATTAGCTTTTGCACGCTCAAAGACGAATGCCCGTATATCAAGGACAATGCGTGTTTTATGGAGTATAAATTCATACAAGATTGCCCTAAAAGCCTTAATCAAGAGCTAGTTTCGCGGGGCTGGCGGCGTTTTGGGGCGTATTTTTCGCGCCCCATTTGCAAGGATTGTGCGCAGTGTTTGGGACTTCGCATAAAAACAGATGAATTTAAATTCTCCAAAAGCCAAAGGCGCGTTATCCGCAAAAATTTACGCACGCAAATCGTGCTGAGAAAGCCGAATTTAAGCAACGAGCATTTGTTTTTGTATGAAAAATACCACGAATTTATGAAAGACAAGCGCGGCTGGAAAATCAACAGCCTGAATTTTAGGCAATACTACAACCTTTATGTGGATAGTGCCTTTGATTATGGGTATGAGCTTGACTTTTATGACGGCGAAAAGCTCATCTGCGTGGATTTGATAGACATTTTAGCGGACGGAATTTCGAGTATTTATTGTTTTTACGACCCTGAGTATGCGGATTTGAGCCTTGGGAAGTTTTCGCTTTTAAGCGAGATACAAATAGCGAATTCAAGGGGCTTGCGTTATGTTTATCTTGGATATTTCGTGCGTGAGTGTAAATCTTTGAGCTATAAAGCCGATTATACCCCCAACGAGATATTAAAACGCACCTCATCGCTCGGCGAGAGCGCGTTCTTATGGGAGAGATATGATACAAGTAGTGCAAAATTTGGCGTCCATCAGTGTCAATACCGATGACATTAGCGTATTTCATTATTTCAAGGATTTGATTCAAAAGAATTTCAGCAAGGTGCTGGGGAAAAAGTATAAAATCTTTTCTTTTTTTGAAGAAAGCGAGATTCCACAGCGCAAATACTTTTTGAAACTCTTGCAAAAGCGTTGTGCGGACGAAAAAAGTGGCGTTTGCTCACTCGCACAATCCTACAATAAAACATTTAAGCTGAATTTCAAGCAAGAAAACACCCTAAAACCCGTGATTTTAGTCGAAGTGGAGTTTGACGAAGCGGGAATTTTACTGCGTTTGAACGCTAACGACAAGCTTTTCGTGCATTATGTCAAGCAGTATTTCAAAGAACACGGCTGCGAATACAACCCAGCAAGCCAAATTCTCATCGTGCCTTACAAAAACGCCAGCACTACCACGCTTTTTGAGAGTTTTGCCAGCGCAAACGAGCATTTAAAATACTGCGTGGATTTTAGCATCGATGAGGATGAGTATAAGGCGTTTAAGCACAAGATGAAGCGCAAACAAAGCGAAAAATGGAAGTTTAACGCCCTTGCTAAACTTTTTAGCTCGTATTTTCAGACCTTGCAATGCACGCCTGATTGCAACCTTAACCAAATTCGCCAAAAATACTTGATTTTAGTCAAGCTCTATCACCCTGACTCTCATCACGGCAAGAGCCACAGCGAGATGGCATACAACAGAGAGCAGTTTGAAAAAATCCAAATCGCCTACGACAATCTCAAAGCCCTTTACAAAAACAACGCCTAGTTTATAGGCGTTTGGGCGTTTTTGCGTTGATGAATCCAAACTTTTCACAGCCATACACAAAAAAGCTTAAAAATTTATTAAATTTCTTTCTTAAATTCCAAAACTTAAAGTTCGATTTTACCATACTTTGCAGAGATATTCACAAGGTGAATTCAATGTGAAAAATTTGAAAAAATTCGCTAATCTTAAATCAAACCAAAAACACTCTTTTTCAAAAACATTGAGAATTCTTAAATTTTAAAGCAAATTGTAAGGGGAATTTGTGTAAAATTACATATTCAAATTAAATTCGGGGCGAAAAATGGACTACAAAAACACTCTACTGCTACCAAATACGAGCTTTGAGATGAGGGCTGATTTGGCAAACAAAGAAAAAACCCGCTTTGAACGCTGGTTTAAAGACAACTATGCTTACAAAAAGATGATAAGCAAGCGTTTGAACGCAAAAGCAAGTTTCATCTTGCACGATGGACCGCCTTATGCGAACGGACACATTCATCTAGGACACGCGCTCAACAAAATCCTTAAAGAAACGATTATCAAAACGCATTATTTTAACGGCGAGCGCGTGGCTTACACGCCGGGCTGGGACTGCCACGGCTTGCCGATAGAACAGCAAGTAGAAATCAAACTTGGCGAAAAGAAAAAAAACACGAGCAAAAAGCAAATCCGCGCCCTTTGCCGCGCTCACGCGCAAGAGTTTATAGACATTCAAAAGGCTGAATTCAAGGGGCTTGGCATTTTGGGAGACTGGGACAAGCCTTATGTAACTATGGATTTTAGCTTTGAAGCAAGCATTTACCGCACCTTGTGCGAGGTGGCAAAAAAAGGGCTTTTGATAGAGCGAAGCAAGCCCGTGTTTTGGAGCTGGGCGGCAAAGTCAGCCCTTGCTGAGGCTGAGGTAGAGTATGAGGACAAAGAGGACTACTCGCTTTTTGTGGCTTTTGATTTGGCTGAAAATGCCCTAAAAAAGCTAGGTGTGAAAAAGGCAAGCGCGGTGATATGGACAACTACGCCTTGGACCTTGCCTGCAAATCAAGCCATAGCCTTAAATCCAAATGAAATTTATGTTTTAAGCGGCGAGGGGCTGATTTTCGCAAAGCCCTTGTTTAAAAGTATGGTAGAAAAGGGCTTGTCAAAGGGCAAGGTGCAAAAAGAATTCAAAGCAAGCGAGCTTGAAAACCTACACGCGATAAATCCTTTAAATTCAAGGCTTTCGTGCTTTATTTTAGGCGAGCATGTGCTTATGGACGGGGGCAGCGGCTTGGTGCATACGGCACCTGGACACGGAGAAGATGATTATTATGCTTGTTTGAAATACGGCATTGAAGTGCTTATGCCTGTTGATGATGGGGGTTGCTTTGATGAGAGCTTGCGCACCAAAAAACTAATGCCTGAAAGTGTGCTTGATGAGTTTGTGGGGCTTCATATCTTTAAGGCAAATGAGCGAATTTTGGAGCTTTTGGGTAAAAATTTACTGCAAAGCTCGCGTTTTACGCACTCTTATCCTTTTTGCTGGCGCACGCACAAGCCTGTGATTTACCGCGCCACAAAGCAATGGTTTATCGCAATGGACGAGCCAAAGCTAAATGGCAAAAGTTTGCGTCAAGTGGCAAATGAGCAAATTCAAAAGATAAAATTCTACCCGCAAAGCGGCATTAACCGCATAGGCTCGATGATAGAAAACCGCCCTGATTGGTGTATCTCGCGCCAAAGGGATTGGGGCACGCCCATAGCTTTTTTTAGGGACAAAAAGACAAAAGAGGTGATTTTAGATGAGGCTGTGCTTGAAAATATAGCGCAAATCTTTGAAAAACAAGGCGCTGATGCTTGGTGGGAGCTTGACATAAAGGACTTGTTGCCTGCAAATTCGCCTTACAAAGCGCAGGATTTAGAAAAAACCCTTGACATTTTAGATGTGTGGTTTGACAGCGGCAGCACTTGGAACGGGGTGCTTAAATCAAAGGCTTTTGAGGGGGCTGAATTTCCTGCAAGTATGTATTTAGAAGGCTCAGACCAGCATAGGGGTTGGTTTCAAAGCTCACTTTTGCTCTCATCAATCATCAACGAAAAAGCCCCTTACAAAACTATCCTAACGCACGGCTTTACCATAGATGAAAAGGGACAAAAGATGAGCAAAAGCAAGGGCAATGTCATCGACCCGCAAAAGGTTGCCAAAACCTACGGCGTGGAGGTTTTGCGGCTTTGGATTTTGCTGAGTGATTTTTCATCTGATTTAAAAATTTCAGAAAACATTTTAAAGCAAGTTGCCGAGCAATACCGAAAAATCCGCAACACCATTCGCTTTTTGCTTGCCAACACTAACGACTTGGAGTTTTTGGAGACAAAGAATTTCACGCTCATTGACAAGTGGATTTTAAACCGCGCAAGTAGCGTTTTTAAAGCCGCTAAATCAGCCTTTGACGAGTATGAATTTGCCAAGGGTTACAATGGCTTGATGAATTTTCTCATCGTGGATTTGAGCGGAATTTACCTTGACATTTGCAAGGACAGGCTTTATTGCGATGAAAAAGGCTCAAAACGCCGAGTGAGCGCACAAAGTGCGATGGCACTCATCGCAAAGCAACTTTTACAGCTACTTGCGCCGACACTGACTTACTCAGTTGATGAAGCTTTGGAGCATTCAAACCCTATCATCAAGGGCAAGGCAAAAGATGTCTTTGATTTGGTGTTTGAAGATGACTTTGACTTTGAATTTAAGGGCATTAACGATGAGTTGTTGCTCTCATCGCGCGAGAGTTTTTTAGAGCAAATTGACGCGCTTAAAAAGGACAAAATCATCAAATCCACTTTGGAACTTTGCTTGCAAACGAGCGCAAACGAGCTTTTGAGCGAAAATTTAGAAGACATTGAGGACTTTTTTATGGTGAGTGAGATTAAAAGCCTTGACAAAGATGAGGGTTTAGCGAGTTTTAGCGTGGGAACGCACGAATTTAAAATTCTAAAAGCCACGCACCACAAATGCCCAAGGTGCTGGAAATTTAAGGCAAAGGACGAGGATAGCCTTTGTCCGCGCTGTTTAAAGGTGATGAAAAATGTTTAGCGAGCCTTTGCCCCAAAGCGTGATTTTTACGACACTTGCAAGCGTTGCAGCCCTTGTTGTGGTGCTGCTTTTTTTCATCAAAAAAAAGGATAAACAATGACTTTAAAAGAAGCCTTAAATTTAAGCCAAAATGAGCTTGTGGAGCTTAAAAAAGAGTTAAACGAAAGGGCAAAGGCGCAGAAGCATTTGGGCGTTTATGTCGAGCAGTTTTTGGACAAGCCTTTGAGCGAGTGCGATTTAAGCGGCGAAAATTCAGCCGTGCCTGTGGCGATAAAGGACAATATCAGCGTGAAAGGCTGGGAGCTTACTTGTGGCTCAAAGATTTTGCAAGGCTATATCGCGCCTTACGATGCCACAGCGATTGTAAATCTTAAAAACGCTGGTTTTACGCCTTTTGGGCGGTGCAATATGGACGAATTTGCGATGGGAAGCACCACAGCGAGTTCATTTTATGGCAAAACCTTAAATCCTCTGGACAACACAAAGGTTCCCGGCGGTTCAAGCGGCGGCAGCGCAGCGGCGGTAGCAGCACAGCTTGCACTTGCGAGTTTAGGCTCAGATACGGGCGGTTCTGTTCGCCAGCCAGCAGCATTTTGCGGGTGCGTGGGCTTTAAGCCAAGCTATGGGCGCGTAAGTCGCTATGGGCTAGGCGCTTACTCATCAAGCTTAGACCAAATCGGCGTTTTAGCGCAAAATGTAGAAGATGCGGCGATTTTATACGATGCTATCAGTGGATATGATGAAAAGGACAGCACGAGCGTAAAGGCAGGGTATGAAAAAACCGCGCCAAATTTAAACGCAAACCGCAAATTAACAATAGCCATTATCAAAAACTACATAGAACAATGCAGTGATGAAGTAAAAAATGCCCTTTTAAAAAGCGTTGCTATGCTTGAAAACAGCGGACATAAGATAATCTATAAGAGCTTGCAGGACAGCAAATACGACATTGCGGCTTATTATATCATCGCCACAGCCGAAGCGAGCGCGAATTTAAGCCGTTATGACGGGGTGCGTTATGGCAGACGAAGCGAAAATTCACAGCATTTAAAGGATATGTATGTGAATTCTCGCAGTGAGGGCTTTGGAGATGAGGTAAAACGGCGCATAATGCTGGGGTGCTTTGTGTTAAGTAGCGGGTATTATGATGCTTACTATATAAAAGCGACAAAGGCTAGGGCTTTAATCAAGCAAAAATATAATGAAATTTTAAATGAGTGCGATTTGATTTTTATGCCCGTTACGCCGACAAGTGCCTTTGAATTTGAGGCTTGTAAAAGCCCTATGCAAATGTATTTGGAGGACATTTTTACAATTTCTGTGAATTTAGCGGGGCTTGGGGGCATTTCAGTGCCACTTTGCAAGGACAAGGCAGGCTTAAATATCTCAGCCCAACTTGTTGCTTATAACGAGCAAAGCCTACTAGACGGGGCTTTGAGTTTAGAAAAAATCATCAAAAATCAATAAGGGGGAAAAATGAAAATAGTCAAACGAGCATTGACCTTTGAAGATGTGTTGCTTTTGCCAGCCTACTCGGACATTTTGCCAAAGCAAGTGGATATAAGCACGAAGCTTAGCAAAAACATTACTCTTAATGTCCCGCTCATCTCAGCGGCTATGGATACAGTTACTGAGCATAGAACCGCCATAATGATGGCAAGGCTTGGCGGCATAGGCATTATCCACAAAAATATGGACATAAATTCACAAGCCAAAGAGGTAAAACGCGTGAAAAAAAGCGAAAGTGGCGTCATCATCGACCCTATCTTTGTGGGCGCAAAAGCCAAAGTGCAAGAAGCCCTTGACATAATGGCTGAGTATCACATATCTGGCGTGCCTGTGGTTGATAATGAGCGAAAACTGATAGGAATTCTCACAAACAGAGACTTGCGCTTTGAGAGCAACGGCGAAAATTTAGTAGAAAATGTGATGACAAAACCCCCTTTAATCACGGCGCACAAGGGTTGCACTTTGGACGAGGCGGAAAAGATTTTTTCTAAACACAAAATCGAAAAGCTGCCCATAGTGAGTGAAAACGGCTATTTGGAGGGACTTATCACTATAAAAGACTTGAAAAAACGCAAGGAATTTCCAAATGCAAACAAAGACAGCTACGGTAGGTTGCGCGTGGGTGCGGCTGTTGGCGTGGGGCAGTTTGACAGAGTCAAAGCCTTAATCGAAGCTGATGTTGATGTGCTGGTGCTTGACAGCGCGCACGGGCATTCTAAAAATGTGATTGAAAGCATAAGGCAAATCAAAAAGGATTACCCACAAATCGAGCTTATCGCGGGCAATATCGCCACAAAAGAAGCTACAAAGGCACTTTGCGAGGCTGGGGCTGATGCGGTAAAAGTTGGTATGGGACCGGGAAGCATTTGCACCACTAGAATCGTCTCTGGTATGGGCGTGCCGCAGATTTCAGCTATTGATGAGTGTGCTTTGGAGGCAAGGAAATTTGGCGTTCCTGTCATCGCTGATGGAGGCATAAAATACTCAGGCGACATAGCCAAAGCCATAGCAGCAGGGGCGCACAGCGTGATGATAGGTTCGCTTCTTGCTGGCACGGACGAAAGCCCAGGGCAGCTTTTTAGCGTGCAAGGACGGCAGTATAAGAGTTACCGCGGTATGGGTTCGCTTGCGGCTATGCAAAGAGGCAGTTCTGATAGGTATTTCCAAGAAGGCACAGCGAGCGAAAAGCTTGTGCCTGAGGGCATAGAAGGGCGTGTGCCTTATGTGGGTAGCTTAAAAGGCGTGATTCATCAGCTTTTGGGGGGCTTGCGTTCGTCTATGGGCTATGTGGGCGCTGCTAGCATAGATAAATTTCAAGCCAAAGCCGAATTTGTCGAAATCACAAGCGCAGGACTTAAAGAAAGCCATGTCCACGATGTAACCATCACCCAAGAAGCGCCAAATTATAAGGTTCATCAATGAAAAACGACAACCAAAGCTTGAATTTTGGCTTAAATTTAGATGAAAATTCAAGCCAAAAAAGTGAAAATTTAAGCAAAAAAAGCGACAAGCAAAAGGGCGAAAATTTTGATACAAATTCGCAGGATTTAGCTGAAAATTCGCCAAATTTTGAAGAAAATTTAAAAAAGGCAAACGAGGCGTTAGAAAGGCTAAATAGCAAGGATTTAAGTCTTGATGAGAGTGTGAAACTTTACAAAACGGGGCTTAAATTTATAGAAAATGCCCGCAACGCCCTTGAAAAAGCTAAATTTGAGGTGGAAAAAATCGATGAGTAAGATAGCGGCGTTGCAGCTTTCAACCCTGCCATTAAGCGATGCGAGGCTTGATTATTATCTTAAAGCCTGCAAGGATAGCGGTGCGAACCTTGTCGTGCTTGGCGAATATGTGCTAAATAGCTTTTTTACCGAGCTTTGCATTATGTCAAAGCAGCTCATCAAAGAACAAAGCGAGAGCAAAAAGGCAAGTTTAGCTGAATTTGCTAAAAAATACGAACTTACCATCATCGCCCCTTATGTGAGCGTGGAAAATAAGGGCTTTAAAAAGCTTTGCTTAAAGGTTTCGCCAAGCGAGATAAAAAGCTACGAACAGCAGATTTTAATGCCTTATGCGCACTGGAATGAGGAAAAATTTTTTTGCAACCACAGCGAGAAATTGCGACTTTTTAGCTTTTCTTATGATGGCTTAAAATGCGCCTTGCTTTTTGGCTTTGAGGCGCATTTTGACGCCTTTTGGCAGCTCATTTTGCAAAAAAAGTTGGATTTAGTCATAATGCCTTGCGCGAACACCTTTGAGAGCAAGCAACGATGGCGCGAGCTACTGAAAATGCGGGCTTTTTTAAGCTCCACAGCGATTTTGCGCGTAAATCGCATAGGGCAGGCAAAAAGCGGCAGCGAAGTGTGGGAATTTTACGGCGATAGCCTGTATGTCGATGCTTTCGGGCAAATCAAAGAGTGTTTGAGCGACAAGGAAGAAATGCTCATCATCGACACCCCAAAGGCGAGTGAGGCAAAGAAGTTATGGGGATTTGACAAGATAATAAAAAATTATGAAATTTAGCGTTTAAATTTTTTGCTCATTTTGTGAGCTTGAAATTGAGCCAGCTTTTCGCAAAAAGCACTTTTTACCGAAAATCCTGTGCCTTAAATCAAGCGTAAATTTGGCAAATTTTTCGCCATAAATTTGAAATTTAATTTTAAAAAAAGGATAAAACTTGAAAAAAATTCATTTCATAGGAATCGGCGGCATAGGCATTTCAGCCCTTGCTCGCTTTTTAAAAGAAAAGGGCTATGAGATAAGCGGGAGCGATTTAAAGGCGAGTAAAATCACTGCTGAGCTTGAAAAAGAGGGCGTTGCCATCAGCATTCCACACGGCGAAAAAAATGTCATCGGCAAGGATTTAGTGATTTACTCAGCCGCGATAAAGGCGCAAAATGCTGAATTTAAAAAGGCAAAAGCACTTGGCATCAAAACGCTTTCGCGCAAAGAAGCCTTGCCGCTCATCTTGCGCGACAAACAAGTCTTTGCAGTCGCTGGCGCACACGGCAAAAGCACCACTTCAAGCATTTTAGCAAGCCTTATGAACGATGCAAGCGTCATCATCGGGGCGATTTTAAAGGAATTTGGCTCAAATATGATTTACAAAGAAAGCGACAAACTCATCTTTGAAGCCGATGAGTCAGACAGCTCTTTTTTAAACGCAAATCCCTATGTCGCCATAGTTACAAACGCAGAAGCTGAGCATTTGGAGCATTATAAAAACGATTTAAAAAAGCTGCATAAGGCTTATGAGCAGTTTTTAAACTCAGCAAAAATCCGCATAATAAACGGCGAGGACGAGTTTTTAAAGACCTTAAATTTAAGCGCGACAAAGCTTTATCCAAGCAAGGACATAAAAAATTACGCCGTGAGCGTTAAGGACTACAAGCCACGAACGAGCTTTACGCTTAAAGATTATGGCGAATTTTGCGTGCTTGGAATGGGCTATCATTTGGCTGTTGATGCGGCTTTGGCGATTTTGGCGGCTTTGGAATTTAAAAGCGTTGATGAGGTGCGCGTGCGACTTGAAAATTACAAGGGCATTAAAAAGCGTTTTGACATTTTAGTGGCTGATGAAAAGCACGCTATCATCGATGATTACGGGCATCACCCGACTGAGATAAGCGCTACTTTAAAGGCAGCAAGCGAGTATGCAAGGCTTGCAGGATACTCAAAAATCACAGCCATTTTCGAGCCACACCGCTACACGCGTTTAGTGGCGAATTTAGAGCAGTTTAAGGACGCCTTTGCGGGGGTAAGCGAGCTTGTGATTTTGCCCATTTATGCGGCTGGCGAAAAGCCCGTGAGTGTGGATTTAAAAGCGCATTTTCCAAAGGCTACTTTTGTTAAGGACATTAAACGCATAGGCGAAGTTTTGGTTGATGATGAGGGTAGGGTTTATGAAGATGGGCTTATCATAGGCTTTGGCGCAGGGGACATAAGCGTGAAGTTAAGGGGCGAAAAATGAGCGCACAAATCAGAAGCGCATTAAACTTTTTTGGTTATAATTTACACAATAAAGGAGTTTGTTTTGTTGCAAGAGTTTAATTCTATCAAAAAACGCTTTGATACTTTAAATTTAAACCACGAACACTTTGTAAATTCTAACGATATTTGCACGCCTATGGACTGCGTGAAAGAAATGCTTGACAGCCTACCAGCTGAGTTTTGGCAAAGAAAAAATCTCAAAGTGCTTGATTCTTGTTGTGGCAATGGCAATTTTCACGCCTACGCCGCACTTAAAACTCCGCTTAAAAATCTCTATTTTAACGAAATCAACGAAAAAAGAATAGCAAATTTAAAGGCGTATTTTGGAGAAAATATCAACCTAACGATAATGGATTTTTTAGAATTTGACGAAACCCCAAAGTATGATTTAATCGTCTCAAATCCGCCCTATGCTAAATTTAATGACGGCAAAAGAGTATCCAAAAATCACAACCTTTCCCGCGCTTTTATCGAAAAATCCTTGAAAATTCTAAAAAATGGTGGATATTTGCTTTTTATCGTGCCAAACAATTGGATGAGTTTTGCGGATAGAAACGATTTGCCCACACTTTTAAGCAAATACCAGTTTAAAATTTTAGACATAGGCGGAGCAAAAAAGTATTTTCCACAAGTTGGTTCGTCTTTTACTTGGTTTTTGCTTGAAAAAGTGCCAAACGAAAAGCCCTTTGAAGTGCGAAATCACTATGTTTTAAACGATACGCAGTTTGTGAAAATCAGCCCAAATCAACGCTTTATCCCGCTTTATCATTCTCAAATCGTGCAAAGCATTGTTGATAAAACACTAAATTCAACCTTGCCAAAATATCCCGTGCAAACTAGCTCAAATTTACACCGCTACACCAAAAGCAAACTCATCAGCAACGAAAAGGACAAAACGCACATTTACAAGCTCATTCACACGCCAAGCCAAGTTGTTTATAGCACAAAGCCACATATTTATCAAAAGGGCTATAAGGTTTTCATCTCTCTTACAAATCAATACAGCACCTTCATCGATGAATGCGGTATGACGCAGTCCATAGCGTTTATAAGATGTAAGGATTTACAAGAAGCAAAGCAAATTCAAAGCGAGTTAGAACAACCTATTTATAAATTTCTCAACAACATAACGCGATATGGCAATTTTAACAATGTGCGAGTTTTGCAAAATTTACCCAAATTTGGCACATTTTCGCTTACAAAAGATGAAGAAAAAATGATAGAAAAATTCAACAAGGCGTATTATGGCAAAGCAAAAAAATAAAAACATAATCCCATTAAAAAACATAGCCGAGCTTGCAGATGAGTGCGATTATGAGAACTTTGAGTATAAAGAACATTTTAGTTTGATTTGCAAACTCTTGCCAAATTTAGACAAAGAAAAGTTAGAAATACAAATTTTAGATGAAACAAAATGCCAAGAAAAAGGCTTTGTGTATGTTTTTGTGATTGAGGGCAAAATCTTTAAAATCGGTCAGTCCATAAGCAACATAAAAGAACGAGTGCAAAGCTATAACTGCGGAAAAACTGAATACCGCATAAACGGCACTAATGGAACAACAAATTATTTTGTCTTGCAAAGTTTGCTCAAAATCAACAAAGAAGTCTTTGTGTATGCCTTTTTTCCGCCAAAGCCACGCTATGAAATTTTTGGGCAAATTTTTGAGGATAGCTATCCGCCTAGCAAAAAGGCTGAAAATATCATTATAAAAGATTTCATCAAAAATCACGGCAAAAAACCTATCGGTTGCACGCAAACTTGATGATTTAAGGAAGGCTAATGGCTAAAATTTTAATTTACGCACTCATCATCGTGCTGTTTGCGCTGATTTCTTACGCGCTTAAAGAAAGGCTTGGCAAAAGGGCTGTGCCGTTTTTTGTCGCCCTTTGTTTTGCGGGCTTTGCGCTCATCGGCGTTTATGAGATAAGCGGGGCGAAAAAGGACAAAAAGCACGAGCAGCTTTTGCTTGCCTTTTCAAATTCAAAGCCCTTAAAATGCCAAAACACCAGCGTTAGCAAAGATAAATTCAACTACGACTACGGCACAAAGAGCTTTATCAGCAAGGACAAAAGCGTAAGAGTGCTGATTTTGAGCATAAAAGAATGCGAATTTGATGATGAATGAAATCCTTGCAAAGCTTGATTTAACGGGCTATGTTGATGAGTTTTGCGCTCATTTAGCAAGGCAAAAGCCCCTTTTTTTAGAAGGAGACAGCAAGCTGCATTTTGCGCGCATTTGTGAGCTGCAAGAGTTTGATTTTTCGCCCCCGCCAAGCTGTGAAAATTTGAGCCAAAGCCTTATGCACCTTAGCAAACAAGGCGTTTTACACCTGAATGAAAGCTTTGAATTTATCAAAATTTTGCGTTATTTTAGCTATCTTAAAGGGCTAAAATTTGAGCTTAGCCTTAAATCGTGGCTTGACAAAATCACTATCCCGCAGGCTCTTTTTGAGCTTTGTGCGTATTTTACGAGCAAGGGCGAGCTTAAAGACAGCCTTGATGAGCGGCTTATGCGGCTTAATGAAGCGCGAAAGATTAAAGGCGAACAAATAAGGGCTGAGTTTAAAAAACTCACCACGAGCAAGGGTTTGCAAGCCTTTCTCATCGACACGCAAATTCATTTTATAAACGGATTAGAGTGCTTGCTGGTGCGTGGCGGACACAGCTTAAAGAGCAAAATCATCGCTAGAAGTGCTGGTGGGGGCTTTTATGTCGTGCCACAAAGTGTGGAGCATTTGCAAAGTGAGTGCGATAAAATAGCAAGCGAAAAGGAAAAAATTTATTATGAATACGCCAAAAAAATTTCGCAAATTTTTCACAAAGAACTTGCCTTTTTGAAATTCATCGACAAGGCTTTTGACACCTTTGATAGTTACAGCGCGCGCGTGCTTTTTTCTCGCCAAAAGGACTATGAATTCGTGCTTTGCGATAGTAGCAAGGACATTATTTTAAAGGACTTTGCGCATCCTGCCCTAAAAAACGCTAAAAGCGTGAGCGTTGATTTCACAAAGCAAGTTTTGCTCGTAACTGGCGTAAATGCGGGCGGTAAATCTATGCTTTTAAAGGGCATTTTAAGCGCTGCTTTGTTAGCAAAGCATTTGCTGCCGATGAAAATTGATGCAAATTCAAGCAAAATCGGCTCATTTAAGGATATAAACGCCATCATTGAGGACCCGCAAAATGTCAAAAACGACATTTCCACTTTCGCAGGGCGAATGCTTGCTTTTTCAAGGCTGATGAGCACAAAAGATATGCTTTTGGGTGTCGATGAAATCGAGCTTGGCACGGACTTTGAAGAAGCGGCGAGCCTTTATAGCGTTTTGATAGAAACGCTCATTTCAAAAGGGCTTAAAATCATCATCACCACGCACCACAAACGCCTTGCAATGTTGCTTGCTAAAAACGAGCAAGTGGAGCTTTTAGCCGCTCTTTATGATGAGAGTGCGGCGCGCCCAAGATATGAGTTTTTAAAAGGCACTTTGGGCAAATCCTACGCCTTTGAAACGGCTTTGCGTTATGGCATAAGCGCGAATTTAGTGGCAAAGGCAAGGCAAATTTATGGAGAAAATAAAGAAAATTTAGAAGAACTTGTCGGCAAAAACATAAATTTAGAGCTAGAACTGCGCCAAAAGCTCAAAACTACGGCGCAAAAAGAGCAAAAAGCCCAAAGCATTTTAGAGTCCCTTAAAGCGCAAAAAGAGCAAAATGATGGAGAGCTTAAAAAGCTCATCATAAGGCTTGAAAATGAGTATTACCAAGCCATAGAGCAGGCAAAAAATAGCCTAAAATTCGAGGACACAAAGGACAAGCAAAGGGGCATAAACAAGGCAAATGAGCTGAAAAAAAGCATACAAATGCCTGAATTTTCAGCCGATGAGAGCTTGAAAGTGGGCGATTTTGTGCGCTATAACAGCCTGAAAGGGCAGATTGTAAGCATAAACAAAAACGAGGCTACTTTGGAGTGCGAGGGGCTAAAACTGCGCGTGGCTTTGAATTTACTCAAAAAAAGCGTGGCGGGAGCTTTAAACGGCGCAAACAAAGCAAGCGTTGTGAATTTAGCAAGGGCGCAAGAAGCGAGCGTGAGCCTTGACTTGCACGGACTTCGTGCTGATGAGGCTTTGAGTGAGCTTGATAGCTTTATCTCAAACGCCTTGTTAGCTGGCTTTGATGAGGTTATCATCTATCACGGCATCGGCACGGGCAAGCTAGCATTAGTGGTAAAAGAGTTTTTGCAAGCGCACAAAAGCGTGAAAAGTTTCGCAGACGCCCCAGCTCATCAAGGCGGCTTTGGCGCAAAAATCGTAAGGTTTTGAATTGAGCTTTTTGATGAAAGAGTGAATTTTTTATTTAAATGTTATTTGATAATTTATGAATTTTTGACTATAATTACATTTTTAAGAGTTAAAATTTCAAGGATAAACGATGACACAAGAAGAGTTAGATGCTTTGATGAAAATCGGCGAAGAGCTTGAAAGCGATGATGAGCCTACGCAAAGCGAGCCAAGTGCGAGCGTGGGCGATTTGAGTGCGGAGGATTTAAGTGGCGCAAATGAGCCAAATTTAAGCGCAACGGCGTTGTCAAATGGCGTAAATGAGCTAGATTTGGGCGTGTCAGCCTTACAAAAAGGCGCAAACTCTCAAAATGCCGAGAATTTAAACGAGTTAAACATAAACACACCGCCAAGCAACGAACACAAAGTCGTGCATCAGCTTGATGAGGTTACGCGAGATAGCGAAGAAAAGGCTATTGAGATGATGGATAGGCTCGAAAATATCGGTAAATTCTTTAACCACATTGAGCTTGCCCTTGAAGACATAAAAGAAAATATCAGCAAAAACCAAGCGACTTTTTCTACTCTAAATGCGAAATTTCCGCACATTCAGACATTTAAAACCGCGCTTAATGCCAGCACAAAGAGCCTTGAAGCAAGTGAAAATATCTTTAAACTCTTGCAGCAAGGGCAGGACGAAGTTTTTGTCTCTATGGACGCTATGCAGTATCAAGACATTCATCGCCAAAAAATCGAAAGAGCCATCAATGTGATGCGCGCACTCAATCGCTATATGAATTCACTCTTTGAGGGCGACATAGACGACAGCAAGCGCGTTTCATCAGCCGTGCATATCGCAGGGGACAGCACCAAAGAAGTGATGAATGACGGCGACATAGAGGATTTAATCGCAAGTTTAAGAGGAAACAAATAAATTTAGGGCAAGATGATGAATTTAGCAAGCAAAAATGTGAATTTCACGGCGTTTTCAAGCACAAATTTAGCCCAAAGTGCGCTAAATTTAAAGGCACGCATTGCGCTAAACCTTGCAAAAGCCCAAATTTCAATTAAATTTAACACTCAGGACAAAAGCCGTGATAACGCCTGAGATAGTCGCCCCAGCTGGTAATTTCACCAAGCTTAAAATCGCCCTAGCTTACGGAGCTGATGCCGTTTATGCGGGGGTAAATAACTTTTCCTTGCGCTCACGCACAGCGCACGAATTTGACTATGAAAGCTTTGAAAAAGCCATTATTTACGCGCATTCTTTGGGTAAAAAGGTTTTCGTTACGATAAATGGCTTTCATTTCAGCTCTCAGCTTGACGGGCTTAAAAGGCATATTTTGCGCTTAAAGGCGATGAAGCCTGATGCTTTCATCGTGGCAAGCTTGGGCGCTATGCGTTTAGCGCAAGAAAACGCGAGCGAAATTCCACTGCATATCTCCACGCAGGCAAATGTGCTTAACTTTATGGACGCTCAAATTTACAAAGAAATGGGCGCAAAACGCATAGTCATCGCCCGCGAACTTGGCTTAAAGGACGCTAAAACCATAAAAGAGCATTGCGACATAGAGCTTGAAGCCTTTGTGCACGGCTCTATGTGCTTTGCTTACTCTGGGCGTTGCTTAATCAGCTCCGTGCAAAGCGGCAGAATGAGCAACCGCGGCTCTTGCGCTAATGATTGCCGCTTTCCTTACGAGCTTTATGCTAAAAACGCCGACAACGGCACGCTTTTTCGCCTTGAAGAAAAAGATAGCGGCACGCATATTTTCAACTCAAAAGACTTAAATTTAAGCTCACATATCGAAAAAATAATGAAAGAAGAGTGCATAAACGCCTTTAAAATCGAAGGGCGCACCAAAAGTGAGTATTATGTGGCTCTTACCACGCGCACCTACAAAATGGCGGTTTTAGACACCTTGCGTGGCGAATTCAACGCGCCCAAATACGAGCAAGAAATCCACACGCTCAAAAACAGAGGCTTTACGGACGGGTATTTGGTAGCACGAGCCTTTGAAAAAACCGACACGCAAAACTTTGCCACGAGTTTAGAAGAAGGCACGCACCAAGTTTGCGCTATCAGCGAGGACGGCGAGTTTTTCAAATGCAAGGGACAAGTGCATTTAAACACGCCTTATGAAATCCTTGCGCCCATAAATTCACGCATAAGCCCTTGCGAGAACGAAACGGGGCTTGTTTATGAAAACGAGGGGCGGTATTTTGTGGAATTTAAAAGGCTTGTAGCTAAAAACAACAAGGATTTTAGGGAAATTCACAGCGGCAATGAAAACGAAATCAAGCTACCTGAGGCTTTGCCTGAATTTAGCTTTTTGAGAAAGGAAGTATAATGGACTTTGTAAGCATTGTTATGGGAAGCAAGAGCGATTATGAAGTGGTAAGCGAGGCTGGCAAAATTTTAGAAAAATTTGGCGTCAAATACGAGCTCATCATAAGTTCAGCTCACCGCAGCCCCAAAAGAACGGCTGAGTATGTCGCAAAAGCCGAGCAAAAAGGCGCAAAGGTTTTCATCGCCGCAGCTGGAATGGCGGCGCATTTAGCAGGGGCAATCGCCGCACACACCACAAAACCCGTGCTTGGCGTGCCGATGAGTGGGACAAACCTTGCAAGTATGGACTCGCTTTTTTCTACCGTGCAAATGCCGCGTGGCATTCCTGTGGCGACTTTGGCGATAGGCAAGGCAGGTGCTGTAAATGCGGCGTATTTGGCGGTGCAAATTTTGGCTTTAAATGATGAAAATTTAGCCCTTGCGCTCAAAAAAGACAGACAAGCGCAAGAAAATCAGCTCATAGCGGACTCAAACAGCGTAGAAGTGCTACTATAAAGGGGATAAAATGCAAACATATTTAGAGATAGGCGAATTTTGCAAGCTCGTGCATTTGAGCGAAGATGTCGTCAAAGGAATGATGGCAAATGGAGCGTTGAATTTCAAGGACGAGGACGGCAAAATCTATATCGAGGCAAATCAAGGCACTTTCAGTGTCGTGCCAAAGGGCAGCGGCGAGGCTACACCTATCAGCAGTATAAGTTTAGCTGGGGAAAGCTTTGTCGAAAAGACCATAGGGACGATTTTAAACCTACACGAAAAGGTGCTAGATGCCAAAGACGAGACACTAGAAACGCTCAAAAACGAAAACAAATTCCTAAAAGATGTGCTTTACTCAATGCAAGAAATTTACGATGAGGACAGAAAAACCATAGACATTTTAAATGAGCAGCTTGGGCGTGCGCAAGAAGAAGTGGAGTTTTTGAAACGCAAATACAAACTTATGTGGAACAAAGCAGTGGATAATTTCACGCAAGGCAAAATGAGCGCGACTATGGACGATGATATAGAAAATAGTGCATTTAGCCCAAGAAGCGAAAGGAATTCAAGCCTAAATTCTAGCTTGAATTCGGCTTTAAATTCGGGCGCGAATTCAAATGACAATTCAAGCGCAAATTCAGCCCTAAAAGCCGCCGCAAGCGCAGCCTTGCACGCTGAGACACCAAAAAGCCAAAGCACAAATTCTAACTCAAATTCAAGCAGCACAAACGAGAATTCAAGCGCAAATTCCACGCCAAAGGCTGAAAATTTAAGCACGACACAAAGCACGGCAAATTCAAGCACCACAGCAAATTCAGCCACAAATTCAAGCACGAATTCAAACGCAAATTCCACAAATCCACAAAAGGACAGCGCACAATGACCTTTTCGCAAATCATCTTAAATTTACAGCAGTTTTGGCAAAAACAAGGTTGCGTGATAATGCAGCCTTACGATATGCCAGCAGGTGCAGGCACTTTTCACCCCGCGACTTTTTTGCGAAGCCTTGACGACAAGCCTTGGGCTTGCGCTTATGTCGCCCCAAGCCGCCGCCCAAGCGATGGCAGATACGGCGAAAACCCAAACCGACTCGGCGCTTACTATCAGTTTCAAGTTCTCATCAAACCAAGCCCCGATGACATACAAACACTTTATCTTAAAAGCCTTGAAACGCTAGGCTTTGACTTAAAAAACCACGACATTCGCTTTGTGGAGGACAACTGGGAAAGCCCGAGCCTTGGAGCATGGGGGCTTGGCTGGGAAGTGTGGCTTGATGGTATGGAAGTTACGCAATTTACTTATTTTCAGCAAGTCGGCGGTATCGCCGTAAAGCAAGTAAGTGCCGAAATCACCTATGGTTTAGAGCGACTGGCTATGTATTTGCAAAATGTCGATAATGTCTATGACATAGTTTGGAACGACTTTGCAGGCTCAAAGGTGCTTTATGGCGATGTCCATAAGCAAAGCGAGTTTGAGTATAGCACCTACAACTTTGAGTTAAGCTCGGTTGAAATGCTCAATCACCAGTTTGAAAACGCCTACAAAGAGTGCAAAAGCGTGCTAGAAAGAGGCTTTGCCTTGCCAGCTTATGATTATTGCTTGCTTGCGGCGCACACTTTCAACCTTTTAGACGCGCGCGGTGCGATTTCAGTTACCCAAAGGCAAGATTATATGCTTAAAATCCGCGAGCTTTCAAAAAGCTGTGCTGAAATTTACACGCAAAGCAAGTATTTACACAAAGCAAACTAGCCTTTACGCTCAAACGCCGTTCATCAAGGCTAGTCCTTTGGCGCGCCCGAAATTTTTCCGCCAAAGGCTTGAATTTCTTGTCTGATTTTCTCATCTATCCTTTCTAACTCATCGGCGTTTTGACGCATTTGCTCTAAAAGGGCGTCAAATTCAAAGCCAAGCATTACAATGCGGTATAAATTTGGCTTGTGCTTGCGCCAATTATACAGCGTGCTGTTATCCACGCCCAGCAACGCCGCCTTGTCCCTTTTACTCAGCTTTTTCATCGTTTCGCTCGCCTTTTTTGCGTAAATTTTGGCGCATTGTATAGAATTTGTGCTTATAAAAAAACTTTTGAAATATACTACTATTTTTTAAAAAATAATTGTATATTTCAGCTTTTTTTAAGGAAAGTGTGATATAATGCTAGAAAATTTTTTAGAAAAAGGAGCAAAAATGCCAAAAGAATACATAGGACATTCAGGCACACGCTACAAATATGATTTAAATAATCCTATCGACAAACAAGCCTATGAGCTTGATTTACTCGCTCAAACAAATGATGCGATAAATCCAAACATTGAACTTGATAGGGCTATGGGACAAAATTTTGCTGGGGCAATGTTAAACAATAATATACCCACACTCAATAAAGATAAAAAATGAAAAGGCTAGTTATAGTGCTTGTCCTTGTGGCGAGTGCGGGCTTAAATGCTAAAAATTTAAGCGGTGAGGAGTTTTATGAGCTTGTTAATGATTGTGTAGAAAATGAAAACAAGGATTCTTGTCAAAGACTGATTGATAGTGGGCAATTAGCAAGTGTAGAAGAATGTGATAAAAATACTTGCTCTATTATAGCCTTTATTTATGGCGATGTTGTCAAAAATTATTATAAAGCAAATGCCTACTATAAAACAGATTGCGAAAGATTTAATTCGTCATTAGCTTGTTATAGTGTAGGACAATTATATAATGAAGGAAAAGGCGTTAAACAAGATTTTTTCACAGCCAAAAAATACTTTGAAAAAGCGTGCAATTTAAATCTTGGTGATGCTTGCAATAGCTTAGGCTTTTTATATAGCAAAGGAAAAGGCGTGAAACAAAACTACTCCGCAGCTAAAAAATACTACGGCAAGAGTTGTGATTTAGGCGACCAAATGGGTTGTGATAATTATAAAATACTTAATGAGCAAGGAATTCAGTAAGATTTACAAATTTAAACCAAAGGAGGATATAATGAAAAAAGTAATTTGTGCAATCATCTTTGCATTTGTAAGTAGTGCGAGTGCATACTACATAAATGGCGAGAACGCCACGCTAGAAAGGTGTTCTTACGAGCAGTATGGCAACAAATACGGCTATGTAGGGACATATAAAGGCACTAGTGGCACGACTTATAGAGTGTTTTTTGAAAATCGCAATGATTGCGACTATTGACTTTCGCAATAAGTCGTAGCAACTCTTTGCCTACTCGTCATTGAGTGCAAAATGCTTGTCATACCAACTTGTTTTTGGTATACTGACTTGTATTGTTTTACTGAACACTCTTTTTGTCATACTGAGCGCAGCGAAGTATCCACAAATTCAAAGCGTATTTTAAATTCTTTGGATTTTTCGCTAACGCTCAAAATGACAAAATCCGCCGTCATTGCACGCTTTGCAAATTCAAAGCGTGCTTTTGTCCGTCATTACCAAGCAAAGCATAAAAACACTTCTAATCGTCATTGCGAGCAAGGCATAGCCTTGCGTGGCAATCCACGAATTCAAAAACAAACCCTTTTCAAACCCTTGCTTTTTCTTAACCTAATCATTATAAGTTGCTTTTAGCGTTGATTTTCTTAATCTATGATTTTTAACCTATTGTTGTAAGTTGATTTCACCCTTGACTTTTTTCTTAATCTAATCCTTAGATTCTTTATATTTGTCATACTGAGCGCAGCGAAGTATCCAAAAATTCTTTACATTGTCATACTGAGGCGTTAGCCGAAGTATCCATAAATTTAAAGCGTGTATTAAATTCTTTGGATTTTTCGCTTTGTGCTAACGCACTCCGCTCAAAATGACGAAATCTGCCGTCATTGCACGCTTTGCAAATTCTCACAAGGACAGCGGCAAAAGCGCAATTTTTCTTTTAAAATTTGCTCGCAACTAGCGAGCAAAAAGCGCAAATTCTTTTAAAACCGCACTCGCAAAGACAGCTTATAAAGCAAATTCACAAGGCTTTGCGCTAGATTACTGCGCAAATTTTGTCAAATTTGCGTTTAGCCCTTTGCTTTTTCCATTCTTTTGCGTTGCGTTGGGTCAAGGTAGCGTTTGCGCACGCGCACGCTTTGCGGGGTTACCTCGACTAGCTCGTCCTCTTCTATCCACTCCAAAGCCCGCTCTAAACTCAGTTTGCGCGGTGGCACGAGTTTTATGGCTTCATCGCTTCCGCTGGCACGGACATTTGTGAGATTTTTGCCCTTTATGGGATTGACATCAAGGTCGTTTGGACGACTATGCTCGCCGATAATCATTCCCACATAGACTTTTGTCTGCGGTTCGATGAAAAGCACGCCCCTATCTTGCAGGTTAAAAAGCGAGTAGCCAAGCGCAACGCCGTTTTCCATACTGATTAAAGCCCCATTTCCACGCTTTTCAACCCCACCGCTAAAAGGGCGAAACTCCAAAAAGCTGTGGTTCATCACGCCTTCGCCTTTGGTGTCGGTTAAAAACTGCGAGCGAAAGCCGATAAGCCCGCGTGCTGGGATTTCAAATTCAAGTCGCGTTTGCCCGTCCCCTGTGGGCGACATATTTTTCATTTCAGCCTTGCGTTTGCCGAGCTTTTCTATAACCGCACCGCTGAATTCATCTGGCACATCGATAACTAAATGCTCAAAAGGCTCTGTTTTTACGCCGTTTTCGTTTTTTACGATGACCTCAGGGCGTCCCATACAAAACTCAAAGCCCTCGCGGCGCATATTTTCAGCTAAAATGGTGATTTGCAGCTCCCCGCGCCCGCTCACCTTAAATTTGCCCTCGCCATTTGGCTCAAATTTCATCGCAATGTTCGTTTTCATCTCGCTTTCAAGGCGTTCGGCGATTTTGTTGCTCGTTACGCTCTTGCCCTCAGTGCCAGCAAGGGGTCCGTCATTGACAGAAAAAACTATGCTTAAAGTCGGCTCTTCGATGTGCAGCGGGTCAAGCGGCATAGGATTTGCGCTATCTACGATACTATCACCCACATCAAGTGCTTCAAAGCCCGCAATCGCCACTATATCTCCCACAAAGGCTTCATCAATGTCCGTTTTTTCAAGCCCCATAAAGCCGATGAGCTTTGAAATGCGCCCATTTACCTTTGTGCCATCAGCCTTAGCAAGCGTTACGCTTTCATTTTTCTTTACCTTGCCGTTAAAAATTCGCGCGATGCCGATTTTACCGACAAAATTATCATAGCCTAGCGTGAAAACCTGCAACTGCAAGGGGTTTTCCACGCTGCCACTTGGAGCTGGCACACGCTCTAAAATCGTCTCAAAAAGCGGCTGCATATCCTTGCTTTCATCGTTTAAATCAAGCTTTGCGTAGCCATTTTTTGCCGCTGCATACACTATGGCAAAGTCTAGCTGCTCGTCATTTGCGCCCAAAGCCACAAACAAATCAAAGATTTCATTCACCACGCGGTCTGGTTCGGCGGCGGGTTTGTCGATTTTGTTGATGATGACAATGGGGCGAAGTCCTAGTGTAAGGGCTTTTTTCACCACAAATTTGGTTTGAGGCATTACGCCTTCTTGCGCATCGACAAGCAAAAGCACGCCATCGACCATTTTTAGCACTCGTTCAACCTCTCCGCCAAAATCAGCGTGTCCGGGCGTGTCGATGATATTGATTTTTGTGCCTTTATAATTTATCGCGGTGTTCTTTGAAAGTATGGTGATACCGCGTTCTTTTTCTATGTCGTTGCTGTCCATTACGCGCTCAGCAATTTGCTCGCGCTCGCTAAAAGTGCCTGATTGCTTTAAAAGCTCATCAACCATAGTGGTTTTGCCGTGATCCACGTGGGCGATAACGGCGATATTTCGTATGTTTTGCAAGGTTTTCTCCGTAAATTTTTGTCATAAAAAAGGCGTATTATAGCAAAAAATTTGAAATTTGCTAGGGTTTTTTGCGCTTTTTGCGGTGTAAATTTGCGTGAAATTTAGCAAAATTGAAGCGGATTTAAGCAAAATGCTTGTTTTTTTTAAAAAATTCAATTTAACTCTTTTCTCAAAAAAGTCGCTTTGTTGAGTATAAATTTTTACTAAAATCGTCATCGCAAGAGTTTGCAAAGCAAAGCGTGCAAATTTTTGACAATCCATAAATTTAAGGCGTATTTTAAAATTTTTATGGATTTTTCGCTTTCTAGCGAAAGCTCAAAATGACAAAGGTTTGAGATTTTTCAAAAATTCCAAAATCCAAACAAATTTCCAAGAAAATTCAAAAAATTCAAGCAAAATTTTAAACAAATTTAAATTCGCCCAAAAATTTCTCCAAAAATTCCAAAATCCAAAAAAATCTCCAAAAAATTCAAAAATTTCCCTAAAAATTCAAATTTTTTCAACAAATTTTAAAATTTCCAAACAAATTTAAAATCTCCCCCAAATTTTGAAAAAATTAAACAAAATCCAAAAAATTCCAAGAAAATTCAAAAAATTCCAAAAAAAATTTCCCAAAAAATTTAAAAATTTAAAAAATTCAAAACTCCTCAAAAATTTTTTCAAATTTTCTTAAAACTTTACAAATTTTTCAAAACTTTCGTGCAAATTTTAGCATTTTTTCTTAAATCATCTTTAAATTTACCCAAAATTCCAAAAATCAAGACCCCCCCCCCCATCAGCACGAGCAAAGCTACATTTCATCGTAGTTTGAGCTTTGTTTTTGTAGGCGAGTTTAGCACAAATTTAGCGAATTTTTGCAAGAATTTCTAAATTTTTGACGCATTTTCTTAAATTTATGTTAAAATATGCTGTTTTTGGTTTTTAGGATTAAATCAGGTTGATTTAGTTGAGTCAAACGGGCTTGCAAAGCCTTTGTTGTCAGCATTTGCGAGAGTTTAAAGCAAGGTTGCGACCAGCAAAAAAGGCTTGCCAAGTGTCAAGCAAGTTTCGCCAAAGCTTAAAGCAAACAAGACTTGCAAAGTGTCAAAGCAAGTTTCGCCAAAGCTTAAAGCAAAAGTTGGAACGAAATTTGCTAGCAGACACATACCTAGCCCATAAAGGCTAACGAACGGCAAACGGATGAGCCACTCTCATTTATCCGCCTTGTCAGCGTCATCGAGGACAGCCAGACAAGACGAGTTGAGCGCAGTCCCAGCGCAGCAGTTCAGCCTAAAAGCTAGATTTGTCGGAGTAGGGCGCGCGCGTTAGATTGTCAGCGAGCCTTACCAACCACGGCGAAACGAATTCGCCTATTTTACGAAAGGATATACGATGAAAAGACTACTTCTCATCATCACACTTGTGCTTTTTAGCGCAGGTTTCATCACTGAGGCGTTTGCAGCACCAGCACGGGGGGGGGGCTGCTACTAAGCGCACCGCCAAAAAGGCTACCACAGCCAAAAAAAGAGTTGCGACCAAAAAGGTAGCCAAGCAGCGCACTCAGCGCGCACCATTAGAAGCAGTGAGCAAACTCACTGAATTCCAGCAAGATTTCCAAGCCAAAGAAGCGAAAAAGCGTGGCAAAGAGCAGCAGTTAGGGCTTATGCCTAGTGAGATAAACATTCTCAACCACAATGTCTTCCACGCCGATGCCGCCGCCATTCGCGGTGCGAGAGAGACAGAGCAAGCCTTGCGCTACTTGCCTTTCGTTACCGTCATCAACACAGCGGGCTTTGGCTACAACTTCGACATTCGCGGACAAGGGCGTTTAAGCTCCAACGGCGTGAAAATGTTTATCAACGGCGTTCCCGTTACGCCTGTGGATAGCTACTTTCAGCCTATGCCCATCCACACCCTTATCCCAACCAACATTCAAGAGATAGAAGTCTTCCCCGGTAGCGGTGCAGTGCTTTACGGCTCAGGCACCAAAGGCGGCACGATAAATATCATCACAAGTAAGCGACAAAACCCTTACTTCCTAGTAGGCGGCGGCTATGTCAATACCACAGCGAGCAAGGGCAACAGCTTCAACGCCTTTGCGCAAGCGGCTGAGAATTTAGGGCGTGATTTAAAAGTCAATGCAGCCCTTGCCGCTAGCGTTTTAGGCGGACCGCGCACTGATGACAGCTTACTTGCTGCACAAGCCACACTCGGGGCTGAGTATAAAATGGGCGTAGGACAAGCCATCAGCTTTGACGCTGATGCTTACTATGGCAAGGTAAAAACCACTCCCTACAACTCACTTTTGGATTTTACAAACATAAACGAGTTTATGCGCAGCACGCTTTCTTTGCCCGGACAAAGCTTGCAAGGCTATGCCGCGCAATCACCTTATGAGGAAAACCGCTATATGTGTTTAGCAGGTATGGGTGGCTGTGCCTTTGGCACAAACGATTTCGAGCCTACCGATGAGGACAGAGCGACTCCGGGCTATGGCACCATAGACACGACTCAAATCCGCGCCACAGCGAAAATCAACTATTTCAGCCAGCTTGCCCGCAGACTTGAATTCAACGCCGCAGGCTTTGCGGACTTTGGCAGCAAAAAGTATAACGAGCATAAAATGAACACTCCATTTTTCGTGCTTGGTTATGTCGACCCCAAAGACCTTAACTATGGACCAAACGGCACGCCTTTGCCTGCACTCAAAAATGACGGCAACCGCACGCCTACACACTGGAACAAAGGCTACAACTGGTTTTTACCCCGTGTAACTCACCCTTATCGTGTGATAAATTCGGGTTGGACGACTCCGCCCGCCGTTGTTGGAAACACGCCACTTGCCGAAAATGTCCTTGTGCCTGAAACAGGACCTGTTATCAAAAGCTACACCGATATGCAAGGCAATGTCATCGAAGCAGACGGCGAGCGTGCCGACTGGCAGCTCATCGACCAAAGCGGTTCTAAATTTGATGAGTATAAATTCGGTGTCAAACCACGCATCGACTGGCGACACCAAAACGGCTTGTTTGTCTTTGGTATTGACTTTTCGTATGAAATGAGCAAGAGAAATTCAAAGACTTATTTAAGGCAAGCCATCGCGGACGGCTCAGCAATGGGCGGTGTCAAGGGTTACAATAACAACTATCCAGGCACTGACTTGCGCTATGGTTCAGCGAGCTTTTCAAGCCTTATGGCAAATATCGAGGACAAAACCGACATCAATGTCCTTACCACAGGTGTGTATTTCTTAGAGCGTTACGATATGAGCCGTGAGCTATCACTTGGCGTAGGCGCACGCTATGAGATGAAAAACTACAATGTCAAAGTCAAAGATACCTTTGAGGGCAAAAAACTTGCCTTTAAGGACTTGAATGCAGACGGCACATACTGCAATGGAAACGCAAACTGCCCCGACTTTGTGGATTATGACAGCGGCACCGTGCTACAAACCACAAACAAGGCTGGCGAAAACAACCCAGACGGCATAGCCACACACGAGGCAGATGGGGATTACAGCAAAAACCACGACAACTTCACCTTTGAGCTAGCCCCCGTTTATCGCTACTCAGGCACAGGACTCATCTACGCAAGAGGCGAGCTAGGCTACAACGCACCGCCTGCTTGGGCTATGCTTCGTCGTATCGGTATAGTGTGGGGCGCGACTAATACAAGGGATAACTGGCAACAAATGTCAAGATGGGACGCGCAAAATCAAAATGTCCAACAACTACCAGCCGCTTCGCCTTTTGGTAAGGTGCTTGAATTTGACTTTGACTTTGAAAACACCGACCTTAAAAACGAAATCTACTACACCGCTGAGCTTGGCTGGAAAGAAACCATCGGCAGACGCATAGTGCCTTTGGGGCTTATGGACATCGACATAACAGGCATTATGCTAAGCGCAAGCGTCTTTTACACAGGCAGTCAAAACGAATTTTACTTTGAGGGCGACACTTGGAGTGGTATGACCTTTGGCAACTACAAACAATCACGCCGCATAGGCGCAGAAGTAGCAGCCGAGCAGTATCTTTTCGGTGGGCTTATCGGCTTTAATGAGTCTTTTACCTACCTAAAAGCACAGCAAAAAGACGCTACGATAGGCTGGGCGGCTATACCCTACACTTATGACTGGAAAGCCACGCTTGGAGCAGCTGTGGATATAAGCGGTTATTTGGAAGTAGTCGATGTGGGCGTAAGCGTTTGGCTACAAAATTCAATCTACGGCAACCAAAACATTTACTCTACAAGGATAAATGTTATCCCTGGCAAATTAGACGCGACGAACGCTGAAACTAATACCCCTGCGCCTATCTTTGTAACCCAAAGAGAAGAGAAAAAACTCAACCCTTATCTAGTGAGCGACTTTGGCTTGACTGTGAATATAAACAAAGGTATGGGAACGGTAACAGCGGGTGTAAAAAATGTTTTCAACACCTTTTACTATGACTACTACAACAACGACCGCAGCGCCGTAGTCAATGAAAACCGCTATGTCATCGGACGCGGACGCACCGTCTTCGTCGAAGGAACTTTTAAATACTAAAAGTTTGCTTTCGCTTGTCAGACGACTTTGCGGACAAACAAAAAAGGCGAGAACACTCTCGCCTTTACGAAAGCAACTTTTTTAAATACCAAAAGTTTGCTTTCGCTTTAAAAGAAACCCTTAAACACTAGGGTTTCTTTGCCGTCATTGCGAGCAAATTTTGCAAAAATTTGCGTAGCAATCCACAAAAGACTGAGAGAATAATCTCTCAATCTTTTTTTATGCCTTAAAATCCTTGTCATACTGAGCGCAGCGAAGTATCCACAAAATCAAAGTGCGGATTGCACCTTTAAGCGTGATTTTTTACCTTAAATTCAAAGCGTGCCTTAAATTCTGTGGATATTTCGCTAACGCTCAATATGACAATATGGATTTTTCGCTACACTCAAAATGACAAAAACCTTGTCATACTTTTATAAATTGTCATACTGAGCCTTTGGCGAAGTATCTATAAATTCAAAGTGTGTCTTAAATTCTGTGGATATTTCACTAACGCTCAATATAACAAGCGGTGTGGATTTTTCGCTACGCACAAAATGACAAGGGTTTTTAGCATTTAAGCGTGATAAATTTACAATGTGTAATTAAATTTAAGACAAAATTTGAAATTAAGGCAAAAAATTTAAATTTAAAGTAAAAGTTGAATTTAAGACGAAAATCTCGAATTTAAAATAAAATTTAAGGCAAAAAGCTTCAAAATTTAAGACAAAACTTTAAATTTAAAGCAAAAAATTTTGATTTTAAGGTGCGTTTGGATTATTTGTCAAACAAGGCGTTGAATTTGTCGATGAAATCAAGCGGGTCAACCTGCGTGCCGCCAGCGATGATACCAAAGTGCAAGTGCGCTCCCGTTACGCGCCCGCTGTCTCCGCTCAAAGCGATGATTTGCCCTTTTTTCACCCTTTGCCCGACTTTAACTTTGAGCTTTGACAGATGATAATACTGCGAAAAGATTTTGTAGCCGTGGTCGATGACGACAGAGCCACCAGCATAGTATCTGTCCTTTGCGATGCGCACTATGCCGTCATTTGCGGCTAGCACGGGCGTGCCAACGGCAGCGCGAAAGTCCGTCCCGCTGTGATAGCTCATCAAAGAGCCGTTAAACACGCGTGCCGTGCCAAAAGCGCTTGTGATGATGGAATTTATCGGCAGGATAAATTTGCCCTCAAACAAAGCCTTGTTCGTGTAGGTAGCGTAAGTCGCGCGGGCTTCTTTCAGCTCTGCTTGTATGCGCGCAAGCACTTCTTTGGGCGGTGTTACCTTGCTTTGCGCCACTTGCAAAAGCTCTTGTTTATACGCCCCATCATCGCCCAAAAGGTCGTATTGTAGCCTTTTGCCGTCCTTATACAAAGCCACGATATGCGCTTGCTGAATGGGCTGCTTGTAGGCTGAACCAAAAATCAAAATAACCTTGTTGTCATTGTCAGGGTGAGTGAAAAATTTTTCTTTTTTTTCTTGCTTTTGCGTGTTGCTTTGGGACTTTATGCTCTCCAAACCTTGCCTATTAAACTCCAAAAACAGCACCTGCCCCTTGCTGATACTTAAATTTTGCTCTTGGGTGGCGTTTTCATCGGCATTTGCTTGCGTTGTGGCTTGGGTTACACCGCCTTTGCTTTGGCTTGTGTCGGTGTTTGCTGAATTTTGGGCTGAATTTATGGCGTTTTGCTCGGCAAAAATGAGCGCAAAACACAGGCAAAGTCCTAAAAATACTCTTTTCATAAGCTCACTTCCTTAATGTCCGCCACGCTTAAAAATGCCTTATAAATCTCATAAACAAGGGCTTGGCGGTTGGTTTTTAGTCTTTCATCTTTGACATTTATCATCACCTTGTCAAAAAAGTCGTCAATCTCGGGCTTTAAAGCAAACAAAGCCCTTAAAAGCTCGCTTGGCTTGGCGTTTGGCTCGCATTTTTTAAAGGCTTTGTAAAGTGCCTTTTCTTGCTGAGTTTCAAATAAATTTTCATCAACGCCCACAGACACCTTTACAGCGATATTTGCAAGCCTTTTAAAAGTGCTAAAATTCTCGCTAAAATCATCTTTTTTACTCAAAGCAATCAAAGCCTTTATACTCTCATCAATATGCACCAAATCAGCATTTTGCGACATTAAAACGGCTTTGATGAACGAAGAGTTAGCATTATAAAGCATATCAAGTCTTTCAAAGATAAAATTTTCAAGGCTTTGCAAATCAAATTTTTTGTAATTTGGCGCAAGTTTGTTTAAAAGTTCGCGCAAGTTGAATTTAACGCCTAAATTTAGAGCTATTTTAATCACTCCATTTGCCGCACGCCTCAAAGCATAGGGGTCTTTCGTGCCGCTTGGTATTTTATTTACCGAAAAAAGCCCCATTAGCGTGTCAAGTTTGTTCGCTAGCGCCACGATACTTGAAAATTCATTGCTTGGCAAAGCCCCATTTTCAGCCTTTGGCAAATACTGCTCCCTTATGGCAAGGCTGATTTTATCGCTAAATCCTTGCGCTTTGGCGTAGTAACTTCCCATAATGCCTTGTAGTTCTGTAAATTCATACACCATACTTGTGAGTAAATCAGCCTTTGCGTAGTGTATAGCCTGTGAAATGTCGCTAAATTCAGCGTTTTGATAAAGCTCGCAAAGTGCCTTTGCCGCTGCTTTTTCGCGCTCTGCTTTGTCTTTAAGCGTGCCTAAACCCTCTAAATAAAGCACTCCCGCAAGTTTTTCAGGCTGCAAGCCGCTTTTTAAGTCGTTTTGCCAGAAAAACATTGCGTCTTTTAGCCTTGCACGCAACACGCGCTCGTTGCCGTTGATGATTTGAGCGTAGTTTTCGCACACCGCATTTGCCACGACTATGAAATGATTTGCCAGCTTTTCGCCCTTAAAAACGCCAAAATATCGCTGATTGTCGCGCATTGAGCTGATGATAACCTCGCTTGGAATTTGCAAAAACTCGCTTTCAAAGCTGCCTAAAAGGGCTTTTGGATACTCAGTTATAGCTACAACTTCGTCTAAAAGCTCGTTGTCCTCGCTGATTGAAACGCCGTTTTTAGCCTCAATGTCCTTAAATTCGGCTAAAATTTTCTCTCGCCTTTTGTTTTGATTTAAGATGACAAAGTTTTTTTCTAAAAGTTCAAAATACCCGCTAATGTCCTTAAATTCGCACAAATCATAGCTCACACTGCGGTGGATAAAGGTTTTTTTGGCACTTTTTACGCCATAGCTTTGAAAACTCACCAGCTCATCACCCAGCACGCACACTAGCGAGCGAATGGCGCGGATAAACTCGAATTCTCCGTCTCCCCAGCGCATACTCTTGCCAAAATTTAGGCTTTTGAGCCACTTTTCTATCATTTTAGGCAAAAGCTCAGCACTTTTTTGCCCAGCGCACTTTTGCTGATGATAAAGCACTTCCTTGCCTTTGATTTGCTTAAATTCAAGCTCTTTTTCGCTGATACCAGCCTTTTGTAAAAAGCTCTGCCCAGCAGCCGTGAGTTTGCCGTCTTTGTAGGCTATGTCCTTTGGAGCGCCGATGAATTCAGTGGTGCTGTCATCTTGCCTGTCGCTAAATGCTTCGTGCAAGAGTGTTAGGCGTCTTGGAGTGTAGTAAAATTCAAACTCGCTTTGCAAATGATACTCATCAAGCACCCTTTGCCACTTACTTTGGATATTATCAAGTTCTTTAAGTAAAGGCACGGCAGGTAACTCTTCAACACCGATTTCTATAAGCAGTCTTTTTTTCATCATCTTCTTTCATTTTACAAAATCAACGCCGTATTTTACCCTAAATTTCTTTCAAAAGGGTTTCAAATTTAAGATTTTGCCTTGTGAAAAATATCTTTTTGAATTTTTTGTGAAATTTAAGCTTTTTTTAAGCTTAAAAAAGATACAATGCGTGTTTTATTTTAAAGAAAGGACAAATGATGAGTGTGAATTTCAAGCACGGTTTGGCAAGATTTGGTGCGGATTTGGCTGTGGTGGATTTGGCGAATTTTCATTTAAATGTAAATTCAAGCAAAAATTTGCAAGCAAATTCAGCAAGCGTAAATTTCAGCGTAAATTTTGGCAAAAATTCACAAGTATCAAGTGCGAATTCAGCTGTATTTGCAAATTCTGTTCTTTTTTCTATGATGATGCACACGCTTGTGTGCTAGTGTTTTCTTTTCCCAAAAATTCAAGTTAGACGAAGTAAAGCTAAAAAGGCTTTTGGTGTTTTGCCTTGCGGTTTAAAGGCAAAATCAAAGTTGCAAAATGTTAAATTCATCGCAAAGGTAAGGTTAAATTTACCAAAAGCGGATTAAAAAAGTGGATTTAAATTTTGCAAAGTGAGTTTAAATCTTATAAAATCGCAAGCAAAAATTTGCAAGATAAGATTTAAATTCAAAGGCAAATTGTCGCAAAGGGCGAGAATTTAAGCCTTTGTTTGGAATTTTGCGAAAGTTAAAGCATAAATTTAACTTTAAAATTCAAAACAAAGGGCTGAATTTCAAGCCTTTACAAAGGCAGTTTGCAAGCAAAAAGGACGAAAATGAGTCAAAAACAAATTTCTTTCAACGCCTTTGAGATGAACTGCATCTCGCATTTAAGCCCGGGGCTTTGGCGTTACCCAAATGATAGGGCTTTGGAGTATAAGAGCATTGAGTATTGGCAAGATATAGCCAAAATCGCAGAAAAAGGGCTGTTTGATGCCGTTTTTATCGCCGATGTGCTGGGAATTTATGATTTGTATGGCGGCAGTGATGAGGCGGCTTTAAGGACGGCTTTGCAAGTGCCTGTGAATGACCCGCTTTCCCTAGCCGTGGTAGGAGCAGCGGTTACGCAAAATATAGGCTTTGGAATCACAGCTGGTGTGCCTTTTGAGCATCCTTTTCCTTTTGCACGCAGGCTCAGCACGCTTGACCATCTCACCAAAGGGCGCGTGGGCTGGAATATCGTTACGGGCTATTTGCCAAGCGCAAACAAAAATATGGGTGCGCGAGAACTCCCGCACGATGAGCGATACGAGCTAGCCGATGAGTATATGGAGGTTATTTACAAGCTTTTGGAGGGCAGTTGGGAGGATAGTGCGGTGATTTTGGATAAAGCCACAGGCGATTTTGCCGACCCAAGCAAAATTCATCACATAGGACACAAAGGCAAATACTTTGATGTCAGTGGCATTCATCTGTGCGAACCAAGCATTCAGCGCACGCCTGTGCTGTTTCAAGCTGGAAATTCCGTGCGTGGTAGGGAGTTTGCAGCCAAGCACGCAGAAGCTATTTTCATCGCTCCGCCTACAAAAGAGTATGCAAAAACCGCTGTAAAGCAAGTGCGCGAAGCACTTGTAAAGGCTGGGCGCAGTCCGTATAGTGCTAAAATTTATGTGCTGGCTACCATTGTTACTGATGAAAACGAGAATTTAGCGCAGGCAAAGTATAAGGATTTGCTCAAATACGCTAGCACGGACGGGGCTTTGGTGATAAATTCAGGCTGGTTGGGGACGGATTTGAGTAAATTTGCCCTTGACGCACCGCTTGATAACATACAAAGCAACGCTATAAGGGCGCAAGTGGAGGCTTTGAGTAATTCTAAAACCCCGCAAGGCGAAACTTGGACTTTAAGGGATTTAATCAAACTCACAGGCATAGGCTGTCAAGGACCTAAAATCGTAGGAAGCCCCGAAAAAGTCGCTGACATTTTGCAAGAATTTGTTGAATTTAGCGATGCAGACGGCTTTAATCTTGCCTATGCTAGCACGCCCGCAAGTTTTGAAGATGTGGTGAATTTCATCGTTCCACAACTGCAAAAGCGGGGCGTTTATAAAAACGAATACGCCAAAGGCTCGTTAAGACAAAAGCTCTTTGGCAAGGGCGACCGCCTAAATAGCGAGCATATAGGCTCGACTTACCGAGTGGGTGGGGTAAATTCCACAGCAAGGCAAAGGGGGTAAGATGCTGTATAATGACTTAGAGCAGGGCATTTACATTTTGCACGAAAACGAGGAGTGGCTGCCGCCATTTCGCGAGGCTTTTGCGCGTGCTGGGCTGAATTTTGGGGAGATTGATTTAAGCAAGGGCGCGATAAATTTAGACAAAGAGCCACCAAAGGGCGTTTTTTGGAGCAGAATGTCCGCTTCTTCGCACACTCGCGGACACGCCTTTGCTAAGGATTATGCGCGCGCTATTTTTGCGTGGCTGGCTCGTTATAATAGGCGCATTGTCAATCCTTTGAGCGTTTTGGAGCTAGAAGTAAGCAAGGTAGCGCAGTATTTAGCCTTAAATTCAGCGGGCTTTCGCACGCCCAAAACCTTAGCCGCCTTTGGTAAGGCTGATTTGCGCGAACTTGCACGAAACTTGCAAACGCCTTTTATCATAAAGCACAATCAAGGCGGAAAGGGGCTTGGCGTGAGGCTTTTTGAAAGTTTTGCTGAGTTTGAAAAATGCCTAAATTCAAGCGAATTTGAGCAAAGTGCTGATGGCATTTATTTGGCGCAAGAGTATGTAAAGAGCAAAGCCCCTTTCATCACGCGCATAGAGTTTATAGCGGGTAAATTTCACTACGCTGTGCGTGTGGATACGAGCGATGGAGGCTTTGAGCTTTGTCCTGCTGAGGCTTGCGAGATAGAACGAAAGCCAAAATTAGCCGCCGCCGCTTGTGATATAGGGGCGAAATTCAGCTTGCGCGATGAGATTAAGGCTGAATTTCCGCTTGTTAAAAAGCTAGAAAACTTTTTGCAAGCTCACAAAATCGAAATAGCAGGAGTTGAGTTCATCGAAAATTCACAAAATGAACTCGTGGTTTATGACATAAACACCAACACAAACTACAACAAAACCCTTGAAGATGCACTTCGCGCACAGGGCTTGCAAGGTGCAGCAGATAGGGTAGTGGAGTTTTTAAATGCTGAATTTCAAAAGGAGGTCAAATGAAATTTGCGTATTGGAGTCCCGTTTTTGGGAGCTGGTTAAGAAATGTTGATGATGATAGCACGAAATGCTCGTGGGATTATATCAAAGAGTTGGCTTTGGAGGCTGAGGATTTGGGCTATGCGCTCACTCTTGTGCCAGAGCTTTACCTAAACGACATAAAAGGGCATAAAGCCCCTTGTTTAGACGCTTGGGCGGTGGCAACGGCTTTGGCAGCTTGCACGAAAAAAATCGAAATTCTAGCAGCCTTGCGCCCACAATACCATCAAGTAGCGCTCACAGCAAAGGAGTTAAGCACGCTGGCTCAAATTTCAAACTGCCGTTTTAGCGTGAATTTAGTGTCGGCTTGGTGGGAAGAAGAAGCAAGGCAGTATGGCATAAAATTTGACGCACACGATGAAAGATACGAGCTTTTAAGCGAGTATGCGGCGGTGCTGAAAGGCTTTTGGAGCAAGAGTCCTTTTTCTCACAAGGGTAAAATCTATGAATTTAAGGACTCATTTAACGAGCCAAAGCCCGCAAAAGCCCCGTTTATCTACGCTGGCGGAGAGAGCGAAAAGGGTAGGGCGGCTATAACTGAATTTGCGGACTTTTACTTAATGCACGGAGGCACACCGCAAGAAATAGCCGAGAAAATCGCCGATATGAAAGAGCGCAAAAAGCGTGCAGGACTTGGCGAATTTAAGGGCTTTGGAATGGCTGCTTATGTGATTTTAAGAGACACAGAAGAAGAAGCAAAACGCGAATTTGAGCGCATTATCAACATAAAAGACGAGAGTGCTTATAAAAATTCTTATGATGATTTTACGGGCAACTCGAATTTAGATGTTGAGATAAGCAAAGAAGAATACAGCGTTTCAAACCGCGGACTTCGTCCAAGACTCATAGGCACCGCCGAACAAATCGCGGAAAAGGTAAAAGAGTATGAAAAAGCTGGGCTTAATCTCATTATCATACAATGTGCAAATATGAAAGAAGAGTTAAGAGACATTGCTACCAAGCTTTTTCCGCTCTTAAAATAAAAATTTTCATTAAAGGCTTACCAAATTTAAGCCTTTAATGCTATAATTTTAATTTTGAAAGGACAAAAATGCAAAATTCAGTGATTGCTTACCCAAGAATAGGCGCTTTAAGGGAGCTTAAATTCGCCATTGAGAAGTATTTTAAGAAAGAAAGCTCAAAAGATGAGCTTTTCCACACAGCAAAAGAGTTGCGCAAAGTGCATTGGCAAGTGCAAAAGAACGCTCAGATAGACTTTATCTCGTGCAATGACTTTTCATTTTATGATAATGTCTTAGACACAGCCGCGCTTTTTAATGTCGTGGCTAAACGCTACAAGGCTTTGAATTTAGAGCCTTTGGACGAGTATTTTGCGATGGCAAGGGGTTATCAGGGCGCAAACGGCGACACCACAGCTTTGGCGATGAAAAAGTGGTTTAATACAAACTACCATTATCTCGTGCCAGAGTGCGATGATGCCACGCTTATCAAGCTTAATGCCACAAAGATTTTAAGCGAATACGATGAGGCAAAGGCTTTGGGTATAGAGCCAAAAGTAGCACTTACGGGGCTTTTTACCTTTTACAAGCTCATAAATTTCGCTGATGAGGCGACTAAAACGCAGGCAAAGGCTAAACTCATCGAAGCTTACGGGCTTTTGCTTGACACGCTCAATCAAAAAGGCGTAAAATGGGTGCAGTTTGACGAGCCTTATTTGGTTTATGATTTGAGCGCAAGTGATATCGCGCTTTTTAAAGAGATTTACACCGCTGTGCTTGCTCAAAAAGCAGGGCTTAAAATTTTAGTGCAAACTTATTTTGGCGATGTGCGCGACATTTATGAAACCTTGTGTAGCTTAAATTTTGACGGCATAGGGCTTGATTTCATCGAGGGTAAAGAGAGTTTAAATCTCATCAAAAAGGGCTATTTAGCTGATAAGTTGCTTTTTGCTGGGCTTGTAAATGGCAAAAATATCTACAAAAACAACTACGCTAAAACGCTTAATTTGCTTGGCGAAATTCAAAAATTCGCTAAAAATGTGGTGCTAAATACGAGCTGTTCTTTGCTGCATAGCCCTTACACCATAAAAAACGAGCAAAAATTAGACAAAAAATACCTTGCTCATTTTGCCTTTGCCGAGCAAAAATTAGATGAGTTAAGAGAGCTTAAAGAAATCGCTCAAAGTGCGAATTACAAGGACAATGTGCTTTATAAAAACAATGTCGCTTTGTTTGAAAACAAGCCAAATCGCGACAACAAAAAGGTGCAAGAAAGAGTGGAGAATTTGCAGGATAAAGACTACAAACGCTTGCCTGAATTCAAAGAAAGGCAAAAAATTCAAAAAGAAGTGCTAAATTTACCGCTTTTGCCAACCACAACCATAGGTTCGTTTCCCCAAACGCCCGATGTTAGAAGCAACCGCCTTGCCTTTAAACAAGCTAAAATCAACGCCGCTCAATACACTGAATTTAATCAAGTCAAAATCAAAGAGTGCATAAAACTGCAAGAAGAAATCGGGCTTGATGTGCTAGTGCACGGCGAATTTGAGCGTAATGATATGGTGGAGTATTTTGGCGAGAGCTTGGAGGGCTTTTTATTTACGCAAAATGGCTGGGTGCAAAGCTACGGCACAAGGTGCGTAAAGCCACCTGTGGTGTGGGGAGATGTCGCACGCACAAAGCCTATGACGGTTTCGTGGAGTGAATTTGCCCAAAAACAAAGCGATAAAATCGTAAAAGGAATGCTTACAGGACCTGTAACGATTTTGAATTGGAGTTTTCCGCGCGAGGATATAAGTTTGCGCGAAAGCACGCTGCAAATTGCCTTAGCGATACGCGATGAGGTGCTAGACCTTGAAAAAGCGGGCATTAAAATCGTGCAGATTGATGAGGCTGCCTTGCGCGAGAAGTTGCCTTTGAGGAAGAGTGATTGGCATAGTGAGTATTTAAGCTGGGCGATTCCAGCCTTTAATCTCGTGCATAGCGGCGTTAGAGCGGACACGCAAATTCATACGCATATGTGTTATAGCGAATTTAACGACATTATCAAAGAAATTGATGCTATGGATGCTGATGTCATCAGCTTTGAGGCGAGCCGTTCAAATTTAGAATTGCTTGATGCCTTAAAGGCGGCAAAGTTTCAAACCGAAGTGGGACCGGGCGTTTATGACATTCACAGCCCGCGCGTGCCGAGTGTAAGTGAGCTTGAAAGCACTATACGCAAGATTTTAGACAAGTTGCCAAAGGAGCAAATTTGGATAAATCCTGATTGTGGGCTTAAAACAAGAGGCTACAAAGAAGTGGTTGAAAGCCTTAAAAATATGGTTGAAGCCACCAAAAACGCGCGAAAAAGCCTGTAAATTTAGGCTTTTAGCACAAAAGGGCGAGTATGCAAGGCAAACAGAGCTTTTCTTTTGAGATTTTTCCGCCACGAAAAGATGACGGCATAGAAAAAATTTACACCACGCTTGCCGAGCTTGCGCCCTTGCGCCCAAATTTCATCAGCGTAACATTTGGAGCTGGGGGCAGTGCGAATTCAAAAAGCACTCTAGACATTGCTAGCCTTGTTAAAGACAAATACGAAGTGCCAAGCATAGTGCATTTACCTTGCATTCATCAAAGCAAAGAGCAAATTTTAGGCATTTTAGACGAGTGCAAAAAGCGAAATTTAAAGAAAATCCTTGCCTTGCGTGGGGACATTGTCGAGGACAAGCCCGTGAGCAAGGACTTTAAATTCGCTAGTGATTTGGTGCGTTTTATCAAAGAAAATGGCGATTTTGAGGTGTTTGCGGCGTGTTACCCTGAAAAACACAACGAGGCAAAAAGCGTTGTGGAGGACATTCACAACCTTAAAACAAAAGTAGATAGCGGTGTAAGCACGCTTTTGACGCAACTTTTTTTCAGTAATGACGATTTCTACCGCTTTAAAGAAGCCTGCGAGCTGGCAAAGATAAGCGTGCCGATATATGCAGGCATTATGCCTGTGGCAAACAAACGCCAAGTGCTTAAAATAACGAGCATTAGTGGGGCGAAAATCCCGCCAAAATTCGCCAAAATCTTGCAAAAATACGAAAACAACGATGAAGCGATGATAAATGCGGGCATAGCTTATGCGATAGACCAAATCGTTGATTTGCTGACAAATGATGTGGCGGGCATTCATCTTTACACGATGAACAACGCTTACATAGCAAGGCGCATTTATGAAGCTGTGCATACGCTGCTGTGAGCTTAAATTCGTAAATTTTTGCAGAAAATTTCTCAAAATACAATAAAAATTCAAAGATAAACAAAGACTTAAAAACAAATTAAGCAAATTTATGCTACAATGCTATTTTCATAAATTTTTTAAGGACGAACGATGAAAAGAACTTATCAACCACATAAAACGCCTAAAAAACGCACTCACGGCTTTCGCGTGCGTATGAAAAGCAAGAATGGTCGCAAAGTCATCAACGCAAGACGCGCCAAAGGTCGAAAAAAACTTGCTGTGTGAGTTTGCCAGCATCACGGACAGCAAGGAATTTTCAAAACTTTACAAAGAGGCGAAAAAATGGTATTGCGAAGTCGCCATCATCTTTTACGCCCCTTGCAAGGACAACAAACTCGCCGTCATAGCGAGCAAAAAAGTCGGCAAGGCTGTGGTGCGAAACCGCGCCAAAAGGCTTTTGCGAGCGGTGTTTGCGCTGAATAGCTCTCGTTTAAAGAGCGGTAAATACATATTTGTGGCGCGGGCGGAGCTTTTAAACACGCCTTTTGTCAAGCTTCGCAAGAATTTAGAGTGGGGACTAGGGAAGTTACAATGCTTAAAATAGGAGCTGTGAAAGCCATAGGCATTTATCAACGCTTTTTGAGCGGGCTAAAACCGCGTTGTTGTCGTTTTTATCCGTCTTGCTCGGAGTTTGCTAGACAGAGTTTTGAGAAAAACGGCTTTTTTAGGGCATTTGTAGCGAGTTTTTTAAGGATAGCAAAGTGCAATCCTTACTCTGCGGGCGGCTTTGATTACCCAAAGGTGTCTGCAAAGCAGTTTGAGCGCACAAGGTGGCAAGCAAAGCAAGCCTTTAAGGGGCTTAAATTCTTGTATGTGCCTTGCGAAAACGGACAATGTTTCATTGTCAAAATAGTATTTTAAAGGAAAGAAAGTGAATAATAAAACTGACCCAGCGCAGCAAAGGCGAGTTATCCTTGCTGTCGTGCTTTCGTTTTTGTTTTTTATCGTGTATAGTGAATTTTTCATCGACAAAAAAATAATGAGCGAACAAAATGCAAGCCTGTCGCAAAATGCGAGTGTGGCGGATTCTAACGCAAATTTAGCTGTGAATTCAAACGCGAATTCAGCCCCAGATTTAGCGACAAATTCAAAGGCTGCTCCGCTTTCAAACGCCGATACACAAGCACCTATCACGCAAAGTGCGTATCAGCACAAAGCATTAGTCAGCATTAGTAGTGAGTATTTTAGCGCAAAGATTGATGAACTAGGGCGAATTTCAAGTTTTGTGCTAAAAGATGCCAAATTTAAGGACGAAAAGGGCGCTGATTTGGAGCTTATCGAAAACAAGGACAACAAGCCCTTGCCTTTGGAGTTGCGTTTTAGCAACCCTGCCATAAATCAAAAGGCGTTTAGCACCGCTTACAGCGTGGATTTAGACACTACAAATGAAATCAAAGTCAGCAAAAACGCCCCTTTAACGCTTACTTTAACGCAAAATTTAGGCGAATTAGTCATTCAAAAGAAACTTAAATTCTACGAGCAAGGAAACTACGAGATTGAAGTGAATTTAAGCAAGGACGAGCCTTATTTCATCAGTGCTGGCTCGCGCCCAAGCGTGAGCGTGGATAACTACACGGTGCACGGAGCGTTGATAGTCGATACAAAAGACACGGTTGAAACCTTTGAGGACGGCGATGTCGAGCAAAACGAGCAAAGAACGGCGTTTTTGCTGTCAAGTTTTGACAGGTATTATGCGGCGTTTTTTTATAATTTCGCCACGCCCTTAAATGCACTCATCACAAAAGACGCAAAAGGCGATAGTGTAGTGTATGCGAGCGCGAGCAATGCCTTTAAGGCTGGCGGCTACATAGGTGCGAAAGAATTTGACACGCTCAAAGCCATAGATACGCGCTTGGAGCGGGTTATCGAGTATGGGTGGTTCACTTTTATCGCTAAGCCTGCGTTTGCCTTTTTGAGCTGGCTTTTTGCCTACATAGGAAATTGGGGCTGGGCGATAGTGGCACTTACGCTTATTATACGGCTCATTTTGTTCCCGCTTACTTACAAGTCGATGATGTCGATGAACAAGCTCAAAGATTTAGCCCCAAAGATGACGGAGTTGCGCGAAAAATACAAAGGCGACCCGCAAAAGCTGAATTTACATATGATGGAGCTTTACAAAAAACACGGCGCAAACCCCTTTGCTGGCTGCTTGCCGATAATTTTGCAAATCCCTATTTTCTTTGCGATTTACCGCGTTTTGCAAAATGCAGTGGAGCTAAAAGCTGCGCCGTGGGCGTTGTGGATAAATGATTTGAGCGTGATGGACCCTTATTTTGTGCTGCCTATTTTGATGGGCGCGACTATGTTCGTGCAGCAGCTCATCACGCCGATGAGCATCCAAGACCCGACACAGGCGAAGATTATGAAGTTTTTGCCCGTGATTTTCACTTTCTTTTTTCTGTGGTTTCCCGCAGGACTCACGCTTTATTGGTGTGTGAATAATATCTGCTCTTTGGTGCAGCAACTTGTCATCAACAAAATGTTCGCACGAGAGCATAATAAAGGACAAAACAATGAAAATAGAAGCTAAAAATTTACAAGACGCGCTACTTGTGGCGGCATCACAGCTTGAATGCTCGGTGCTTGACTTAGAATACGAAGTGATTCAGCACCATAAAGACGGCTTTTTGGGGCTTTTTCAAAGAAATGCTATCATCGAAGCAAGGTGCAAAAAAAGAAAATTTGACAAAAAATACCCTAAAAAACGCGATTTTAGCGAAAAATACAGCTCAAATTCAAGGTATAATGACAGATACGATGAGCCATACAAGCCCCAACGCAAGGATACTCCGTCTTATGAAAAAAGCTATGAGAGCAAAAGCTACGAAAATAAGGCGTTTGATGAAAGGGCAAATCGCTATGATGACTATGAAAGCAAGTTTTCAAGCACTCAAAGAGATGAAACCCCGCAAGAAAAGGCTGAAAAACCGCGCAAGAGCTATGAAAGCTATGATAAAAGCTACGAGAAAAAGAGCTTTAACGGCGCAAAAGGCTATAAAATCAGCACAGATGACGAGCCTATCAAGCCCACACCACGCGCTAATGAAAGCGCAAAGGCGTTTCGCCCAAGTGCTGAGTCCATAAAGCAAGAGCCACAGGGCTTTGAAAACGATAAAATCTTTGGCATAAATCACAAGCAGTTTGCAAGTGATGAGCCAGATGAAGAGCAAACGCCGAGTGCGCCTTTGCCAAAAAGCAAATATGTCGTCAAAGATGATGAGATTTTCAACTCTTTTCACAAAGAAAGCGTGCCAAATCCAAAACTCTACATAGACGAAATCCGCATTCAGCTTGACAAGCTCATAAAAGCGGGCGAATTTGGGGTAAAAATCACCGAACTTAGCGTGTATGACAAGGACAGCATTTACATAAAGCTTGAAGGCGAGGACGCTGCTTTGTTAATCGGCAAAGAGGCTTACCGCTACAAAGCCCTTTCTTACTTGCTTCATAATTGGATAAACTCGCGCTACAACCTTTTAATCCGCCTTGAAATCGCGGATTTTTTACGCAATCAATCCCAGTCAATGGACTTTTATTTGCAAGGTATCATCGAGCGCGTGGAGGCTACGGGCAGGGCGCAGACAAAGCCACTTGATGGGGTTTTGGTGAAACTTGCCCTTGAAAAGTTGCGCGAACGCTTTCCAAACAAATATGTAGGCATTCGTCAAAATGACGATGATGAAAAATTCGTCATCATCAACGACTTTTTTAAGAAAGATGAATGACACTATCGTTGCCATAGCCACAGCCAACGGAGTGGGAAGCATTAGCATAGTGCGTATAAGCGGCGAAATGGCTTACGCACTTGCTTTAAAGCTCACAAAGCGTGAGAATTTAGCCATTCGCCACGCCCATCTTTGCAAACTCTACAATGGCAAGGGCGATTTTTTAGACGAAGCCATAGTGCTTTATTTTCAAGCCCCGCACAGCTTTACAGGCGAAAATGTCGTGGAATTTCAAATCCACGGCGGACTCAGCACCAGCCAAATCCTGCTTGATGAGTGCGTAAGGCTTGGCGCAAGGCTTGCAAATGCAGGCGAATTCAGCAAAAGAGCGTGTTTAAACGGCAAGATGAGCCTTTTAAAAGCCCTATCTATAAACGAACTCATCAATGCTAAATCAACCCTAGCCGCGCAAATCATCGCTAAAAATTTATCGGGCAAATTTGGCGAACTTTTGGAAAAAATCCGCACGGATTTAGTGAAAACCCTAGCTTTCGTGGAAACTTGCATTGACTATGCTGATGATGATTTGCCGCCTGACATTTTAGCGCAAACCTTAAATTTATACCAAGAAAATGCGAGAATTTTAAGGCAAATAGCTGAAATTTCAAAGAGTAAAAAAGGGCTTGTGGAGGGCTTTAAAATCGCCATTGTCGGCAAGGCAAATGTCGGCAAAAGCTCACTGCTTAATGCTATGCTAGCTAAAAACCGCGCCATAGTAAGCAACACGGCTGGCACGACAAGAGACAGAGTGGAGGACGAGCTTAAAATCGGCACGCATTTGGTGCGTATCATCGACACAGCGGGCATTAGAAAAAGCGATGATGAAGTGGAGCAAATCGGCGTGAAATTAAGTCTAGCCGCCATAGAAGAAGCTGACATCATCATCGCCGTGTTTGACAGCTCACGCCAAATGGATTTTGAGGATGAACAAATTTTTAAAGTCCTTAAAAAAAGCGACAAAAAAATCTTTTTCGTGCAAAACAAAACGGACTTAAAGGCTGAATTTCAAGCCCCAAAAGGCATAGAATTCATCAGAATCAGCACCAAAAATTCTCTTGCGCCCTTGCAAGAAAAACTTTCAAACTACCTTGACAGCTTAGATAGTGAGGATTTTATCATCACAAACGCCCTTTTAATCAAGGCTTGCGAAGAAGCAAGCAAAGCGATACAAAGGGCAAGCCAGCTTTTAAGCGAGCAGAATTTGGAGCTTTTTGCCTTTGAGTGCAACGAAGCGATAAGGCAAATCGCTAAATTCACGCACGAGTTTCAAAGTGATGAAGTGCTTGATGAAATGTTTGGAAATTTTTGCTTGGGGAAGTAGCGGCGTAAAGGCTTGCTGAAATTTTGAATTTGTAAATTTCACACCAAATTCAAAGGCTAAATTCACACTCCAAACAAAAACAAGGGATAAAATGCAAATAACAGTCTCATTAGTTATACTATAAATTCATTATAAATCAACCTTAAAGTCAAAAAAAGTTTGGTTTTAGCTGTTACAATTTGAGAGTTTTGATATTAGATAAATTTAAAGTAACGATTGCTGTTTTGAAGTGTATTTCATACACTATCAGTGATTTTCCGCCATATTCTATTGTTTCTCGGTAATCAGGTATTTTCTCGCAAAAACAATCCGCTAAATCAAAAATAGTTTTTTTACTCTTAATAGCAATTCCTTTCGCTTTTATATGCTCGTTTTCTTTTTTTGGGATTGTTGTAAAGGCAACATTTTGATTTTGTTTTATTTCTTTTACTTTGTCGTTATTTTTAAATGTCGCAAAATATATAACATTATTTTCGGGATTGAAATAATAATTAACAATTCTAACATTTGGAATGCCATCTGCTCCAACAGTTGCCAACGCAATGTCAGTTTGTTCTGCCATCATTTTTTGAAATTCTTTGAGTGTATCCATAGGAATTCTCCCTCTATTATTTATATATGATTATAACATAATAACGATAAAAGTTTTCTTAAATTTTTATAAAATTTCGTCTTTGCATTTTTATCCTTTAAATTTTTGTGCTATT
>OLGZ01000124.1_pt1 | contig 73472 bp, 53 predicted proteins | sample 1605981 | NCBI WGS metagenome assembly OLGZ01 (sample SAMN03283291) | human gut metagenome | biome: human-associated habitat; material: feces | host: Homo sapiens | place: Peru | collected 2012
GCTGTGTAGCAGCTGCCCTTATAAAAATGAATTCTATGAGACACTTTCAAATATCAGTAAGCTGAATGTACAGCTGGAATAGCAACTCTTAGCGAACCTTGACAGCTTAACAACCGCTCTGAACTCTGCCACAGGGATTTTATGCCCTTTTGACGGGGTAATTGAGTGATGTTATGGCTGCATGGATTAATTTTTAGATTCATGGCACAGTTATCGGTTCAGATACTGTTCCGTGAATAATTCAGGTTAAATTAAAGGAGCCCAACTATGTCACTATTTACAGAAAAAACATTAATGATTACCGGTGGCACCGGTTCTTTTGGAAACGCAGTATTAAATCGTTTCCTCAAAACAGATATTGGAGAGATACGTATTTTCTCTCGTGATGAGAAGAAGCAGGATGATATGCGTCATGAGTACCAGGTGAAGATGCCGGAAGTAGCGGACAAGATTAAATTCTATATTGGCGATGTGAGAGATCTGAATTCCGTTCGATCTGCCATGCCGGGAGTAGATTATATTTTCCATGCAGCGGCCTTGAAACAGGTACCGTCTTGCGAGTTTTTTCCTATGGAAGCAGTAAAAACGAATGTTATTGGAACGGACAATGTACTGACTGCAGCGATTGAGGCAGGTGTAGAGTCTGTTATCTGCCTCTCCACGGATAAGGCAGCATATCCCATTAATGCTATGGGTATTACCAAAGCCATCGAAGAGAAAGTAGCTGTTGCCAAGTCACGTAATTCCGGTAAGACGAAGATCTGCTGTACCCGTTATGGTAATGTAATGTGTTCTCGTGGTTCTGTAATCCCTCTGTGGATCGATCAGATCAAGGCAGGCAATCCGATTACCGTGACAGAACCCTCTATGACCCGTTTTATCATGAGCCTGGAGGAAGCAGTAGATCTCGTACTGTTTGCCTTTGAAAAAGGTGAGAATGGAGACTTGTTAATTATGAAAGCTCCGGCATGCACCATCGGAACCCAGGCGGAAGCAGTATGTGAGTTGTTCGGTGGTAAGAAAGAAGATATCAAGGTGATCGGCATTCGTCATGGCGAGAAGATGTATGAGACCCTGCTGACAAATGAAGAATGTGCCAAAGCAATTGACCTTGGTGGATTCTACAGAGTACCGGCAGATAATCGTGGACTGAATTATGATAAATATTTCAAAGATGGCGATGCGAAGAGAAATACGCTCACAGAGTTTAATTCTAATAACACGAGAATGCTGAATTTGGAAGAAACCAAAGCGACCATTGCAAAGTTGGCATATATTCAGCAAAGAATGGCGGAGGACTAAGCAGTGTCTGATTTTAAGTGGAAAAATGATGGATCAATCAAACTTCTGATCATTGTGGGAACTAGACCGGAGATCATACGTCTGGCTGCTACGATTAAGCGCTGCAGAGAATATTTTGACTGCTGTGTGGCACATACCGGACAGAACTATGATAAGAATCTGAATGATATTTTCTGGTCTGATTTTGATCTGGGTGGACCGGATGTATGGATGAACGTAGTAGGAGAGAATTTGGGACAGACTTGCGGGAATGTCATTGCGAGAAGCTATGAGCTGATGGCAGAGATTCAACCAGATGCTTTATTAGTATTGGGCGATACCAATAGTTGCCTGTCAGCTATCGCAGCGAAGAGACTTCATATTCCTATTTTCCATATGGAAGCGGGAAACAGATGTAAGGATGAGTGCCTGCCGGAAGAGACGAATCGCCGGATTGTAGATGTAATCTCTGATGTGAACCTGCCGTATTCCGAACCTGCCAGAAAGTATCTGCATGAGATGGGAATGCCTAAGGAGAGGACATATGTAACAGGATCTCCCATGGCAGAGGTGTTACATGGCAATTTGGACAAGATTGAGGCATCGGATGTGTTGGAACGTCTGGGATTGCAGCCGAATAAATATATTTTGCTTTCCGCACACAGAGAAGAAAATATCGATACGGATAAAAATTTTGAATCCTTGTTTAACGCTATCAACGCACTGGCAGAGAAATACGATATGCCGATTCTGTATTCCTGCCATCCAAGATCCAGGAAAAAGCTGGAAACCAGCGGATTTAAACTGGATCCCAGAGTGAGAGTAAATGAGCCATTAGGATTTAATGATTATAATAAGCTTCAGATGAATGCCTTGGCAATCGTGTCTGATTCCGGAACGTTACCGGAGGAAAGTAGTTTTTATTTGTCAATTGGACATCCGATTGCAGCAGTATGCATCCGGACTTCCACGGAGCGACCGGAAGCACTGGAGTCCGGAAACTTCATTTTGGCAGGAATTACGACGCAGGAACTTCTCCAGGCAACCGGGATGGCTATTGACATGAAGCAAAAGGGAATCTTAGGAAAGCCTTGTCCTGATTATGTGGATGAGACGGTTTCCATGAAAGTGGTAAGGATTATCCAGGGATACGTAAATGTTGTCAATAAAATGGTATGGAGAAAAGGACAGTAATTAATGAATATCTTAGTCACAGGCGCAAAGGGCATGGTGGGAACAGCCCTTGTCAATAACCTGAAAAATATCAGAGACAATAAGAACCGTACCAGACCGAGGATTCATATTGGCGAGATCTATGAATATGACATTCAGTCTACTGAGGAAGAGCTGGATACTTACTGCAGGAAAGCTGAATTTGTATTTCACCTGGCGGGAGTAAACCGCCCGGAGAATCCGGAAGATTTTATGAAGGGGAATTTTGGATTTACTTCAGAACTCCTGGATACTTTGAAAAAGTATGAGAATAAGGCGACGATTATGCTCTCTTCTTCCATTCAGGCAACATTGTCAGGTAGATTTGGAGATTCCGAATATGGTCGTTCCAAGAAGGCGGGAGAAGCTCTTTTTTTTCAATATGCGAGAGAGACCGGTGCCAAAGTTGCGGTATATCGGTTCCCTAACCTGATGGGACACAGCAGGCCGCAGTATAACTCTGCAGTCAGCACCTTCTGTTGGGCAGTAGCGAATGATGAAGAGTTTACAGTAAATGACAGGACAACGGAACTGGAATTGCTCTACATAGATGACCTCATTGAGGGAATGTTGGATCTCCTGGAGGAGAAAGAGCAACATTGTGAGTTTGATGGGGTAGAGACGGTATTGAGAGCAGAGGGCAGATATTGCTGCGTTCCGGTTACTCATAAGGTTACGTTAGGGGAGATTGTGGATCTGCTACAGGAGTTCAAGACGCAGCCGGAGTCACTGCTGATGCCGGAGATGCCGGAAGGATCTTTTGCGAAGAAATTGTTTTCGCTGTATTTAACATATCTTCCTACAGACAAGTTTAAATATCGATTGAAAATGAATGAAGATGACCGCGGATCTTTTACGGAACTGATGCATACCCTGAATTGCGGACAAGTATCCATCAATATCAGCAGGCCGGGAATTACAAAAGGACAGCATTGGCATAACAGTAAATGGGAGCAATTCATTGTGGTAGCCGGGCATGGTCTGATCCGGGAAAGAAATATCAATACCGGAGAAATGGTAGAATTTGAGGTATCCGGTGATAACATAGAGGCAGTATATATGGTTCCGGGGTGGTCTCATAATATCGTCAATTTGTCGGAGACGGAGAATCTGGTTACCGTGATGACTTGTAATGAAGTGTTTGATCCGAGTCACCCGGATACATTTTATGAACCGGTGTAATGCCCGGGGATTTTTAAAGGAAGGAAGATAAAACAATGCAGACAAGAGAAATCGACTTATTCGACATGATAGCAGATGTTTTGTCACACTGGCGTGGATTGATCGTGGCGCTGGTATTGGGGGCAGTATTACTGGGAGGGGGCAGTTATATGAGGTCTCTCCGCACAGCACAAAATGTACAACAGCCGGAAACGGTTGTGCAGGAAGAAGCAACGGTACAGGAACAGCTGACATATCTAGAACAAAGTTTGGATAACAACAGCCGGGCAGCGGTGTTGACAGTATTGGATGATGAGAAGGAATATGATATGAAGAAGACATATTCTGAGAATTCAATTTACATGCAGTTGAATCCATTACAAACAGCTCAGACAGAGTTGATCTATCAGGTGCAGACAGCAGACGTCAATATGGATGGACAACTGGGAGCTTTATATACATCCCTGTTAAATAATGTTGGCTTATATGATTGGGTAGCGCAGCAGACCGGAATAGAAGCCGGATACGTGGGAGAATTGATCTCCGCAGAAATGGTGTCAAGCCTGACGATTCAGAGTAAAACTGAGAAACTGCAGCAGGAAATGTCTCTAGGAACGAATTGCGTAAAGGTGTCAATTCTGCAGTCGGATGCGGAAGCTTGTCAGAAACTGGCAGAAGCAGTAAAAACTTATATTTCTGAGGAACAGAAACAGTTAAACGATGAATTGGGCAAACATGCGCTGATATTAGTAGCAGAGGATACAGGTTCTGTTATGAATAAGGAACTGATGGATGAGCAGATACAGTGTAGAAATGAGATCGCATCTCTGCAATCGACGATTGCTGCGACAAAGGCAGATTTTACCGAGGAACAGAAGAAGTATTATGAACTTTTGACCTGGGAGGAAGCAGAGCACTCGGAACAGCCGGAACAGCCAGCACAGAGTGTGACAGCAGAAGAAAATCCTGTACCGACACCGGCAGTCAGCAAAAAATATATATTATTAGGTGCGGTATTATTTGCCTTTGTATATGCGGTAGTTATTTGCATGGCATATATTTTTAATACCAAGTTAAGAGTGTCCGATGAACTGCAGAGCATATATGGCATTCCGCAGATCGGATTGGTCGTCCGGGAATCCGGCAGAAAAGTATTCCTGGATAAATGGGTGGATTCCCTGCGTCATTACGGTAAGAGGAAATTTACGGCAGAGCAATCCATGGAACTGGCTTTCGCGGCGATAAAGATTACGGCAGTCAAAAATGGATTGAACAATATCTGTCTCATGGGATGTAACATGAGCGCCGGAGCGGATAAGGTATGTGAGAGCCTTAAGGCAGCGTTGGAGAAGGAGCAGATCAGCGTAAGCGTTCTGGATAATGTGTTATACGATGCAGAGGCGATGGAGAAAATGGATGCCATGCAGGGTGCGATATTGGTAGAAAAGGCCGGATCCACGTTGTACAATGAAGTAGCCGGTGAACTGGAACTGTTAAAGAGACAGGACATTACAGTACTGGGAGGCATTATAGTAGAGTAAGTTCATGCAAGGAGAGTTACAGGTATGCATAGTATGACCAAAGAGAAGCTGTATAAATGGTGGTATGCGTTATGCTTTGTCTTTCTGGGGATCATTGACCAGAGAAGGGGAAGTGCCCTTGGTACGATCCAGATGACTTTTACCAATTTGACGGGAGTAGTAATAGCATTACTACTCCTTCCTTCGATCAGGCTGGAAAAAGGGAAAGCAAAGCCCTATTTATTATGGACTCCGGTATGTGTGATACTTGCAACAATTGCCTGCATCATAGGGAATAATTGCTGGCAATATAAGGGACAATGGATCACAGCGGTGTTGAATATTGCAGTGTGGAGTTATTTGATTATTTATGTGTATCAGGAGAAAAGCTACACTGAGCTTTTTGCCAGGATAAAGCAGCCGGTATTTTGGTGTACATGCCTGTGTCTTGTGTTAATGCAATTGTCAGTGCATGAAGGGATCGTGCCATTATGGTACTTGTTAATCTATGGTGGTTTTGCAGTGATAGGGATCCCGAAGGAGAGAACAGAGGATTTCTTCGATGGAATGCTGACAGGGATCATTCTGTGGTTCTTCGGACAACAGATCATAGCTTTCGGATTCCGCCCTTATGATTATGTCAGATACAGGGGGCTATATTCCGGAGAAACACAGAACGGTATGCACTATATGATTGTATTTTGTGCATTCCTGTTAAAGTGGGTTTACAGCAGAGAAAAGAATAAAAAATGGTGGATTCGATTTTTTTATTTCTTTATGAGTGCTGTAATGATAAGCTTTACTGTTCTTACCGGGGGAAAGGCACCGATTTTAGGAATTGCTGCAGTGACGGCATTTGTTATTTTAGGTTATAATATTTTTAAGCGGAAGACCTTTTACGGAGTGCTGCTACATGCGGTGACACTGGTAGTATGCGTCGTTTTGTCATTCCCTGTATGCTATTTGAGTATACGTTATTTACCCACGATTCTCCATCATCCTGTATGGTTTGAGGGAGAGTATGTAGAGGGGGAGAGCGTGTGCTCTTTTGATCCATGGAATAGTACAAAGTATATATCTTTTGAGGATGTAGCATACGGTAATGTGAACCGTATACTGGAAGCTTTGGGGATACCATTGGAAAGCTGGAGTATGCAGTTTCAGCAATTTATGCAGGCGTTGCCGGTACATGCGGAAGAACTGAACAGACAGGAGATAGTAGAAAATGAAGCCGGAAGCAGTGCGGATAATCCGTTTAATATAGATGAATTGCATGGATTGACTTCATCCACGGATGCCAGGAAGGTTATATATATCTACTATTGGAATCATTTGAATTTTAGAGGGCATGATAAGGAGCATTCGGGATTTTGGATATCAGGAGATACATATTATGGTCATGCTCATAATATGTTCTTACAGGTTGCCTATGATTACGGAATCATACCGGGAATCCTGTTTCTGCTGATATATCTGTATAGCCTGTACAGAGCTTTTCGGTTATGCTTAAAAGGTAACTGGACTTGCATAGTATTCCTTCTTGCGATACTTTGCTTTGGTATGGCAGAGATGGTGCTTGTCAGCGGACAGATTACGGTTACGTTAATGGCTATTATGTTCTATTTTGTGGGGCGAGATGGATATACTTAATAAGAAAGTCCTAAAAAATATAGAGGGATTGTAATGATCTAAAAGATTCACTTTGACTATAGATAAGAGAAGTAGTAAAATTATATGATGTTTTAAATGCAAGAGAAACAGTGGGATAGTTATCTTTTTTCTCTTAGAGTCAAGATCTTTTTAGGGTGATAGTAAATTTACATAAGAAAAGCGTTGGGAAGAGCTTTTTATTATTGGCGTTGTTGCAACGAAGCCGTTACATGGAGGATTAATATGAATGAATTTATAGCAATTGGTCCAAGAGAACAAGATTTCTTTTTTACAAATAATTTTTTTAGTGGATCAATTACATTGTATGGAAGTGGTAAAAATGGAAATATAGCATATGCCACTTCAAAGAAATATCGTATTAATCATAATGTCTTTTCACAGGAACAGACAGATTTTATCAATGACAATATGATTAATATGATTAAAAAAAATCCAAATGTGAGATTTATGTCATATGATCCCAATTTAGTTTTCTTATGTAATGCAGAGATTGTGAAGAGAACAGTATGCTTAAATGATAAAGTCTTGATGGATACTTTAAACAACAAAATTTCATTTAGAAAATGGGCGGGTGATGTTTGCACGGTCCATCATTCAAAATTGCTACATGGATATGAATGCACTTATGAAAATTTATGCAATTTGATACCTAATTATAATAGATATGTAATACAAATGAACTCTGCTTCTGGAGGAGAAGGAACATATATTCTGGCGGAAAAGAGTCATGCTATTACAGAACGTAAGATAAAAAAAGAAGAGGTATATTTAGTCTCCGGATATGAAGAGAATAATATTCCGGTGAATATGCATGCTATTATATACAATGATGATATTTTATTATTTCCAGCGTCAATACAAATTATGCAGTTTCATGAGGATAAACTGTTATATCAGGGAGCAGATTTTGAAGCGATAAATCAGATTGATGAAAATGATCTGAACACATTTGTTGAAAATGTTAGAAAAGTATGCAAAAAGCTACAACAAGAGGGATACCGAGGAGTGACAGGCATTGATGCGATGATTGTGGATGGGCAGACATACATCCTAGAAATGAATAATAGGTTTCAAGGCTCCACTATGTTGTTGAATCTTGCTTTAAAAGACGCAGGATTGCCTAGTATGCAGGAATTTAACTATGAAGCCTTTTGTGAAGATGTGCCCAAAAGGTCATTTAACAGCCTTGAGGTTCCCTATAGCATGTTTATTTATATGGCAAATGAAAAAGGTGAAGTCTCGGAGACACATAAGCGAAACTTTGCGTTAGAAAGTACTTTGATTGGATGCTATGATGATGGATTGAATGTAGAATGGAAAATTGCACCTCATGCGACACTGGAGCGTATGGTATTTAGAACTAATATTGTGTCTATCACACCCGAAGCTAAAGTAGCTTTACATCCTAATATAAATGATATGAATACGGAATGGTATGATGAGATTGTGCAAAAGAGAAATAAGCTGTATCTTAAGATTGCATTAATAAATCATGGTGTTGTTATTAGTGAAGAAGCAAAAGAATATCTTATGAAGGATGGGGGAATTCGTGAAGCTGTTTACAATGCAGTAGATATTTATTTGGATGATATTGTGGTAAATAGTGCGGTTAGTGTTAAATTTACAGCATTATCTCCGTTCAATATTCAACTAGAAAACGACAAACTATCATTGTATTGTTGTAATGCTAGATTACAAACGATAGAGATACAGAGAGCAGATTATATAAGAGAAAAAAAGACATCTCGTGGTGCAACCGTTAAAGATATTTGCCTGCTGGCAACAGATAGGGTCAGAATACAGCATTCTAGAAACTGCTGTTTTAAGAGGTGTGAGAAGGGGTGTGATTTTTGCGAGGTTGAAAATCATGAAATCCCATTTGAAATGGAGGATATTTTTGAATCCATTGATTACTATATTGATTCTGAATATAATTTCAGACATTTTTTAATAGGTGGTAGAAGCGATGACGCATGCCATGAAGCAAAGGAAATATTACAAATTTTAAGGCATATTAATGAGAGGGGAAACTGGCCTGTTTATATTATGTGTATTCCACCTCTAGATGCTAAAGTATTAGATCAATTTCATGATGCACATGTTACGGAAGTAGCGTTTAACATAGAATTATGGGATAGAAAATTAGCTCGAAAGTGGATGCCGGGGAAAGGTGCTATTCCTTTAGAACGCTACTTAAAAATGTTGCAGTATGCTACAGAACTATGGGGGAGAGATGGAGATGTCAGGACCGCTTTTATTGTAGGACTTGAATCGAAAGATTCGTTATTGGAAGGAATTGAAAAAGTATGCAGTCTTGGGGTGGCTCCGATATTGTCAGTATTCCGCCCTATTCCAGGCACTAAGGGAGAAAATATAGCACCTCCGACAGATACCGAGTTGTTAGAAATATATATGAAAGCAAAAAAGATTTGTGAAAAATATGGACTAGCGTTAGGACCTAAATGTGTGCCTTGCCAAAATAATACATTAAGTATGCCTTCATATTTTTAATTAAAGGGTTTAATTATATGGAAATAATGAGTCGTGCTAATAGTTTGGCACATATAGGAAGACCGTTGACACCAGAAGAAAAAAAATTAACATTGTGGAGGACATCAGATACATTTTTACATTGTTGTATCGAGAGCCGAGGATGTCAATTTAGTCGTAAATGTGGTTCTTGTATTATGTGCGACTATGGCGAGGGACGCAATCTTCATCCAGATGAACTACGGAAAGAACTGGATGAAAGAGTGTCGCAATACATGAATGGACTTCATACAATTCTTATAGGAACTTATGGCAGTATTTTTGATGAAGACGAAATTTCTTCTGCATGTTTTGATGTTATTTTGGAATTTTTAGCTCAATATAGTATTCCTACTGTTATTTTTGAGACACATTGTAGTACAGTAAATAGCAACAAGCTAAAGAAAATAAGGGATAAAATACCTAGGAAAACAAAAGTTATTATTGAAATGGGATATGAATCTTGTGATGCATATGTATTGAAATATTGTTTGAATAAATTTATAAGCTTGGAGCAATTAAAGAATGCAATTAAGTTAATACATGATTATAGGATGAGTGCATGCACAAATGTATTATTAGGAGCACCATTTTTGTGCGAGAGAGATCAATTGGATACAGCTGTAAAGTCTGTTAATTGGGCATTTGAACAAGGGGCAGATTCTGTTGTTGTATTTCCTATGAATATAAAACCATTTACTTTACTATATAAATTGTATGAAAGGGGATATGTGAATCCAGTTTCCCAATGGATGCTGATAGATTTACTTGGGGAGATTCCACCAAAATATTTGGATAATGTATCATTATCATGGTATGGTGATCGGAAAAATTTTTATGAGAATGATGAATTTCCATTAATACCACCACAAGATTGCGTTGAATGTCATGATATTTTATTTAAGACTTATGCAGATTTTATGAAAGGAGATTCCATAAATAAAAGAGCTGAAATAATACAAAGCGTCAAAAATAAAAAGAAATTGTGCATGTGTGGGAAAAGATATGAGTTACAAATGCGCTCGTGGAGCAAAAGAAAAACACCGTATCAAATTTATGAAATACTTCACAAAATAGATGACTAGGGGAATAGAATGAAGAGAAAGTGTAAAAAATTCTTGAGAAACATCCGAGAACATTGGTTATGCGTTACGAGTGGAATATGTATATTTGTCTGTATAATATTGATTTCTATTTACAACATATTCGGTCCGGACTTTTTTAGACTAGATCAATATGCAGAGAGCATTTGTACAATGACTGCTGGAATAATAGGTTCAATGTTTGGACTTACGGCAGCCTCATATGCATTTCGTTGTGGAGATTTAAGAAGCGAAAGTCAAGAAAAACCACATTTACAGAGAATATTGAATATATATATGGAAGATTTGTGGTATTATTTTATCTATGCATTATTATTTACAGTGATTACAATATTAAGTAGTCTATTACTTCTGCTATGTATGCAACAATTTACATCATCAATATCTTATAACATATTTTATAAACAAGGGGAAAAATATGTTGCTTATTTTACTTTGCCAAAAGTATGGTTGCAGTGTGGAGTCGGTTTTAATGCTACAATAGCTATTATTGATACTGTCGTTATGACCTGTATGAATCGTGCTATTTTTAAACGAGAGAAGAAACATATTAAAATAGCGTATGAGATATTGAATGAATTGGAGGTAAGTTATGAGTATTCAGATAATTTGAAACCTAATGCGTATAATGAAGAATATGAGAAAATACATAATTTAGAAATTATTGTCAAACGCATTTTGAAAAATCATGAGAGTGTGGGGGAGGCATTTTCTGAAGAACTACGACGAAAAAATTTATTGTCGACACTTATTATTCAGACATTAAATAATGAATATCATATAGAGGGATGTCCTTCAGAGAAAATGAACTCTTCTTATTGGAAAAATCTTGGTCTTGCTAAAAGAAATAGTCGGTGGGATGAATGCAGAGAAATAGCAAAAAGAGATTATAAAAGTGTACAGACACAAAATGAGGGAAAGCTTTCGAAATGCTTGAAACCAGAAGAGTGTAATTTCATACAGGTGTATGATGATTTGTTGACATATAGAGATTGTAAATTGGTAGTGTCAACAGACCATAAGCAATTTGAGAAAAAAATTTTCGATGGAAGACTTCTTCGTTATACAGTAAAAAAGAGGATATTGTGGTTCTATTTAAATGGTGAAGAATTTACGGACATGGATCTTTCCCGTATTAGTTTTTCGGGCGCCGATTTAAGAAACGCTAATTTTTCAGGAAGTAATCTGACGAAGGTTCGGTTAAAAGGTACAAATTGTCAAGGAGTAGATTTCAGCAGAACAAAATTATCCGGAATGTATTTTTGCGATGCATGTAATGATAGTAGAGAAGGCGAGATTCAGTTAACATGTATGGATGATAATAACGAGATATGGGATCCGTATAAGGGAAGGGAAATAACAAATCTGCAGGAGGCGACTTTTACAGGAGCTGATGTAAGCAGAGCATGTTTAGATGCGTCAGAAGCCAAAAGATTTTCCCTTCAGGGGACCAATTTTGACAATGCAAAGCTTTTCTTCTCTCGACTTAATAATATTGATTTAAATAATGCAAGTTTGGGACGAGCTCAGATATATAATTCAGCCCTGATAGATGTTCAGGCTAATGCTTCTAATTTCGCAGGATCCGTTATGACAAATTGTTGTATTGTAAAAAGTAAATTTCGAAATGCGAATTTTGAAGATACATCGTTAGTAGAAACAGCTTTATATAAGTCGGATTTTACGGGTGCAAAATTGACAGCAGCCAATTTCGCATATAGTAATATTTATGGTTGCAGATTTGATGAAACTTCTTGTCAAAATGCATCTTTTAAGAATGCTGCACAGAAGGTGAATAAAATTAGAGAAATTTTGCCAGCTGGAGAAGTAGATGATACTGAAGAAAGTATCAGTTTCAAATTCGCAACATTAACAAGAACGGATTTTAGCGGTGCTAATCTTGACAGAATAAGTTTTGAAAATGTAATTGGTTCGGAATGTATTTTCTCTCAGGCGAGAGGAAAACGAGCCATTTTTGATCGGGCAATGTTATTGGGGTCAGTTTTTAACAATACAATCTTTACAAGCTGTAGTTTTAAGGGGACTATTTTTAGAAATTCGATAATAAATAATTCTAATTTTATAAATTGTTGTTTTGTTGGAACAGATTTTTCATGTGCATTATTTGACGAAAATGATGAGGCTTACTTCCAGGGAGGAATGATGCTAAATGTCAATTTTTCAAGATGCCAAGGATTAAGGGCAAATTATTTTCAAAATTGTTGTCTGATAAGAGTAGACTTTTCAGAAACTGCACTGCGAAAAATAGATTTTTTAAATTGTAAAGTGAGAGAGTGTATATTTGGTTAATAATATGGGAATAATAGAAGACAGAAGAAGTATAAGAAAATATAAAAAAAAGGTAGTTAATGACAAAGATATAAAAAAAATTTTATTAGCGGGAATGGCTGCACCTTCACCCAAAAACCGCCAGCCATGGAAATTTATTGTGCTAAAAGAATCAGACAAAATACAACTGTTTGCAGATACAATGAGGGAAGCAATTAACAAAAAGATATTGGAAAAAGACTTTAGACAAGACATTCGGATGAGTTTGGAAACAATTGAGACAATAAAAAGTGTATCTGTTCTAATTTTAGTTTGCTATGAATATGGGACGGTAATAATGCATGATGATGGAGTAAACTGGCCCATAAAAGCAAGAGATATAGAAGCAGTGGAACTTCAAGCGATAGGTGCAGCTGTTGAAAATATGTTATTAAAAGCACAGGAATTGGGGATAGGGAGTTTGTGGTGTGCAGATGTTTTATATGCATATGAGGTCTTAAAAGAGTATTCGAATATGCCAGTGGTATCAGCTGTGTGTTTGGGATATGCAGATGAAACTCCTGCATGTCGGAAGAGAAGAAAATTTGATGATGTATGTACAATATTGCAGTGATGTGAGTTTGCGGGTATAAATTGGCTCTTCCGTAACTATTAGTAAATGTGAGTCGAGGGTGCGGACAAAATTCTGGACTACTATAGGGCTTCGAAAGGAGCCTTTTTATGTATTCAAAAGAACAAAAGGATATTGCGAGTCGAGTGTGAAGAAATCTCTGTAAATAACCAGAGCTTCTATGATAATGAATTAGCGGAAACAAAAATACGTTAAAGGATGCAACAGCAGCATTGTTTGGAAGATAAAATATTGAAGCTACAGAGGAGGAATTGCAAATGTTCTATTTAGACCACGAAGAACGGGTTAAATTTGTAGATGGTGTCCTTGCTCATTCACAGGAGTGGCAGTGGCTGATAGATATTATAGGCGAAAAGGCAGAATTTAAAGACATAGATTCCTGGGGAGATTTTGTTAATGAGAGAATACAACTACAGACAATTTATGAGTATTTTGTCAAAATTTTAAGCTTTTGCGACCGGGAATGGGAATGGCCGCAAGTGCAAATACAGCAGTTATGGTTGATTGCCCAATTCTATTTAGACATGATAAGTATGGAGGAATGCGTGCAGGATATCACAGATATATCTTGCACGCTTTTTCTTTTTTGTGTATGGATCACCAAATTGGAAAATGTGGATAATGAAACAGATTATCTGCTGGATATCCGCTTGCTATGTCAGAGAAACTGTTATGAAATCATAAAATGTAATTCACTGCAGATGTCGGAAGACGATTTGATGAATTATGCAAATGAATATTTTGGCGATCATTTGGAAGTTCCCATAGATTGTTTGTGTGATAATATCGAACACAAGAAATATTTGTGCGATATAAACTTTTTGCAGCAATATGAGACAGCAATTATGAATTATAATTGTTTTGGATATAGATCCCTACCGATATCTGATTGCACAACCTGGCAGGAGGAAGGACTGTTGGATCTGTTAAAGATATCAATCCGGGACAGACAAGTTGTACCTATGTTTTCCGGAAACGGAAGATCTGTTCCGGATGTTGATTCATGGACGGAGGGCAGCTTATTGAGTATTAAAGATTTCTTTAGAAATGATATGTCGGATTTTTTGGTGGAAACAGTACTTTATGTTTTACTACAGATAGAACCCTCGCAGAAAGTGAAACTGACTCATTGCAAGTTACTGACACAAGCACTGGATGCAGGAGAAGACAGCTTTAAGATTGCGAATAGCTCATCTTACGCAATACTGTCATATTTACACGCAGATCATATGATGAAGGACTGCAATGATTCACAGGAATACATAACACTGATCAAGCTGCTTCAGGAAGAAAAGGATCCGGAAATCATCTTACAGTACAGTGAGTCCGGATATCCGCTAAAAAGGGAACAAAAAGGAATTGTTAAAGATTTTTTGGAGAACAAATATAAAGCGATAGATGATATAGATGATATTTATCGCCTGAACAGCTATATGGAGGATGAGTATACAACCAAAAGCATTACAACGGAATATTTGAGGAAGGTCGATGAAAAATTTAATAGTTTGGTTGCAAAAAAGAATGATATCTTGGAGGCAACCGTTTTTTATCAGTACATGTTGTTTCTGTTTAATGTGAATAAGAACAGCGGAAATGTAAACAAGCGTTATGTACAGTCGATGATGATAAAACTCCAGCAACTGTGGCAGAATTCAGCCTATGAAAAGCAGCGCGAAAATTTGCATGTATTTTCGCATGAAACTACAATAAAGACAGCGGTTATTGAACGGTTTTCGGAACAGAGCCTGATGAATCCGATTGTGTTTGCAAGGAATTGTATTCCCTGTACCGAAGAAAAGGTATTGGATATTATGATACACACATCAGAGCATCCAATGTTGTTTTTAGTTTCCAGGATCTCATTGACTCCCGTGTTCCCGGAAAAGGGAGATGGAGTAAGGTATGAGAGACATGATATTGATAAAATGCTTCTGGAATATGTTGATAAAATCAGGGCAAAAAAGGGCTATAAGCTATTGAATGTACTCGAAAGCGAGAAATATGTCTGGAGCATTCATGAAAAATACAGAGAGTGTACGCAGGCTGCTGTAAGTATGTTTATCAAGGAAAAGGAACTTTATCAGATGGTTCGAAAAGAGACAAAGGAGATAAGACTGGGGAATTATTGTAAAAATATTACTCTGGGGCATTTGACGCAGCTGTTTCCGGTGTTGGAGATACGAATAAGGGAATTGGTCAAATTGTTTGGAATATTTCCATTCAAGAAGAACAAGGATGAGTTTATGCAATATAACGATCCCAGTTCACTGCTCCGGGAGCTGTTGAAACAGATATATGTAGAACAACAGGGCTTTGATAATGTACCGGATTTATTGTATGTCTACAATATTATGTACAATAGCAATTCCTATAATATCCGAAATGAATGTGTACACGGTAGAGACTACTTAGAGGGAAACAGCTTGCATTTTGCATTTCGAGCTACGCTGATGGCAATCGCTATGGTGAATTTTAGGATTAAAACGATTCAGGATAATGTGAGTGACATCTGTTAAGAAAAGTCGGAGATTTGTTGGCAATTGAGCTGAATGAATTTTTCGAGATGTTGATGGACGCTGACCGAAAAAATTGTAAGAATTTGCCGAAAATTGACATATATATGATAGAGGAAGTATAAAGATGGTTTGATTTAAATCAAAGGGAGAATCTGGGAATGGACTCTGTTGCAAGAATATTGGAACTGATAGTGGATTTTTTAAAGAGAAATTATAAAAAGCCGAAACTTTGGTTTGGAATATTGGGAATCTTGGTATTTATTATCTTGATATTTCCGTATATTGATTCCAATACGTTTTACTATACCAGAATGGAGAAGAGAATCAGCATCTTAGAGCATCTTACACAATTGGATGAAACTGCGATTAATAGTAATCCGGTGTATCGACAAGAATATGAGAGCATATTACAAGAAATTCAATTGCAAAGAGAAAGATCAGTAAATTCAATAGCGACGCAGCTCTTTGATACCGTAAATTCTTCATGGACAACCGGAAAGAACCAGGGGAACAAGATCCTGAAATTTATATCTGGTGCGATATGGTTTCTTATTGTTACAATATGTGTTCCTTTCATGAATACATTTAAAAAGCGGAGTGACAAATTGGTTGCATTTATTGTGATGATTATACTGTCAACAATAGTAGGATGCATATTTATGGCAATACCTATTATTTACAGGGCGTGGATAAATTATTTTGTAATACCGATTGCACAATTAGTAATTGTGATTGTACTGGTTGGGAAAAAGGACAAAAAATCGTAGGAAGGGGTTTACAAAAGTGAAAGAAACTATATTTTGCATCACAAGTGCATTTATATTATATGAGGTATCGGGAATAATCGGTAAAGAGATGCTGGCGGACAAACATATTACCGGGGAGGGAAAAGGGTATTGCGATATTACTTTTGGCAAGGAAAGCAAGAAATCGCTCATCATAAATATACAGTATAATATTTTCGCACCGATTATCTATATGTTGCTCATTGCAACAGTATTGCAGAATATAGGGCAGGAAGAACTGGCGTATAAAGCAGTCTACATTGTGCCGTGTTATTATCTCGTCAGATGGGTTATGATTACGGTCATTGCGGGAAAATATCAATTGTTTAATATAAAATATGAATGCACATCAGCGATTCCGGGTGTGTTACTGGCTTTTTTCATTCAAAGGATATTGATTTTGTCAGGGAAGGAAATATTTCCCACAGTGGAAGAATTTCGAACACAGTTATGGTTGGTATTTTTTGCCATGGCATATCAATTTTGCGTTAGGTCATTGGGAAAATCTGATGCCATCCGGCAGAACCGGGTTTGTACGAAGCAAATGAAGCAAAAGTATATCCTTGATAAGTATGAATTATTTCAAAGGAAATATGGTACGATCATACAGGCTGAAGCACCTGGAGATTATTTGCAGCGTGTGATTTATGCAATTATGATCTATGAGAACTTTAATAGACCTACGACTCAAAGGTGGTGTGAAAATGTGCTGTTTTGTCTGGGGCGAAGACCGATGACGTTAGGAATTATGCAGGTGTCTACCACGAAATTCATACACAATGCAGAGAGTGTTGAATTGGGATGTCGAAAAATTAAAGAGTCATTTCAAGAGTATGTGAAAATTGCCAAAAAAGAAAATTATCAGGGATACTATTTTGGAGCCGGAGAACCTGAATTGTGCCTGGAAAAAATATGTGAGGATTACAATAAGGCCGAGGATTACGTAGATGCAATAAAAGCCATTTTTTATATGTTGCCGGATCCGGAATATGGTGAATATGATGAGGCCCGTCAGCTATTAGAAACAGAAGAACAGCAGGGAGAGGGGGAAACATCGGACTTCATTCGGGCTTACGGAATGGAAGATTTGACGGAAAAACTGGGGAAATATGAGCATATTATCTTGCAAGACGATTATTATCTTAGGGTGTTAGACACGGAATCTCCTTATGTTTCTTGTTATTCAGAAGATGAATGTACAGTTTATTGCATAAATGGAATCGAAAACTTGACGATTACCGGAGAAGATGCCATGTTTTACATGGGCGCCGGTGATTATTTTGTGTTCAGAAATTGTAGGAACATTACAGTGCAAAATGTTGGATTTATTCGCCAGGCCGATCAGGAGAAAACAGCTGCACCGATATTACAGTTAGAGAATTGCGAGGATATCAGACTGGAAGCGGTAGAATTGATGGGAAGGAGCGGAGCTGCATTAAGATTAAGGCATTGTGAGCGTGTCAGAATGAAAAATATGCGGATTCACGATTGCCGGGAAGGGGCAGTCATTATGGAAGAAACAGAGGCAATTATGGAAAACTCTCAACTGAGAAGAAACCGGGTAGAGGGAAAAGCGGAGATTATTTCGATAAAATCGAGTATTGTTAAATTGCAGGAACTAATATTTTACAAGGATAGTACGCAAGGCTGCTTGATAGGAAATGATAATAGCAGAGTAGAAGGCGAAGAATTCATTATACAAGAATGTGACTATGCGGATATTTGCAATCAAAAGATGATAGGGTATGGACAGATGTAGCATGCTTGTTTGATCTTAGATAAAAGGTAATTGCGAGAAAAATGCGGGAGGGGATAAAAGATGCTGGAAAATACAACAAACATTAGTATTGAACAATTAGTAGAGATAGTAGGAGTCACTACCGGAAGTGTTATTGCGGTTGGCAAAGGAATTTTATCTTTTTGTGAGTTAATATCTTCGTATAATATAGAAATTGGATTAATGACAAAAAAGGAACAATGGAAATTTCGAATAACTAATTTAGCTATGTTGACATTTTCCATTTGGTTGTTAAATGTATTGTTTTGTTTTGTATGTTCGGATGAGAGAGTAATTTGCGTTGTATTTTTATGCTGTATGATTATTTTTTTAGTTTGGGGAATTAGCTGTTTACTCCTTGCAGTCATGTGGCTGCTAAATAAAAGAAAGATTGTTTTAATAAATACTAATGTCGAAGGCTATGTCAGGGTGCTATGCTTTGTAGCATTTCTACTTTTTGGGATAACCTTTAACGACTGCTTAGTGTTCTATGGGACGGAAAAGTATAATGTATGGATTGGCAGTTTTTTAATGACAGTATTGATAATGGAAATGTTTATATGGTTGGCTGATTTCAGCAACCAATCAGGAATAGCAAAAATATGCTATTATGATTTAGCACTCAAAAAAAATATATTTGTATTTTTCCGTTATGATGAAGATTTATTTATGTGCGGTAATGCATCAAAAATGAATGAGTGTGATGAAAATTATCTGGTTCCCTATAAAAGAATACAAGAAGCAAAGTTATTACCCATATCACGGGATATTAAGCAGGAGTCGCATGTGAATTGTCGACGGGTAATAATTCAAACATCAAATGTCGATTATGAACTGGAAAAGATATTAAATAAAGTAAAAGATGAATTGAAAAATCAAAATATAACACAAGGAAAAATTGATGAAACCTATATATACATAAAACCTTCAGATAAAAAAGCATATTATGTAACACCTGATGAAGTGACAGATTCGGTGGAATTGTAAGATTACTTACAATGAAGATACGTAGCTTTTAAAGTCTCGGCGAATTGCAAAATTCCGGCGTTTATAGCTTATATAATATTGGGAGTTGTTTTTGCATTGGTTTTATCTGCTTTGATCATTATTGGTGTTATAACCATTTTACATAAATGCTTAAAGGATAAACGACATGATGTAAAAATAAAAACAAAATACTTCGATATTGAAATAACTCAGCATGAGTAATATATAGTATAAGGGCAGTTATAGACCGTAAAGGTTTGTAACTGTTCTTTTTTTAGTTTGATAAATCGAAAGACGGAGATTGGGGATCTTCCCTCCGAAATCCAGAGTATAAGTTGATATTGACGATTAAAATTAAACTTGTTACAGTGTTTATGGAGCATTAGTTTATAAAGGTAGAACACCCTTTCATAAGGGAGGTCCTGGTTCGATTCCAGGATGCTAAAGGGTATAATAGGATTGTATCTTTTAGCATCCTGAAATTCTGAGGTATAGCATGGCTGAAGAAATTTACAGAGCGTATGTCAGTAATGTAAAAGAGTTAGAAAAACATAGAAACGTAATTGTTCAATTAGCCAATAGGGCTATTAGAGAAAATAAGCAAATTGAACTAAATACACTGACGAAAGTATATGCATTAATATATTCTGCATATGTTGAGGACTCTTTTTTGAAACTTATCCATACACCTCAAGCATTTACAGAAATTGAAATCATGGATATTCAGCGAGGCAGGAATCTTGAAGAAAAGTGGAAAAAATGTGTAGAATTAGCATTTATGAAAATAAACAATAGAGCTAATTTGGGGGAAATCGCTAACAAAAAACAGACATTAAATCGAATTTTAGATAAGTATATTATTGCTCCAAGCCAAATGAGAAATAAAATAGCGCATGGGCAGTGGTCGGTTTGCTTAAATGGTGACTGCACAAAAATTAATGAACAGATAAGTAAAGAAATGAATAAATTAGATTTTGTGAAAGTAGATCGGCTTTTTTCAATATATAAAAAGTATCAATAGTGTGTATTGGATTTATTAGTTTCTCTAAGAACGCATTATCGTGATTACTATGCAAATATTACTGAACTGGAGAGATATGTAAAAGAAACAGAATCATGGACTTTAGAGACTAAGAAAGATAAAATTTTGTCTTCATTAAAATATAAGCATCACAAAAGCATACGTAAAATGAATCAAAGAAGGGGAGTGGAATAATGCATAAGATTGAAATTAAAAAAACGGACCGATTGAACAACTTGAAATGAATATCAACAAGTTTAATATATTAATTGGAGTATCAGACGGCACCTGCTGCAGACTCTCCGCGGCTTGACAGCAGACATTTAAAATTAAATTCGGATAAAATCGGTGGGGAAATGAGAAAAATACAGGATATCATTTTAAAGTTAATTGCGGTAATGGGAATTTGTTTTTTTACAGCGTTAACGATTGGAGCAATAGGTACCGGCAGAAAGTTAGCTCCTTTCTCGGAAACGGTTTCGACAGTTAGTGACAACTGGATAAAAGCAGTTGGAATTGTGTTGGGATGCATAGTCATTATAGGAATCATCTGGAAATATAGTTCCCGGGTATACATTCGGCATTTGCGAATTGCAGCAGCGGTAATTGCAATTTTGTCTGCGGCCGGGATAATTACTATGGCATTAAATGCCGAGTATGTTCCTATAGCAGATCAGGAATATGTATATGTTGTCTTGAAGAATCTTTTTACAGGAAATTACACAGAATTACAGAAGTATTGGTATTACAATGTATATCCGTATCAGCTTGGAGTAGGTGCTGTTTATTTGTTACCAGCACGAATTTGCGGCAATTGCAATATTCTAACTTTGCAGTGTTTTCAAGCGATTTGTGGTGGAATAACAATTTTTGCGGGGAATGAAATTGCATGGAAGTTGTTTCATAAAGAAAAGCTGTGCATTTACTATTTATTGCTTGTCCTATGCTATGTTCCAATGCATTTATATGAACTTTTTATTTATGGTGAAATGATTGGATTGTGCTTTTTGGAACTTGCAATTTTGTGCTTGTTGGTACTGCAGGAGCATGAACAATGGATACTATGGAAAAAGGTTTTAGTATATATTGCAATGATCAGCAGTATGATTGTGTCCTATACAGCGAGAGAAGCATTAATTATTGTATGGATTGCTGTCCTGGGTATTCAATTTTTACGAGCTCTAAAGGGGAATCGTAAAAGTTTTATTATTAGCTTTTTCTGTGTGCTTTTGATGATACTTGGACAAAAAACAGTTATTAAATGTGTAGAACATCAGGCAGAAATTCAATTATCTGAAGGAGTTCCGGCAATATCTGTGGTTGCAATGGGATTTCAGGACGAGGATCCAAACCATACAGGGAGAGGAACATATAATGCATATGAAATACATCTCTTTTGGGAAAATAATTTTGATGTAGATAAGTGTAAGGAACTTTCTATTTTAAATATAAAGCAGTCCATTGTCAGATGGATGCGAGATCCTATAGGAGCATTAGAATTTTTTTGCGATAAAACAGCAGTTCAATGGTTGGAACCTACCTATGGATCTTTTTTAGTTACATCGAATATGACGACTTCGTCGAAATGGATGAAGGCTTTTTACTCAGATAGAGGATATCAGATATTCTATGAAATTATGAATCAGCTGCAAAATGTTATTTATATTGGAGTATTATTTTATTATATTTATCTGGCAAAGCATAAAAGACAGGAATGGGAATATTTTTTGGGATTGGTTCTGATAGGAGAGGTTTTATTCAGTCTGTTGTGGGAAGCTAAGAGCAGATACGTGTTCCCTTATATAGTGATTGCGCTGCCGGCTGCGGCCATGGGGTATTGGTATGTATGTAATTGCATAGGTAAATATCTCAAACCTCGCACTTGAATAAGTACCTATGCTGTTTGGTATTTTCCTAATTCCACTTAAGAGCAGTGAAGCAGCAGAGGAAACGCAATAGCGTTTTATTCCGCATATCCGGAATGCAAGCATTGTCATATAGATACCTGGATAGCTCAGGGAAGAGAGCCAGGCAGGCATTACGCAATGGCTTGACCGGATGTGGATTTTCATTGCGGAAATAGGTGTAGCCATCTATTTCTATGCAGGAAATATAGTTAAACAGAAAAAGTAGAAGGAGACGATCGTTTCCTTCTTTTTTTTCGATATAATTTTGATGATAGTATAGGTGGTCTGGTCATCAATACTCTGCCATACAGAGTCGCAATCGGACTTCACCGCATACAGAAGTAATTCCGGAGAATATTGATCCAGGTAGACCGGGTTTTGCAGCTGATAATATTCAAGGTGCTTTTTAAAAGATTTTGAGGAAAGCGGATTTTTAGGGTATTTTTTTATTGTACAGAGCATTCAAATGATCTGGATCCTCATTTTCAGTATTTTATCAAAATGATAAGGTTCCATAGAACAAACTCCCAAATTACTTATATATAATTAAAATGGGATATTTATCCTAAATATAAAGCATTTTGAAGAATATCTTTGGAAAAAAATTGATTTTAGTAAATAGTAAGAGTAGATTGGATACAGTAGCTTGATCGGAGGAATGAAAATGCGCTTCCATTATACTTATAGAATTATTTATGGCTCCGGGCAGTGCTGCGACAGATCCGGGGAGCAGCTGACAATAGAAATTACCAGGGAGCAATATGGAAGGATCATAGAAAAGGTAATACAGGGCTGCACGATCAGTGAAGTACCAGGAATAGAGGAATGGGTGAAGCTGGAGGATTCGAGGAAGAATGGGATGGCCATGCTGATGGACACGGATCAGTTCCTGAACCTGGTTGTCAGGTGGTAGAGGAGTAGTGTTAGGTGGCATGCTTCGAGGAAAGAAGTATGGGGATTATGGGAGACTATATGAATAATTTGATGTATGCAATGGAACATTCATATTCCGAGATGAAAATAGAAATAGATCAAATATTGAAGAAGACAGATTATACAACCGAAGACGAGAACAGCATCTTTTATGCCGTAGGAAAGTGTCTTCATGCAATGTTAGATTATGCAGAACGTATCCGGAGTAATGATTTGGACAAGGATACACTGGATGCATTTAAATATGCTAACAATGGTTTAAAGCATGGGATAGAAGTAGAAACGATCACAAAGCCCACTGGCGAAATAACATTTCCCATTCATTTCCCGCTTGAAATACCGGTCAGAAGGATTATATGGAAAGTAAAGTGGGATGCGAGGAGCAAACGCCAGGAGGAAATGTATCTAAAGCATCTTGATGGTAAAGATGTTGTGAGCACATGTGGAGAGTTTATAGAGCAATTGAAGAAACTCAAAAAAGTCTAAAACATTTGGATATCTTGAAATCAGTTATCTGAAATGTTATATTGAATCATAACAAACGCTTAAAAAATAAAGAGAAAAGTTATTATTATCCGGTAGGATGGGAGACACGCAGACCATGACAGAACAGAAAAAAAGGTATACGATCCTGGGCATATTTGTGGCAATGTTCCTTTTTGGAGCTTTTTTCCTGCGGGAGACCGGTGTTTATTTTGATGAAAATCAGGAAGAAAGAATTCTGTATATGAATATCTTGCAGTATGGTGAGACCTTACGGATCCCGAAGCTCACGAACTGGTTTCAATGGAAGGAAGAATATCATCCGATCTGCGTAGAAGCGGACAAGGATCATGGCAGTGCTCCGTATTATCTGTGCGCACCGTTATTAATGAAGCTGGAGCAGCATCCGGATGCTGTCAGGCTGCAGAGTGAGGTATGGCATGCGTATACGTATGCGCTGTTTTTCCTGGGTGTGATTTATATGTACCGGTTGTTGTGGGAACTGTTCCGGGACAGGAGGACGGCACTGCTGGGAACACTTATGCTGTTTCTGACACCGAGGATATTTGCGGATGGATTATACAACAATAAAGATTCCGTATTGATGTCCCTGATCATTGTGATGTTATTTTACGGAATCCGCTTTTTGGAGCGTAAGGATTTCAAAAATGCATGTCGGCTGGGAATCTGTGCCGGATTCTGCGGGAATCTGAAGATCAGCGGGATCTATGTTTTTGCAATGATTGGCGGCTTTTATCTGCTGATCCTGACGACAGAAAAAAAGTGGAGCGGGAAAACTTTTTTCGTGGGACTTACGGCAGCAGTTGTCGGTTTCCTGAGTTATTTGACATTAACTCCCGCTATCTGGGGACAGGGATTTCATTTTTGGGAATTTCTGATGTGGAACCTTTCAAACAGTACGGAATATTCCAGAATGGACGGTAAGGTATTGTTTGACGGAACATGGTATGTGCATTCCACGAATCCTCTGCCATGGTATTATCTGCCGAAACTGATCGCCCTGACGATTCCGGTCTATCTCAGTGTTCTGCTGTGGAGCAGTATCGGCATCTGGCTCTATAAAGGCAGAAAGCATCAATGGAATTTTGCGGATCGTATCTATCCGCTGTTCGCACTGACTTCCGGGATTCCGGTGCTGGTAGCAATGCTGTGCGATCCGAATCTGTACAACGGGTGGCGGCATATGTATTTTATCTATGGACCGATGATCGTGATGATGGCTTATGCAGTGAGATACCTGTTGCAGCAACCGGAAATCCGTGCGAGAAGGATTGCAACTGCTATGCTGGTGGTGCTCATAGGATGTAACGGAGTTGGAATTGCACTGACGGGACAGAGCTCCAGCGCTTATACGAATATTTTGGCAGGTGGTGATGCCTGTGGACGGTACGAGATGGATTATTATGGTGTGACGGCGAAGAAGGTTCTCAAAAGCCTTGTGGACCGGTATGGTGAGATCTGGATCAAATCGGACGGCTGTGGAGCCACGATTGTGAATTATTATGTGTTGCCGGCAGAATACCGGGAGAAGATTCGACTGGTATCTTCACAGGAGGAGATACAGGCTGCCGTGGCTCAGGGGAAACTGGTACTCGGATGTGTAAATCCGAGTTATGATATCCTGCCGGAGGGGGAGGATGTCGTATGGCTGGAAGATTGGAAGGCCTGGGGCAATACCTATATGAAGATTCGCAAATATTAAATAATGTGGTATGATGAGATAGTAAAAAGCAGAGAGGACAAGCTATGAATATTATACTTTTGTCAGGTGGCTCCGGGCAGCGTCTGTGGCCTTTGTCCAATGAGATAAGATCCAAACAGTTTATTAAGATATTTCATACAGCAGACGGCGGTCTGGAATCCATGGTACAGAGAGTATGCCGCCAGATACGGGAAGTAGACCCGGAGGCACAGGTGACGATCGCCACTTCCAAGTCCCAGGTGTCAGCTATTTACAGTCAGCTGGGGCAGGATGTAGGGGTCAGTGTGGAACCCTGCAGACGGGACACCTTCCCGGCGATCGTACTGTCCGTAGCTTATCTGAAGGATGTGCTGGGGGTAGCGGAAGACGAACCGATTGTGATCTGTCCGGTGGATCCTTATGTGGAGACGACTTATTTTCAGGCACTGCAGGCATTGTGCGATCGCGCGGGAGAGTCTGAGGCGAATCTGGTGCTCATGGGGATCGAACCCACGTATCCCAGCGAAAAATACGGTTATATCATACCGGAGACGGCGGACGATCTGAGCCGTGTAACGATGTTCCGGGAGAAACCGACGAAAGAAGCCGCAGAGGAATATATTGCAAAAGGTGCTCTGTGGAACGGCGGTGTGTTTGCTTTCCGGTTAGGCTATGTGCTGAAACGCGCCCATGAACTCATAGATTTTACGGATTATGAAGACTTATTTCAGAAGTATGATACGTTGCAGAAGATCAGCTTTGACTATGCCGTGGTGGAAAAAGAGCCTGCCATAGAAGTGATGCGCTTCGCAGGGACCTGGAAGGACCTGGGTACCTGGAATACGCTGACGGAGGCCATGGACAGTCAGTGCGTCGGACAGGGGGTTCTGAACGACACCTGTGAAAATGTGCATGTGGTGAATGAACTGAATGTACCGATTCTGTGCATGGGATTGAAAAATATGGTCGTGGCGGCCAGTCCGGAGGGAATCCTGGTATCGGATAAAGAGCAGTCGAGCTATATCAAACCATATGTGAATCAGTTTGACCAGCAGGTGATGTTCGCCGAAAAATCCTGGGGGAGCTTCCGCGTTCTGGATGTGAAGGATCACAGCATGACGATCAAGGTGACATTGAATCCGGGACATGGGATGAATTATCACAGCCATGATTTCCGCGATGAAGTATGGACGGTCATTGCCGGAGAAGGCCGGGCGATTCTGGACGGTGTGGAGCGGCCGGTGAAGCCGGGCGATGTCCTGACTATGCAAGCAGGCTGTAAGCATACGATCATTGCGGATACGGAACTGCAGGTGATCGAAGTGCAGATCGGTGCAGAGATCAGCGTGGATGATAAGCACAAGTATGAATACCGGAAGGATTAAATATTACGATGACTATGACTGCGAAGAAGAAAAAAATACTGTTCTGGTCCGTGTTGATGCTGGCGATCATTCTGCGGTGTATCCGGTTTGGCTCAGTGCCGGACGGGATTAACCAGGATGAAGCTATGGGAGCCATGGATGCATGGGCATTATCAAAATACGGTACTGACCGCTATGGCACGTTTCTGCCGGTTCATTTTGAAGCCTGGAAATACGGTCAGATGAGTGCCTTGTTAGCGTATTGCATGGTGCCGTTTATCAAGGTGTTTGGCTTTAGCACCGTGACGGTGAGGCTGCCGATGCTGCTGGTATCCTGTGGGGCGGTGGCACTGGTATATTTAGTGTCGGAAAAGCTGTTTGATGAGAGGATTGCGCTAGTAGCGATGGCGCTGACGGCGGTGAATCCCTGGCAGTTCATGCAGAGCCGCTGGTCGTTGGACTGCAATCTGTTCCCACATGTATTCTTATTGGCATTTTATCTGCTGTTGCTGGGACTGGAGAAAAGGCGGTATTTGTATGTATCCATGCTCTTTTTCGGCCTGACATTTTATTGTTATGGAATAGCGGCGTACTCCGTCACGGCATTTTTGTTTGTGTTTTTTATATGGTGTCTGTGGAAAAAGCAGCTGAAATTCCGGGAGGGACTGCTGTGTGCGGTAATATTTACGCTGGTGGCTTTGCCGGAGGTGATCGTGCTGGCGATCAATGCGTTGCATTATGGAAAAAGCATTGAAATGCCTTTTTTCACGATGCAATTTTTCCCGGATAGTATCAGAGGTGCAGACATACTGTTTTTGAATTTTTCCTTTGTACAGCTGGGCAGGAATGCCTGGGCATTATTCAGCAGGGTGTTCCTGCAGCTGCCGGACATTTTCTTTAATTCGATTGCGGCGTTCGGACCCTTATATCATGTGTCGATACCGTTTGTATTTATCGGGATCATCGTATTTACGATCCGCCTTTTTAAGGAGAAACAGATCGAAAAACAGACGCAGATGCTGGCTCTGTGGGGATTCCTCATTACCGGGATCTGGGTGGGCCTGATCACTTATGAGGTGAACATCAACCGGGTCAACATCATCTTCTATCCTTTACTCCTGCTATGCGCCTATGGCATCGATCTGGCAGCGGCAAGATGGAAAAAGCTCCTGCCGGTGATCGCGGCGGCCTATGGTGTCAGCAGTGTCTTATTTTTCACGGTATATTTTACAAGCTATGCCGAAGAGAGCAGATACTATTATAATAAGGACTTCCTGAATGCGGTGACGGAAGCGGACGGCATGGAGGAGTACGACAGACTGTATATTACAGGGAATCTCGGATGGCAGTTCAATCAGTCTGCGGCAGAGATCCTGACCCAGTATGCCTGCAGGACAGATGCACTGTATTATCAGGGGAAGCTCGACAGTCCGGATGGGCGTAAGTCTCTTCCGTATGCGGAACGCTATCATTATGTCTATCCGGAAAAGTTGGGCAATGAGCTGGCTGAGATCGCAGGAGATGGGTTGTTGATGCTCCACAGACAGGATCTGGAGTATCTTGATCTTCCTTATCATGTGATCGACACGGTGGGAGAGTATTTCCTGCTCACGGTAGACAAGGATTCAGAGGACGGAGTATGTAATTAACGAGAATGATCCAGTGCTGTAATCAGGGCGGTTCCGAAGAGGAATCGTCCTTCTTCGTTAAGGTGTACGGCATCTGCCAGATAGTCGGCAGCGTTATCCGCTGTGACGCCTAACCGGTGGTAGGTATCGTAGAAGGGAACGCCCATTTGGTCTGCCACATCAGCGGCGCCCTGCACATAAGCTGTCAGCGTACTGCCTGCCTCGCCGTGAAGCTCTGTACCGTTTTCGAAAAAGGTAATATAATTCGGAGCTGCTAACAGGATAAGCGCATCGGGATAGGCTTCCTGTAAGCTACGGATTCCTGTTCGGAGTGCGCCGCAGTAGGTCACCGTGTCGTAAGGATCTTCCGGATCATCCACGGCATAGCCGGAAAAGTAATCATTCAGACCATAATTGATCACAAAGCATAATCTGCGCCCACGGTGATCGTCATTCAGATAAGCTTCCAGGGAGGTACGATAGACAGTGTCTTCCCTCAGAACAGTGGGATCCTGTTTCAGAAAGGTATCGACAGCGATGACAAAGCTCATGGCAGCTGCAGGATCGTCGGTAGCAGGATCCTTGGAGGCAGTAGCTCCGCCCTGGGCACAGTTGTACACATGTGCGCCCGAAAAACCATTGACGACACCGGGGATGGAAAAACTTCCGGTGTAGTTGCCGATGACGCTGTCACCGAAAAAGACAACAGACAGATCGGACAGATCGGGATATACCGTAGAAGCTTCTTTTTCTTCCGCTACCATATCATTTAGCATGGATTCCAGGGTATCCGCATTTCCCGGTGTAATGACCATGGCTCCGTCACAGAAAGTGAACATGATCAGTTTCTGTGCTACCGCATCATTATAATGCAAGTCATCCAGATAGTTTCCCGGATTGTTGATCAGCCAATGGGTTGCTCCGGGAAAGTACATGGTAACATTGGAATACCCGTTGAGAGTGGAGACGAGGGACTTACAGGTCGTCATCCACAGCGTTCTGGTCTCATCGGTCTGAGCAAGCCAGTATTGCATGGAAGGTGCGGGATACAGAATCTCGAAGCTGACCTCGGGATGTGCTTCCACATAGGGCAGCAGGTATTGGTTCAAATCCCTGTTCCAGTGGCGCAGCTGCTTATTGCTGTGCTCCCAGAGGGCCAGCGGATCCAGACCAAGATAGATATTGGTGATCCCGTTGCTGGCCGAAAATGCTGTGTCTAAATAGTCTGCAACATCATGCAGACTCTTGGCAGTATTTTCGCATTTGATGATCGTAAGGCCACGGAATGTGGAGAAATCTTCTTCGTGAAATACTTCAGGACTGTACATGGACAGAAAAATACCCTCATAAGATTCTGATCGTATCCGTTGCAGATCAGAGTAATAGCTGTCTGAATGATGGGAAGAAACAGAACGGATAATGATAAATATGATCAGGCAGATGATGAGCAGTAAGGTAACGGCGATCATCCGGAATGCCGACTTTTTATTATGCATGGCAGACTCCTTTGGGGCAATAGGTATGAAAGACAACGCTCATTATATCATTTTCCCCGGGAACAGACAACAGATAGTGCAAAGTTTTCCGGTGTTATGCCGCAACTCGGAATGTTGTCTTTCCGTAGGAGTTATGATAGAATGTAACTATTCAGTGCCAAGGCGATTCTGCCAATGAGGTCCTGAATGGTTACAGCAATACAAACTGTTTGGAAATGAGGAAAATAATAATGGAAAATAAAGAAGAACTGGCTATTTTCGGAGGAAAACCTGTACGAGAGAATAAAATTTTCTACGGACGGCAATATATTGACCAGGCAGATGTGGACGCGGTGGCAGCAGTCATGACCAGCGACTACATTACCTGCGGACCTAAGGTGAAGGAGCTGGAGCAGCATCTGTGTGAACTGACCCATGCAAAATACGCCGTTGTGGTATGTAATGGTACCGCTGCACTGCATCTGGCGGCGCTGGCAGCAGGCTTTGGAGAGGGAGATGAGGTTATCGTAAGCTCGATCACTTTTGCTGCATCCTCCAACTGTGTATTATATGCGGGAGCGAAGCCTGTTTTCGCAGATATTGATCCGGAGACCTACAATATCGATCCGGCGTCCATCCGCAAGCTGATCACACCCAGGACGAAAGCGATCGTTGCGGTAGATTTCACCGGTCAGGCAGTGGAGCTGGATGAGATCCGGGAGATCTGTAAGGAGCACGATCTGATCCTGATCGAGGATGCCGCGCATGCCATCGGCACGAAATATAAGGGCCAGCCTGTGGGAAGCCTGGCAGATATGACCTGCTTCAGCTTCCATCCGGTCAAGACGGTGACCGGCGGAGAAGGCGGCGCCATCACGACCAATGATGAGAAGCTGTATCGTCATCTGATGCGGCTGCGTACCCACGGTATTACGAGGGACCCGGAAGAAATGGTACATCCCACCGATGCGCTGTGGTACAACGAGCAGGTAGAGCTGGGCTTCAATTATCGTATGACGGATTTCCAGGCGGCACTGCTATTGAGCCAGCTGAAGAAGCTCCCTGCATTTGAACAGCGTAGAAAAGAAATCCATAAGCGTTATAATGAAGCGTTCGGCAAAATGCCGGAACTGATCCTGCAGAAGGAGATCCCGGAGTCTGACACGACCTGGCATCTGTATGTGCTGCATCTGAATCTGGAGAACCTGAACTGCGACAGGAGGCAGTTTTTCGATGCGCTGTATGCGGAGAATACCTGCCCTCAGGTGCATTACCTGCCGGTCTACTGGCATTCCTATTATGAGAAGCTGGGATATCAGAAGGGACTGTGCCCCAATGCGGAGAAGTATTACAACGAGGTGATGAGTATTCCTCTGTATTACGGATTGACGGATGACGATGTGGAAGATGTGATCCATGCAGTGAAAAAGGTGGTAGCTTATTACACGAAGCTGAAATAAGATCCGGCAATGGACGGAGCCGTGCAGGAAAATGGGAAATGCCCGTAGCTGTGCCGGAACATGGGGAATGCCCGTAGCTGTGCCGGATCATGGAGAATGCCCGAGCTGTGCCGGATCATGGGAAATGCCCGATCTGTGCCGGATCATGGGGAATGCCCGTAGCTGTGCCGGATCATGGGAAATAGCGGAATGAATCAGAAAGTGGCAGGGAACGGTATTTTGAAAGAAAATAAGAAAAATTGGATAGAAATTTCGGTGTTTGCTGCACTGGTAGCCATCGCATCGGCAGTTACGTTCTGGCTGTTTTACCGGCAGTGTGTGGAAAGCATGCTGGGAACGGGACTGTATCATTCTGATATGAAGGCATATATTCTGGAGATGCAGGGACTGGACAGCGGTTACAGCTTCCCTTACCCGGTTTTGTTCAAGCTGGCGGCGGCGATCCATCTGGTGACCGCCTCCTTTACCGGCGGAGCGGAGTTGGCCATGGCACTGGCCACGATGCTGTTAAACAGCGGAGCAATGATCGCTCTGAAGGTGATGTTGGACAAGCATGTGGGAGCAAAGCTGCAGGAAGCTATGCCCGGAAAACCTTGGCTTCCGGGGATCCTCACTGGAACGGCAGCGGTATCCCTGTTTTTTGTGTCGATGGTGTATCCGCCGACAGGGATTTATCTCCCCGGTATCAAATACAAATATCTCGGGGTATTTACGCCGAATCCATTCCACAATGCTACCTATATGGCGGCACGACCGTTCGCAATTCTTGCATTTTTTAAGTATGGTGAATTGCTGCCGGTGTATGAGCAGCCAAATGCGGTCAGAGAGCATAAGAGAGATTATATTCTGTTTGCAATATATCTGCTGCTGGCGACCATGACGAAACCCAGTTTTACCATAGTGCTGGTCGGTGCTGCGGGGATTTTGATGCTGTGGAGAATGTTCCGCAGCAGATTCCGGAATTTTGTCCCCACGGTGTGGCTTGGAGTATGTTTTATCCCGACTTTTATGGATCTGCTCTACCAGTTCCGGGGAGTGTTCGTACCGCAGGAGGGACAGGAAGGCGGCATCGGATTTACTTTTGGCCATGTATGGGCGCAGTATTGCGGCAATCTGCCCCTGGCTATCGGACTGGCCATCGGATTCCCGATCCTGGTACTTCTGCTGAACTACAAGGAACTGCACAAGGACAGCATCTACCGTTTCTCCTGGCAGGTGTATGTGATGAGCTTCCTTATGGCATTCTTCCTGTATGAAAAAGGGTTCCGGGAGATGGATTTCAATTTCTCCTGGGGCTACATGTACGGAATCTTCTTCGCATTTGTGGGAGCATTGCTGGTACTGCTCCGCGCGACAGCGAATGCCGACACCCGGAAGAGAAGGATTGTCGTAGCAGTACAGTGGCTGGCTTACCTGTGGCACCTCGTATGCGGAGTATATTATTTTTGGGGATTTTTACAGGGAGCGATGTATTATTGATGTAAATTGAGAGCTTATGTGAGCAATGAGCCGCATATGATAAAAAGACAGTGTAGGGAGTTGGGCTTCACCGAAGTCGCCGCTCAAAGCACTGTCTTTTTGTTTGCCTGTCTTCCATTTCACCATTGAAGGCATAATTGGACAAAATAGTGGACAATTTTAATTTTTAAGGATTATATTCCACCCTTCAGCACCAAAACAATGTTTTTCAAAAATGGCCTTTTTATAGATGTATTTTTTCTATTTTAGCTGATTTTGGTATAAATAGTAGCATTTTTGAAAAATTGCTAACTTGAAAGTTTACGAAAGTATAGCCGCGCATAGGCATAGTGAGGACAGCGATGGGCGCTTGTGCACAAATTCCAGTCTTATTCGTTATGCGGGGCGTAATCATCAAATTTAGTCAAATAAGCCCCGGTAGTTTTCGGCATGCGGGGCGTAATTATCAAATTTTGTGTGTAACGTCCCATACCTTGGTTTAAGGGCACAGAGAAGCTTGATCCTGTCTCCTGTGCCCACGCTGAGGCAGAAGAAGGGCACAGAGAAGCTTGCTCCTGTCATCTGTGCCCACGCTGAGGCATAAGAAGGGTACAGAGAAGCTTGATCCTGTCCCCTGTGCCCGCGCTGAGGCAGAAGAAGGGCACAGAGAAGCTTGCGCCTGTCCCCTGTGCCCACGCTGAGGCGGAAGAAGGGTACAGAGAAGCTTGCTCCTGTCATCTGTGCCCACGCTGAGGCAGAAGAAGGGCACAGAGAAGCTTGCTCCTGTCTCCTGTGCCCACGCTGCGGCGGAAGAAGGGTACAGAAGGAGTTCGCCTAGCCGGCGGCAACCCTACGTTAACAATGCAAGTATAATACTGCATGGAAAATGTTAATGAAATCTCGACCGTACCCCATCCCGTATCCGGCAGATCCCGGTATAGACTCCGGCCCCGCAGTAGGGCATCAGCAACAGGCTGTAAGAGAAGATATACCGCGAATTGGCTTCCCAGAAGATGTGGAACAGAAAACCTCCCAGTACGGCAATGAGGCCAACGTAGACGTAGAGTCGGTCCGCGCCATGCTGATCCGCGCCAAGTCGATCCGCGCCATGCTGATCCGCGCCATGCTGATCCGCGCCATGCCGATCCGCGCCATGCTGATCCGCACCGAGCTGATCCGCATCAAGCTGATCCGCCATGTGGTCCGCAGTGCACCCTGCGGTATGCCCCGCCGTTTGGTCAGCCATGTGCCCGACAACTTTGGATTTCCGACGTTTCTTAAGACTGTCGATACAGAACACCAACACGCCCAGATACAGAACATTCTGCCATGCATTGCACCATTCGATATATCCCCCACTGAGAGAACCTTCATAGACTTCTTTAAAAAATGCACTCCGTCCTCCGTAGGTAGCCAGGGTAGCCTGTCGGCTGGCATAGGTGCCGTCCGCCCACTGGGATAAATGTTTGTGAAGATAGAAGTCCGCTGTGTAGCCGGGATGTTCCCGGAAATAAGTCAGGCGCTCGTCGATCGCCAGACGGCTGATCTCGTTGGCAATAGCAGTATCCATGCCGGCGGTATCGTAAGTATCGATATTGAAGCCGTTATACCAGCCGCAGCCGCGGGAAGCTTCCTGCATTCCCATGGCGAGATAGGACATGGCGGTGACTCCGGAGCTTAACGTGTTTCCCGCCTTTTTCTCATAACATTTCTGTACCAGCGGCAGAATCCCCACAGAAGTAACAGCAAGACATACCGCCATGATGAGCAGTCCCAGACGCATCTTACCGTTCCGCCCCGGACGCAATGCCTCGAACAACAGCACCAGCAACACTGCGATCACAGGGATTAGGGAATTCTTGCGCAGCATCACAGACAGTGTGAGGAACAGGATACTGCCGAAGCCTGTGAAAAGTATCTGACGGAGCATGCGGGGGACGTAATCGTAGGCGGTGACTGAGGGCGCATCATTTCGGGAGACGTTGTCCCGATAGGAGCCACCCGGAGAGACGCTCCCCAGCAACCGCAACAGCAGATAGCATCCCACCGACAATGCGGCGAAGGAAGGAATCTCGCCGTAGACGAAGGAGCTGTACATGATCATGGGCAGGTTACAGCATACCAAGACGAGATAACAGCAGGAGATCTTCTTGTAATTCTCCGGCCACAGATATTGCAGCGACAGATATTGGAACCAGATCGCCCCACACAACAGACAGACATAGACCAGCTTGATAAAGTGCCAGGCCGGTACGGACAGGCCGGTGAGATTCCAGATCCGGAGCAACAGCTCCAAAAAAGCCATCAGCCCGATCTGCTGTGGATAATAAGACAGATAAGAAACGGTGGGGTGGATAATATCAGTATTTCCCAGGATCCACTCCGCAGCCGCATTGTATACAGACAGAGCATCCGCTGCGGGAACCGTGCGTCCGAAGAGGATCAGCAGGATACCAAGCCCAAATACAAAGGTCAAAGTAAAAACGAGCAGTCCGCGACGGAATTTCTCTCCTATTTTTTCATACAGATACAGACATCCGCAAAACAGTAATCCGAAGCCTGCCAGCTCCAACAGATTCCACAGGGGATTGTCCGGACGCAGCAGAACCTGCTGGGTCTCCATATTGTCGGCATAACAGGTCGTGAGAAAGCTGCCGGCGAACAGCAGCATGGAAAGCAACAGTGTCAGAAGCATGACAATGTTAAGCCCCAGGCGGTAAATGATATTACAACAAGATCTGTTCTGAGATCCACTCATGGAAACAATTCCTCCGTAACCACAACAAATTTCAATTATGTAAATTGGCTCACTTGCGCTCATTATATCATGATTCGCACCTACGGTGCTTACCGTTGCTTCGCAACGATCATGATCAAATTCGCCGTTCGCCAATTATGCAAGCATATTGGCTCACTTGCGCTCATTATATCATAGCTTTTGCCCGCCCCCAAGAAAAATACGCGGGAAAAAGCAAAAATAGTGGCTGTAATGGAACAAGCGTGGTACAATAAACTTTGTATAAGCACTTTTAACACGCAGAGATAAGAGGAATGGAAAATGGATAAAATTGCAGTACTGATCCCCTGCTACAATGAAGAGAAGACGATCGCCAAGGTGGTATCTGATGTGAAAAAGTTCCTGCCGGAGGCGGTGACTTATGTATATGACAATAATTCCACCGATCGTACTGTGGAACTGGCAACGGAAGCGGGAGCGATCATACGTCATGAATATGCCCAGGGAAAGGGAAACGTGATCCGCAGAATGTTTCGTGAGATCGATGCGGAATGCTATCTTATGATCGACGGAGATGACACGTATCCTTTGGATTGTGCCCGGGAGATGGTGGCAAAGGTTTTGGAGCATCAGGCGGATATGGTGGTGGGAGACCGCCTGTCGTCTACTTATTTTACGGAAAATAAGCGGCCGTTTCATAATTTCGGCAACAGTCTGATGCGTGCGGGGATCAACGGCCTGTTTCATTCCGATATCAAGGACATCATGACCGGTTATCGCGCGTTCAGTTATGAATTCGTGAAGACATTCCCGGTATTCTCCAAAGGATTTGAAATCGAGACGGAGATGACGATCCATGCGGTGAACTATAACATGCAGGTAGAGAATGTGGTGGTGGAATATCGTGACCGTCCCCAGGGCAGCGAGTCCAAGCTGAATACTTACAGTGACGGTTTCCGCGTGATCCGCAAGATGCTGCAGCTGTATAAAAACTATAAACCCATGCATTTCTTCGGCATGCTGGCATTTTTGCTGGCAGCGGTGTCGGTGATATTGTTTGTTCCGGTGTTTTTGGAGTATCTGAATACGGGACTGGTGCCGAGATTCCCGACGCTGATCGCCTGCGGATTCATTCTGCTGGCGGGGATCCAGTCGTTTTTCTCCGGTATGATGCTGGAAGTTATGGCGGCCAAGGACCGGAAGGATTTCGAGTATCGTCTGAACCGTGTGCATGGGGAACATCAGGAACGTAAAGGATTATAATATGCAGGAGAAGAGAATACTTCCCAGACGCAGAGGCGGTGTGCTGCTTTGCGTTCTGGGATGTCTGTTTGTATTTTTCGTAAAAACAGAAAAAGATCTGGCGGCTGCGGGCAATATCCTGTGGACGGCCGGATATGTGGGAAGCACTCTGCTGTGGACCGTGCTTTTGGGATGCCTACTGGGTGTGATCGGAACGTTTGTGGTCTATCGTGTGGCAGAGAGGCCGGCACCTGAGGGTGCCGGTAAAGACAATACCGGTAAAGACAATACCGGTAAAGACAATACCGGTAAAGACAATGCCGTGTTCTGCAGATTTTCCACGTGGATACAGAACCGCTCCGGGGCACAGGTGTTTTTCGGAAGCCTGTTATTGTTATGTCTTGCATGGCTTCCGGTATATCTGGCATATTACCCGGGAATCTGTGCTTATGATGCACCGGTACAGACCGGACAGATCGTGGAGCATTATTATTTTGATCATCATCCGATCGTGCACACGTTGCTTTTACAGGGGATGCTGTGGCTGGGAACGCAGCTGTTCGGGAGTATGAATGCCGGAATGGCACTGTACACTGCGCTGCAGATGCTGCTGCTGGCGGGCAGCATGTCCTACGGTGTGCTGGTATTGCACAGACGGCAGGTGGCGGCAGGCTGGCAGATCGTGATGCTGCTGCTTGGAATGTTTTTCCCGTTCCACTGGTATATGAGTGTCAGCATGACAAAAGATACGGTATTCAGTGCTTTTTTACTGCTGCAGCTGATCAGTCTGACGGATCTGTTGCTGGAGGACCGCAGGGAATGGCGTCCCGGAGTCCGGGATCTGCTGTTTTTTATCGGAACAGTGGGAATGATACTGTTTCGCAATAACGGAAAATATGCTATGATTGTACTATTAGCATTTCTTTTTCTGGCAGTATGCTTTGGAAAAAGAGCGAGGAAGCTCTGGGGGAGACTGTTTACGGTAAGTGTGGCAGCTTTCTGTATAGGGCTTTTTGTGCTGTCCGCAGTGTTCTCCGCAACGCACGCGGAACAGGGAGACAGGAGAGAGATGCTGAGTATGCCGATCCAGCAGATGGCCCGCTGCATGATCTACCACGGAGGAGTGGGAGTACTTCCTGAGGATGACGGTACCATGTCGGAACAGGATCGGGCACTGGTGAATGATTTTATATTGGATGAGGCTTACAGGGATTATGATCCCGGCATCGCGGATCCGGTAAAGCGACATACCAACACGTATGTGGTGCGTTATCGCTCGGGAGATTTCCTGCGGACCTATTTTCATCTGCTGAAAGCTTATCCCGGAGATATGATCAATGCCGCACTGGCAGTGGATGCAGGATTTTTATCTCCCTTTGATGTCACCCATGCGGCGGTGAATGAAGTGCAGGGGAGAGAGGGCCTCGGATATATACAGACACGATGGGAAGAAGATACCCTGAACAACAGAGGGATCTACAAAGACAGCAAATGGCCGGGACTGTATGACCGCCTGGAGACATGGGCGGACGGGAACGGTTATCTGGAGCTTCCGGTACTGAAATATCTGTTCGTGCCGGGCAGTTATCTGTGGCTGTATCTGGCGCTGGCGGCGATACTTGTGATCGTGGACAGAAAGCGATACTGTCTGCCACTGGCGGTGATCGCCGGATATTATGGGACGATGCTGTTAGGCCCCACGGTGCAGATGCGATATGTCTATCCGGTGATGCTGGCACTGCCGTATCTGGTGGCGCTGATGTGCGGAACCGGCCGGAAGACGGAAAATGAGAAAACAGAGACAGAGATAAAACAGAGACAGAGATAGGATAGCAGAAATGGACAAACTGATCATAGGAGCAGGGCTGTATGGATTGTATGCGGCGCTGTATTGTGCAAAAAGAGGGCAGCAGGTAGAGGTGCTGGAGATGGAAGAGGCTCCTTTTACCAGAGCCACATATATCAATCAGGCCCGGGTACACATGGGATATCACTACCCGAGGTCTCTATCTACGGCCATGAAATCCGCCGGATATTTCAAGCGTTTTACAGAGGACTATTCCTTCTGTCTTCATACCGCGTTTCAACAGATTTATGCTACTTCCGCTCATTTTTCCTGGACGGATGCGGCGGAATTTTTGAAGTTCTGCCGGGATGGCGGGATTCCCTGTAAGGCGCTTCCTGTGGAAGAATATTTCCAGCCGGGGCTGTGCGACGGAGCTTTTCTCACCGAGGAGTATACCTACGATGCCCATATCCTGCGGGATCATCTGATGGAGGAGATCGCGAAATATCCGGGAGTGAAGCTGCACTTCGGGCGGCAGATCACAGAGATCGTAAAACAATCGGACTGCTATGAGATCACCGCATTGCATGAGGGCCATAGAGAGGTATACCGGGCACCGTTTGTGCTGAATGCCACTTACGCTTCCGTGAATCAGGTGCTGGAAAAGGTAAAGGGAGTCACGGCAGAACCCTTCGGACTGAAGTATGAATTATGTGAGATCATCCTGTGCAAAACAGGTGACAAGCTCAGGGACATCGGATTTACAGTAATGGATGGACCGTTTTTCTCCATTATGCCTTTCGGCAGGACGGGATATCATTCCCTGACTTCGGTGACTTTTACACCGCATAAGACAAGCTACGATGCTACACCGCAGTTCTCCTGTGTGGGAGCGGACGGCAATATCTGCAGAGGCGGCTGGCTGGGGAATTGCAACGATTGTCCCGGCAGACCGGAGAGTGCATGGGAGTATATGTCTACGCTGGCGAGAAAGTATCTGCGGGAAGAATATAGCTTCAGTTATGAGAAGTCACTGTTCTCCATGAAGCCGATCCTGAAGGCTTCGGAGATCGATGATTCGAGACCTACCGTGATCCGGGCATTATCCGAAAGCCCCACCTTCATCAGCGTCTTATCCGGCAAGATCAACACGGTATATGACCTGGATCCTTTTTTAGATTAGGATAACCATTCCGAGAGATTATAAATAATAGATATAGGGGAAACGTTATGGAGAGAACCGCAATCCTGAATAAAGAGAAAAATTTTGTATCCTGTGTGCTATATCTGCACAACGACGGTGCGCACATCCGTGATTTTCTGAACACGGTCTGTGGCACTATGGAAGAACATTTCGAAAAATATGAGATCGTCTGTGTGAATGATTGTTGCATGGACAATACCATTGAGGAGATCCATCAATTTCTGGAAGAAAGCAGAGGAAATCATGTGGTGAGCATGATCAATCTAAGCTTTTATCAGGGAGTCGAGATGGCCATGAATGCCGGAAGAGACCTGGCAGTGGGAGACTTCCTGTTCGAATTCGACAGATGCCTGCCGGATTTTGAACCGTCACTGATCATGGATGTTTATTACAGAGCGCTGGAAGGCTATGATGTGGTGGCAGCCGCTCCGAGGAGAGATGTGGCACTGACCTCGCGGCTGTTCTATGCAGTATATAATCTGGGGAGCCGCAATACCCACAAGCTGCGTCAGGAGAGATTCCGTATCATATCCCGCCGCGCAGTGAACCGTGTGAATCAGATGAATGCGTACATTCCTTACCGCAAGGCGATGTATATGAATTGCGGACTAAGGGCGGATACGCTGGTCTATGAGAATAAAAAGAAGGCAGGCGGTGCCAGGAACCGGGAGGAGCGCAGTACCCGCAGCAGCCTGGCACTGGATACGCTGATCATTTTCACCAATGTCCTGGAGAAGTTCTCTATGCTGGTGAGTGTGATCCTGTTCGCTGTGATGATGATCATGTTTGCCTGGATCGTGTATTCGATCTTCAGCACGGTGCGTCCCGTGGAAGGCTGGATGAGTCTGATGACGCTGATATCGTTTGGATTTTTCATGATGTCCGTCATGCTGACGCTGATCTTCAAATATCTGTCCGTGATCCTGAATATGAGCTTTAAGAGACAGCGCTATGTGATAGAAGGAGTGGAAAAACTGACAAAATGATGTTTACGATTATTTTTCCGGTATTAAATGAACGTCTGCGCTTAGAGAACGGTGTGACCCGTACGGTGGAATATCTGCAAAGCATTGCTTTTGAAGACTATGAGATCATTATCGTGGATAACGGTTCCGAGGATGAGACACCGCAGATCGCAGAAAAGCTGTGTAAAAAATATGATAAAGTAAAATATGAGAGGATCAATGTCCGCGGTGTGGGCGCCGCATTCCGCAGAGGTGTGGAAGTAAGCCACGGTGATGTGGTAGGTTATATGGACATCGACCTTTCCACCAATATCAGGCATCTGGGAGAGGCGATTCATCTCTTCGAGACGCAGCCCAAGATCCAGTATATCAACGGCAGCCGTTTTGCCAGAGAATCCGATACCAGGGGCAGAAAATGGTACCGCAGGATCACATCCCAGGGACTTTTGATTCTGTTAAAGCTGTTCTTACGGATGAAATCCACGGATGCCATCTGCGGATTCACGTTTGTCCGCAGAGAGACGGCACTTTCACTGATCGAGGGCTGCAGCCGGGATAACGGATGGTTCTACATGATTGAATTCCTGCTCCGGGCGGAGAAAAGAGGCGTGACCGTACTGGATTATCCGGTGGAGTGGCAGGAAGACTATAATACTACCGTTAAGGTATTCAAGACGATCTGTAATTATCTGGTACAGATCGCAAGGTTATTCAACGAGTTTTATATCAAAAAGCACATATAAGCGAAAGAAGGACGACAGAATGGCACATATTAAGAGAATCGATCTGACGAGAGATGTAGAAGCACATGCGGATGCCTACAGAGAGGCTATTGAGAAGGTATGCAGGGAGACCGCCTTTTCCGGCGGAAAATATGCGGATACGTTTGACAAAGAGTTTGCCGCTTATGTGGGAAGCCGATATGCCAGTGGCGTGAACAACGGTACTTCCGCCTTACATCTGGCCATGCTGGCCCTGGGAGTGGGACCGGGAGATGAAGTCATCGTACCGGCAAATACCTACATTGCCACGGCATGGGGCGTCAGCTATACGGGAGCCACGCCGGTGTTCGCAGATTGTACGCCGGATACCTGGGAGATCGATCCTTCCGTGCTGGAGGCGAAGATCACGGAGAGGACGAAGGGGATCATCGGTGTCCATCTCTACGGTCAGCCTTTCGATTATGCAGGCGTGCGCGAGATCGCAGACCGTCACGGTCTGTTCGTGGTGGAGGATTGCGCACAGGCCCATGGGGCACAGTTTGAGGGGAAAAATGTGGGAACCCTGGGAGACCTGGCATGCTTCAGCTTCTATCCGGGCAAAAATCTCTATGCTTTCGGAGAAGGCGGAAGTGTCACCTGTGAGAAGGAAGAGTACTATAAGCATATTGACCGCCTGAAAAATCAGGGCTGCGATGTGCGTTATTATCATGATGAGATTGGATATAATTATCGACTGGAGGGACTGCAGGGTGCGGTATTGAGCGTAAGCCTGAAATACCTGCCGGAGTGGACGAAGAGACGGCAGGAGATCGGACACCGCTATATCCGGGAGATCACGAATCCTCTGATCACCATGCAGCATCATCCGGAGAACACCACACCGGTGTTCCACCTGTTCGTCATCACGGTGCCGGATCATGAGGACTTTATCCGCTATATGGCAGATCATGATGTGGAGTGCAACATGCACTATCCGGTTCCCTGCCATTTGCAGAAGGCATATGCGGATCTGGGATATCAGCCGGGGGACTGCCCCAATGCGGAATATCTGGCAGCGCACTGTGTGACACTGCCTCTGTTCCCCGAGATGCGGGAGGATGAGATCCGGAGAGTCATCGAGCTGTGCAATGCTTACAGACAGTAAGGAGATTACAATGCAGACCGTAACAGCAGAAAATAAAACATCGGAAAATAAAACATCGAAAGCAATTTCTGAGAACTACCGGGATACGCAGGCCGGGATCTATCTGCGCCTCATGACCCATGAGGACACGGACCGGATCGTGGCATGGCGTAACAGCGATGCTGTGCGCAAAAATTTTATCTATCAGGAGCTTTTTACCAGACAGTCCCATGAGCACTGGATCCGGATCCATGTGGAGACCGGAGATGTGGTGCAGATGATCATCTGCGACATGGAAGGGGATACTCCCCTCGGATCTGTGTATATCCGGGATATTGACAGACATCACAATAAGGCGGAGTATGGGATCTTCATCGGGGAAGAGAGCGCCAGAGGCCGCGGAATCGGCACGGCGGCGGCGAAGCTGATGCTACGGTACTGTTTTGAGCAGGAAAAGCTGCACAGAGTCTACCTGCGGGCATTGTCGGAGAACCTGCAGGCCATCCGAAGCTATGAAAAGGCAGGATTCGTCAGAGAAGGACTGTTAAGAGACGATGTGCGTATTGACGGCGTGTACCGGGATATTGTCTGGATGGCAGCCGTGAATCCGGCAGATTAAGAAGGAGCAAGCAACAGAAAATGGACAGAATAAAAAAAGTAAGTTTTGTGATCCCCTGCTACCGTTCGGAGCATACGCTGCCCCATGTGGTTACGGAGATCCGCGAAAAAATGCAGGAACTGACACAGTATACGTATGATATTTTTCTGGTGAATGATGCATCACCGGACAATACCATGGAAACGATCCGGGAGCTGTGTGAAAAATACGATAATATCAAGGGCATCGGCTTCGCCAGGAATTTCGGACAGCATGCGGCGCTGATGGCGGGACTACGGCATTCCGACGGAGATTATGTGGTGTGCCTGGATGATGACGGACAGACCCCCGCCGATGAAGTGGATAAGCTGCTAAATAAGCTGGAGGAAGGCTTTGATGCTGTCTATGCCAGTTATGAACACAAGCAGCACTCCGCATTCCGGAATCTGGGCAGCAAGGTCAATGAGCTGATGACGCGGATGATGTTAAACAAGCCCGCGAATCTGTATATTTCCAGTTATTTTGCGGTGAAGCGGTTCGTGGTGGAGGATATGATCCGCTATGAGAATTCGTATCCTTATGTCATCGGACTGGTGCTCCGTGCCACGAAAAACATTACCAACGTGCCGGTGTGTCACAGAGAGCGGGAAGAGGGCAATTCCGGTTATACGCTCAAGAAGCTGCTGGGATTATGGTTTAACGGATTTACGGCATTTTCCGTGAAACCGCTGCGGATCGCCACTTCTCTCGGTGTGGGCTTCGCAGGACTGGGTTTTCTCTATGGAATCTATACGATCATCAAGAGACTGGTGAATCCCAATGTCCCTATGGGCTTCAGTGCATTGATGGCGGCACTGGTATTTTTCGGCGGCATGATCATGATCATGCTGGGACTGATCGGAGAATATGTGGGACGTATCTACATCAGCATGAATAATTCTCCCCAGTATGTGATCCGTGAGAAGATCCATCTGGAGGAATAGGGAGAGAAATATTTTTATGAAGAAAGAGCAATTTACGGACTGGTGGAAACAGGATAAAAGATATCTGACACTGGTGAAGGCGGTATTGATGGCGCTGCTTCCCGTGGTGTGCTGTCTGGTGCGGACGGCGGCAGAGGGGAGGAGCATCGGCCAGGTGTATCTGCCTTCTTCGGAATGGAACGATGAACTGTTTTATTTTAAACAGGTGGAAAGCATTGTGAAATACGGATTTCCCAGAGGATATTTCGGATTTAACGAAAGTCATGCGCTGCAGCTGTCTTTCGCAGCCTGGAGTCCCGTGCTGGTATTTCCCTGGATCCTGTGGGGACTGGTGTTCGGCTGGAATCTGCTGTCACCGGTGATCTGTAATATCGTACTGCTGACGATCACCATGTTCGTGTTCGTATGGCTGGTGAAACCCACCTGGAAGCAGCTGGGCATCCTGACGGTGCTTTTTGGCCTGTACACACTGTTCACCAGATACATGCTGTCCGGTATGCCGGAGGTCATCTGCTTTGGCATGCTGATCCTGTTCTACGGGCTGGCTTTTTCCTATCTGAATAAGGAGACAAAGGGCAAGCTGATTGCCATGTTTATTGTCTCGGTATTGCTGACCCTGATGCGGCCGTACATGCTTTTGTTTTTGCTGCTGGCCTGCTTTTTCCGGATCCGCAGAAGCCGTAAGAGCGGCTGGATCGTTTCCGCTTCCGTGGTGGCTGTCACGGGAGTGGTGTATGTGCTGATCAAGCACTATCTGGGCGCGGAATATTTTACCCCGCTTTTCTATACAGACTGGATCACGACGTTTTTCACCGACGGCATCGGTGCCGGTGTCCGGAATTTCCTCGGAACACTGCACTGGAAGGGCCTGGAATTCTACAGACATTGTGTGTCCGGTATGAAGAGCGGCCTGGCTTCCGGAGCCTTTTTTGACGGTTATCTGTTGCTGCTTGCCATTCTGCTGGTGCAGAGTTTTCTGGATCTCAGAGCATACCGCAGGGAGAAACAGACCGGGCTGCGTAACCAGCTGATCATAGAAGTGCATTTCGCCTTCAGTCTGATCGCGATGCTGTTTGCCCATCTGCTGATGTATAAAATGGTGGAAGGAAGCAAACATTTCCTGACTTTTATTGCGGCGGGAATTTTCATCGTGAGTATGCTTCAGACCAGATACTATAAGAAAGCGGTGCTTTTGGGAGCGGCTTTCCTGTATCTGTACAGTTACAAGGCGGTGGAACCTTATGATTATCAGGTACCGTATGTCACGGAGGAACGGGAAGCACAGGTGGAATACTGGAGACAGATCTTCGCAGAGAAGCTGGTCATGAATACCGATCAGGTACCGAATTACGATAATGTGGTGATCTGGACCTTCGGGGACGATACGCCGGAGGGCAACCGGAATCTGAAATGGCAACTTCTGTATGGGGCACCGGAAGGATTTGGTATCAGCTGTTGTGAGAAAGAATATCTTCTGGAGCATCTGACGGAGCTTCAGAGCAGATATCTGGCTACGGTAAGCGGCGGAGAGATCGATGAGCAGTGCCGCGAACAAGGGTATGAAGAACTGGGAAGAGATGCGGATATGGTGCTGTATCGCAGGTATTAAAGTCAGGGAATATAAGAAGATAGGAAGCGGAAGGACAGAAGGTTCCATGGAGACATGCGGCAGGAAAACAGATAATTTTATACGGACAAAAGGATGGCAGCTGCTGTGGCATGCGCTTCCGGTGATCGCACTGCTCCTCTGGGGAGTTTTCGGCATCCGGAATAACCTCTGGTATGATGAAGCGTATTCAGCGTCGATGGTATCCCTGCCCTGGAAACGGCTGATCTATATTACGGCGACGGATGATCATTCGCCGTTCTACTATGTGATCCTGAAGCTGTTTTATCATCTGTGCGGCGGGGGGACACATTTCTGGTCACTGAAGCTTTTGTCTGTACTTTTTATGACCGGATATATGCTGCTGGGAAAATATTACGTGGCGAAGCTGTTCGATCGGAAGATTTCGGTATATTTTATGACATTTTCCCTGCTGATGCCTATTTTCAGTGTGCAGGCGGGAAATGTGCGGATGTATGCCATGGCATTGTTTTTCCTGACACTGGCGGGACTTGCGGCTTATGATATTTATCGGGAAGCGACCCGGAGAAAATGGATCGTGTTCTGTGTGGCGAGCATCTGCACGGTGTACTGTCATACGTTTGCATTGATACAGACTTTTTTATTTTATATGCTTTTTCTGGCGGCGATCCTGATCTGCCACAGAAAGGATCTGGTAAAGGGATTTTTCATCTCCGGATTCACAGTGGCGATCGTGTTCTCCCCCTGGCTGGCGGTGACCTGCAGACAGTTCATCCTGCGGATGCGTTATGATGACGGTTCTACCGCAGAACTGGCGACCCTGAATTCTGTGATGGATTATTTCAAGGAATGGTTTTCCGCGGTGGAGACACCCATCGGCATTGTGGTGCTGTTGGGAATGGCACTGTGCCTGGTATTGAGTTATGGTGCCGTGGACTGGGTACGTCAGCATCATAATGTAGCTCCGGCCATTGCGGCAGCGGCGTTTGCTCTCACCGGGATCGTAGGAGGGGCGATCTCTGCTACCGTCAATAATTGTTTCATGGGGCGCTATGCATTCCCGGGCATGGGTTTCGTCATGCTGTGGTACGCGGTGGGATTTGCACAGATCCTGGAGAGCAGTGGCACAAACGGGAGAAAATGGTGGGCCGGTGGCATCCTCGGTACGGCCTGTCTGTGTTTCCTGCTTCAGTACAGCTCGGAGATCCGTCTGGAGTATGACGGAGGACTGGAGATTTATGAGAATTTTGCGGAGACACAGATGACGGACAACGATGCGGTCATCGGACCTTATACGCATACGATCTTTCTGAATGTATATCATCCGGAGCTGCATTATTATATCATCGGCTATAAATTATACAGTCTTCCTTTCGTCAATACGGATGCACTCACGGATTACAGCCAGTTGGATTCCTACGAGAATCTCTGGTATATCTGTTTTCAGGGTGGGACACCCAATGAACTGGAAGACGAATATGACTACGAAGAAGCGCTGGAATTCCATTATATGTATTATGATTTTGTGATTTATCGATTGGAGCGAAGACGATAGAGCAGCGATAAGATCGGGAACAGGGGCAGACAAAAAGGAATGGAGAAATACAGAGAAACGAAAACAACAGCAGACTGGAACGGGATGATTCATAAGCTTTGTGAGAACCGGCTGTATATGGGAATCCTGCTGCTTACAGCAGTATGTGCTTACGGCTATAAGGTGACAAATGTTACCATCGGCATCGATGACACCCCATCTTTATACTATTTCGAAGAAGGACTGATCGCCATTGTGGGGCGGTGGGTATTGTTTCTGCTGAATAAAGTGATAACTCTGGCGGAATTTGTTCCGTTTGTAACGGATTTTGCAGCGGTAATTCTTCTCATAGCGGCAGCAATCGTGTGGTCGGCATTGTTCTATTCGGTGTTCGGTGAGAAGATCCCGGTGACGGGATATGCCTTTTTCGCGGCAGTATTTGTATCCTGCCCGTTGATCAGCGAAGTATTCACATATTTTCTCCACAATGGGATAGCCATCGGATATCTGAGCTGCGCAGTCAGTCTGTGCTTTATGAGGGAGTGGCAGCTCAGTATCCGGAAGCCGCGCAAGGGATCCGGTCTTTGGGAGAAGCCAGACTGCCGGACCGTGACGAAGCTTGCGGCAACTGCGGTATTTTTATGGATTGCCATGGGCTGTTATGAATCCTTTATGATCCTGTGGCTGGCGGGACTTCTGCTGTTGCTGCTGTCAGAGCGGGTATGCATGGAAACTGTATGCTGCAGCAGAAGAACAAAAAAGTCGGAGAATAGAAAAACGGAGAGCGATGCGTCGGGAAAAAGCAAGCCTGAGAACAGCACAGAGAAGCATTGTGGCATGGAGGCAGGTATCTTGGCAGTATTGGCCGCTGGTGCGGCAGCGGCACTTTTGGCAATCATATTGCGCAGTCTGATGATCGTCGTCGTGACGAAGGCATTTCATCTGGAATATCTGCGGGGGGAAGCAGTACAGCGTTCCGTGACGGAGATGTTAGGCTGGATGGTGCAGCCAGGGGCTTTCGGCGAACTTGCCATGATCCTCAAGCGGACATTTGTCTTGTATGGAGTGTTTGCTTATGCTTATCTGCCGATCCGTATTTTTGTGTTATCGGCGGTCGTGATCACAGTGGTTACCCTGGTGCGGGTGATCCGCGGCAGAGACCTGTGGGCACTGATCCTCCTGCCGGCGGCTTATCTGGCGGCATTTTCGCTGCTATTTATCGAAGGAAAGGCAACGCTGTACCGTTCGGCACAGTTTTTGCCTGTTTTCTGCGGTTATGGAGCACTGCTTTTTGTCTATGCGGTATGGAAGGTGACAGCATGGTGGAAACAGAAGACACAGAAGCCGCAAAACAGTCGTATTTGTCGTGGCGTGCGCGGGATTGCGATTTTTGTGCTGGCGGTGATCGTCTGGAACCAGTGCATGGATATGACGAAATGGTTCTACATTGATAAACAGAAATACGATGCAGCGGTGAAGACGGTCGATCAGATCGCACTGGATCTGGAACGGGATTTCGATACATCGAAGCCGGTGATCTTCACGGGGAATTATGAAATTCCTTACAGTATCGTCAAGGATGCTTATGTAAGCTATGGCGATAGCAAATATTATAAGATGAAACGACTTACGGATCTCATCGATCCGGATCTTCTGGACAAATACAATCGTGGTTCCAAAGGTGTGTGGGTGGCGCAGACACCGGCACTTTCAGTCATCGACTGGGGACGCTATGCCTTTGATTCCGATGCGGAGCTGGTTAAGTTTTTCGCAATGCACGGGCATTCGCTGGTGGCAGAGGAAGATATCAGTATGTATGCGGAGGCAGAAGAGGAGTCGAAGAATCTGCCGGAATATCCGCAGGATGGATATATTGTAGATAAAGGCGAGTACATTATCGTACATTTCTAAAAATACAAGAATGAGGGGAAGATATGACAAAAGCAGAAGAAAAAGTAATTAGTATAATAACGAAATACAGGGGAATTATGTTTTTCCTGATTATAAGTGTACTGGGTGCCTGGATTCGATTTCAGGGTAGAACACTGATATCTGGAGATATGTCTTTTTACCTGTTGCCCTGGTATAATCAAATGACGGATCAGGGATTTTTTACCCTGAAGAATCAAGTCGGTGAATACAATATTTTATATCAGGAACTGATGGCTTTGATGACCTATATTCCCTGGAAACCAATGTATATGATCAAGGTGCTGTCTATGGTTTTTGATTATCTCTTGGCATTTGCAGTAGCGGATTTTGCCTGCAAGATCAAGCGAGAAAAACGGGATTCTGCAATATTCCAGGCGGTGTATGCAATTGTGCTTCTGCTGCCCCCGGTAGTGCTGAATTCCGCCTATTGGGGTCAATGTGATTCTATTTTTTCTTTTTTTGCAGTGCTTTCATTGATCGATCTTTATGAAGAAAAATATAATAGATCTTTTATTTATCTGGGAATTGCCTTTGCCTTTAAATTGCAGACTATTTTTATTTTCCCGTTTTATGTTTGTCTGTATTTTTATAAAAAGAAATTTAGTATTACAAAATTTCTTCTGGCAATTTTTGTCTTTTGGATGACAGGTTTACCGGTATATCTGATAGGACGAAATCTTTTGGATGCTTTTGGAATATATTTGTGGCAGACCGATCAGCATAGAGCGATGTATTTCCATATTCCGAGTGTGTGGATGTTCGTTGGTGGAGATTGTGACCGTCTGGAGAGTTATGCGGTTGCAATGACGATGATGATTTTGGGAATCGGTCTGTACCTTGTTATGAGCGGAAAGAAAAAACTGGACAACAGAGAAGATTTCTTTGGATTTGCGTGTTGGATTCATTGGACTTGTACGCTGTATTTGCCCAATATGCATGAAAGATACAATTATTTGCTTGATATTATGTGGATCATGTTGGTGGCAGTCAATAAAAAATACTTACCGTATGCGGTTGCCTCAATACTTATGAGCACGGTAAGTTATGGCTTTTATCTGTACGATAATGGCGATATTACCCCGTTTTTTTCAGGAATAATGTTGGCATTGTGGTGTCTGTTTACATATAGAGAACTGATGAATGGAAAAACAGGAAATAAGATGTGTGAAGCAGAAAAAATGCAGGAGTAAAACAGTGAATAAGTTACACAAAAAGGCATTTACGATTTTAAAACAAACAGATGTGCTGATACAGCATTTGGATCATTGTACTTTATGGTGGATCGGTATTCTGATTACAGTTGTATTTTTTCTGCCATATTTTGTCCTGGGAGACGGATGTATCTTTGAGATCAACGATCAGCTGGATGAAAGTATCATGAACTATATGCTTCCGGCGAGGCATCTGTGGGATGGCAGCACAATATATCCCGAGATGTTAAACGGAGTTAATGCCAGCGGCATGCAGCCGTCGGCAGTTCTTTTCCTGCCACTGTATCGCCTGATTTCTGCAAGAACGGCATTCCTTACACAGTATATCATCTGTTTTTTAGCGGCATTTTCGGGGATGTATCTGTTGGTGAAAGAGATTACGGACAGCAGTATTCTCGCGATGATTGCGGGCGGCTGTTTCTGTGTACTGCCGTTATATCCGGTCTATGGCCTGTCAGAATTCGGTATTCCACTGATACTATACGGAGCACTGTGTCTGTGGAAACAAAAAAATGTGATCTGGGGATTACTGATCACGGTAGTATTCGGTCTGACCAGCCATCTGGTATATACAGGATATGTGGTACTGGGATTCTGGGTGATCGCACTTGTTTATGCACTTGCAAAAAAGAAAAAAAATCAGTGGTTCCCGATTGGATTTGCAGTACTTTTTGCTATATATGTATTGGTAAACCGGGCATTGATCCGGGAGATTCTGTTCGGAACCGGCAGCTATATCAGTCATCGGGAGGAAATGGTATCTTCCGCCACACCTTTTTTTGAGACTTTTTGGAACGTATTCCAAAATAGTGCACAGCATGCACCGTCTTTACATAAATATTTGATATTACCTATTGTTCTGTTCCTGATCCTGGGAGCATTTTGTAAAAAGGAAGAGACCGATCGGAACATTTATAAGGCAGCTGTGATTAACTTTTTATTCTTGATTGCCATAGCCCTGTTTTATGCATTTTGTCATTTATCGGCAGTGGTTGACTGGAAAAACAATGCCACGGGATTTTTGCATTATTTTCAGATGCACCGTGTCTACTGGCTGTACCCGGCAGCATGGTATCTGGAGTTCGCATGGGCAGCGGCAGTGCCATGGAGAACAAAAGTGCCGCATATGGATGCGCGGATGCGGGTGGGAAAGCTTGCGGTTATCCTGATCTGTCTGTTGCCGACACTACAGCTTTTAAAAGTAAATTCCGGCATGTATCTGAATGTGAACCAGATCAATAACGGTTCCGGAATCACTGGTTATATCTCCTGGGAGAGCTGGTTTGCAGAGGACCTGATGCAGGAAATAGATGATGCTATCGGCCGGGACAAGAGTACTTACCGAGTGGCACATCTGGGGATCAGTCCGGCTCCGTCCCTGATGCATGGTTTTTATACGGTGGATGGATATTCCAATAATTATCCTCTGGAATATAAGCACCGCTTTCGAGAAGTTATTGCAGCAGAGCTGGAGAAAAATGAGGAAGTACGGGTATACTTTGACCTGTGGGGAAACCGGTGTTATCTATTCAACAGTATTACCGGTAACTATATGCAACTGAAAAAGAGCAATACCCTGGTGTATGAAGGACTGGAGTTCGATATGGATGCATTACGGGAACTGGGATGTGAATACCTGTTCTCCGGTGCTGAGATCGGGGATGCCGAGCGCCTGGGTCTGGAGCTCGTGGGTTATTATGAAACGGACGACTCTTATTGGGGAATCTGGGTGTATTGCATAATGAAGGAAGCGAAATGAAAGAAAAAACATTTATAAAAAAGTATGGAATGCTGCTGATGATCTTAGGAGTGGCAGCAGTGACAAGATTGGCAGGCTTAGGAAAAATACCAGAGGGTATCCTTCCGGATGAGGCGTACGGAGCATATAATGCGTGGGCGCTTATGACGGAGGGAATTGATAGCAGAGGATACGGGTTCCCGGTGTATTTTGTAGCATGGGGGAGCGGAATGAGTGTTTTGTATTCCTATTTGGCAATTCCGTTATTTTATTTCTTTGGACCGACCCTCACGGTATATCGGATACCACAGGCAGTGATTGGAATTTTGGGAGTATATGCTGCATATGTGCTGGGGAGAGAGATTCAGGAAGAAAAATTTGGTTTGTTTTTTGCCTTCGTTCTTGCCATTAATCCTTGGAATATTATGAATACCAGGTTTGGATTAGATGCCAATATGGCACCGGATATGTTTCTTATCGCGGTTACTTTACTCGTTTTGGCAATTCGTAAAAAACCAATGTATTATGTGGCGACAGCAATTGCCATGGGACTTACATTATATTGCTATGCATTAAGCTGGATTGTAATACCGATTTTTCTTTTACTTTTTTTACTGCTTTATAGAAAAAGAATTCGCATTGGGAAAGAATTGATAATTTCCATAGTTGTCTTAGGGGTAATGGCATGTCCGCTGCTGTATTTTGTAGGTGTGAATCTGAATCTTTTGCAGGAGATCAAAACCCGATTTTTCTCTATCCCCAAATTACTTGCGTTCCGGGGAGAAGAGATCAACATTGCCCATATGATAGACAGTGCAAAAATAGTGTGTAAGATGCTGTTTAGACAATATGATGGAGTCGCTCACACAGCCTGCGTAAAGACAGGGGCATATTACTTTTTCACAGCACCGTTCTGGATGCTGGGGATTGGCCTGCAGCTGAACGGCATAGTTCGCAGCCGGAAGCTTGAGAAAAAGCCTTTGGAGTATGTTATGCTGTTCTGGCTGGGCAGTGCAGCGGTTATGTGTGTGCTGAATGAAATAGTTACGGTAATACATACCAATCTCATTCATATTCCCATAATTTTTTATGGGGCATATGGCATTTACAAGGTATGCAGTTATTTAAAAAGCAAAGTATTTTTCGGTATATGTATGGGAATGCTGTTGTTTTCCTTTGGAATATTTGCGGTCTGGTATGTGAAAGACAGTGAGGAATATGCCTCCTATTTTGTCGGAAAAGAGGCAGAAGAAGCAATTGAAATGGCGAGGTCGGTAAGTGAGAATGGAGAATTTACAATCGTAGAACCGGGCACGATTAATTTTGCGACCATTCTCTGGGAGGAAAAAATACCTGTCACAGACTATCTGAATTCCGTAGTATATACAGGGGTTCCCGGATGGGAAAATCCGGAGAGCTTTACCGGTTACCGGTATGTGCAGACCCTGGATGAGGCTGTGGAAGATGGCGTGTATCTGATCCCCATAAAATATGAAGAGGAAATGATGCATAGAAATTATCAGATCATTACAGTGAATACCGATTACTCACTGGCGATCCGGTAAACGCAAAATAATGACACTCAGGGCAATACCAAGGAGCAACAGCCAGGAGATACCGACAATACCCTTATAAAAAGAATAAGATTGAATATAGTACATCTGGCATAAAAGACGGCTGTTTTGTTCTTTTCCGTCCAGACGATAATCGGATACGCTCTCCAGATAATAGTGTGCATTATCTGTGCATAGCATACGGAATGCCGAGGAAGGGTCGTCGGATAGATTCTCGACGCGGACAGTAAAGGTGCTTCCTGCGCAGTGTGTCTGATCGAGACTGAAGTTTACATAACGGTTCACCGGCAGAGAAGTCAGGCTCAGGACCTGTTCCATGATGACAGCGTCATCTCGGAAAACGGAGACTTTGACCTGGCTGTCCTGCCATACATCATCCGTATAGGAAAAAGCAAGATCGATACTTTCGAGGGTGGATTTATCCCAGGCAATATCCTCTTCCATCGTAGCGCCGGGTAAAATTTCCAAAGTTGTGTCCGGGTAAGATACCGTGAGGGAATCAATGGCGATCACGGGAGAGATTTCTTTTTTCAGAACGATGACGATACCGCACACGAGGATCAGCCAGATAGCAGTCAGTAGTATTTTTCTATAGAATGGATGAGTTATCAAAAAATTTTTCATGGGAATCTCCTATGTAAGGCTAAGTAAGTTTGTTTTATTATAGCATATAAATCTTAAATTTTGTTAAGAAAATACAGGTTTCTGTTTCGATGTTTGAAAAATATGATAGAATAGAAAAATAAATACCTTGAATTGGAAAATAGGATGAAAGACAGAATTTATATATGTCATACTTACTATCATGCATATGTGACGTTTTTAAAAGAGTTAAAATTACGCGCAGAGGCAGATCCTGCGAGGAAGGCGGGAACTGCTACTTTAGTGCTGTCTAAAATGTCCAATAATTTTGAAAATCTGAAGTCCCGGGTGGAGAGCACGGGCCTGTTTGAAGAAGTTCTGGAGTTCGATGAGAAGAGAGAGGACTTTTTTCCGGAGCTGGCAAAATACCGCCTGGACACAGGGAATTTCCTGGGGAATCTGAAGAACCGGATCCGTTTCACACGGGAATATGCCAGACTGGAGGCACCTTATGTACCGGTGAACCTGAAGGAATACAAGGATATTTATGTCTATTGCGATTCCGACCCCATCGGGTATTATCTGAATCAGAAGCATATCCGTTATCATGCAGTGGAGGACGGTCTGAACTGCCTGAAGAATTTCGATGCCGCCCGGTATGACAACAGAGGCCATTTTAAGCTCAAGGCCTTTTTATCCAGGTATCTGAATCTGATCTTTGTACAGAACGGGTACGGTAAATATTGTATGGATATGGAGGTAAATGATATCTCGGCAATTCATTATCCCTGTCCAAGATACATTGAACAGCCGAGGAAAGAGCTGGTGGACCGCCTGACGGAGGCGGACAAGCAGCTGATCCTTCAGGCGTTTGTGAAAAATAAGGAAGAGCTGGAGCACCAGATTGCTGAAAGCAACAAGGTAGGGGATAAAATACTGATCCTTACGGATCCTCTGTGTACTTTGGATGTCAGAGAGAAGATATTCCGGGACGTTATCAAAATGTACGAAAAAGAGGGAAGTATTTTTATTAAACCGCATCCCAGAGATGAACTGGATTACCGGAAGCTGTTCCCGGAGTATCCGCAGTTCGATGCTACCGTGCCTATGGAAATGTTGAATTTCTTCCCGGGACTGAAGTTCAAAAAAGTAGTGGGAGTGTTGACGGAAGTGAAGGGGCTGCCCTTCGCAGAGGAAGCGGTGCGTCTGGGACCGGATTTCATGGATGCCTATGAAGATCCCCTGATCCACAGACAGAATGAACAGATCTGAGAAATGAAGAACTGGAGAACTCTATGTTACAGATAATTAAGAAAATGAATGTCCTGCTGGACAAAAAACAGAAGAGAACCATGGTGGGGCTGATTATCCTCATGGTGATCAGCGCATTTTTACAGACCGCCGGTGTGGGTATGCTGGTGGAGGTCATGCAGATCGTCATTGATCCGGAGGCAGTACAGCACAGCCGGGTGGCGGAAGCCTGCTATGAGATCCTGGGAGTGCAGAGCTACCGGACCTTCTCGATTATTGTCATGGTACTGCTGATCCTGGTATTCGTAGTGAAGAATCTGTTTACTTATTTCCAGCAGAAGCTGACATTATCTTTCGTATACACGAACCAGTTCCGGACCTCGGAGCGCATGATGCGCAACTATCTGCGCCGCGGGTATGAATTTTATCTGAATGCGGATACTGCGGTGGTGCAGCGAAGCATCACTTCGGATGTAAACAATATGTATGCCCTGATCCTGGCACTTTTACAGCTGCTGTCCGATACGGTGGTATCGTTGTTCGTTATCAGTTACTGCTTTATCTCCAGCGGAACCATGACGATCCTGATGGCAGTGGTATTGCTTTCTCTCATGTGGCTGATCAAGAGAGTGCTGAAGCCTGTCATGTATAAGGCAGGTAAGGACAATCAGGACTATTACAGCGGTCTGTTCAAATGGATCTCCCAGACGGTACAGGGGATCAAGGAAGTGAAAATTTCCGGAAAGGAACAGTATTTTGTGTCTGAGTACCGTAAATGCGGTAAGGGCTATGTAGATGCAGTGCAACGCTACAGTCTGTATAATCAGGTGCCGAAGCTGCTGATCGAGACTGCCTGTGTGGCCACTATGGTGGGCTACATGATCTTCCTGGTGGCGACCGGAGTATCCACGGAAAATATGCTGACGGTGTTCGGAACCCTGGCAGCAGCAGCACTGGTACTGCTCCCCTGTGTGAACCGTATTAATAACCAGATCAATTCCATTGCTTATTTTGAACCTTTCTTCATGGGAGTCAGTGATAATTTACAGGATGAGATCAACGGACAGAATACGGATATGTCCTTTGCTACCGATGAAGAGGAGAAGCTGGATGTAAAGGACAGCATTGAGATGAAGGATATTACGTATGCGTATCCCAACACAGAGCGTCTGATCTTCGATCACGCGGATCTGAAGATCCCGGTAGGAGCTTCCGTGGGGATCGTGGGTACCTCCGGTGCGGGAAAAAGTACCGTGGTAGATATATTGCTTGGCCTGTTAGAGCCCAGTACAGGACATATCTATGCGGACAGCGTGGATGTGAAGGAGCCCGGTAATTATCGGAAATGGCTGAAAAATATCGGCTACATTCCGCAGATGATCTTCATGCTGGACGACACCATCCGCAAAAATGTGGCATTCGGTGTACCCGAGGATAAGATCGATGAGAACAGACTGTGGGAAGTATTGAAGGAAGCACAGCTGGATGAATTTATCAAGACGCTTCCGGAAGGCTTAGAGACCGGCATCGGAGAGAGAGGCATCCGTCTCTCCGGCGGACAGAGACAGCGTATCGGTATTGCCAGAGCACTGTATAATGATCCGGAGGTACTGATCTTAGATGAGGCAACTTCCGCACTGGATAATGATACGGAAGCCGCCATCATGGAATCCATCAACAGACTGCACGGCCGTAAGACACTGATCATTATCGCCCACAGATTACAGACCATCGAAAAATGTGACATTGTCTACCGGGTAGAAGACGGCAGAGCGAAAATTGAACGGGGAAGCTTATAAGCCTATGAGTAAAAAACTGAGCATCATTGTACCCGTCTACAATATGGCGGCGGAGGGAAAACTGAATTATTGTCTGGACAGCCTGGTGGGACAGACCATCCGGGGAATGTATGATTATGAGATCCTCTGTGTGGATGATGCTTCCACGGACGAATCCCTGGAGATCCTGTTAGACTATCAGAAGCGCTACCCGGAACTGATCTGTGTGATTCCGAATGAGGTGAATCTGCGCCAGGGCGGTGCGAAAAATGTGGGACTAAAAAACGCAGAAGGCGAATGGATCGGCTTCATCGACAGTGATGACTGGGTATCTCCGGATTATTATGAGAAGCTACTGAAAAAGGCAGAAGAGACCGGGGCGGATCTGGTGGGCTGCGATTACAGCCTGGTGGATCATCATACCTTTACCGTTGGCAAAGTCATTGTCAACAATACTCCGGAGCAGACGGGGGAACTGACGAAGGAACAACACCGCAGCCTGTTCATGCGCCCGGGCAGTATGGTACTGAAGATTTATAAGCATAGTGTGATCCGGGAGAACAGGCTGGATTTTCCGGAACATATTTTTTATGAGGATAATTGTGCAGGACCTTTGTGGAGCCTGTATTTCCAGCATTTTGCGAGAGTGGAGGAGCCACTTTACTATTATTATCAGCACGCGGTATCCACAGTGCATCATATTACGGAAGAAAAATGCAGGGATCGCATGAAGGCGGCAGAGCTTTTATATACGGAATGTGAGAGAAGAGGGTTCCTTGCGGAATATTTACAGGAGATCGAGTATCGTTATACGGAACTGTATTATGCCATTACCCTGTTCTCTTATATGGGAGGGGTAACCCATCCTAAGCCGGCTTTTATCAGACAGCTCCGAAAGGGTGTGGAAGAACGTTTCCCTGAATTTGCACAGAATCCCTACTATCTGGAGCGCACAGGGGCACCGGAACAGAAGCTGATCCGGATGCAGAGCAGATCGGATCTTTTATTTTTTGTTTACTATCGTATGAAACAGTGGATCTGGAAGAAAAGAGGTAATTTATAATGCAGACAGCCGGTAAAGCAGTGGCGATCATAACCGCAAGGGGAGGGAGCAAACGGATCCCTCATAAAAATATCAAGGAATTCTGTGGAAAGCCGATCCTGGCTTATTCCATCGAAGCGGCGCTGGCTTCGGGAGTATTTGACCGGGTCATGGTATCCACCGATGATGAAGAGATCGCAGAAGTGGCGAGAAAATATGGAGCAGAAGTTCCTTTCCTGCGTAGTGAGAAGACGGCAAATGATTATGCCACTACGAAGGATGTGCTGGAAGAAGTGCTGGCGGAGTATGAAAAACGTGGGGAACATTTTGATACCTTGTGCTGTATCTATCCCACCGCTCCTTTTATTACACCTGACAGGCTGTCGGAGGCAATGCGCCTGTTGGAAGAAAAAAAGGGGGACACCCTGCTTCCGGTAGTACGTTTCAGCTTTCCGCCCCAACGCTGCGTGGTACAGGATGCGGAAGGGTATCTTAAGTTCAAATGGCCGGAGTATCGTAACAGCCGTTCCCAGGATCTGGAACCTTATTATCATGATGCGGGACAGTTCTATTGTCTGCGGGTGTCGTCTTTCCTGGCACAGCAGAATCTGATCATGGAGAAAACAGTACCCATGGAGCTTCCGGAGACAGAGGTGCAGGATATTGACAATGAAGAGGACTGGAAACTGGCAGAGATGAAATATCATATGCTGGGGAAGGCATGAGGACATAAAGTATGGGAGAAAAGGATCATCTTAAGATCAAAATCGGAAACCGTCTGATCGGAAGCGGGGAACCGGCATATCTGATCGCGGAAATGTCAGCGAATCATGCGGGGAGTATTGAACGTGCGAAGGAGATCATCCATGCCGCCAAAGAAAGCGGTGCGGACTGTATCAAGATTCAGACATATACGCCGGATACCCTGACAATTGATTGCCACAACAAATATTTTCAGGTGAATAACGGTACCTGGGAGGGCGAGAATCTCTACAGCCTCTACGGTAAGGCATACACTCCGTGGGAGTGGCAGCCCCAGCTGAAGGCAGAGGCAGATAAGGTGGGAATCGACTTTTTGTCCACTCCCTTTGATAATACTGCAGTGGATTTCCTGGAGGATATGGGACTGGAATTCTACAAGATCGCCTCTTTTGAGATGATCGATCTGCCGCTGGTAGAGTACGTGGCATCGAAAGGAAAACCGATCATCATGTCTACCGGTATGGCTACGCTGGAGGAGATTCGGGAAGCTGTGGAGACGGTATATCACACCGGCAACAGACAGCTGGTGCTGTTAAAATGCTCCAGCGCTTATCCCGCAGACCCGGCGCAGATGTATCTGCGGACGATTACCGATATGCAGAAACGTTTCGACCTGCCCATTGGTCTGTCGGATCATTCCATGGGTTCCATGAGTGCTGTGACGGCGGTGGCCCTGGGGGCATCGGTTATTGAGAAGCATTTCTGCTTAAGCCGCGAGATCGAGAATCCGGATGCTTCGTTCTCCATGACACCGGAAGAATATAAGCAGATGGTGCAGGATATCCGTAATGTGGAGGCTGCCCTGGGGACACCGACCTACGGCGTGGAAAAACAGGAAGAGAGCAGCAGAGTGTTCCGCAGATCTATTTTTGCAGTGAAGGATATACCCGCAGGAGCAGAGCTTACGGAAGAAAATATCCGCATTATCCGTCCCGGTTATGGCATCAAACCCAAATACTGGAAAGATGTCCTGGGGATGCGGACGGATCATGCCATGGAGAGAGGAACGCCTCTTACCTTTGATGCCCTGGAGAAGGGCAGTATTCTGTTCTTGACCAATAATACGAATACAGACGGTCTGTACCGGTGGCTGAAGGAGCAGGGAGAACAGGTATACCGGGTGGAGAATAAAGTAACGGCACAGATGATCGCACAGATGAAGCCTTCCCTGATGATCAGCTTCAATTACCGCCATATGATTCCACAGGAGGTGCTGGATCTGATGCCCGGCAGAGTTATCAATCTTCATACCTCGTATCTGCCTTATAACCGCGGCTCTAGTCCGAACTTTTTCAGTTTCCTGGAGAATACGCCCAAGGGTGTGACCATTCACCTTATGAGTGCGGGACTGGATGAAGGGGATATTTTATGTCAGCGGGAACTGCATTTTGATGAAGAAAAGGAAACCTTTGCATCCACCTATGAGGCACTGCTTCAGGAGATAGAGAAATTATTCCGGGAGAACTGGCAGCAGATCCGGGAAGGAAGCATCCTACCCGTGAAGCAGGCAGGACCCGTTACTTATCACAGAATGAAGGACCTGGATGCGATCCGGGAAAAGGTGGATTTTGACTGGAATATGAAGATTGGCGATTTTAAAAGAGCTTATGAAAAGGCAATGAGGAAGGACGAAAACAGCTGATGAAGGTATGGATCCGCGCAGACGGCAATGAGCAGATAGGAACCGGGCATGTGATGCGCTGCCTCGCTATTGCGGAGGCGCTGGAGGCAGCAGGGGTACTGGTGTGTTTTGTCATGGCGGATGGCGCAGCTGCGCAGCTGGTAAAAAGCAGAGGCAAAAAGGCAAGGATCCTGCATACCAGGTATGACCGCATGGAGGAGGAACTGCCTGTACTGACAGCTGTCATGGAAGCAGAACATCCCGATATGCTGCTGATCGACAGTTATTATGTCTCGGATGCTTATCTACAGCAGCTGACGGAGCAGGTGTGGACAGTCTATATCGATGATAAAAGCTTCCGCTCTTATCCGGTGAACATGATCATCAATTATAATATATATGGGGACAGAAGCCTGTATCATCCGGAGCCGGCTTACAGTCTCATGGGAGCAGCTTATGCACCCCTCAGACCGGAATTTCGCAATGTGGAATATCCTGTAAGAGAACAGGCAGAAGCAGTTCTTCTGACTACCGGAGGAAGTGACCGCTATGATCTGGCGGGACAGATCCTGCGGGCAGTGCCGAAAGAGATACCTGTGGTATTCCATGTGGTCAGCGGAATCTTTAATCCGCATTATGATGCGTTGTGCCGTATGGCGCTTGCGGATGATAGAATCCGGGTGCACCGTAATGTAAGCCGGATGTCTGAGCTGATGAGGGAATGTGATATTGCCATAACGGCAGGTGGTTCTACCATGTATGAGCTTTCCGCCATCGGAGTTCCCATGATCAGTTTTTCGTTTGTAGATAATCAGGAGAAGATTGTAGAGACCTTTTATCAAAAGAAAATCACCTGTTACGGAGGAAATTACCTGACCGAAGGTGACCTTATGCCGGGGCGTATCGTGGAACATATGATGGAGCTGATGCAAAGCAGAGAACTGCGGGAACATTACAGCAGTCTGGAACGTCATCTGGTAGATGGAAATGGTGCCAGCAGGATCGCGGAGGAACTTTGCCGGGTTTATGAAGAAGATAGAATTTAGCAGAGTAAAAATGATATATAGTACGATTGCAGCCGTGATTTTCGTGGTACTGTTGGTGCTGTTCTTCCCGGGAGACCGTGAATATCAGAGGATTCCCTATGATGTGGTATTTCTGGGAGACAGTGTGTACGGACTGTGCCGGGATGAGACCTCCATTGCTGCCAAACTGCAGGAGAAGACAGGCCTGAAGTGTTATAACGGAGGACTGGGCGGAACGGTTCTGGGAAGAGCGGATGCGGAGAGAAGACTGGGATATACCAAGGATTCCCTGTCTGCGGCAGGACTGGTGAGATCTTTTGCGGTAAAGGATTTCGGTGTGCAGAAGACGATACGGATCCGGGAAGCTGCCACAGATTATTTTGAAGATACGCTGGGGGATCTGGGGCAGATCGATTTTGATGCGGTACAGATTTTGTTTATCGGATCCGGACTGAATGATTATCACGCAGGGAATCCCATTGAGTCCGTGACGGATCCGTATGATGAATATACGTATTGCGGAGCAATCCGCAGTATTGTAAAGGAACTGCGGGAGGCTTATCCGGATCTGCGGATCATATTTATCACGCCGCCGTATACCTGGTATACGATACCGGAGGTAACCTGTGAAGAGTACGATCTGGGAGGCGGTGTACTGGAAGATTATGTCAATGCGGAGATTGGGATCTGTGAAGCACTGGATGTGGAAGTGATCGATATTTACCATGACTACTATCCTCATGACAACTGGGACGATCTGTATCTCTATACGGATGACGGATTGCATCCCAACGAAGCGGGGCGGGAGAAGATTGCCCAGACACTGGCGGACTACCTGAATCAGACGCTAGACGAGGAGTGACAGACGGATGAAGACACCGTGGGAATTTTTGAAAGAGAGCAAGACAAAAATAAAGACAGCCTGGAGGATCGCGTTCGTATCGGCGCTGGTTCTGGGATTACTGATCCATCTTCCGGTGATGCTGTCGGATATTCCGAATCATGACGGACTGAGCAGCATGTATTTTGACCAGAATATGATCACTTCCGGCCGTTGGTTTTTAACTGTTGCCTGTGGATTTTCTTCTTATTTTACCATACCCTGGGTGATCGGACTGATCGGACTGATATGGCTGGCACTTACGGCGGCGGTACTTACGGAAGTGCTGGAACTGACGGATCCGGTGACCATTACTGTGGTGAGCGGTCTGCTGGTATCTTTTCCGGCGCTGGCATCTACTTTTGCCTATGTGTTTACCATGGATGGTTACATGCTGGCGCTGTTCCTGGCAGTGCTGGCGGTTCTGTTTACGGCGAAATATCCCAGAGGCTATCTGGCCGGTGCAGTGTGTCTGGCATTCAGCATGGGAATCTATCAGGCGTACCTGCCTTTTACGATCCTGCTGTGTGTATATAAGCTCCTGCTCTATTTTATGGAGGAAAAAGGCTGGAAAGAAAAGGCGAAATATGTATGCCGTTATCTGGGGATGGGAATTGCCGGCGGAGTATTGTATTATGTGATCCTGCAGATCCTGTTGAAGCTGCAGGGCAAGGTGCTGGATACTTATCAGGGGATCAATTCCATGGAGCAGATGGGATCCGGCATGGGAATTCTGGCAACCATCAAGGAAATGTATGTGGATTTCCTGGCATTTACGGTTCACGGCAATGTTCTTGTGAACAATATTTTTTCACTGGCGGCCTGCATTATTTTAGTGGCAACGGTAGTATTTTTAGTGATCCGCAGTATGATTTGGAGAAAATGGTGGAAGAATCCGGCATTTTTCGTTATAATGATTCTGTTGGGCATCAGTATGCCGCTTCTGACCAATGTGATATTGCTCATTTCTCCGAACCTGACCTATCATTTGCTGATGCGATACCAGTGGGTATTGTATCTGATCCTTATGACTGCGTTCGCGGAACGGTATACCGCTGAGGAGAGTCGTACGGACGTGGTATTGCAATGGGCAGCATTGTGTGCGGCGGTGGTATTGGTGTTTGATTATGGAATTTCCGATAATATCGGATATTCCAATCTGGAGAAAAAGTACGAGAAGACGTATGCGTATTGTGTACGCCTGCTGGATCGGATCGAGCAGACTCCCGGATATTATCAGGGGATTCCCATTGCATTGGTGGGAGTCATCGGCTATGATGAATTCCCTACAACGGACATCACGGGGAAGGTTACGGACGGTATGATCGGACTCAGCGGAGATTACCTCATCTATAAAGGAGCGGATTATCAGGCATTTATGCAGAATTATCTGGGGGCAACCCTGAATTTCCTGGATCCCGATACGGTGGGTGAGATCTACATGACACAGGAATACATTGACATGGATACATTCCCCGGACCGAATGCTACGAAAGTGGTGGATGGGATCCTTTATGTCAAGACAGAGAACTGCGGAAGGGATTAAGAAGATGTCTTTATTGTCAATTGTCTTACCGGCATATAACGAAGAACAAAATATTGCGAATACCGCGAAGGTACTGGGCGAATTGCTGGACCGACACGGGATAGATTATGAACTGGTATTTATCAGCGACGGTTCCAAGGACGGCACGTTTGACCGGATCAAAGAAGAGGCAGCGAAGAATCCGAGAGTGCGGGGAGCGGAATTCTCCCGGAATTTCGGTAAGGAGGCCGGTATTTTTGCCGGACTGGAGCTGACCACGGGAGATGCCGTGATCGTAATGGATTGTGACCTGCAGCATCCGCCCGAGGTGATCCCTCAGATGTGGGAAAAATGGCAGCAGGGTGCCGAGATCGTGGAGGGCATCAAATCCGACAGAGGGCGTGAGAGCCTGGGATATAAGCTGTCTGCAGGCCTGTTTTATAAGATCATGAGCAAACTGATCAAAATGGATATGAATGCTTCCTCCGATTTTAAACTGCTGGACAGAAAGGTGGTCCGGGTCCTGCTGGAATTGCCGGAGCGCAATACCTTTTTCCGGGCACTGACCTTCTGGGCCGGATTTCAGACAGAGACCGTGGAATACGAAGTGCAGGAGAGACAGTACGGACAGAGTAAATGGTCCTTCTGGAGCCTGATGAAGTATGCCATCACCAATGCGACGTCCTTCAGTACCCTGCCGTTACAGCTGGTGACGATCATGGGAATGATATCCATATTTTTCAGCGTGGTACTGGCGATCCAGACACTGGTACGATATATCATGGGGACAGCTGTGGAAGGCTTCACCACTGTGATCCTGTTGATCCTGATCATCGGAGGATTCCTGATGCTGAGCCTGGGGATCATCGGACATTACATTGCCAGAATTTATGAAGAAGTCAAGGGAAGACCCAAATATATTATCAGTCATGTAACGGAAAATGTACCGGGTACAGCGGTGGGAAGCTGGAAGCGGGAGTGCAGGGAGAATTAGAACATAACCAAAGCATATCAGAAAAGAGGATGCATTATGATAGATATTAAATTCAATGTACCGCCTTATGTGGACAAAGCAGCAGATTACATTCAGGAGTGTGTCAAAAATCAGAAGATCTGCGGAGACGGTGAGTATACGAAAAAATGTAACGCCTGGATCGAGGAGAGAACAGGAACCGGCAAATGTCTGCTGACCACTTCCTGTACGCATGCGACGGAGCTGGCAGCGCTTTTGTGTGATATCAGACCCGGAGATGAGGTGATCATGCCTTCTTATACGTTTGTGTCCACTGCGGATGCGTTCGTGCTCCGCGGCGCGATCCCGGTATTTGTGGATATCCGTCCAGATACCATGAACATTGATGAGACATTGATCGAGGATGCGATCACCGAGAAGACCAGAGCCATCGTACCGGTACATTATGCCGGAGTGGCGTGTGAGATGGATACCATCATGGATATTGCAAGGAGACACAATCTGAAGGTGGTAGAGGATGCCGCACAGGGCATTATGGCCACTTATAAGGGAAAGGCACTGGGAACCATCGGTGATTTCGGTGCTTACAGCTTCCATGAGACGAAGAACTACAGCATGGGAGAGGGCGGTGCTCTTCTGATCCGTGATCAAAAGGATGTGGAAGAAGCGGAGATCATCCGTGAAAAAGGAACCAACCGCAGCAAATTCTTCCGCGGTCAGATCGACAAATATACCTGGGTGAATTACGGATCCTCCTATCTGCCCAGTGATATGAATGCTGCCTATCTCTATGCACAGCTGGAGATCGCAGATGAGATCAATGAGGCCAGACTGGCCTGCTGGAACCGCTATTATGAGCAGTTGAAGCCGCTGAAGGATGCCGGGAAGATCGACCTGCCTACCGTACCGGAAGGCTGTGTACACAATGCCCATATGTTCTATATCAAGGCAAGAGACCTGGAGCAGAGGACACGGTTTATCAGCTATATGAAGGAGAACGGCGTGCTGGTCGTATTCCATTACATTCCGCTGCATACCGCTCCCGCAGGGCAGAAATTCGGACGCTTCCATGGGGAGGACCGTTATACCACCAGAGAGAGCGAACGTCTGGCCAGACTTCCCATGTATTACGGACTGACGCTGGATCAGGTAGACTACATCTGTGGTCTGATAAAAGATTTCTTTGAGTTAGAGGAGCAGTAGAATGCAGAAAGCACGCAGGGCGCTTGCGCAGATCGCAGGCAGATTTCTGTTCATAGGGATTTCGGTACAGATCGTACTGGGGATCTGTTGGATGATCAGAGCTTTTGGCATTTTCCCGGAGTTCGGGGACAGTTATCTGTGGCTGAGAGCGGCGGATACTCTTGTATGTGATGATTATATGGGGATCGGATACCCTCTTTTTCTGATGCTCGCAAAAGGGATAGAATCCATAAGTTCTATCCCTTATCCTTTTTTTGTGTACACGGTGCAGATCTTGTTCGCATTTTACAGTGGCGTCGTATTTTTAAGATCCTGTGGCATGACGAAGAAAGTGTGGCTGGTGTGGGGAAGTCTCGGACTTCTGACTTGCCCGTTTGCCCTGCAGTGTCATGTGGCGGTGCTGCCGAATTCTCCGGGATTTTCTTTCCTGCTGCTGGAATTGTCGGTGCTTATGGGGATCCTGCGTCAGGATGCGGATGGCAATCCAGTAAAATTCCCTCTCCGACAGATGTTTACGGCCGGAGTCTGGTGGGCGCTTGGCACAGTGTTTGTCGTGGAGAACCTGTGGCTTGGCCTGGTGCCGCTTGCGGTGGTATGGGTTCTGCATCTGATCCGCGGCAGACAGCTGGGAAAACAGAGAGTGCTGGGAGAACTGGTGCTGCTGGCGGCAGTCGCGGGGATTTTATTCACGGCGGTATCTCTGTGGCAGACGCCCGGCAGTTACGGCAAGGCGGAGAATACGGTGAGTGCGGCAATGATGCGCAGATTTACCTGGTCCCATATGCGGGTGGAAAGAGAATACGACACCTGGCCGGAGGAATTGCGCAGTCTGTACAGCTGGGAGGAAATACAGCAGTCCGGACGGTATGCGGGAACAATGCCGACGGATCTGCAGAAAAAGGCGGAAGAGACACTTGGTGTCAGCGGGGCACAGCAGCTGTTCCGTAAGTATGCTGTTTATCATCTCAAGGCTTATTTTTCCGATAATATACACCAGATCGCATGGGACATGGCTGGATATGTCATGCCGCCCGTGATGTTGCAGCTGTTGCTGAACGGCCGGGGGTATGATTCTTTTTCTGCCAGAAATGTGGATCTGATGATGACCGGAGCCCTGCAGCTGACCAATTTCCTGCTGAAATACAGCAGTGTGTGGTTCCTGCTGGGGAGTATTGCGGCACTGCTCGGCGCACTGGCCGGGAAAAAGCGTATCCGGTGGGAGGTCGTGTGTATGTGTGGCATAACGGCGCTTGGCATGGCAGTATGGTACACCATGCAGGATGCGGGATGCTGGGATTATAAAAACGGACTGCTCCCCGGAATGTTATGGCTGGTGGGAATGATCTCGGTGGCATATCATTGTCTGACACAGGAGGAACGATGACAGAACGCAGGAAAATGAAAAAAACGGAAAATGTCTGGTTCCTTTTGGGAGCACTGGCGGTGCTGGCAATGGGAATCCCTTATCTGATACTGGGGAAAGATGCTATATTTGTGTATCACGATCAGCTGGATGGAGAAGTGATCGCTTATCTGCTGCAGGCGAGACACCTGTGGGACGGCAGTGGTATTTTGCCGGAATTTATGAACGGCGCGGCGAGGACCGCTCTTACCATGCCGGCACCGGCCTGCGTATTGTTATACCGTCTGCTGCCTGCGGAGACGGCGCTTGCCTGCATGCAGGTGGCCGGGAGCTTTGTCGGATATGTCGGAATGTTCCTCCTGCTTTGGTGGGCAGCGGAAGATTCCGAAATATTAAGCGGGAGAAAAGGAACGGTAGGTTTCCTGGCGATGACGGTAGGTTGTATGTATGCCTATCTGCCCTTTTTGCCGGTGTACGGATTGTCGCAATACGGACTGCCGATGCTCCTGTATTGTGTACTGCGGCTACGGGAACGGGACAGATCTATTCGCGAGCAGCTGCTGTATTATGCCTATGTAGTATTTTTCGGTGTAAATTCTTCTCTGGTACTGTCCGGATTTGCCGTACTGGGGATCTGGGCCGTATGGGAGATCATTGCGGCGCTGCGCAGAAAGTATTCGGCAGCACAGGGGTTTGCATGGATTTTACTGCTTCTCACTTATCTGTTGGAGAACGGTGCTCTGTTTTTGCAGATCTTCGGCGTGGGAGAGAGCACGGTTTCACATAAGGCGGAGTATACGCTGACCGCGGTATCTTTTTGGGAACAATGGAAGACGAACCTGTTACAGGGCGGACAACACAGTGTGGATTATCACGGGTGGATCATGCTCATAGCGGTATTTACGGTGATCGCCGTGATCCGAAGAAGGGCCGTTGACAGTAAAAGAATTTTCCGCTCGCTGGCAATCTCCTGCGGATGTATTGTATTTATAGCAACGGCGGCTGCACTGTGGGACAGCGGGATCGGTGTGAGCCTGCGCTCCGGCTGGGGAGCGTTGAAGGGATTTCAGGCCAACCGTGTTTTGTGGCTGAGCCCATGCCTATGGTATTTTGCTCTGGGATGCTGCCTTTTGCTGCTGCTGCGGCAGCTCTGCGAGAAACGGTGCGTGAGGAATGTGATCCTGTTCACAGTTACAATGATTCTCACCGTGACGACAGCGGAAGAAATTCTCCTTCAGAGCAATCTGAAACCGAATCTGCAAAAGACAGTGAACCGGGAGTACGGAGCCATGAGCTTCCGGGATTATTATGCCGTAGATGTACTGGATCAGGTGCAGGAATATATTTATGATAATTTCGGGGAGCGGCCGGAGGATTACAGAGTGGTCAGCTTAGGGATCGATCCGGCGGCGGCATTATATCATGGATTTTACTGCCTGGACGGATATTCCAATAATTATTCCCTGGAATATAAACACCGTTTCCGGGAGATCATAGCGCCGGAGCTTGCCAAGAGCGAGTACCTCGAGGATAATTTCGACCACTGGGGGAACCGCTGTTATCTGTTCAGTGCGGAATGCCCCGGATATTATACGATTCAAAAGGGTGGATTCTATTTTCAGAACTATGAGATCGACACGGAACGCCTGAGAGAGCTGGGAGGCACTTATATGCTGTCGGCAGCGTATATCGATCATAGCGAGAATACGGGACTGGAACCGGTGAGAGAGGAAGCATTTGAGACAGAGGACAGTTATTACCGCATCTATCTCTATCGGATCATGGAAAAATAGTCCGGCGACAAAATGGATTCGCGATTCCTCCGACGAAAGGAATCGTCTGTGGAATGGAGATTAGTATGATGGAAAGCAGCAGATGGAAAAAAATCCTGCCGGAGCTTCTGGCAGTTATCTTATGTCTGGGGATCATGTGCGTGGGCATCAGTCTGAAAGAGGGCTACCACATGGATGAACTTTTAAGCTTTGAACTGGCCAATGCCAGATACAATCCCTGGATTGTACCCACACAGCCGGAGGGACGACTGGCGAAGTTCGTAAGGGAGGAAATTCAGGGAGACAGCTTCCCGGAGACGGTGTCTAATCTGACGGACACGGTAAAGGATGTGCTTCAGAACCGGGGGAACAGTAAGCTTCTGTCATATAAAGCGGATGTCTATGAGGAACCGGTATGGATCTCGGCGGAGCAGTTCCGGGATTATGTGACCGTGGACGGTGACGATGCCTTTGATTATCTGTCGGTTTATTTTAATGTGAAAGATGACAATCATCCGCCGGTACATTTTATGCTGCTGCATACCATGAGTTCCCTGTTCGGTGGGACGCTGTCACCGTGGCTGGGATGTTTCATCAACCTGGTCTGCCTGGGCATCACGTTGTGGCTGTTACTGCGACTGGGCAGACAGCTTGCGGATATTTTTTCCATGCGGGAAAGGGGCAGACAGCTGGGAATTCTGGCAGTGCTGCTATATGGACTCAGTACGGGAGCACTGGCAACGGTACTGCTGATCCGGATGTACGGACTGTTGTCCTGTCTGTGTGTGGCGCTGCTTTCTGTGCATGTGGAGAAGTGGAAGGAGCATGGATTCGACCGGAAAAATAAAGGCCTGATCGCTGTTACGGTACTGGGATTTTTAACACAGTATTTTTTCCTGTTTTATTGTATCCTTCTGGCAGCGGTTACGGCAGCCGGACTGTTGTGCGGTAAGAGAACGAGAGAACTGTGGATCTATGTCCGTTCAATGATCCTGGCGGCAGTGATCGGTCTTTTGCTGTTTCCTTTTGCGGTAGCGGATGTATTTTCCAGTGGAAGAGGCACCGAGGCGCTGGATAATCTGGCTTCCGGGTTCTCCGGTTACGGGGCGAGACTTCTAAGCTTTGCTAAAATTGTGGCAGACCGGACGGTAGGTGGGCCGTTACTTGCTGCGGCATGTCTCGCAGGAGTGGTTCTGGCGGTGACCGCAGGCTGGCATAAATATCAGGAATATCGGGAATATCGCAGGGACGGGGCTGAGAAGGCAGGACAGAATGTGGGACCGAATGAGGGATCGAATGCGGGAATCCTGAGTCTGCTGATCGTACCGGTGATCGGTTATTTTCTGCTGGCATCCAGAATGTCACCTTATCTTGTGGACCGTTATGTGATGCCGTTGTTTCCGCTGGTTGCGTTATTATTGGCACTGTTATTGTGTTACCTGGGCAAGAAGCTTTCGGAGGTATGCGGATGGACAGAACGGGCAACGGGAATCTGCCTGATCGTATGGATCGTGGCGGTGCAGGGACTGCGGCTGGCCGGCTATGATGGGGAATATCTCTATCGGGGATACGGACAGCAGGAACGAGTGGCGGAGGAATATGCGCTTCTTCCTTGTATCTGTGTCTATGCGGGAGTCGGGTATTATGAGAATCTTCCGGAATTCATGCGTTATGACAGCACTCTGTTAGTGACGGCAGAGGAACTGGCGGATCGTAAGGATGTAGCGTCAGTACAGTCCCTGAACCGGGTTGCGGTACTGATCAAACCCGGAGTGGAAGAGAGCTCAGTGATCTCCGTAATGCAGGAAAAATACGGCCTGGAACCGGAGGAAGCATTGCTTTCCGAAGGGGTACACGGCGATAAGATCTATTTGTTTGTAAAAACATCTGAAAACGTAAAACGAGAGTAAAGCTTGGAAATGAGAAATATGTTCATGACGTTTTGAGCCTGAATGAAGCGAAAGGAATGAATATAAAAATGATCGTAGTTCGTCTGGTATGGCTGGCGGTACTGACGCTGGCACTTCCCATATGGGTGGGCCACTGTTTCGCAGCTGTGGATAAACCTCATAAAAATGCAGTATTCCTGTGGATAAGCGGACAGATGTTACTCTGGGCCGGATTTCAGGTGATCTGTGTTCCGGTGATCCTTTTAGAAGGACATTTTCGGCATGTTATGATCGGATATTCGGTATACCTTCTGGTATTACTTGTTCTGGCAACGGTATTTTGGTTTCGGAATCCCCGGGGACTGCGTCCGGTGCGGCAGGAGAAGACAGCGAAGTCAGAGAAGGCAGAGGTTCTGCTCTGGGTGATTTTTGCTGTGCTATTATTGATACAGCTGGTGTTGGCGGTCGTGATGGTATATGGGGACGGCGATGATGCTTATTATGTGGCAATCTCCACGGCGGCACAGGAATCCGGGAAAATGTACCAGAAGATTCCTTATACCGGCATGAATACCGAACTGGATGTGCGGCACGGACTGGCACCTTTTCCCATCTGGATCGCATGGCTGGCGCAGATGACCGGGATCTCCACGGTAGTGGTGGCCAAAACATTGCTGCCGGTGGTGCTGATCTCTATGACATATGGCGTATTTTATCTGCTGGGAAGCAGGATCCTGCTTTCCGGGCAATCGGTTCCGCTGTTTCTGATCTGCACGGAAGTGCTGGTAATGTTCGGTGATTATTCTTTTTATACCGTGGAGAATTTCATGATCGCAAGAAGCAGACAGGGAAAGGCGGCTTTGGGAAGTATTTTGATCCCGATGATCTTCTTCCTGCTGCTTTGGCTGTTCCGCAGACTGCAGGAGGAGAAAAAGATCACAGTCGCATTCTGGGTGTTGTTGGGAGCGGTGATGATTTCCTGTTGCCTGGCAAGTACCATGGGAGCGTTGCTGGCCTGTATGCTGATGGGAGTGGCCGGGATCTGCGGAGCTGTCTGCTATAAGAGATTTCGGTTATTGCTGCCCCTCGCCGCCTGTTGCATTCCCTGTGTGATCTATGCGGGAATGTATCTGCTGCTGGGATAAGGGAGGATGGAAATGGAAGCGTTAAAGCTGTTTCAGGAATATATGGGAACGGGACTGATCATGATCTGGTTCCTGGTGAGCCTGTTATATCTGTGGGTGACAGAGAAGAGAAAACATATCCGCATCCTGTTTGTCTATGTACCATTGGTATTGTTGTTTATCTTCTTCAATCCGTTGGTTGCGAAGATCATATCCGGACTGGCGGATGGAGAAATTTATTACCGGATTCTGTGGCTTCTGCCGGTGACACCGGTCGTTGCGTTCACTGCGGTCAGTCTCTGTGGAAAGCTGAGGGGATATCTGAAATATGTGGGGATAACGGCCGCACTGATCCTGTTTATGCTGTCCGGAAGCCTGATCTACCGCAATCCCTATTTTCAAAAAGCAGAGAATGCCTATCATGTACCCCAGAGTGTAGTGGATATCTGTGATGCCATTGAAGTCCCGGGCCGGGAGGTCATGGCAGTGTTCCCCGGAGAGCTTTTGCAGTATGTCCGCCAGTACAGCAATCTGGTGTGTATGCCTTATGGCCGCAATATTGTCGTAAGCAAGTGGACGGTACAGAACGATCTCTACGATGTCATGGAGCAGGAGACCATAGACGCCGGCGAACTGGCGACACTGGCCCGCGAAGAGCAATGTGCGTATATTATCCTGCCGGAGACGAAGACACTGGTCGGGAAACTGGAAGACCTGGAATACGAAGAGTTCGGGAGAATGCACGGATACGTCATCTATAAAGATGCTACCGTGGATCTGTATTACTTTATGAAATAAATTCCCTTGTTATACCTTCCGGTTTTCACAATTTGGGTATCAGCAACAAAACAA
>OLGZ01000125.1_pt1 | contig 73324 bp, 74 predicted proteins | sample 1605981 | NCBI WGS metagenome assembly OLGZ01 (sample SAMN03283291) | human gut metagenome | biome: human-associated habitat; material: feces | host: Homo sapiens | place: Peru | collected 2012
GCAAATGCCGAAAAAGACGCTTTAAAAAGCGAAAATGCAAGCGCAAATGCCGATGAAAACGCTAGTGCAGATGAAGAAGATATTGATTTGGACTCTTTGAGCTTTGACAACAAGCTTTTAGAGCCTGAAAGTGCGAGCGAGCCAGCCCTTGCAGAAGCCCAAAATGAAAGCGCAAACGCGGCAAATGATGAAGCAACGCCTGAAAGCACAAGTGATGACAACGCCCAAGATAACAACATTTACTTGCAAGACATAACGGGCGAAAACGCCGAAAATGCGGGCGATGAAAAAGAAAGCACCGCTACAACAGCCCAAAATTCAGCTAGCGATGAGCCAAGCACTGATGAAAACGCCCAAAACACCGAGCCTGAAAAGCCAAAAGATGAGCTAGAAATCACGCCTGTGGATTTTAAAGCAGGGGATTTTGACTTTAACTCCATCGCTCCAAGTGGCGAAACCGCGCTTAACAGCGACATAGCCGATGAAATTTTAGCCAACATACAAAGCCAAGAACCAGCCAACACAAGCGAGCCAGCGGACGAAAGCGCCTTAAATGCGAGCCAAAACGATGAGAGCTCAGCCAGCGAAGACGCACCGCTTGAATTTGACGCGCAGGATTTAGCCGACATTACGCAAGGGCTTGGTGTAGATGAGCAAGGCGCGGCAAATTCAGCCTTAAACGAAGACTCACAAAGTGAAAGTGCGGCAAATCCACAAAATGATGAAAATAATGCAATGGATTTTCCCCAGCAAGGCACTTTGAGCGATGATGAACTTGCCAAAGCGAGCTTTTTGCAGCCTTTAAACGAGCCTTTCCAAAGCGAGCCAGCCAGCACAAGCGATGAGCCAGCGGACGAAAATTTAGCCCCAAATTCAAGCGAAACAGCGGACGAGAGTTTAACTTTGAATTCAAACGAGCAAACGAGTGAAAGTTTAACCTTAAATTCAAGCGAAACAAAGGGCGAAAATTTAGCCGATGAGGATTTGTCTCAAATCCTAAATGACGAGCAAGCCACTGACTTTCAAGCCAAAAACACAAGCAGCGAGCAGGATTTAAGCGATGAGAGTTTGCCCCAAGAAAATGCTGAATTTGCAAGCGAAAATTTAAGCGATGAAAATGCCGAAATTTTAGGCGAAAATTTAGACGAAAATGCGCAAACTCAAAGCCCAGCCCTTGATGAAACGAGTGCTGAAATTCAAGCTCAAATCAAGGACATTAGTGCATTAGAAAACGAAGCAAATGCGCCACTTGATGAGCCACAAAGTGCTGAAAGTGCGATGAATTTGGACGAAGGCGCGCAAGGTGCTGAAAATGCGCTAGAAATGGCGCAAGAAACGCTAGAAAGCACGCAAAACGCCGAAAATCCACAAGCGGAGCAAGACACAGCGCAAGAAACGCCAAGCGATGAGCTTGCAACGCAAGAAAACGCTGAATTTGCGGGCGAAAATTCACTAGAAACAACACAAAATGCTGAATTTACAAACGAAAATGCGCCCCAAACAGCGCAAAATGCCGAATTTGCAAGCCAAACAGCAGAGCAAGAAAACGAGCCTTTGCCCCAAGAGCTTGCTTTTAGCGTGGAGGAAAAGCAAGAAAAGACGATGAGCTTTGATGATTTGCCCGAAAATGCGAAGTTTTTGGGGCAGAAAAACAACGATTTCATCGACCCAGACGACATTAAGCCTGTTTTGCTTGATGAAATGCCTATGCAGCAAAGCACGCAGGACATAGTCAAGGGACAGCTTGCGGATTTAAACGCTATGGACGAGGAACTCAACTCACCAAACGCCCAAAATTCGCCAAGTAGCGAAGATGACGCCTTGACAAAATCGCTCAATGCGGACAATGAAAACTTGCTTGATAATCTAAACACGGAGCAAAATGCCACACTTGCGCCAAGCGAGCAAAATGAGAGCATTTTAGCGAGTGAAAATTTAGCCCAAACACCGAGCGAAGTAAGTTTTGATGAGAGTTTAGCCCAAACTCCAAGTGAGATTAAGTTTGATGAGAGTTTTGCTCCAAGTGATGATTTTGCAGGGCAGAAAAATGCTGAATTTACAAGCGAAACCCAAACAGCGCAAAGCGATGAGAATTTAGCACAAAATATGGCAGCGCAAATGCAAAGTGATGAAAATTTCGCGCAGGCAAGTGATGAGAATTTAGCCCAAACTCCACAAATCAATGCGCCATCAAGTGAAAATGCTTTAAATGCTGATTTAACAGATGATTTGCAGGGGTTGAGTGAAGAAGAGTTGCAAAGGGCTTTGGGCGAAATCCCCGCGCAAACAAGCCAAGCGCAAACAAACGCAAATAAAGCAAGCCAAAACGCAAGTGCGACAAACAATGAAAATTCAAGCCCTAGCGAGCTTATGGACGAGTTAAGTCGCGGTATAAGCGGGGCTATCACTTCAAGTATCAAAGATGATGCCCTAAAAGCCGCCTTAAAAGGTATGAATATGCACATTGATATAAACATAAAATTTGACGAGGATAAGGCGTGAATTTAGCGGAAAATAGCGTAAATTCAGCGCAAATTCAAGGCGTAAATTCACGCAAGGGCTTTATTTTGCTCATCTCAGGACCAAGTGGGGCGGGCAAATCCACGCTTTTGGCAAGACTCACGGCTGAATTCAAAGAAGAATGTTATTTTTCGGTATCTTGCACGACACGCACTCCGCGAGATGGCGAGATAAACGGGGTTGATTATCATTTCATCAGCGAAGATGACTTTAAAAAGGGCATTGAAAAGGATTTGTTTTTGGAGTATGCTTTCGTGCATAGCCATTACTACGGCACACGCGCCCAAGAAACCGAGCAGGCTTTGCAAAATGGCAAGGTAGTTATCTTTGACATTGATGTGCAGGGCTTTCATCAAGTGCGTGGCAAGCTCAAAGAGCGATTAACAAGCATTTTCATCACTACAAAAAGCTTGAAAGAGCTTGAAAACCGCCTTTTAAAGCGGGCGAGTAATGACGACATAAAAAAACGCCTTTCTAACGCTCAAAATGAGATGAAAGCCCTGCGCGAATACGATTATATCATCATCAACGAGGATTTGCAAAGGGCTTATATGCAATTAAAAAGTATTTTTATAGCGCAAAAATTAAAACTTTCTTGCTATAATGCTGATGAAATTACGCAAAAATGGATAAAATCATAAGGAGACAAAATGAGTTTGAGTTCGATAGGACCAGGACAATGGCTGATTATACTTTTAATCATCGTCTTGCTTTTCGGGGCTAAAAAAATCCCCGAGCTTGCAAAGGGCTTGGGCAGGGGCATTAAGACCTTTAAAAGCGAGATGAATTCCGATGAGAGCGAGCTTAAAGAGGCTGAAAAGCTAGAAGACAAAGCCGACATAAAGGCGAGCAAAAGCGAAGCCAAACAAAACGAGAAAGCCTAAATTTAGCCTTGAAACAGCATATTTACAGCGAAATTCACAAGGTTTTGGGGCGTGCTTTCGTGCTTGAAAGCCCAAAGGACAAAAGGCTAGCACACTTTGCTAGCCCGCTAGCCTTTACACTTGCCAAAGAGCAAAAATGCGCCCCAGCGCAACTTGCCACGCAAATTGCGGAGAAATTCAAGGGCAATCCGCACTTTGAGAGCGTGCAAAGCGTTAATGGCTATGTAAATTTCAAGCTTTCAAAGGCTTTTTTAAATGGCTTTGCCACAAAAGCCTTGCAAAATCCGCTTGAATTTGCGCGTGGCGAGCCTAAAAAAAAGCGTTTTTTGCTAGAATTTGTGAGCGCAAACCCCACAGGACCGCTTCACATAGGACACGCAAGGGGAGCGATTTTTGGCGACACGCTCACACGCCTTGCAAGACACTTGGGCTACGCCTTTGATACGGAATATTACATAAACGATGCGGGCAAGCAAATACGGCTACTAGGGGTATCCGTGCTTTTAGCGGTAAAAAAGCATTGTTTAAATCAAAGCATAACCCCGCCCGATGAGCTTTACAAAGGTGCTTATATAGTGGATTTAGCTCATCTTGCTTATGATGAGCTTGGCAAAAAGGAAGGTGAGAGCTTTTTTAGTGAAGAAAATATCCACAAAATAGCACTTTGGGCAAAGGACAAAATGCTTGATTTAATCAAGCAAAATTTAGCCAAAGCAAGGGTGCAAATCGATGCCTTTGTGAGCGAGACGAGTTATTATGAAAAATTCGATGAAACCATAAACGCCCTTAAAGCAAAAGGCGCGGTGTATGAAAAGGAGGGCAAACTCTGGCTGGCTAGCTCTCAAAAGGGCGATGAAAAGGACCGTGTCATAGTAAATGAAAAGAACGAACGCTCATATCTTGCCGCTGATATCGTGTATCACGCCGATAAATTAAGCCGTGCTTATGATAAATGTATCAACATTTGGGGCGCAGACCACCACGGCTACATTGCAAGAGTTAAGGCGGCTATGGAGTTTTTGGGCTTTGATGGCGCAAGGCTTGAAATTATCCTAGCGCAAATGGTGAGCCTGCTGCAAAATGGTAAGCCTTACAAGATGAGCAAACGCGCTGGCAACTTCATCTTAATGGACGAAATTTTAGATGAAATAGGAGCTGATGCCCTGCGTTTCATATTTTTAAGCAAAAAATGCGACACTCACCTTGAATTTGACATAGAAACGCTCAAAAAACAAGACAGCTCAAACCCCGTGTTTTATGTAAATTACGCTCACGCACGCATTTATCAAGTCTTTGCAAGGGCAAATAAGAGCTTTGAAAGCGTGCTAAATGCTAGTTTTGAAAGCCTAAATGAAGATGGGGCAAATTTGCTTTTTGAGGCTTTAAATTTGCACGCCATTTTGCAAAGTGCCTTTGAGGAGCGGGCTTTGCAAAAAATCGCTGATTATCTTAAAAGCCTTGCCGCTGCTTTTCATAAATTTTACGCTGAAAACAAAGTCGTGGGCAGTGCTAACGAGGACAGCTTGCTCAAACTCTTTGCCGTAGTGGCTTTAAGCATAAAAACAGCATTAAGCATAATGGGTATAGAAGCACAAAAGAAAATGGTGTAAGAGTGAATCGCACTTGGGTGCGTAATGGGCTTGATTGAATTCTTAAATGCACGCCGCAAAATTTGTTATTTGTCATTGTAAGCCGTTTTTAAAAGTAGCTTACAATGACGGACAAGCCCTTAAATTCGGCGTGCGGTTTTTGATTTTTTGGAAAATTTAGCAAGATAAAGCCAAAGTGCGCCGATGAGGGCGAGCAAAAAGAGTGGCACGAGATAAGGATAAGAGCCGATTTTATCGACTATGGGCGCAATGAGCGAGCCAAAGGCAAAGCCTATGTAGCCGAGCAAAACAGCCCAAAGTGCTGTGGCTAGCGTGTTAATCAGCGTAAATTTAGCCAAATCATAGCGCGCAAAGCCCGCAGCTATGGGGATAAATGTTTTTAGCCCGTAGATGAATTTTTGAAAGATTATGAGAAAAGTGCCGTGTTGTTTGATTTTCATCTGCGCTAAGGCGAGCTTGCGGCGGTGTTTGCGAAAGTAGGGCATTAAGTCTTTTTTATAATACCTTCCCATCACAAACAAAAGCATAGAGCCGATGACATTTGCGACAAAGGCTATAAGTATGCACGCATAAAGGTTTAGCTCGCTTGTCGCGCTCAAAACGCCAGCAGCAAGTATGCCTATCATTCCGCCGCCCAGCGAGTAGATAAACAAAAGCACATAGCCCCACTCCAAAAGAGCATTTATGGTATCTTGCACGCTTGCCTACTTCGCCATAGCGCTAGCTCGCAGCTCTCGTATGACATTGACTTTGATTTCGCCCGGATACTGCACCTTTTCTTCGATTTCCTCAGCGATTTCTTTGGCTAAAAGCACGGCTTCATCATCGTTGATGAGATTAGCATTTGCGATGACACGAATTTCACGCCCTGAATTTATGGCGTAAGCGTTTTTGATACCCTCTTTGCTTTTGGCTATGTCTTCAAGCTCATTGACACGCTTTAAAAAGGCTTCTAGCACTTCTCGGCGTGCGCCCGGACGAGCCGCGCTTAAAGTGTCAGCAGCGCAAACAGCGGCACTTTCGACACTTATGGCTTCTTCGTTGCCGTGGTGAGCGTAGATAGCGTTGATGACGACTGAGTGTTCTTTGTAGCGTTTGCAAAGCTCGCCGCCCAAATCCACATGTGAGCCTTCAAAATCGTGCGTTAAAGCCTTGCCTATGTCGTGCAAAAGTCCTGCTCGTCTTGCAAGCGTCTCGTCCCCGCCGCATTCAGCCGCGATGATGCCCGCAAGGTGCGCCACTTCCAAAGAGTGCGCTAAGGCGTTTTGTCCGTAGCTGGCGCGGTATTTGAGCTTGCCGATGAGCTTTACTATCTCGGGGTGCATTTTGCTAAGCCCCAAGTCCATAACGATGGTTTGACCCTCTTCAAGTATGCTGTTTTCAAATTCTTTGCAAACTTTGTCGTGGATTTCCTCGATGCGTGCGGGCTGTATGCGCCCATCTTCGACTAAAAGCTCGATGACTTTGGTAGCTATGGCGCGGCGATAAAGGTTAAAGCAGCTTACGATGATAGCCCCCGGCGTGTCATCGATGATGATATCCACGCCAAGTGTCATTTCTAGGGCTTTGACATTGCGCCCTTCCTTGCCGATAATGCGTCCTTTTAACTCATCGTTTTTGATATTGACGACATTGATGAGCCGTTCAGCCGCAAAATCTCCCGCAAAGCGCGAAGTAGCCTGCGCGATGATGAAATTTGCCTTGCGTTTTGCTTCGCTTTTAGCTTCTTCTTCATACTTTCGCACTATGTGAGCGATTTCGCTGCGTGAGCTTTCCTCGACTTTTTTTAAGATGATTTGCCTTGCCTCGCTTTGAGTAAGCCCTGCTTGGTGTTCTAGCACGCGCACGGTGTCTTTGAGCCTTTGTTCGTAGGTGTTTTTGAGTTTCACACTCTCATCGTATAGGCTTTGGACATCTCTTTGCTCGATGATGAGCTGGTTTTGCGTGTCTTTGAGCCTTTGCTCTGCTCGTGAAAGCTCGTCCATCTTTTGAGAATACTCTTTTTGCACCTTGTGGCTCTTGTCTTCAAAGCGTTTTTTAGCTTCAAATTCAGCATTCAGCACTGAATTTTTAGCGTCTTTTAAGACAAGCTCGGCTTCATACTCGATGGCTTTTGCCTTTGCTTTGGCTTGTTCGATAAAAATGTCATATTTGGCATCGTTTATCTTTTTAGCGACTATATATCCTATCCCACCGCCGATAAGAACGGCGATAAATGCGATTAAAATTTCGACCATTTTTCCACACTTTCTTATAAAATTTTTGGTAGGGATTTATGTAGAAATCAGCTTGTATGTCGTGCTTTTGCCCTAAATTTTGCTCGCAAAGTGCCTTTAAAGCACTCACAAAGATAATCAAGGGCTTGTAGCCCAAATTTTGAAAAAATCTATCATAAAAGCCAAATCCGTGCCCGATTCTTCGCAGCTGCTTATCCACGCCAAGCACAGGCACGACAGCAAGGTCAATCCTGCATTCATAAGGCGAATTCAGCGGTTCATAAATCCCAAAACGCCCTTTTAAAAAAGGGTTTCGTAATTTTACCATTTTTAAGTTTTCATCTTGCATAAATGGAACAAAAATTTTGCATTTTTTTGCAAATTTGTTACGAAAGCGCGTTAAATCAGGCTCATAAGGCAGTGGCAAAAAGAGCAAAATTTTTTTTGCCCCAAAATGCGCGATGATACTTTCTAACTCTTTAAAAAGCCTAAAATTCGGCGTTACAAAGTGGCGAGCGTGCCTTTTTAAGAGCGTTTTTTGTCTTTTGCGAAAGCTTTCTTTTGTTTCCATTTAAACACCATTTGTAAAAAATGTGTTATAATTTTAGCCTTTTTTAGTTAAAAGTTAAGGAAATTTGATGATTTTGCGTGCTTTTTTAGTCTTTTTTTTGTGTTTTTTTGCTGCTTGTGATAGCAAAAAAGATGAAGATTACAACGCTACAAGGCATTCGAGCTTGCAGCAGGGCGAGAAACTCAACTTTTCGCTCGTGCTTAACAACGCCAAAGAGCTTTTTATCAAGGCGGACAAGCAAAAGCTTGAATTTGACACCGAGCAAAAGGCGGTTTTGTTTGTGTTTTTTACCACTTGGTGCAAGCCGTGCAACGCGATGACACCGCACTTAAACAAGCTACAAGAAAAGTATAAAGACAACTTTGTCATCATCGGCGTTTTGCTTGAAGAAAAGGACAAAATTTCTTTTGATAGCTTTTTGCAAACGCACAAAATAAACTACCCCATAGCACTTGGCGAGGGCAACTACTTGCTGGCTAAAAGCATAGGCGGAGTCAGCGCCTTGCCCGTGATGATACTTTACGCAAGCGATGGCAGGCTCATCAATCATTACTTAGGCGTTATCCCGCAAGAAATGCTTGACATTGACATACAAAAGGCGATTATGTAATGCTTGAATTTTTGAAAAAAGGCTTGTCAAAAACCTTAAATTCAATGAATTCCTTAAAAACAGGCGAAAAAATCTCCAAAGATTTGCTTGAAACTATGCTTTTAGAAGCCGATGTGAGCTATGAAATCGTGGAGGAAATTTTATACTACTTGCCCCCAAGCGATGAGGTAAAAAAAGAGGACTTAAAGCGCGTAATGGAGGCGTATTTTTTGTATGATAATGCCCAAAGTGCTAACGCAAAGCCCTTTGTGGAGCTGATTTTGGGCGTAAATGGAGCGGGCAAAACCACAAGCATAGCAAAGCTAGCGAATTTATACAAAAAAAAGGGCGATAAAGTCATACTCGCAGCTTGCGATACCTTTCGCGCGGGAGCTATCGAGCAGTTAAGGCTTTGGGCAGAAAAAATCGGCGTTCAAATCGTAATGAGCGAGCAAGGACACGACCCATCGGCTGTGGCTTTTGACACCATCAGCAAAGCCGTAGCAAAGGATTATGAACGCGTCATCATCGACACGGCTGGGCGTTTGCAAAACCAAAAAAATTTAAGCGCGGAGCTTGATAAAATCGTGCGAATTTGTGGCAAAGCGTTGGCGGGCGCACCGCACCGCAAAATTTTAGTGCTTGATGGCACGCAGGGCGTGGCTGGGATTTTGCAGGCAAAGGCTTTTAACGAGCTTGTAAGGCTTGATGGCGTCATCATCACAAAGCTAGACGGCACAGCAAAGGGCGGCGCGCTATTTAGCATAGCCAAAGAGCTGGAACTTCCTATACTTTACATAGGCGTTGGCGAGCAAATGGAGGATTTGCTTGAATTTAACGCTAGTGAATATATCCAAAACCTAGTAAATTCTATCTTTGAGTGAATTTTTACTTTTTGTGAATTTAAGCGACTTTGTCTGTGTTGTCATTGCGGGCAAAGCGTAAGCCTTGCGTGGCAAGCCACAGCGAATTTTGGGAAAATGCTTTTTGGGGTTTGTTTTGTGGTAAGTTTTGCTCGCGCCATTTGAATTTCAAGGTTCTCAAAGCCTTAAAATTCAGGCGCTTTGTGAAACAAAAGCGTGAGTTGGGATTTGTTTTCTTTCAAAACGAAAATCCTAATGGCTTTTCTCGCTGTGCCGACAAATAAATTCCAAGCGTGGCAAAGGCGAAAATTCGCCTTTTATTGCTTAAATTTAAGCACGGTGTGGATAATGTATGTTACGCAAAATGCCACGATAGCCCACAGCACCCAGCCCAAGCCATAGTCATAAAAGGGCATAGCCTGCTTTACAAGCTCCACAAAGTTAGCGGGCAGAATCTTTTCGCCGTTTATGGTGGCGACAGAGCCTAGCGAGTAAATCAGCCCCGTAACGAGCGTGATATAAATGCAGGCGCGGTAGATGAGCTTTGAGCTGTCGATGAGGTTGTCGATGAGTGCAAGCACCACGAGCACGATAACCACAGGGTAAAACGCCACGAGTATAGGCACGCCGAATTTCAAAATGCCCGAAAGTCCTATATTTGCCATCAGTGCGCTCACTACGCTAAATATCAAGCACCACGATTTGTAGCTGATTTTGGGCGCAAGCGAGTTAAAATAATCACTCCCTGAGGTCGTAAGTCCCACGGTTGTGGTGATACAAGCTAAAAAAAGCGCAATGCCAAGTATGATTTGCCCTGCGTTGCCAAAGAGAAATTCGGCTGATTTTGCCAAGATTTCAGCCCCGTTTGCCGTCTCTGTGATAGCCCCTGCTGTGGCTGCACCAAGGTAGGCTAAGGCTATGTAGATGATAGAGAGCAACGCACCTGCGAAAATGCCCGTTTTTATCGTGGTTTGCACGAGGGTTTTGTCATCTTGCACCCCAAAACTTCGCAAAACGCCCACAACGACTATGCCAAAAACTATGGAAGCCATAGCGTCCATCGTGTCATAGCCTGCAAGAAACGCCGTGCTTGTAGGGGCTGTGGCGTATTTGCCACTTGGGGCGGCAAGGGGCGGCGTGTCAGCGACAAAAGCCCCGATAACGAGCAAGGCTATCATCAGCAAAAGCACGGGCGTGAGCCACTTGCCAAGCACTTCGACAAGTTTGCTTTTGTTGATGGAGACAAGATAATTTACCACAAAAAAGAACACGCTCCAAACGATGAGCCACACGCCTTTTGCTTCGCCTACCACTGGCGCAACACCCACTTCAAAGGGCAAATTCGCCGCACGAGGTATGGCAAGAAACGGACCTATCGAAAGATAAATCAGCACGATGAAAACAGGACCAAAAAACCTATCCACGCGCCCAGTAAGTGCCTGCACGCTGCCACACCTTGCCACAGCTGCTACGCCTAAAACGGGCAAAAGCACCGCCGTAACGCAAAAATAAAGTATAGTTTGGTAAAAAATTTCGCCTGATTCTTTGCCGAGCATAGGCGGAAAGATGAAGTTTCCCGCGCCAAAAAACATAGAAAAAAGCATCAGTGAAATGACGATAAATTCGCTTCTTGTGAGCTTCATAAGTGTCCTTTTGTGTAAAAATATGAGTTTGATTATAGCAAAAATTTAAGGCATTGTGTCAAAAAGCTGAATTTTTATGGCATTTTTGTTTAAAGTGTAACGAAATTTACCTCAACTTGTGCCTTTTTAAATGCCTATACTTGCCAAAAAGTCCGCTGTGCCTTGTCGTCATAAAACTTTGCTCAAAGAAAAGCAGCAAGGTTACTGAAACGCCCACAGCCAAAGCCAAAGTGATAGAAAGCGTGGTAAAAAAATAGTCAAAAAATTCAACCAAATACCGCGTTTTAGCCGTCTCTTCGCTTGCGTTGATAAAGCTAAACAAATAAAGTATCGTGCGGTAGGCAAAAACGCCCGGTATCATCGGCAACAAGGCTGGAAAGGCGATGATTTCGGCTGGGGTTTTAGCGATTTTTGCCAAAAGCATACTCACGCAGCCTACCAAAAAAGCGGCTAAAAAAGTGGCGATGGCAAGATTTGAAAAGCCAAAAAAGTCCGTCAAAACCAAGCGAAAACTATGCCCCATCGCCGCCACAAGGGCGGATAAAAACAAAATGCTCGTGGGCGGGTTTGACGCGTAAGCAAAGCCAAAGCTCACAAGTGCCGCAAAGAGCATATCCCACAAAATCGGCTCTATCATTTTATCAACCTAAAATCGCCAAGGCTCAAAGTGATATAAACGCCTATACCCACGCAACTAACAAGCACTACCACGCTGATGATGCGGCTGATGCCCATTTGAATGTAGTTTTTGAGTATGTCGATGACTGAATTTATAAAAAAAACGCCCGGCGTGAGATACAAAATGCTCGCAGCAAGTGCTACTTCGCCCGTTTGCGTGAGCTTTAAATTCACGCCGATGAGCGCGATATACGATGAAACAAAGGCGCAGAGTATGTAGATAAGACGAATGTCAAGTTTAAAATACCTTGTCAGTAGGGTTTTCACGCTAGTGCCGATGAGTCCAGCTACCAGCACTACAAGCACCGTGCCAAAATCCCCGCCAAAAAGCTTGGAAAAACTTGCGTTTGCGATACTTTGCAAGATGATATACATATAAAAAGGGTGCTTTTCTTTCGCCACGAGCTTGGTAAAGCACCTTTTTGCCACGCGCAAATCGTGTATGTGGTCGTAAATCGCCCAGCTTAAACCGCTTAAATTTGAAATGAGCCGAAAATCCACAAGCGAGTATTTGTTTGTAACCAAATAAGTGCGTGAAATGGCGTAGTTGTCGGGGTCGACTATGTTTATCAGTGTGTGATTGAACGAAAAATTCAGGCTTATCTTGTAGCCAAAGCTTTGCGATATGCGTTTAGCACACCTATCCACGCGTGAGCTATATGTGCCGATGCCTACCATTGTGGAGATATAATCAACGATAAAATTGCTAAACTCTTGTATATCGGGCTTTTGCATAATGCGTTTGGGCTTTCCTTTGTGAATTTTCGCAGATTTTAGCGAATTTTTTTGAGTATTGTAACACTTTTTTGTGGCTTTTGGGCTGAATTTTTGAAAAATTTAGCTCTTTTTTGAGAAAAATTCAAAAAAACAACGCTTTTATCGGCATTGCTCGTATATAAATAAGTGCAAGCACGCAAATTTCGCTCAAAAGCAAAGAATGCTTAATTCAAGCCTTGCGTGGTTTATCGCTAAAAATGGTATAACCAAAAGAAAAGGCGATGACACCAAAAGCAAAAATAATTACAGCATAAGCAAACATTTCCATTAGTCCATTTCCTCCAATTCGTTTAAATCTTTAATGTTTTTCCAAGTATAAAGCCCAAAAATAACCGAAATGATTAAAATTCCACCGCCCAAAATAACGATTTTAGCTACACTCAAAGTCTCAACATTGATATACAAATAAGCAATCATACCAAATAAAGCCACCAAAAGCACGGGCATAGCGGTTCTATAATTTTCCGCATTGTGATTTAATTTATCTTTTCTCATAGTAGCTTATTTTTCGCTTTTTAGGCAATCGCTAATACCCCTATAACCCTCACGAGCTAAATGCCCAAACATTGATTCAGGTGCTAATTTAAATAAATTTTCATCTCTTCCATCGCTATACACGATAAAAGCACTAGCATTCATCAGTGTAAGCATTTCATCGCCACTTTTAAAAACATCGTTTGCAACTCCAAACAAAACAACTTTATTTTCATCATTTAAACATTTTCGATAAGCTTTGGCGCTAGTTTCATAGGCTTTGGCGTAAAAATCATAACTCAAAATCTTATAATCAGGGTATTTTTCCTTTACCAAAGCCACAGCTTTCTTTTCAGCTTCACTACTCGGCTTAAATTCATCGCCGCCCCCGCACGCACTCAAAAACAACCCAGCACCGATTAAGGCACTTGCTACGCCTACTTTTGCTACATTCGCAACACTATTTTTGTTAAGATTTTTCATCTTTTGCCCTTTAAACGCAAATTTCGTGTAATTATGCACTTTTTTGGTAAATGAAAGGCAAAGTCAAAAATTCTTAAATTTTACTGCCCGAAAGCCTTGAAATTTAAGCTAAATTCGCTATAATCACACCAAAATTCGCACAAAGCGAGCTAAATTTAGGACACTAATGCAAAGTATCATACTCGTAGGCAAGCCAAATGTCGGCAAATCAAGCCTTTTTAATAAAATCGCACGCGCAAGAGTAGCCATAACAAGCGACATAGCAGGCACGACACGCGACACAAACAAGCTTGAAGTAAATATAAATGGCAAAAAAGCCCTACTCATCGACAGCGGCGGGCTTGATGAAAGCGATGAGCTTTTTCGCGCCGTCAAGCAAAACACCCTAGCACGCGCAAAGTGCGCTGACATAGTGCTTTATATGGTTGATGGCAAAAAATACCCTGATGATGAGGACAAAAAACTACTCTTTGAAATCCTAAAATTCAAAAAACCAACCGCCTTGGTGATAAACAAAATCGACAGCCAAAAGGACGAGCAAAGGGCTTTTGAGTTTGCTTCTTTTGGGCTTAAAGAGCTTTTTTTTATCTCCACAAGCCACGCCACAGGGCTTGATGAGCTTTATGGCTGGCTTGAAAAGCATTTAGATGAGCCTTTTATCCTTGCCGATGAGAGCGAGAATTTAGAGGATTTTTTGCAAAACTATGATGAAAACGGCGAAAATGAGTTTAAATTTAAAAGCATTGACGAAAATGTCATCAAAGTAGGCATTGTAGGGCGCGTAAATGTCGGCAAATCAAGCCTTTTAAACGCCCTTGTGAAAGAAAAGCGAAGCGTGGTAAGCGATATAGCTGGCACTACCATAGACCCTGTCAATGAAAGCGTGTTTTACAAGGATAAAACCATAGAATTCATCGATACAGCAGGCATTAGAAAACGAGGCAAAATAGCAGGACTTGAAAAATTCGCCCTTAACCGCACGCAAAAGCTTTTAGAGCAAGCTCAAATCGCACTTTTGATTTTGGACGCAAGTGAGGGCTTTAACGAGCTTGATGAAAGAATCGCTGGACTTATAGATAAGCATTATTTGGGCGTTATCATCGTGCTTAATAAGTGGGATATTAGCGATTTGGACTTTGACAAGGTTTGCAAAGAGCTGAAATTTGAACGCTTTAAGTTTTTAGCCCACGCGCCCATCATCAGCATAAGCGCAAAAAGCGGCAAGCGCGTGAGCGTGTTGCTTGATAAAATTTTGGAAGTTTTTGCGAATTTCATTCAAAAAATCCCTACCGCAAGGCTTAACGAGCTTATAAACACCGCAACAAAGGCGCATCCTTTGCCAAGTGATTTTGGCAAAGCCGTGAAAATCTACTACGCCGTGCAGTATGAATGCGCACCGCCTAAAATCGCCCTTGTGATGAACCGCCCAAAAGCACTGCATTTTAGCTATAAACGCTATCTTGCTAACCAAATTCGCAAGGAATTCGCCTTTGAGGGTATTCCACTTGTCATCGCAGCTCGAAAAAAAGGGCAAAAAGATGAGTAAAAATGTGATTTTCATCGGTTTTATGGGCTGTGGCAAAAGCACAGTTGCTCAGGCTTTGGCAAAGCAAATGAATGCTCATTTCATCGACACCGATGAGCTGATAAAACAAAGACTAGGCAAGGAAATCAGCGAAATTTTTGCTGAATTTGGCGAGGATTTTTTTAGAAATGAAGAAAAAAAAATTGCAGACGAAATTCCAAAGCTTAATGGCTATGTCATCGCAACAGGCGGAGGTTTTTACAAGGCTTTACAAAGGGATAAAAATTCTGTGATAATATATCTTAAAGCAAGTTTTGAATTTTTGCGACAAAGGCTTGATGAAAAGGCACTTAAAGAACGCCCACTCTTTGCAAACACCGAAAAAGCAAGGGCTTTGTTTGATGAAAGATTGAGCGAGTATGAAAAAAAGGCTGATATTATCATAAATGTCGAGCAAAAAAGCGTGCAAGAGATAGTTAGTAAGGCTCTATCTCATTTATAAGGTTTGTTTTGGTCTTTTGATTTGAGTTTAAATTCCTTTGTTTTGAATTTTCATCTTATTTTAAGGGCTAAAATTCACAAAAAACGCTCTTATAAGCTAAATTTTTTGCTTTATTTGAGTATAATAACACATTTACAAAAGATGATAAACGCAAAAAGCACGAGGAAACAATGAGCCAAGCATTTGCAAAACACAACGAAGTTGCCAAAAAGCATTCTTATCTTAATACTATTTTGCAAAAAAGCGAAAAATACTTATGCTCTGAATTTAAAACAAAGACACATAAAGGTGGTAAAAATGTGGAACGCACAAGATGAACGAGACTTTTTTGACAACGCCCTAAAAAGTGGCTTTGCTAATGAGCGTGATTTGTTCTATGAAATAGGCGGTAAATTTCTAGCCTATATCCCAAAAGAGATAAAACAAAATATCCCCACTCTGCAATCTCGCAATTCGCTCATAGGAAACTACACAGAAACTTGGTGTCAAAGGCTTTTAGAGCCACTTGCCAAAAAGCTGAATTTGTTTGCCATAAATGGAGTCGTGTGCGATGAGTTGGGTTTGATTAAGAGTTCTAGGGCGGATTTGGCGTTTTGCTTTGCAAATGATAAGGATAAGAAATGAAAAAATTTGAAGTTCGTATTTTTCATAGTTCATTTTGCAGCTATGAAGTGGAGGCTGAAAATGAAACCGATGCCATACTTAAAGCTCGTGAATATAAAATCAATAAAGATGATATAATGATGAATTTAGAGCCTTTTAAAGAGGCTGATGAGGCAGAAGAATTAGAAAGTGATGAAAAATGCTTAAAGAAAATGTAAAAATCACCGCAAGTGATATGCCGTTTAATTACACGACTATTAAGCTCACTCAAAGCAGAATTAACAAGGGTTTGCTTGCTATTCCTGTAAGTTTGCTTAATCTTTTTCCAAAAGAGAAGTGCAAAATTTTCATCACTCTACAAAATGGCGTGAGTAAAGAAGTGAATTTTACGCCTTATGAGAGCAGTAGTAGAGAGTGCAGGATAGGTGGTTTGTCTGAATTTTACAAACATTTTAACATTCAAAGTAACGATGAGCTTGTTTTGATTAAAACCGATGACAAAAAATTCAAGCTTTTGAGTGAAAAATTCTTTAAAGAAATGATTTTGCAAGATTTACAAGAATTAGAAAATTCACAAAATGAAGCAGATTTTGACGAAAATTTAAACAAAGTAAAAAACATTGCCAAAATATCCAAAGATGAGTTAATCCAAAATGAATTTGTCCGTTTATCCAAAACCCAAATGCAAGCAAGGCGAAAGATAAAAACAAGCACAAATTTCAAAAACGAACTCGTGCCAACTTCTATGAGACTTATGCTTGCAAATTTATACAAGGGCAAATGTCAAGTGAGTAATTTTGGTTTTTTGATGAAAAACAACAAGCCTTATTTTGAAATTCATCATATCAACCCAAATGCGGGCAATCACTTTAAAAATCTGCTAGTCGTAAGTGCAAACACTCACGCTCAATTTACTTACGCTCATCTTTGGCAAAAATTTGATGAAAATGGCTGGCTTAGAGAAGTGGCTTTTAATGGAGAAAAATTTAAGGTGTTTCAAATCATCGATACTTTAAGCAAAAACACTATCAAGGAATTGCATTTATGAGTGGTAAAAAAGTTTATGGATTTTATTCTTTTGAAAATGATATTATTTTGGACCCCTTTATGGGAAGTGGCACGAGTGCCATTGCAACATTAGAGCTTAAACGAAAATTTGTAGGTTATGAGATTAGTGAAAAATATGTTGATTTGGCAAACAAAAGGATAAACGAAATTAAAAATAGTTTATTTTAAAAGTCTAAAAATTTGCTATAAATTTTATACTTTTAACGAAAATTGAGGAATGATTAGGATTTGAAAAAAGTGTAATAAATTTAGAAACACTTTTAAATATAAAGGACTTAAAATGAGGGTTTTAACGGGACTGCAACCAAGCGGAGATTTACACATAGGCAACTATTTTGGTGCTATTGCTGCGATGATAGAGGCGCAAAACAAGCAGGATATGTTTATCTTTATCGCAAACTACCACGCGATGACTTCAAGCCCGCCAAATTTAAACGAAAACACCTTAAAAGCGGCGGCTGCCTTTTTAAGTCTTGGCATAAACCCCGAAAAATGCACCTTTTGGCTACAAAGCGATGTCAAAGAAGTGCTAGAACTCTACTGGTTTTTATCGCAACTCACGCCTATGGGGCTTTTAGAGCGCGCTCACAGCTACAAGGACAAGCTCGCAAAGGGCTTAAACGCCACGCACGGACTTTTCAGCTACCCTGTTTTAATGGCTGCTGATATTTTGCTTTTTAGCAGTGAGCTTGTGCCTGTGGGAAAGGACCAAGTGCAGCACCTTGAAATCGCGCGGGATTTAGCGGTGAAATTCAATGAAAAATTTGGCGAAACTTTCATCTTGCCCAAGGCGCAAGTAAGCGAGGAAGTGGCTGTTGTGGTAGGCACTGACGGGGCAAAGATGAGTAAATCCTACAAAAACACCATTGACATTTTTAGCAAGGCAAAGGACTTAAAGAAACAAATTTCTGCTATAATAACTTCAAGTGAGCCCTTGCAAGCCCCAAAAGAGTGGCGAGAGTGCAATGTCTATAAAATAGCGCGGCTTTTTTTGGACGAGGCTGGGCAAAAAGCCTTGCAAGCTCGTTATGAAAAGGGCGGAGAGGGACACGGGCATTTTAAGGCGTATTTGAACGAGCTTGTGGAGAATTTTTTTGCCCCAGCGCGTGAAAAATACGAAAATTTGCTTAAAAATCCAAAGCAGATTGAGGAAATTTTGGAATTTGGCGCAAAAAAGGCGAAAAAAATCGCAGGGGAAAAAATGCAAGAAATTTATGCGAAAATAGGACTTTAAAGGGTTAAAAATGCTTGATTTGAAGCTTTTGGAAAAAGACTTTGACAGCGTTGCAGCGAAGTTAAAGGCAAAAAAGGTTGATGAAAATTTGCTTAAAAATTTGCAAATTTGCTTTGTAAATTTAAAAAAAGAACGCGCTAAACTTGAAGAAGCGCAAGCCTTTCAAAACAAGTTTTCAAAAGAGTTAGCAAGTGCGAGCGATAAAGAAAATTTAAAGGCAAAACTCAATGAAAACAAGGCAAAAATCAACGAGCTGAATTCAAGGGTAAATGAAATTCAAAACGAGCTTTTAGAGCTTGCTCACAGCGTGCCAAATATCCCCGATGAGTGCGTGCCTGTTGGAGATGATGAAAATGACAATGTCGAGCTTAAAAAAGTAGGCGAGTTGCCAAAATTTGACTTTGCCGCAAAAGAGCATTTTGAGCTGGGCGAAAAGCTTGGCTGGCTTGACTTTGTGCGTGGCGTGAAAATCGCTGGAAGTCGCTTTTGCGTGCTTAAAAATGAGGGCGCGAGATTAAGCCGCGCTCTTGTAAATTATATGATAGATTTTAACGCTAGTCGGGGCTTTGAGCTGGTAAATGTGCCTTTTATCGTAAATTCTACCACTATGTTTGGCACAGGACAGCTGCCAAAATTCAAAGATGATGCCTATAAAATCGAGGGTGAGGACAGCTATCTCATCTCCACTTCTGAAATTCCTGTAACCAACCTTTACGCTGATGAAATTTTAGCAAGTGAGGATTTGCCTATCAAAATGACTTGTTATAGTGCTTGCTTTCGCAAAGAGGCTGGCTCTGCTGGGCGCGATACAAGGGGCATTATAAGGCAGCATCAGTTTGAAAAGGTCGAGCTTGTAAGCATTACAAAGCCTGAGCAAAGTGAGAGTGTTTTTGATGAAATGTTAGCTTGTGCGAGCGATTTGCTGACAAGTTTGGGGCTAGCGCACCGACAAATGCTTTTATGCACGGGAGATTTGGGCTTTTCAGCGGCTAAGACTATTGATTTAGAAGTGTGGCTAGCTGGGCAAAACAAATTTAGAGAGATAAGCTCCGTGTCAAATTGCCGTGATTTTCAAGCAAGACGGGCTAAAATTCGCTTTAAAAACGAGCGGGGCAAAAATGAGCTTGTGCATACGCTTAATGGCTCGTCCCTAGCCGTAGGGCGCACGCTTGTAGCGATAATGGAAAATTATCAGCAAAAAGACGGCAGCATTTGCGTGCCTGACGCGCTTAGAAAGTATCTGTAAGGACAAAGATGGCAGAAGAGGTTGTTTTAGAAAAAACAAGCGAGCAAGACTCAGCAAGCGAAACTGCGCCCAAAAAGGACTGGAAAAAGGACGGCAGGCTTATCTTTGGCGCGGCACTTTTAGCGGGCGTGGTGTTTTTGCTGATTACAACCTTGCTTTTTGAGAGTTTAACGGGCATAACGCCTAAAAATGTCATCATACCCCAAGCCATACAAGTCGCCGAAGCGATGAGAGATGAAGAAAATTTCAAATTTGAGATGACAAAGATTGACGGAATGATACAAAAGGCAAACGCGCTTTATCTGCGTGGCGAAATGGAACAAGCCTTGAAAATTTACGAGCAAATCGCCGTTTATAGCGAGTCCTTGTCAAATTATAATTTAGGCGTAGCCAAAATGAATCAGCACGATTACAAAGACGCCTTAGAAAGTTTTAAAAAGGCTATTGAAAGTGGCGAAAATCAAACGGTCGCTGCTATAAATGCCGCCGTTTGCTCGCTTTATCTTAACGACAAGGCTAAATTTGATTATTATGTGGATTTAGCTTATGTGTATTTGCCAAACGAAAGCCGCTCACAGCTTTTTAATTATTATTTGAGTTTGATTTATTATTACAAGGGCTTTTACCCCGAAGCCTTGCAAATGTTGCAAAAAATCGACAACGAAATTTACACTGATAATGCTAAGTATTTAAGCGCAAAAATTTACGCTAAAATGGGGCTAAATGAGCGGGCTTTGCAGAATTTACAAAGGCAAGGCAGCTATGAAAGTAGCCTTTCTATGGGGCTTTTGTATGCAAGAATGGGCGATTATCAAAAGGCTACAAAGGCACTTGAACGCTCGATGAAAATCGACAAAGAAAGAAACGCAAGCATTGCCGCTTTAAATTTAATCGACTTAAAAGTAGGCAACTACCAAAGTATGCTTTACCGCACGAATTCATACTTTGGCGGGGAGGAAAATTTGATTTTGAACAGACATAAAATCAAAGTGCGCCTTAAAAAAGAGCTTTTAAACATACAGCTTGCGCAAAAAAACTTTGCTAAGGACTTTATGGCGAGCAAAAAAGAACAAGCGAATTTGCTTTTTTATTTCGCGCCTTATCAGGTTTTTGACACCAAACAAGCGGCAAACTACATAAACAAGGCAAATGTCAGCAACTACATACAAAAACAACAAAACAACATAGCCCTTTTAAACGCTAGCTCCACGCTTTCTTCTGTAAATGTCAAACTTTCAAAAATCATTTCAGGGGCTTTAAACCACAAGCTCAAAGAAGCCAACAAGGACTTTGAAAAGCTCTTAAAATCCTACACCGAACACAGCATTTTGCACTTTGATTTGGCTTTAAGCTACGCCCAACTGCAAAAATTTGACTTAGCCTACAAGCACTTTTCAACTTCTTATCATTTGGACTCTAAAAACTACGCTGCGGGTGCTTTTGCCGTGCTTGCGGGGAATTTAAGCGGAGCGGATACTCGGCGTTTGGTAAGTGAAATCAACGAAAATATCGGTTTAGAGACGAATTTTAATGGGCTGATTTATCAAAGTATCATTTCCTTTGCAAATGGCGATTATTTGGCGATGATGCCGTTTTTAGACAGCGAAGTGGCTGATGATTCTTTTAATCTCATCGTTAAAATCATCGCCGCTAAAAACAACAATTTACACAACCAAAGCGACAACTTAATAGCAAGGCTCAAAGACCTGTTAAATGATGATTTGCTGGCAAATATTTTGTATTTTAACGCCCGCAACTCAAATTTAAACATAAAAGAATACTCACAAAATGCGCAAATTTACTTTAAAGATATGAAAATCAACTACACAAATTTAGCAAACGGCGCAAATGTCGTGATGGACGATTATGTGGCTTTGATGCGAATTTGTGGCATTTTAAACCAAGAGCGCGACAAAATCAAACAAGTGCTAGCCGTGAGTCAAACAAGCGAAATAGGACTCATCACAATGCTTGCTTATATGAACATTTACGCAGGACTTTTTGAAGAAGCTTATGGGCTTTATGACATTTTGATAAATGATTATAAGATAAAAGACTCACGCATTTACTTTCTCGCCGCCGTTTCAGCAGTGGGCGCAAACAACCCAAACACCGCCATAGCCTTGCTCGAACTTGCTAAGGTTGAAGACCCATTTAACCAAGAAGCCACGCTTGCGCTTGCGCTTTTATACCACGAAGTGCAAAACTACGAACCAGCACTCTTTCAATACGGACGCGTGAGAAATTTCTTTCAAAGCGAATTTTTTACCTTTGACTTGCAGGGCTGAAAATTCAAAGAAATTTAAGTTTTTTTACTCAGGCTTAAAAAAATTTGCAAAAATTCAGTCTTAGGTTAGCTAAATAATAATTTTTATTGATTATAATGCAAAAAGCGAAATTTAAATGTGAATTTTACACAAGAGAAAGGAAAGAAATGTTAGATTTAGCTATCATCGGCGGCGGTCCAGCTGGGCTTGCCGCAGGACTTTACGCCACGCGCGGAGGACTTAAAAATGTCGTTATGTTTGAGCGGGGAATGCCCGGCGGGCAAATCACATCAAGCTCTGAAATCGAAAACTACCCCGGAGTAGCGCAGGTGCTTGATGGAATGTCCTTTATGGCACCGTGGAACGAGCAGTGTATGCGCTTTGGCTTAAAACACGAAATGACAGGCGTTGAAAGGGTTAGCAAAAATGCTGATGGCTCTTTTAGCGTCTTTGTCGAGGGTGGCAAAGAGCAAAAAGCTAAATCCGTCATCGTTTGCACAGGCTCAGCCCCGCGCAAGGCTGGATTTAAAGGCGAAGATGAATTTTTTGGCAAAGGTGTCAGCACCTGCGCCACTTGCGATGGATTTTTCTACAAAAACAAAGAAGTAGCCGTGCTTGGAGGCGGCGACACAGCCATAGAAGAGGCGCTTTATCTTGCAAATATCTGCACCAAAGTGTATATAATCCACCGCAGAGACGAGTTTCGCGCCGCACCAACCACGCTTGAAAAGGCGCGCAAAAATGCTAAAATCGAATTCATCACAAGCGCGTTGATAGACGAGGCTTATGGCGATAGCAGCGGGCTTTTGGGCGTAAAAGTTGGGCTAAAAGACGGCTCAAAGCGGGATTTAAAGGTGCCGGGGATTTTCGTCTTTGTGGGGCTTGATGTGCGAAATGAGGTTTTAAAGCAAGCAAATGGCGAATTTTTGTGCGCTATGGAGCAAAACGGGCAAGTGAGCGTAAATCTCAAAATGCAAACAAATGTCGCTGGGCTTTTCGCGGCTGGGGATTTGCGCCAAGATGCGCCAAAGCAAGTAGTGTGCGCCGCTGCTGACGGAGCTGTCGCCGCACTTTCGGCTATAAGCTACATAGAGAGTTTGCACTAATCAAGCTTCAAAGCGCATTTTAAAGTGAAATTCAGCTTTTAAAATGTGCTTTGTAAGCGTAATTATTATCATTGCAAGCAAGGCTTGTGCTTTGTGGGGCAAACTTTTGCAAAGCAAAGTTTTAAAAACTCTGCTATGCTTGTAAGGTTTGTTTGCAAAGGCAAGGCGTAAAAATAGCGTTTTTGAAAATGGGGCTAAATTTTTAAATTTAGTGTCAAAAATTTGCTATACTATCCTTTTTAAAAGGAAAAAAATGCAAATTTTGGAATTTTTTTATGAAAATGCGCCCCAAAACAAGCCCACAACGAGCCGCAAAGTAAGGCTTGATAGCCAAAACACGCTCATCAAAGGCGCAAGGCATTCGGGCAAAAAATCGCTCATTTTGGATTATTTAAGCGGCTTTGAAAGGGACAAATATCTTTTTTTAGACTTTGAAGATGTAAGATTTAGCGAAAAATGCCTTGAAAATTTAGCAAAGTTTGTGCTAAACAAACAAGCCTCAGCGCAGGATTTAAAAATCATCGTTTTTTACGGAGTAAGCAAGGATTTTAGCTATGATTTTGCGCCCCTTTTAAAGCACGCTCAAATCATCGTTGCGAGTGAATTTAGCTCGCTTGAAATTCCAAATTTCAAAGAAATCAAACTTGATTTTTTAGACTTTGAAGAATTTGTAAGCCTGAGCAAAAAAAACGCGCCCATAAATTCGCAAGTAGGGGCGTTTTTGCAGGCGGGCAGAAGTTTTTGTGTGGATTTAAATGAGCATTTAAGGGCGCATTTTTGTGATTTAGAGCGTGAAATTTTAAGGCATATTGCTCTAAATTTGGGCGCAGAATTTAGCGCAAACGAGCTTTACGGACGGCTTAAACGCAAACAAAAAATCTCCAAAGACAGCCTTTACAAAGCCATAAGCGAGCTTGAAAACAAAGGCGTGGTGCATTTTTTGCCCTTTGCAAACAAAAGGCTTAAAAAGGCGTATTTTGGCGACTTTGCCCTTAAAAATGCCCTTTGTATTGACAAAAATTTCAAACAACTCTTTGCGAATGTCGTTTTTACCGAGCTTTTCAAACTCAAAGATGAGCTAGTGTATAATAATTCTTTTGAATTTTATCTTTTAAACGCTAAAACCGCCTTTATCCCAAGCCCCACGCTTGACATAGCGCTCATAGAGCTTAAAGCTAAAAAACTGCTTTCAAAAGCCCTTGAAATAGGCATTTTTCACATAGTTTTCATCACGCTTTCAACGCAACACCGCTTTTTTGAAAGCGGCGTAAAAGTGGAGGCTTTGCCCTTTGATGAGTGGGCTTTGGGGTTTTAAAAGCATTTATGCGCTAAAAATTTCAAGCTATAAAGTAAAAATTTAAGAAAAAACTGCTATAATAAAGCTCTATTTTACACCAAAGGAATTCTATGCTTTTTACAAAGGCGAGCGAGTATGCACTACTAGGGCTTATTTACATAGCGGATAAAGAAAATCCCCAAGATGTCGAGACTATGGCGGCTGAGCTTGAAATTTCACGCAGTTTTTTAGCTAAAATCCTGCAAGTTTTAGCCAAAGACGGGCTTTTAAAGTCCTACAAAGGCGCAAGGGGCGGCTTTGCGCTGGTGAAAACCCCCGACAAATACACTATCAAAGAGATTATCGATAGTGCGGAAAAGAGAGAAGTCAGCATTTTTGAATGCTCGCAAGGCATTTGTCCTAGCGACAAAGGCTCAAAATGCTATATCTTGCCTGTTTTAAAAGACTTGCAGGTAAAAATGGACGAGCATTTAAGCTCCATAAGCCTAGCGGATATGATGAAAAGATAATGGCAAAACGAAAGATACTTGATTTAGTCGCGCCCATCGCGCCTTATCTTGCGCCCTTAATCGCGCCTATTGTGAAGGCAAAAAGCCTTGCTGTGGTAGGCTTTTTGATTTGTATTTTAGGCGTCATCATCGTGCCTTTGCCGCCGATGGTTTTGGACTTTTTTTTAGCGGTGAGCTTGGCTATTTCGGTGCTTGTCATTTTGATTTCTATTTATATCCCAAAGCCTACGGATTTGACGACTTTTCCTACGCTTTTGCTTGTCATCACGCTTTTTAGGCTTTCTTTAAATGTCGCTACCACGCGTATGATTCTCACAAACGGACCCCAAGAAGCCACACAACCTGGGGCTGTAAGCCACATAATCCGCGCTTTTGGCGACTTTGTGGTAGGCGGAAATTTAGTTATCGGTATAGTGGTTTTTTGCATACTTGTGCTTATCAACTTTATGGTAGTTACTAAGGGTTCAACCCGCGTGAGCGAAGTAAAGGCGCGCTTTGAGCTTGATGCGATGCCGGGCAAGCAAATGGCGATAGATGCTGATTTAAACGCTGGACTCATCGATGAAAACACCGCGAAAAAAAGGCGCGAAGAAATCATCTCTGATTCGAGCTTTTATGGAGCTATGGACGGCTCGTCTAAATTCATCAAAGGCGATGCGATTGCGGGTATTATCATCACGCTTGTCAATATCATCGGCGGAATTTTAATCGGCTATTTTCAGCACGATATGAGTTTAGGCTCAGCGGCAAACACTTTCACGCTTTTAACCATAGGCGATGGGCTTGTGTCGCAAATCCCCGGGCTTATCACTTCTGTGGCGATGGCTATCATCATCACGCGCGCAAACAAAGATGAAGAAAATTTCGCTGAGGGCAGCTTAAATCAGCTTTTGGGCGAGTATCGCACGCTTTTAATCGTGGGCTTTATCTTGTTTATCTTTGCTTTGGTGCCGGGCTTGCCGACCTTTTCGCTTGGCTTTATCGCCTTTGTTTTTTTGACACTTGGCTTTATCATCAAGCAGGCAAAAGAAGGCAAACTCAATGTAAATGTCATCAAAAAGCCAGATGCCACGCCAGCAAGCGCCCCAGCGCCTAGAAAAAGCGAAGAAGACATTGTCAAAGAAGAACAAAGCCGCATAGATGACATTTTGAAAATCGAAATTTTAGAGTTGGAGCTAGGATATGGGCTGATTCGCCTTGCGGAAAAAGAGCTTACCGAGCGCATTCGCTCTATGCGGCGCAGCATAGCGCAGGCTTTGGGCTTTTTGATGCCTAAAATTCGCATTAGAGACAACTTACAATTAAAGCCAAATGAGTATAATTTCAAGCTCAAAGGCGTTGTCGTGGCGAGTGCTGAAATTTACCCCGACAAATACCTAGCGATGGATAGTGGCTTTATCACGGAGGAAATTGACGGCATAGCTACCAAAGAACCAGCCTTTAACTCAGATGCCCTTTGGATAGATGCCAACCAAAAAGATGACGCCACGCTTAAAGGCTACATAGTTATCGACCCTGCAAGTGTCATCTCCACGCATATGAGCGAGCTTATCAAGGCTCACGCTAGCGAGCTGCTCACACGCCAAGAAGTGCAAGTGCTGCTTGATAAGGTGCAAAAAGACTATCCTGTCATTGTCGAGGACTGCTTGAAAGTAACGAGCATAGGGCTTATCCAAAAGGTGCTTAAAAGTTTGCTTAAAGACCAAATTCCTATCAAAGATATGCTAACCATACTTGAAGCCCTTACCGATGTGGCTGAGATAAGCAAGAGTTTTGATGCGGTTATGGAGCATACTCGTGCCGCACTTGCCCGTGTCATCACAAATTTATATGTCGATGAAAAGGGAAATTTAAGCATTTATCTTTTAGACACAGCCGCATCGGCGAAACTTTTGGAGCTTTTGCAGTTTGACAACCAAAAAGGCGAGTATCGCTTACTCATCAATGTCAATCAAACAGAAGCCCTTATCAATGCCTTTAAAGCCGAGCTTGCAAATGTCTCAAACACGCGCATAAAGCCTTTTATCCTTTGTGTTGAGCCGAGTTTGCGTAAGGTGCTGGCTAAAATTTGCTCTGATTTTGGTATAAAAATCATCGTGTTAAGTTTCGCAGAAATCGCTGAAAACACAAATTTTGAAACAGAAGGTGTCATAAAGGTGGATTTATAATGAAAATTTATCATCTTTCGCACACGGATTTAGACGGCTATGCTTGTCAATTTGTGGTGAATTTTTACTTTAAAAATGTCGTGTTTTTTAACTCCAACTATGGGCGTGAAATCAGCGATACCTTTGCGATGATACTTTCGCGCATTGAAAAGGATTTAACGCTCAATCCAAACGAGAAATTTTTGGTTTTAATTAGCGATTTAAATTTAAATTTAGCGCAATGCGAGGACTTTGAAAAAGCCTTGCAAGGCAAAAATGCTAAACTCTTGCTGCTTGACCATCATCAAAGTGGCTTGGAGTGTTCGCAAAAGTATGAGTGGTATTTTTTAGACAATGCAAGGTGCGCTGCTAAAATCGTGTATGAATTTTTTGCGCGAATTTGCGGGGAAAATGAGCCTTTGGCGCGTTTTATCGCTGTGGTGAATGCTGTTGATATTTGGCTTAAAGATGATGAGAATTTCGAGCTTGGCAAGGTGTGTTTGATGATGATTGCGACTGCAAAAGAGATAAACCGCGTTATGTTTGTGGAGCAAAATACGCGATATATGTTTTTTTTGTTGCAAAAGGCTATGGATTTTGTGGGCGTTGAGTTTGGTAATGTAGCACTTGATGACGCACTGCACGGCTTTAAAAAAGAATTTTTTGGCTCAAAGCGCGATACTTTGGGCAATCTCATAGCTGATTATATGGTAGAGCTTTTAAGCGAGCAAAAAGAGCGTTTCGAGCTTGACTACAAGGGACATAGGGGAATTCTTACGCATAATATCGGTAGCACTTCGGTGATAGGTAATGATTTTTTGCTGAAAAACCCTGAATTTGACTTTTTCATCGACATAAGCTCACGCAAATCATTGAGTTTTCGGGCAAATGGCAAGCTTGATGTGAGCCAAATGGCGCAAAAGCTCGTAGGTGGCGGCGGGCATAAAAACGCAAGTGGAGGGCTTTTTGTTGGCTTTAAGGACAGCAGTGATTATTTTATTGTAAAGGCACAAGTTGAAGATTTGATTAAAAGTAAAGAAATGGGGGTGCAAAAATGAATGAAGATTTGCAGGATTTGCAGTATGAGTTAAGCGTGGTTTTGGAGGCTATGCTACTTTATGCGGGCGTAGCGCGCCAAAGGCTTGAAGAGGCTGTGGAGGCTTACATAGAGTGCATCGACAAGGTGCTTGAAAACTCAGACAAAGAGGGCGTTGATGAGATTTTAGCTGTGGTTGAGTATCTAAAAACGCACAACAAAGAGCTTTTCAAGGCGTAAATTTCTTTTAAACGGCGTTTTTGCGGACTTTGCCGCTTGTCATCAAATGAACATTTGGCGTAAAAATGGCTTTTGAGCCTTAAAAACAAGTGATTTACGCCTAAAAATTTAAAATTTAATACTCATCAAGCGTAAAAAGCCTAAAAAATGGCTTTTTGTGTCCTAAATAAGCGTTTTTTAGCCTAAAAATAGCTATTTTTGCGTTAAACAATGGCATTTTAGCTTACAATAAAGAGCTTTTAGCCAAAAAAGCGAGCAAAAAAGCCTTTGATTTTTGCCAAAAACGACTCCCAAAAATTCGCCTTTTGACACTGCCCCAAAGCGTCAAACACAAAAGAATTCAAATCGTTTTTCTCTTGCGCGGTAAGATTTTTCATTTTCAAACCTTCTTTCTCAAATGTAGAGCCGATTATAGCATAAAATTTACATTTTGAGAGTGAAATTTAAATTTTTTTGAATTTTTTGCCTTTTGCTTGATGAATTTAAAAAACAAGCCCTAAAAAATCAAATTTAAGGCATAAAAATTTGCAAAATTATGTCGATATTTAGCGAAATTTGCACGGAGGCTAAAATGCTTAATTTTATAAATTCTCACTCAAACTATGCTTATACAAATGTTTCAAAAGTAAATTCAAACACAACAAATTCAGCCCTTGCAAATAGCACAAATTCAACCCAAAATTCAAATTTTGCCAAAGAAAAAAGCCAAGCCACAAGTGAAATTTTAGGCTATGGCGTGGATAATGATGGCTTTTTCACACAGGATTTTAACGAAGCGGCAAGCATACCAAAAAGCTTTAAAATCCACGCCAAACAAATCAAATCTTTTTACGACACTTTCACAAGCTTTATACCCACGCACAACAGCATCGACATAGCCAAAACGCTAGGCAACGCCTACAAAGCCTTTGAAAGCGAAATGGGGACAAATTTACAGCAAAATTACAGCGCAGATGAATTTGCGCGTTTAAGTGCCACAAACAAGCGTTTGAGCGACAAACTGAACTCCATAAACGCCCTACAAAATGAGCTTGACAAACAAGGCTTGAAAGCCGAAAGTATCGATTTTGGAGCATTTTTAAGCCCAAACACACTCAGCCCATACACGCAAGATGAGCGCATCGACAAAAGCGCACTTTTCGCCCTTTATATCAACAGCGATTTCATCGAGGGCGAGGTAAATATGTATGGCAAGATAATGGGGCTTGACAAAACGATGAGTAAGGCGCAGGTGCAAGAGCTGCAAAATTTCATCAACGACAACCAAATCGCTGGGCTTTTAGGCGTGGGCGCAAATCCTTCTGGCTTTGAAAATATAATGCGAGCGAGTGATTTAAGCATAGCTGAATTTAAAGAAAAATGGCTTGAATTTAAGGCGCAAGCGGAGAAAAAATTTGAGCTGACTAATGCAAATAAAACGCAAAGCACAGGGCAAAATTCAGGCGCAAATTTACAGAATTTGAGCATAAATTTGACACAAAATGAAAACGAGCAAAACTTGGCGCAAAAACGCTCACCGATACAAGTAACGAGCAAAAGTCAAACTTACACAGACTCATACTTTGCTAAATACAAAGGCATTTTAGAGGACGCACAAAAAGAGCAAATGTTTGAAATTTTATTTGGCGTAAATTTAAGCAAGGCGGGCAAAAATGGCGTTTTAAATGGCGCGAATTTAAACAATGAAATTTCAAATAGCGGTTTTTCTGGCGCAAACGGCACGGGCTTAAACACAACTTTGATGAGCTTAAATTTAAGCAAAATTAAGCCCTTAAATAAAGTGGATATAAAGGCGTGAGTTTTAAAAATTTAAATTGTCGTTTGAATTTTTTGAATTTAGGCTTAAAATTAGGCTTTTAAAATGTGGATTTTGCGACTTTTGTGTCGTTGCAAATAAATGTTAGCAAGTAATGAGACAATTTATCACAAATCATCATTGAAAGCAAATTTAAATGGTAAATTCTACTACTCATCATCGCAAGCCATTTTCACAAAAAACGGCGTGGCAATCTATGCAAATTTGGGGTTTTGGCGGTGGAATTTTTTTGGTGTGTGGGTTTTGCTTTTGGGCAGAATTTTTGAAATGTCTGTCATTGCAAACAAATCACCTTTTCCAAAAACTCAGCCATTATAGTGCGCTCAATGCCCCCAAAATTCACGCCTACCTTGCCCTTGTGCGCGCCCACAACTCGCCCTATGCCAAAGATTTTATGCTTTACCAAATCGCCCTTTTTAAAAGGCTCGTTTGTGCGAATATGATTGATTTCACTTAAAAAATGACTTTTTCTCAATGGTTGAAACCGTCTTACATTGCACGAGCTTAAAAAAAGTTTCTTTTTTGCCCTTGTTATCGCCACATAGGCAAGTCTTCGCCCTTCTTCAATATCACTTTCACTTGGTTCAAAAGCGTCTTCGCCACGAAACATAGGAAAGAAATTATCCTCTTCAAGTCCTATGAGAAAAACAGCGTCAAATTCAAGCCCCTTGCTCGCGTGTATGCTCATCAAATACACGCACTCACCCTCTAAGCCATCTTGGTCGCTTTGCAAAGAAATGTCATTTAAAAGCTCGTTGATACTTGAAATTTCGCCACTATCTACTTTTTCTTTAACATTAGCGTAAAATTCATTGATATTTCGCACTTTATTATCATCTCCGCTAATATCACTTTTATAGAATTCTTTGAGTTTTATTTTGTTCTCAAATTCATTTAAAAGTAACTTTATATCATCAATTTGACTTAAATACTCTATCGTATTGATAAATTTTTCCATTTCATTGTCAAGTTTTGCGCTAAAAAATTTCGTTCCTTGCAGGGCGCAAAGTGTCTCAAAAAGCGGTAAATTCAGCTCTTTTGCCTTACTTTGGAGCTTTTTAAAACTCGTTTCGCCAAAGGCGCGTTTGGGTTTGTTGATGATTCGTTTTAGCGAAAAATCATCGTTGTGATTAAGCAAAAAGCGCAAATAAGCAATGATGTCTTTTATCTCAGCACGCTCATAAAAACGCATTCCGCTTAAAATTTTAAAAGGAATTCTTGCTTTCATCAACGCTTCCTCAAACGCAAGAGAAAGCGCATTTATACGATATAAAATCGCAATTTCACTAGGTCTAATCCCACTTTGCAAGAGTTCTTTTATGTAAGAAACCACTTTCTTACTTTCTTCTTTTTCATTTTCATTTTCTAAAATTTCAATTTCATCGCCGTTTTCTTTTGTGCTGATGAGTATTTTTCCAAGCCTTTTTTTATTATGTGAGATAAGTGCATTTGCTGCTTTTAGTATAGTGTCTGTCGAGCGGTAGTTTTGTTCGAGTTTGACGAGTTTGACATTGTGAAATTGCTTTTGAAAATTTAAGATATTTTCGATTTTTGCTCCGCGCCAAGCGTAAATGCTTTGGTCATCATCGCCTACCACAGCGATATTTTCGTGCGTGGTGCAAAGTTTTTGTAGAATTTGAAATTGCAATTCGTTCGTGTCTTGATACTCATCAACCATTATGTAGCGGTATTTTGCGCTTTGTTCTTTGGCGAAATTTTCATCAGCGTTTAAAATGTTGTATGAAAGCAAAAGCAAGTCGTCAAAATCTACATAATTGTTTTTTAATAAAGCATTTTGATAAGCTTCATAATATGTCGGTTGATTTTGTAATTTTATTTTTTCGCTTTCATTTAAGGTATTATTTTTATAATTTGAGATTTCGTTCAGTATCGTTGAAGTGCGTGTTTTATCGTATTCATACATTATAGATTTGATAATTTTCTTTTGGTCGTCCGTGTCAATCACCACAAAATCATTCTTTCGCCCAAGTCTTTCAATGTAAAGGCGCAAAAACATAAGCCCAAATTTATGAAAAGTGCAAAGCAAGGGGTTTTGCCCAGCATTGTGCGTGAGTAAATTCAAAGCCCGCGTTCTCATCACGCTCGCGGCTTTGTTGGTGAAAGTAAGCGTGAGCGTGTTTGTCGCGGGAATGCCCACTTCATCGATGAGATAAGCAAGTCGCGTGGTGATGGTTTTGGTTTTGCCACTGCCCGCACCTGCTAAAATCAGCATAGCCCCGTCTATGTGGGCGGCTGCTTCTTGCTGAGCCTTGTTTAATCCCGCGAAAATACTCATTTTTTAAGGCTGTCTTTGTTTTTGGGGTTGTTTAAAAAGATATTCATCGAATTTTGTGCGCTTTTTTTCTCGCCGCCTTGATAAAAGCTAAAATTCACAAAAATAATGTCGTTTTCAACCTGAATTTGCGTTATCGCACCCAAATCCACGCTCACAAAAGTGGCAAAGTCGTTTGGTCCAAAACCAGCGTGGAAAGTCATCTTAAATTTATCAAGCTCAATGCTCTCAAAGGTATAACCAGCCAGCACAAATAGCACCAAAGGGTTTTTGCTCGGGTCTAAATCCTTTGGCAACTGCGGCTCATAGCTGCAAAATTTGGTATTTGCCACAATGCTAAATTCGATTTTAAGCTCCATAAGCCTTGAAATAATCTCATAACAATGCCCTTGCATAAGGCTTATAAAGCCCTTGTCTTTAAGAATTTTTTCTATCATTTTCGCCCCTTTTTGCCCACATATACTAGCATAAATTTTTTAACCAAACAAGCACAAAAGGCGAATTTAAAGGCTTATTTCAGTCTCAAAAACTCGCTTACTAGCTTTTCTATCTCTTTTACGCCAAGCTGCCAAAAATTTTTGTCCTCTATGTCAAAGCCAAAAAGCCCCACAAGCTCTTTTGGGCTTTTGCTGCCACCAAGGCTTAGCATTTGCAAGTAGCGCGCCTTAAAGTCCTTGCACTCGCCGCTTTTATAAAGCCCATAAAGTGCCAGCACCAAAAGTTGCGCGTAAGCATAAGCGTAGCAGTAAAAAGGCGTGTGGATAAAGTGCGGTATATAACTCCACCAAAGCCTATAATGCGGGCTTAGCTTGACGCTTTCGCCAAACATTTTTTTGCTCTCTTTAAGCCAAATTTCGCCAAATTCAGCCTCGCTCAGCTCGCCCTTGTGCGCGTGAATTTCGCGCTCAAAGGTTGTGAAATTGATTTGCCTGTAAAGCGTGGCAAAAATGTCTTCTAATTTCGCCGCATAAAGCCCGATAAGCTCGTCTTTTTTAAGCTCATTTTTCATAGAGTCAAAAACAAGCATTTCAGCAAAGACAGAAGCCGTCTCAGCTGTGGTAAGCGGGGTGTCTTGGTTTAAAAAACTCACCTTGTAGCTTAAATTTTGATGAATAGCGTGTCCTAGCTCGTGCGCTAGGGTAAATAAATCCCGCCTGCGCCCCGTGAAATTCAGCATTACAAAGGGGTGCGCATCGCTTGTAGTGGAGTGCGAAAACGCCCCGCCTTGCTTGTTTGCGCTTGGATACACATCAACCCAGCCATTTTCAAACGCCCTTTTAGCCGTGCTTGCAAACTCGCTTGAAAAGGCTTCAAAGGCTTTAAGCACGATTTTTTGGGCTTTTGGATACTCTATGCTTATGTCCTTGCCAACAGGCGCGTATCTGTCATAATCTTTAAGCGTTTTAAGCCCTAAAATTCGCTTTTTGCGCTCGTAAAAGGTGCTGACAAGATGAAAGTTTTTTTCAGTCGTTTCAATGAGCGAATCCACGCTCGTGCGCGAAATTTGGTTGCTTATGTGGCGCGCTTCTTCGGCGTTTGCGTATCCTCGCAGCTCATCAAGGCTCTTGCGCTCGGCTTTTATCATATTAAAAATATAGCTAAGAAGTGGGACATTTTTTTTCAAAACCTTGCTAAACGCCTTTGCAGCGGCTTTTCTTTCCTTTCTGTTTGCGCTGTAAAGTTTGCTTAAAATCTCTTCTTCGCTCAAAATTTCGTCCCCAAAAGGCACTTTTATGCGGCTCATCGTTTCATCAAAAAGTCGCCCAAAAGCACTTGCGCCCGTGCTTGACATAAAGAGCAAGATGCGTTCTTCTTTTTGGCTTAAATTATGCTTTTTGTTTTTGATGAGATTTTGTAAGTAAAATTCATAGCCCACGCACTCTTTGATGAGCATTTGCGCCTTGTTTTGGCTGATTTGGCAAAATTCTAGCTCGAAAAAAAGCAGATTTTCCTCCGTTTTTTTGCACTCGTTTTCAAATTTCGCATACAAAGCGCCATTTGCCGTGTCCTTTGCAAAGCGCAAATACGCATAGCTCATCACTTTGGCAACGCCACAAGCAATTTGCTCGAACTCTTTTAGGGCGTTTAAAAACTCCACGCTTTTAAGCTCGCCAAGCTTGTTTTCATAAATGCCCCTAAATTTCTTTGAATGCTCTTGCAAAGCCTGCAAATACGCACTCGCACTTCTTTCACTCTCAAACAAATCCTTTAAATTCCACTGCATTTTGTGTCCTTTTTGATGATTTTTCTTAAAAGTATAGCAGATTGAATTAAATTTTGTAAATTCAAAGTGCATTTGACTTAAATTTTTTGCTAAAACGGAGAAATTTAAAAGCTATTTTAAAGCAAAAATTTGCTAAATTTCACTCGGTTTTTGCTAAAATTTCGCTAAAATTCAAGGCGCAGTTCGCAAAAAAACATAAAACATAAAAACAACAAAACAAAAGCACAACAAAAAAAAGACAAAGACTAAAAGCGTAAAAACAACAAAAAAACAAAAAACAAAGGCACAAAAAAAGTAAAAGCTAAAAATAAGGCAAACGGAGTAAAATTTGATAGAAGATATCATTCATCAACAGACTTTAACCGACTTAAAAATCCTGCTCGCTGTGGCGTGCTGCTTGCTTTTTTCGCCATATCTGGCGAAATTTTTGCACCTGCCGACTTCTGCTATGGAAATCATTTTAGGCTCGCTCATAGCGACCTTTGGCTTTACCTTGCAAAGTGCGAATTTCGAGCTTTTGGCGAAAGTGGGCTTTTACTACTTAATGTTTATGGCGGGTATGAAGGTGAATTTGCGCGTGTATTTCACGCTTGGGCGGAGTTTTTTTAGGCGCACACTGCTTTATATCGTGCTTTTGTATGCTTTAAGTGGCGTTATCGTTTATATTTTCGGCGTTTCGCCCGTGTTTATCATCATCTTGCCCGTGATGAGCGTGGGGCTTTTGTCGATTTTGTTTAAAGAATTCGGCAAAAACTGCGAATGGCTCAACACCGCTATGCTCGTGGCTATCTTTGCTGAGGTTATTTCTATCGTCCTACTTGCCATAGTTGGAGCGTTTTTACATAGTCAAAATGCCCTTGAAGTCGGCAAAAGCCTAGTGTATCTTTTTGTGTTTTTGATTTTGTGCTGGTTTGGCTTTAAGGCTTTGCGGGCGGTGTTTGTGTGGTATCCAAACCTGCGCACCATCATTATGCCGTGGCAGGACAAGGACGAAAAGGACATTCGCTTTTGTATGGGCATTTTTATACTCATCATCTGCGCGATGATTTTTTCGCGCCTTGAAATCGCGCTTGGTGCTTTTATCGCTGGGGCTTTCATCGCTACATTTTTCAACCACAAAAAAGACTTAGAACACAAGCTCGCGGGCTTTGGCTTTGGCTTTTTGATACCGATTTTTTTCATCTACATAGGCTCGACTTTTGACTTGAATTTGCTGCTTGATTTAGCCGTGCTTGAAAGCGCGCTTTTTATGTTTTTTGCTATGCTTGCGCTACGCCTTTGCGGTGCTTTGGTATTTTTGCGTAAATTTGGGGCGAAAAACACCCTGCTTTTCGCGCTTAGCCACTCGATGCCGCTCACCTTACTCATCGCCACGGCGACTCTGTCTTACAAGGCTGGTATCATCAACCACACGCTTTACTCGGCGCTCATTTTAACGGCTTTGCTTGAAGCCGTGCTTGTGATGAGCGCGATTCGGCTCATTTTTTACCACAAAAAGCCCTAGTTTTCTAAATCCTGCACGACTTTGGCGAAGTATTCTTTGAGCTTTTCGCCTGTTTTGTTAGCGACAAAGGTGTATTTCTCGCGCCCGTCCTTAATGGGCGGGACTTTGAAGTTAAAGCGAAATCTTTTGTGCTGCACCGTTTTGTTGCCTTTTAAGCGCAAAATTTTGTAGCGCACATTGATATAAGCCATTTCTTGCGTGCCAAAAAACCAGCTTGTTTCGTCTTTAAGCAAGCACTCGTTAAACACCACAAGCAGTATGAATTCGGGCTTTTTGACATACATTCTGTCAAAACTTGTCTCCAAATCAAGAAGCGGGGAGATGAAAAACTGCTTTTCGTGCTCGTTTTTGTCAAGCTTTTTGAAATTCGCCGCCGTTTCGTAAAGGGTGTTGTTTTGGGTGTTTAAAAGCTGCACGCTTTTGTCTGAATTTGCCTCGTTGATGAATTTTTCAAAGATATTTTTCAAAAATTCATCGCCGCTTATGCTCAAATTCTCAAATTCCAAGTGCAAATTCTCATTATAGCCCGCAAACAGCACGAAATCCTTGTCCGTGTCCTCATACTGCAAGTAAATGTCGTTTCTTGCAAGCTCGGCTGAGCTGTCAAAGAGCGGTTCTTTGGGCTTTGTGCTGATATCAACTTGCTGCAAGTCTATAAGCTCGAATTCCTCTGGCACATAAATTTTAATCACCATTTTGTGCGTGTATTCGTTGATGTCGCCCTCATCGGCAAAGGCGACAAAGGCAAGCAGCAAGGCGGCGAGTTTCACGGCTTTCATTTTTCCCCCAAAAAAATGGTTATTTTACAACAAAAAAGTGAATTTTTAAATTTCAAGGCGTTTAAATTTAGCTTAAATGATGATTTGCCTTGCGAATTTAGCTTGTGAAAGGGCGATAAAATGCTCGCAAAGAAAGCCCTGCTCGTTGTAGCTTAAAAAATCATCGTCTTTACTCTTTGAATTTGCGGCGTTTTGCAAGGCTTGTGCGTTAAATTTCCCCATAAAACCGCCACTTTGATTAAGCAAAAAGTCCCCAGCCGCTATGTCCCAAGAGTGCAAGTTTTCAAAGCGATGATAAACGCCCGCCTTGCCGTCAAGTAAGGCGATGAATTTAAGTGCAGAGCTGATTTTCGTGGGCGTAAGTGCGTTTTTAGCTAAAAATTCAGCATTTTTTTCGTTTGGGTGATGCACGCTTACCAAAGCGACATTTTTGTGCGCTTCAAAGTTGCCTACACAAAGGGGTTTGCCGTTTTTGTAAAGCACGCTTTCTTTGTGAGCGTAGTAAAGCTCATTTGTGCTTGGCTTAGCGATGACGGCTAAAATAGGGCGTTTGCGAGCAATCAACGCAACCAAAACGCAGTATTCATCGCTGCCCTTGATGAAACTCTTTGTCCCATCAAGCGGGTCGATGAGCCAAAAAGCGTCCAAATCCTTGCGTTTTTCATAGGCAAGTGGCTGTTCTTCTGAGCAAATGGCTAGCCCGCTTTGAGCGAGTTGGGCGCATAAAATTTCATTTGAAGCTAAATCCGCCGAGCTTAAAGGCGAGCCGTCATCTTTTTGCCAAATTTCAAGGTTTTTTTTCGCTGCCAAAATCGCCGCACAAGCCTTTTGCGTGGCATTTAGCGCAAGGTTAAGCAAGAAGTTTAGGTTCATTTTTTTCCTTTACTTCTTGCATTATAGCGATTTTGTTTAAACCCTTTCTTTCTCGCCGACATAAAGTTGTCGTGGGCGCGTGATTTTCAGTGTCTCTTGCTCTTTTAGCTCTATCCACTGCGCTATCCAGCCCGGCGTTCTGCCGATGACAAAAAGCACGGCAAACATTTCGTTTGGAATTCCAAGCGCTTTAAGGATAAGCCCGCTGTGAAAATCCACATTTGGATACAAATTTCGCTTGACAAAATACTCATCATTAAGGGCGATTTCTTCGATGCGTGAAGCCACTTTGATGAGATTTGTGTCAATGCCGATTTCATCGATGAGCTGGTCGCGCAGTTTTTTAAGCACCTTTGCCCTTGGGTCAAAGTTTTTATACACGCGGTGTCCAAAGCCCATAAGCCTAAATGGGTCGTCTTTGTCCTTTGCTTTTTTGATAAACTCATCAACTCTATCAGGCGTGCCGATTTGCTCTAACATTCTTATCACGCCCTCATTTGCGCCTCCGTGAGCGTGTCCCCAAAGTGCGCCTATGCCTGCACTTATGCACGCATAAGGGTGAGCGTGCGTTGAGCCAACGGCGCGCACGGTCGAAGTGCTGGCGTTTTGCTCGTGGTCTATGTGGAGCATAAACACAGTATCAAGCGCCTTTACTTCGATAGGGCGCAGCTCCACATGGTCGTAAGGATAAGTGCGCAACATATACAAGAAATTTTCAGTAAAGCCGCGGTCTAAATTTGGATACGCCATAGGAAAGCCGTTTTTGTAGCGATAAGCAGCCGCTGCAATGGTAGGCATTTTAGCCACTATGCGCGCTGCCATCTCCATATACTCAGCCTCAATGTCCATATTTAAATGGTCTGGATAAAAAGTCGAAAGCGATGAAACCGCCGCTTGCATAACCGCCATAGGATGCGCATTGTCAGGGAAAGCGTCAAAAATCTTGTGCATACCCTCGTGGATAAACGAACGCTTTTTAAGCTCGTAGCGAAAGTCCTCAAAACGCTTTTCATCGGGCAAAGATTTGTAGAGTAGCAAATGCACCACATCTAAAAAGCGTTTATGCTCGGCTAGCCACTCGATAGGATAGCCTCTGTGCATCAAAATGCCGTTTTCTCCGTCTATGTAAGTGATATCTGACTTACAAGTTGCCGTTGAAGTAAGCCCCTCATCGTAGCTAAACATACCCGCTTGCTTGTAAAGGCTGCTTATGTCGATAACGCTTGGACCAAGCGAGCCGTCAAGTATGGGAAACTCATAACTCTTGCCGTTTCGGTTGTCGGTTAGGGTAACTGAATTCTGTGCCATTTTTGTTCCTTTTTTGTGATTTTATAAGCATATATTAACAAAAATTCTTAAAATTTTAAATCATTTTACTCTTTTTCATCAAATTTTGAGTATAAAAGTAACAAATTTTTTATACATTTTTACTTTTTGCAAGCATAAAGGACAAAAACGCTGTTTTAAGGGCAAACCGAGCAAACTCATTTTACCCCAAATTTGCTTTAAATTTTATCTTGTCTATTTTGCGCTTTTAAATTTGAGTTTAAAATTTGCAAAATCGCTCAAATCACCACCACTTCGCGTTCTAAATGCAAGCCAAATTCATCAAACACCCTTTTTTCGGCTAGTTCGATGAGATAAATCGCGTCCTCAAAGCTGGCGTTTTTGACATTGATGAGAAAATTTGCGTGTTTATCACTTATCATCGCGCCGCCTTTTTTCAAGCCTTTAAGCCCCACAGCCTCCACTAAACGCCCCGCAAAATCGCCCTTTGGGTTTTTAAAAATCGACCCAAAGCTCGCTCCGCTTGGTTGGTTGCTTCGCGCACTCTTTAAAAGCTCATCTTTTTGCGCGTCAAAGCCAAATTTAAGCTTAAATTTCGCGCTAAACATAGCTTCATTTATGGGGCAAAAGCGGTAGCTAAAAGCGATTTCTTCGCGCAAAAGCTCGCTTTTAGCTAAATTTACACTCAGCAAATTCGCGCTTATGCACTCATCTTTAAGCCCAGCGTTCATTTTCAAAAGCCCGCCAAGTAGCCCGGGTATCTTACGCAAAAACTCCAAACCGCCTAAATTTCGCTCTTTGCAAAAGCTATGGATTTTGCTAGCCCTTGTCGCGCAGCCGATTTCAAGCACGCAAAATTCAGCATTTTGCTCCAAAATTTCGATAAAGTCAAAGTTTTTTCCCAAAATGCCAAGCGTTTTTGGAGCAGGCGAAACGAGCAAGTTGTTTGCCCCGCCGATGATGAAAGCGTTAAATTCAGCCCTTTCATCAAGCACGGCTACTTCGTAAGTCCCGCCTATGCGCACCGAGCTGTATTTGGCAAAGTCGATTTTCATCGTATGAGCGCGGGGATTTGGTTAAACAGCCCCGTGGTAAAGTCCATCATCATATTCATCATCCACGGCATTATGAAGATAAGCACCACCACGACAAGCAGGATTTTAGGCACAAAAGAAAGCGTCATCTCGTTGATTTGCGTTGTGGCTTGAAAGATAGAGATGATAAGCCCCGCAAAAAGCCCAGCCAGCAGCATAGGCAAAGAAAGCATTAAGGTTATCTTAAAGGTTTGCACGCCCAAAGCCACTAATGAACTCTCCATTATCCACCTTTTTGCGAGCTTTTGCGCCGTGTCGCGCCAAAGCAAATCGCCTTAAATTTCGCATAATGATAGCATAAAAACTTGAATTTGCGTTGAGAAAAGAAAAAATTTGGTGCATTTTTTAAATGAGCGGCGAATTTTAAAATGAGTGGCGAAAATTGAGTGCGAATTTGTTTCAAATTTACACGGACGGAAAAATTTTTTGCAAATTTTTGCAAATTTTCTTATATCATTTACTTTCTGTTGGGGGGGGGGGCTTGTATTATTAGCTTATCTTAAATTTTTTAGACTTTTTTGTGTAAAAAAGGCTTGAAAATTTAGAAATTCATCTCAAAGGACTCGTATGAGTATCAACAAAATGGCTTTAAGCCTTGCAGTGGCTGGGGTTTTGGGTGCTAGCAGTGCGCTGGCTGAACAAAGTGGCGCTTTTATCGGCGGTGGCTTTGGTTTTCACGGAGCGAGTAGGAAAACAAATTTAAACTACAATCTCATCATAACAAATATCAATGTCAAAGTCCAAGAAGAAGACAACGCCAAAGATACGAGTATCTCTCTTGTGGCGGGCTATAAAAATATAGACAAAGAAAATTCAGGCACAAGGGTGTATATCAACTATGATTTTAACAATGTCAAAATCAAAGAAGAAGGCGAAGAAACAATCCTAAGCGGTTATCATATCGTGGGGATAAATGCGGACTTGCTTTATAATTTCAACCCCAAATTTGGCGTTTTTGTGGGCGTAAATTTGGGCGCGATAAACTGGGGAAAGGATATTTGGAGTTTAGCACCTGAAAAAGATAGTGAAGTATGGAGAATCTACGCAGCAGGACAGCTTGGCTTGCGCTGGATTTTTGGCGAAACGCAAAAACACTCTGTGGAGCTTTTTGCTAAACTTCCATTTACCGAGACAACCATAGTGTATCAAACTCCACAAGGCGAACAAGTAGGCGAAACCAAGCTCAAACAACAATACAACGCTGGATTTCGCTATGTTTATGCCTTTTAAATGCTGAATTTTGGGCTTTTGGGTTGCACTTTTTGCAAGAAAAAGGCAAGGCTTTGAGCGCAAGCACCTTTTAAAGCCCTAAATTTAAGGGTTTAGCCTTGCCTGTGAAAAGGACAAGCCGCAAAGCTCATCTCCACAGCGCAAAAGTGCTGGTGAGTGGTGCTTAAATGCTTGATGAGCGCGCCTTTTTGCTTGTCGTTGTCGTGCAAGATGAGTTCTTTGTTAAGATAGGCGATTTTATCGGCATAGCCAAGCACCAAATTTATGTCGTGGCACACTACGATGACGCCCACGCCGCCTTTGTGTAGGGCGTTTAAAAGCTCAAAAATCTCCACAGAGCTTTGAGAGTCAAGGCTGGCGGTAGGTTCATCAAGGATTAAAAGCTGACACTTGCTCACCAAAGCCCTTGCGATAAAGGCTTTTTGGCGTTGTCCGCCGCTTAACTCGCTGATTTTTGCTTGCGCAAATCCGTTCAAACCTACTTTTTCAAGGGCTTTGATGGCTTTTTCTTTGTCTTTTTTGCTGTAAAAGCCAAATTTTTTTGTCCCCAAAAGCCCCATCAAAACGAGTTCGAGCGTGCAAATAGGAAAATCATCATTCGCGTTTAAATTCTGCGGGACATAGCCTAGTGCGCCTTTTTTCAGGCTCAAATGCACGCTTTTGCTTTTGATAAGCCCTAAAATCAGCTTCAAAAGCGTGGATTTACCGCCTCCATTTGGTCCTATGATACCTAAAAAGTCCTTATCATCGTAGTTTAAATTCACATTTTCAAGCACAGGCTTGTTTTCATAGGCAAAATTTAGATTTTGTATGCTTAAAATTTGCATTAAAATACCCCCGATTGAGCGTTAAAAAATATAAAAGCCCCAAGTGCCAGCATAAAGAGCAGTGCAAAATACTCCAAAGCGTTAGAAACTCTTTGTGTTTTCGCGCTCAAACGCACCTTATGCGCGACAACAGCGGCAACAAACACGACACAAGTCATTCCAAGTGCGATACAAAAGGCACTCAAAAGGGCTGCGCTAAAACTCACTTCATAAGCGAGCAAAAATACAAGCACCATTGTAGGACAAGGCACGATTCCAGCGGCAACAACAATGGCTAGCTCTGAAAAATCGGCTTTCTTAAAAGATATTGTAGCGAAATTTGTGCCTTTTTTAGTCGCATTTTGTGGGCGAAAATTGAGATTATTTTGGGCGATATTTGTTTTTAAATGGCTTTGAGTTGTCGCATCTATCACGCTTTGCCCTTTACAAGCAGGACAAGAACAGCCTTTTGAATGTGGTTTGAGTATCTTTTTACTTAACAAAAACAAGGCTACAAAGACGATAAGCGTGCTTGAAATTTGCGTGATGATGACATTTGCGTTGTTTGCAAGGCTTTGCACCACGACTTTTAGCACTACAAGGGCTATGCTTACGAGCAAAAAGGCGCTTAAAATATGCACTATGCCGACTTTTAAAGCAAAGCTAAACGCCTTTGTATAAGAACTTTTATGTGCTAGAAAATACGAACTAGTAAGCAGTTTAGCGTGTCCGGGCGCACTAGCGTGAAAGATACCATAAGCAAAACTTACGCCCATTAGGGCTAAAAAGCCCATAAATCCACTTTCTCCGTTTATATAAGCCTTGATGAGTGCGATAAATTTAGCGTTAAGAGCGAGTGCCTTTTGCCAAAATTTATCCCAAAGGCTTGAATTTTGGGCGTTTGTGTCTTGTTTTAATGGTGCATTGTCAAGGCTTTTTTGGTTTGTAAGCTCTTTTTTAGGGCTTTGTGGCGCATTGTTTTGATTTGCATTTGATGGCAAGGCTTGCACCTTGCTAAAATTTATGACATTTGCGTTGAGATTGCCTACCAAATAGCCATTTTCCAGCGCAAAAGGCTCAGGCTGTAAAAAGAAAAAAGCAAAAAAGCCCTCATCATCTTGCACCTTCAAGCCAAAGCGTTCATCGGCGTTAATGCTCACGCCAAGCTCGTAGCGATAGCTCAACTCGTTGTTTTTGATAGTAGCTTCATAGCTTTTTAGCTTGAATTTAGCGGGTTTTAGTGTGTCATCATCTGCTACAAACACCTGTGTGAGATGATTTCGTGGCAGCACATAATCAATAAGTGCTGCTTTTATAGCCTTTTGCTCCTTTGTGTCTAAATTTTTATCATCATTAAAATCATAATTTTGCAAAAGCATATCATTAAATTCCTTTGAAAAGCTCCATTCAAAGCTTATGCTTTCGATTTTATCCTTATTTGCCTTAAAGCCTACGCTAATGTGCGTTGTGGGCGTATAAGACGCACAAAGCGCACAAGCATAGGCATTTATGCTAAAAAATGCAAACAAAAAGACTATAAAAAGGCGTTTCATTGAGCTATTTTCTTTGCGATTTCGAGCAAGTTTTTGCTGTAATCATCGCTTAAATGATTTAGCTCTACTATGCTTGCTTTAAGCTCTTTGGCAAGGGACTTTGCCGCATTTTGAGAAAAGCCTTTTTGCACGAAAATAGTTTTAATGTTTTCTTTTTTTGCCACGCTCACAAGCCTTTGCAAATCCTTTGTTTTTGGCTCTTTGCCCTCAATCTCCACAGGAATTTGCACTAAATGATAACGAGCAGCAAAATACGCTAAACTTGGGTGATAAATGATGAATTTTTTGTTTTTGCTCTTTTCAAAAAGGGCTGAAATTTCAGCGTTTAAAGCGTCAAGTTCGGCTTGAAATTGAGCTAAATTTGCTTCATACAAGGCTTTGTTTTGTGGATACTTGGCGATTAGGGCTTTGGCTATGGTGCTTGCTTGAATTTTCACTAAAATCGGGTCAAGCCAAATGTGCGGGTCCTTTTCGCTGTGTGTTTCGTGTGAATTTGAATGCTTGTGCGTGTGGCGTTCGTCTTTACCGTGCGCGTGTTCATCGTGGTCGTCTTTGCTGTGTTCGTGCAAAGTTTTTAAATTTCGCAAATCCTTGCCCGTGTCGATGACTTGCAAATTTGCAAAGTTGCTTTGAAATTTATCCGCAAAAACCCGCTCAAATTCAAGCCCTATGGTGAAGTAAATGTCGCTTTTTTCAAGCTTTTTCATCGTGGCTGGCTTAAAGTCAAAGTTGTGTTCATCAGTGCTTGCTGGGATTATGACATTTATGTCAAGGGTGTTAGCGGCGATTTTTTCCACAAAATACTTTTGCGGCGGGATGCTTACGCTCACAAGTGGCTTTGCGAAGCTAAAAGCAAGGCTTATAAAAAGCAAAAAAAGGCTTTTGTGTAGAATTTTAGACATTTCGTCTCCTTTGTAGAAAATTTTTACGGAGCGAATTTTATAATGATAAGGTTAATCAAAGTTAATTTAAGCCTTGCAAGACACAAACAAGGCTTAAATTTCAAGCCTTAAATTCACTCTTTAATGAGTGGTAAATTTGAGAGTAATTCTGTGAGTTTGATTTGCACCTTTGGCAAATGCTCGGCTACGCTAAGCCCTACGACTTGGGCGTTTTGGCTTATTAAATTTATAGCATTTATCACATTTTCCACGCTTAAAATGCCTGTATTTCCAACGGCTGCGTAAAGTTCTTTTGGGTCTAAAACATCTAAATCAAGATGAATGAGTGCTTTTTTCGCCCCGCTTTTTGCCAGCCACGCGCGAATCTCACTCATCGCCTTTGCCTCATTAGCGAGTATATCTTTGCCCCAAATGGCTTGTATGCCTAAACTCTCGCGTCTGTCGTTATAATGCTGAGCTTCGTTTGAATTTAGCCCTATAAAAAGGACATTTTGCGGCTTTATGTGAGCAGGAAGTGCGAATTCATCGCTTAAAGTTTTATCCCCAACTAAGGCACTCACCGCCATTGCGTGATAGCCCTTGTAAAAATCGTCCCCAGCCACGCCCAAATCAGGGTGCGCATCAATCCAAATCATCGCTACTTCGTCTTTGTATTTTTCAGCAAGATAGCTAAAAGGCGCGACAGATACGGCACACTCGCCCCCAAGAGTAAGAATTTTGGCTGGATTTTTAGCCCGCAAAAGCTCAAAAGCCTTTTTAGTCTGTGCTTGCAAGATGAATTTGTCGATAATGCCATCTTGTGCTAACCTTTTGCCGCTTTTATCGCTTTCATAATCCACGCTAATAGGCACTACGGCGGTGTTTTTGTCTAAATTCGCATTTAAATTTGAAACAAGCAAATTTAAAATTTGCGCGCCCAAAACATAGCCTTGTGCCGCCTCGCTTGGCTTTAAATCCTTAAAAAACGCCGCTATATCTCCGCCTTGCCACTGCGGATAAACTAGCTTTAAAGTCTCATTTTGCATTGTTTGCTCCTTTGCTTAAATTTCGGGCTTATTGCCGTGTATCAAATCAGCATATTTATTTTGATTAAAAGATGAATAAAATAAATCAATTGTATTCACAAGCGCAGTAAAATCAAAAACGAAATTAAATTCATTTGTATATAATCCCGTGTTTAACACAAATTTATAGTTTTCAAAGCTATAAATTCCTTGTAAATCTTGCATTATTGTTGTGGTTTTAGCAAGTAGGCAAATGTATTGAAAATCCTTGTCTATATAGCTTGTTTGATTGTTTGGGTGCGCCATAGCAAAATGCTGATTTGGCGTTAAAGCGATAAGATTTTCTATAAAATCACTAATTTGCGGAAACTCATTAGCTGGAAAAATATGATGAATTTGCGTAGCAGGAACTTGCTCGCTTTGTTGTTTTAGCTCTGAACAACTACCATTAAAATTATCGTTGTATCTACGGACAATTCTTTTGGCTTTTTGCACATTGTAGTGTGCGTTTGCTTGTAGCGCAAAAGCGGTTTGCTCGTATTCTTGTCTTGTTGTAATTTTATCTTTACCACTGAGTTCATCTCGCCAATTTATGCGATTGTATTTAAGTTCATCAAATGTGATAATGGTATTTGATAAATGTCCTTTTCTTGTCCCTTGTTTGCGCAAATTAAAAGCAAGTGGATTAAGAATTTTAGTAAAAATTCTGCCACATTCTACACTTCCATTGATATGTGTATTTTGAATAGTGAAATCAACAAATGCGTCTTTTAACAATTTAAAACTTTCTTTATTTTGTGCGTTAAAAAATGTTTCAAATACATTGTAAATTCCACTATCTTGCAATACTTTTTGAATATATAAAATTAAAAAAGTTAAAGCGTTTGTTTCTCTAATCATAATAAATTCAAGCAGTTTAAGATTGTTGATTTTAAATATATTTGTATTGCCCTTTTTATATGAAAGTTGCAAAATTCCACTATATGCCAAAAGATTGATAGGTTGGCTGAAAAATTTATCATACTCGTTGTTTGCATATGGTGAAGTAGTGTCGGGTTTAGAAAAAATAGCCATTACATTTTCTCTTGTATATGGGCTGTCCCAAATGTTACTGATTGAAAATTCCACTTGTGTGTCATAGTTTGTATATTCTAAAATGCAATCTGCAATTATCGACAGCACATCACAAGTGCATTTTTGGTCTATCCATCTAGCATTATGTGATTTCCTTATGTCATAATCATAGAAATTTAAAAAATCTTGTATTTGTTGTGTTTGCATTATTATCCTTTACGAATGCCAAACCAAAAACAGCTTGTGCTGTCGATATTTAAAGTGCGTGTTTGATAATTTCTAGCAATTTTATAAAAATGTCTAAATTCATCACTTGCTATATAATTTTGCTGTTGTTTCGTCAAATTTAGTTTTTCTTTTGGGATTAAAATCGCCACTGAACCATTGACGATAAAGCCTTTTTCTTTTTTTAATAAGCGCGGATTGTAAGTCATATTTGGCGTTAAATATACATCATCTCTATCTAAAAATTCTCCTATTTTAAATTTATGCAGCTCATCTTTTGAGATATAACTATCATAGCCTTTTATTTCTATGATTTTACCATTATCATCAATGTTTCGAGCCTTAATGACTCTCACATTTTTAGCGTTTTTAATTGTTGTGGTATTTGAATTTGTAAGTTGTCTATCCCTAAAAGCTTCAAAAATTCCAAGTTTCATATTGTCAAAAATCTTATCAAAAAAAGCATTTCTAAAAATTACCCAATAAGGCAACTTGTCATCAAAAATATAAACACTTTTTTGTAACAAACACATTTTTAAAGGCAGAGATTTGACATATACTTCTTTTGTTTTACCCGTGCTTATGTTGATTGTTTCAATCAGCACACCACTAAAACCAAGTTCTCCAAAATCTAAAATACTACTCACACCCTTTTCTTGCAATTTTTTGCGTGTGTTTTCATATTCTTTTGTGTTAAGCAAATTTTTAGGCATTATCATTGAGACAAAATCCGCCATTTTTAAAGATTTTTCCAAAAACAAACCTGCTAAATTACTCAAATTTTCACTAAATTCTTTTTTGTTGATTTGATTTTTGTTGAGCTTGGTAAATGGCGGATTGCCCACGATTAAATCAGCCTTTGTTTCATATTTCATAAAATCTTTACAAATAAAATTTAATTTAAAGTTTTTTGGAGCTAAATCTTTGTAAAGTAGTTTTAAAATTTTTAGATTATTTTCATCTATATCAATCAAATTTAAATTCACTTGCTTAATGTGGGCATATTTTTTAAACAAAATAGGCACGAAATTTCCGCAACCAACGCTTGGCTCAACGATAGTTATTTCGTCTTTATTAAAATTTGGTAAAGTTTTAGCAATTTCATTGACGATAAATTTGTTTGTAAAATAAGCTGCATTTTCAGCCCTTTGAGAATTTGCCATCTCAGCTAAATTTGATAAACACGCTTTTGAAATTTTGTGTAAATTTGCATTTATATAGTCGTTAAGATTTTGGCTATTTTGTAAGCCATATTTGGCGATTTCTTCTAAAATCTCTTTATTGTTTAGTTTTTGTTTTTGCATAAAGTTTTGAATTTTGTCTGCAATTTGCCTAAAAATGATAGTCGGCACTGCTTCGCCTATACTTTGTCTTATATTCATTTCATTTTGTTTGGATAATTTTTGTTTTTCTTGCTCGCTCAAAGCATTCAGCTCATCAAGACTTAAAGATAACCACGCAAAATTTTGTGGGATATTCATCATAAGCATTAACTCTCTAATAGAAAAAACTCTATCATCTTTTGGATGAATGGTATTTTGACTTGCAAGTTGGTCGTTTCTTGTGTGCACACAAGGGGCTACTGCGTCCCACTTTTGCCTTTTATATTTATCGCCATTTTTGGATTTGTTGATGATAATTTTGCCATTTATGAGTTGGTGTGGCTTTTTTTTGTTATCTTTATTATCAAAAGCACTTTGTCCTTCTTGCAAATCCTTTATCCATTCGCGCATATGTTGTGGATAAATTCTAAAACTATGATAAAAATCATTTTTGTCGAATTCACCCCATTCAAGTGATTTTAGCTTTGATATAAGCTCTCTTAATGTTTTTTCTGTTTGAAAGTTTGGAAAAAGTTCTATGCTAGCGATGAAATTTTTAAACTCGTCGCAAACACCTATAACAAGGGTTCTTGTCCTACTTGAATTTGCACCATAATTTTTAAAGTTGATGACTTCATTGTAGATAGAATACTCCTTTGAAAGATTTTGTTCTATCATTTTGCCTATTTCTACGACATTTCCTCCTTTATCCACGCAACCTGTTTTATAAAAACTTGACACATTTTCCAAGATAAAAAATCTCGGCTTAATTTGCGCTATAAGCTCTACACTTTCGACAACTAACGAATTTCGTTCTATTTCGTTGTTGTGTTTTTTGTGATTTGCCACGCTCATTCCTTGACAAGGCGGTGTAGCTACAAGCACATCAACCTTGTCGTTTCCTAACCTTTTGTAAGTGTTAATTTGCTTTAAAATTTGCTCTTTTATAGCTGAATTTTTAATGTCGCCACAAATATAGCCCTCATCAAATTTACATTTTTGATTGAGCCTTTGTATGTCTAGTCTTCTTTTAATCAGCTCATTTGTAGCAATGCACTCAAATCCAGCCTCTTTAAAACCATAGCACCCCACGCCAGCCGATGAAAACAACGAAATATAAGTAAGCGTCTTGTCAGGTAACATTAAATATCCTTGATATTGCTATATTAAATCTTTTTTAATTTGTAAGCGTTTGGTTAATAAGCTCAACACTCAAATTTATATTATAATACTTTTTTGTAAATTATATTTCAGCTTTTAAGCTTATCTTTTCCCGTCATTTGATAACTCTCTTCAACAAGCTTTTTTAAGGTTTTTAAATTCACGCTTTCATCTAGCTTTACGGTGAGCCAGTGTTTTTTGTTCATGTGATAAGCGCGAAAAAAGCTCGCATTATCTACCAAATCATCGATGATTTTGGGCTTTGCCTTGACATTCATAATGTTGATGATTTCATCTGTTTCAAGCCCTAATTTACGGGCATTTAAAGCCACTACAAGCGCATACCATTTTTTGTTTTCTTTGTGGCGAAAGATAGCCGAATTTGGCGAGTCAAGCCACAAAAATTCAAGCTCATCGCCATAATGCTCTTTGATATGCTCGATGATTTGCCTTGCGCGCGCATTTTCAAAGATATTTTTGTAGTTTTTGGTGCGATTTAGCAAAATCTCTTTTTCAAAGGCTCTTTTTTGCTCAAATTTGGTGTCGTAGTTTAAATGGCAAGTTTTTTTCATCACTATCCTTTGGGCGAATTTGGCACAATTCGCCCTTTTGGCGTGAAAATTTGCAAGTTTTAAATAACTTGCACCACTTTTTCAAAGCTTTGTCTTGTTTGGGGGTGCTTTGGAGCATTTTTTCTATATCCAAATGCCGTCATAACCGCTGTTTTAAAATGCTTTGTGTCAAGCAAACCTTCTTTTTGTAGGATTTCATTCACGCTTTGTCGGTTAAAACCTTCAATAGGCAAAGAGTCAATCCCAAGCAAGGCTGCACTTGTAAGCATATTGCCTAAGGCTATGTAGCGCTGCTTGCACGCCCAGTCAAAGAGCTTTTGCTCGTCATTGTAAATGCAAAAATGCTTTTTTTGAAATTCAGTGAAAAAATCCGTCCTTGCTTTTTGTGCGGTTTCATTTAAATTTTTCACTTCTTTCATTATATATGACAAATAGGCGCTTTCAGGGTGCAAATCCGCCCCAACTCGCGCTAAAATCACCACAAATTCGCTAGCGTTGTTAAGCGCATCTTGTCCGCCCCACGCCGCATCATAAATTTTTTGGCGAATTTCCTTGCTTTTGAGCACCAAAAATTTCCAAGGCTCAAAGCCAAATGAACTAGGGCTTAGCCTGCCTGCTTCTAAAATCGTGCGAAAGTCCGCTTCACTCACGCTTTTGCCCCCGTCAAATTCCTTGCAAGCGTGGCGAAATTTAAAAACTTCGGCGATTTTGTCATTTTCTAAAAATTTCATTGTGTATCCTTTCGGGTAAAGTTAAAATTCAGCACTCATTATAAGGTTTAATCGTTAATTGTTTTCAAATATAATGTCTCTTTCATAAGCACAAATTTAGGATAAAAAATGCCAAAAATCATCTTTATGGGAACTCCAAGCTATGCTGAACGCATTTTAGACGAGTTGATTGCTTGTAAATTTGGCATTGTGGGCGTTTTTACGGGCGAGGATAAGCCTTTTGGACGAAAGGGCGCGCTCAAACAAAGCGAAGTTAAGCGTTTAGCACAACGCAAAATTCCCCAAACGCCCATTTTCACGCCAAAAAGTTTAAAAACTAGCGAAGTTTTAGCACAAATTCAGGGCTTAAAGGCTGATTTTATCGTGGTTGCTGCTTATGGCAAACTTTTGCCAAAAGAGATTTTAAACTGCGCCCCTTGCATAAATTTACACGCTTCGCTTTTGCCAAAATACCGCGGGGCAAGCCCTATACAACAAGCGATTTTAAATGGGGACGAAACAAGCGGGGTTTGTGCTATGCTGATGAATGAAAGGCTTGATGGTGGGGCGGTTTTAAAGAGTGCGAGTTTAAATATAAAAAATAAAAGGGCTGATGAAGTGTTTTTAGCGATGAGCGAGCTTGCGGCAAAGCTATGTGTAGAGACTTTAAACGAATTTAGCACGCTCAAAGCCCTGCCACAAGATGAAAGCAAAGCTACTTTTTGCACCAAAATCAAAAAAGAAAACGGGCTTGTGAATTTAGATAACGCCAAAGAACTTTATCATAAATTTTTAGCCTTTTATCCTTGGCCAAGTGTCTTTTTAAGCAATGGTTTAAAGTTTATCGACATTGAGTTAGTGGATAATGCGGCGCACGAAAGGGACGGAGAAATTTTAAGCGTGGAAAAAGAGAGCTTTTTGCTTGCTTGCAAAACAGGCACGCTCAAAGTAAAGGCGTTGCAAGAAAGCGGCAAAAACAAAGTGAGCGCAAAAGACTATATCAACGGAAAAAGGCTGAAAAGTGGAGATAGTTTGTATCGATAAAATAGACTCTACGCATTTGTTTATGTGTAAAAAGGCAAGAAAAGGCGACATTGACAAGCCCTTTGCCCTTTACGCACTCGAACAAACAGGCGGTGTGGGAAGTAGGGATAACTCGTGGCAAAGTCAAAGGGGAAATTTGCACCTTTCGTTTTGTTTAAAGCGTGAAAATTTAGCTTCTGATTTGCCTTTATCATCTTTAAGCATTTATTTTGCCTTTCTTTTTAAGGAAGTTTTAGTGGCAAATGGCTCTTGCGTGTGGCTTAAATACCCTAATGATTTATATTTAGATGATAAAAAAGTAGGTGGGGTGATGAGTGCTAAAATCAATGATTTCATCATCATCAGCACGGGCATAAATGCTAAATTTGCGCCCTTTGGTGCAGCCACACTTGACATAAATGTCGATTTAGCAGACTTAGTGGATAAATTTGCAAAAGAAATTGAAAAAAATCTTTCTTGGAAAGAAATTTTCAGCAAATATATGGTAGAATTTCAAAAATCAAAAAATTACAGCTTTCACTACGATGGCAAGGAAGTGCCTTTGGATAGTGTTTTGCTCTGTGATGATGGTTCGATTTTATTTCAAAACAAAAGGATATATAGTCTAAGATGAGCGAGATAATCACGATTGCCAACCAAAAAGGTGGCGTAGGAAAGACAACAACGGCGATAAATTTAGCCGCGAGCTTAGCTGTGGCTGAAAAAAAGGTGCTTTTAGTCGATATAGACCCGCAAGCAAACGCAACCACAGGGCTTGGCTTTAACCGCAACAACTACGAGTATAACATTTACCATATATTCACAGGACGCAAGAAGCTTTCAGACATTATCCTTAAAAGCGAGCTGCCAAAGCTGCATTTAGCTCCGTCAAACATAGGACTTGTGGGCATCGAGCAAGAGTTAGCCAAAGAAGATAGCGTGCAAATGAAGACTATACTCAAAAAAGCCCTTGAAGAAGTGGCTGGTGATTATGATTTTATCATCATCGACAGCCCGCCAGCACTTGGAAGTATCACTATAAACGCTTTTGTGGCAAGTGATAGCGTAATAATCCCCATTCAATGTGAATTTTACGCATTAGAAGGCGTGGCTATGGTGTTAAATACCATAAAAATCATCAAAAAAACGCTCAATCCAAAGCTTAAAATTCGGGGCTTTTTGCCGACTATGTTTAGCATACAAAACAACCTTTCGCGCGACACGGTGGAGGATTTGAAACAAAATTTCAAAGAACAGCTCTTTCGTGTCGATGAAGAAGAGGATTTCATCATCGTTCCGCGCAATGTGAAATTAGCTGAAAGCCCGAGTTTTGGTAAGCCGATTATTTTATATGACATAAAATCGCCCGGCTCCATAGCTTATCAAAATTTGGCAACTTCGATTTTGAGGTAAGATATGGCAAAGAGAAAAGCACTAGGACGAGGACTTGAAAGCCTGCTTGGCGAGGCTGCTGAGGCTTATAGCAAGGATTTGGGTATCAATGTAAGCGATGTGCAAAACATTGAGATAGATTTAATCGCTCCAAACCCCTACCAACCGCGTAAAAATTTCGATGAAGACGCTCTAAACGAGCTAGCATCGTCCATAGAGGAATTTGGACTTATCCAACCTGTGGTGCTTTATAAAGACAATGATGACTCATACACTCTCATCGCTGGCGAACGCAGGCTTAGAGCTTGTAAGATTTTAGGAAAAACCGACATAAAGGCGGTTATATTAGATGCTGATGAGGACAAGCTCCGAGAACTCGCCCTTATAGAAAACATACAAAGAGAGGATTTAAATCCTATTGAGCTTGCAAGCTCTTACAAAGAGCTTATAGACACTATGAATATCACGCAAGAAGCCCTTGCAGCATACATACACAAATCCCGCCCGCAGATTACTAACACTTTAAGGCTACTTGAACTTGACAAAGACACGCAAGAGCTGATAATGCAAGGTAAAATTTCGCAAGGACACGCTAAAATGCTTGTAAGCCTTGACAAAAACGAACAAAAACTCGTCATAGATACGATTTTAGGGCAAAAACTTAATGTGCGCGACACTGAAAAGATGATTCAAAAGGTTAAAAAGAAAGAAAGTTTGGCTCAATTTGATGAAAATTACCACAAAGAGTTAAAAAAGTTGCAAGAAATTTTAAGCGAATTTGGCATAGAAAGCAAAATCAAAAGGGCGCAAATCATCTTAAATTTAGCAGATACTGAAAAGATAAAAGAATTAAACGCAAAATTATCATAATGTAAGATTGTTGTGTTATAATGTGATTTTTGTTACAAATTAAAGGATAAAAAATGTTTGACGATATTGCCTTATCGACTATGCTAGCCACTGCTGTCATCTTTTTAGCGGTGATTTTCATCTTAAATGTCTTGCTCTACAAGCCTTTGCTTAAATTTATGGACGAAAGAGCCGTTTCTATCGACAATGACGAAAAAAAAGTCAAAGACAACTTTGAAGAAATGACAAATTTCGGCGAAGAACTCACCAAAATCAAGCAAGATACGCGCGATGAGATAAACGCTATCAAGCAAAAAGCCACAGCACAGGCGCGTAGCCTAGCTGACGAGGAAATTCAAAAGAAAAAAGACGAGTTAGAACAAAAAATGCAAGCCTTTACCACTCAGCTTTTGCAAGAAAAAAACGAGTTAGAACACGAGCTAAAACTTCGCTTACCGCTGTGGCAAGAGTCCTTGCGTAAGAAAATCAAAGAGTTATAAAGGAAAATGATGAAAAATTTGCTTAAATTCACACTTTTTGCCGCCTTTGTGAGTGCGTTTTTGCCAAGTGCGCTTTTTGCAAGTAGTGGCGGGACAGATTATGACATAGTGCCAAGGACGATAAATTTTCTCATTTTTGCTGCGATTTTGGTGTATTTACTCAAAAATCCAGCTAAAAATTTCTACAACGGGCGAATTTCACGCATAGCCACAAGGCTTGATGACATACAAAAGCGCGTTTTGGAGAGCAAAAATAAAAAATTAGAGCTTCTTAAAAGCATAGAAAACGCCAAAAAAGAAAGCGAAGAAGCCATAGAGCTTGCTCAAAAAGAAGCCACTATCATCGCAAATAAAATAAAAGAAGACACAAAGGCTGAGCTGCTTTTGCTTGAACGCTATTTTGAAGAGCAAAAAGACTATGAGCGGCGCAAAATGCAAAAAGAAGTCATCGCAAGCATTTTAAATCAAATGTTTGAAAACAAAGAAAACGAGCTGAGCCAAGATGCTATCCTTGACATAATGCTCAAAAAGGTTTCATAATGGACAATCTCATCGCCAAACGATACGCTAAGGCTATCTTAACCCAAAAAAATGCCGATGAATTTTACGAGCTTTTATCCACGCTTGTGGGTGCTTTTTCGCTTGAAAAATTCAAAGCGATTTTGAATTCAAGCCAAATCAGCAAGGACGAAAAACTTAAATTCATCTCATCTTGCTTTGACAAAGGCAAGCCGAATTTTATGAATTTTCTTAAAATTTTAGCTCAAAATTCACGCCTTAATCTAATCCCGCAAATCGCGCAAGAATTAGGACGGCAAAAGGCTTTAAAAGCTCAAATTTATGAAGGCGTGGTGCATTCGCCAAAAGCCTTACATAAAAAAGAACTTGACGAGCTTGAAAAGAAGTTGAGTCAAAAATTCAAGCTCACCATAAGGCTGCGTAATGAAACAAACGCCGCCACACAGGGCATTAAGATAAGTTTAGATGAGCTAGGCTATGAGCTTGGCTTTTCTATGCAAGCACTCAAAAGCAAAATGAGTGAATACATACTCAAAACACTATAAAGGAGAAACGATGAAAATCAAAGCCGATGAAATCAGCTCTATCATCAAAGAAAAGATAGAAAATTTTGATTTAAATGTCGAAATCGAAGAAACAGGCAAAATCATCTCAGTAGCCGATGGCGTAGCCAAAGTCTATGGGCTTAAAAATGTTATGGCTGGGGAGATGGTTGAATTTGAAAACGGCGAAAAGGGAATGACACTGAACCTTGAAGAAGCAAGCGTTGGTATAGTCATACTTGGCAAGGGCGAGGGCTTGAAAGAAGGAAGCTCTGTCAAAAGGCTCAAAAAGCTCTTAAAAGTGCCTGTTGGGGACGCTATCATCGGGCGCGTGGTAAATGCACTTGGCGAGCCTATCGATGCCAAAGGCGCGATAAACGCCACAGAACACCGCTTTGTCGAAGAAAAAGCTAAGGGCATAATGGCGCGAAAAAGCGTGCATCAGCCTTTGCAAACGGGCTTAAAAGCCATCGATGCGCTTGTGCCTATCGGGCGCGGACAAAGAGAACTCATCATCGGCGACAGACAAACGGGCAAAACAACGGTTGCTGTGGATACGATTATCAACCAAAAAGGGCAGGACTGCATTTGTATTTATGTCGCCATAGGACAAAAGCAAAGCACGGTAGCACAGGTTGTCAAAAGGCTTGAAGAACACGGCGCGATGGATTACACCATAGTAGTAAGTGCTGGTGCGTCAGACCCTGCGGCTTTGCAATACCTAGCCCCTTACGCTGGCGTAACTATGGGCGAGTATTTTAGAGACAATGCCCGCCACGCGCTTATCATCTATGATGATTTAAGCAAACACGCTGTGGCTTACCGCGAGATGAGCCTTATCTTGCGCCGCCCACCAGGACGCGAAGCCTACCCCGGCGATGTCTTTTACCTGCACTCACGGCTTTTGGAGCGGGCAAGCAAACTAAGCGATGCGCTTGGAGCTGGCTCTCTTACGGCTTTGCCTATCATCGAAACGCAAGCGGGCGATGTCTCTGCTTACATTCCTACAAATGTGATTTCTATCACAGATGGGCAAATTTTCCTTGAAACGGATTTGTTTAACGCGGGCGTGCGCCCTGCCATAAATGTGGGACTTTCAGTTTCTCGCGTGGGCGGTGCGGCGCAGATAAAAGCTATAAAGCAAGTTTCTGGGAATTTAAGGCTTGATTTAGCGCAATACAGAGAGCTTCAAGCCTTTGCGCAGTTTGCAAGCGATTTGGACGAATCAAGCCGCAAGCAATTAGAGCGCGGACAAAGAATGGTTGAAATTCTCAAACAACCACCTTACTCTCCGCTTGCCGTTGAAAAGCAAATCGTGCTTATCTTTGCTGGCACAAGGGGCTTTTTAGACGATGTGGAGGTTGAAAAAATCGGCGAATTTGAAAACGGGCTTTATCCTTTCATCGAGGCAAAATATGCTGGAATTTTAGAGCAGATTAAGAGCAAAAAAGCTCTTGATAAAGAGCTTGAAAACGAGCTAGCAAGTGCCATAAAAGAATACAAGGCAAGTCATATATAAAGGCGCGTTATGGCAAGTTTAAAAGAGATAAAACGAAAGATAAAAAGCGTCAAAAACACGCAAAAGACGACTAAGGCGATGAAGCTTGTCTCCACAGCCAAGCTTAACCGCGCCAAAGAAGCCGCAAGCAGGGCGAAATTTTTTGCTCAAAAGGTAGTGGAGGTTTTAAGCGAAATTTCGCTCAATATCAACACCATAACGCCTGATGACAAGCGTTTTGTGCTTTTTACTCAAAGAAAAGAGCCAAAGGTTATTGACATTATCTTTATCACTGCTGATAAAGGGCTTTGCGGGGGCTTTAACAACAAAACCATTAAAACCACTATGGATATGATAAAGCACTACAAAGAAAGCGGTATGCAAGTGAGGCTTAGGGCTGTGGGCAAAACGGGCATTGAATTTATGCGTTTTCAAGGCATAGAGCCGCACAAATGCTACTTGGGGCTGAGTTCAAGCCCTGATTATGAAAAGGCTTGTGGCGTGATACAAGAAGCGGTTGATGACTTTTTAGCAGGGGCGACTGATAAGGTTTTTGTGGTGCATAATGGCTACAAAAATATGATTTCACAAGAACTTCGCGTGGATAATCTTATCCCTATCGAGCCTTTGCGGGTGCAGGATTTAAGCAAGCAAAGCAAATCCGCCATAGAATTTGAGCCGCAAAGCGATGAGTTGATGAATGAGCTGATAAAAACATACTTTGAGTATAGTATGTATTTCGCGCTCATTGACTCGCTGGCTGCTGAGCATAGTGCGAGAATGCAGGCTATGGATAGTGCGACAAACAACGCCAAAGAAATGGTAAGAAAGCTCAGTCTTTCTTACAACAAAGCAAGACAAGAAAGCATCACCACTGAGCTTACCGAAATCGTAAGCGGTGTAGAATCAATGAAATAAAGGAGAGATAATGCAAGGGCTAATTTCACAAGTTTTAGGACCCGTTGTAGATGTGGATTTTAAAGATTATTTACCACAAATCAACGAGGCTTTAACCGTCCATTTTGAGGCTGAGGGCAAAAAACAAAAGCTCGTTTTAGAAGTAGCGGCGCATTTAGGCGACAACCGCGTGCGCACCATCGCTATGGATATGACTGATGGCTTGACACGCGGGCTAAGCGTGGAGGCTACGGGGAATTCCATAACCGTGCCTGTGGGCGAAAAGGTTTTGGGACGGATTTTTAATGTCGTGGGCGATTTGATTGACGAGGGCGAAGACACGAAATTTGAAAAGCGTTGGAGCATACACAGAGAACCGCCTAAATTTGAAGAGCAAAGCACGCAAAGCGAGATTTTTGAAACGGGCATTAAGGTGGTGGATTTGCTTGCCCCTTATGCAAAAGGCGGAAAAGTCGGGCTTTTTGGCGGTGCGGGCGTTGGCAAAACGGTTATCATTATGGAGCTTATCCACAATGTGGCGTTTAAACACAGCGGCTACTCTGTCTTTGCGGGCGTTGGCGAAAGGACACGCGAGGGAAACGACCTTTACAACGAGATGAAAGAAAGCAATGTCCTTGACAAAGTGGCTTTGTGCTACGGGCAAATGAACGAACCACCGGGAGCTAGAAACAGAATCGCTCTTACAGGGCTTACAATGGCTGAGTATTTTAGGGACGAAATGGGACTTGATGTGCTTATGTTTATCGACAACATTTTTAGATTTTCTCAATCAGGCTCTGAAATGTCGGCTTTGCTTGGGCGAATTCCATCAGCTGTTGGCTATCAACCAACGCTTGCTAGCGAAATGGGGCGTTTTCAAGAGCGTATCACTTCGACAAAAAAGGGTTCGATTACTTCCGTGCAAGCTGTTTATGTGCCAGCCGATGACTTAACCGACCCAGCACCAGCGACAGTGTTTGCGCACCTTGATGCGACAACGGTTTTGGAGCGAAGCATAGCTGAAAAGGGCATTTATCCAGCGGTTGACCCGCTTGGCTCTACTTCACGAATGCTTGACCCGCATATCATCGGCGATGAGCATTACAAGGTAGCGCGTGGCGTGCAATCCGTGCTGCAAAAGTATAAGGACTTGCAAGATATTATCGCCATTTTGGGTATGGACGAGCTGAGCGAAGAGGACAAACTTGTCGTTGAGCGGGCAAGGAAGATAGAGAAATTCTTATCTCAGCCTTTCTTTGTCGCTGAGGTTTTCACAGGAAGTGCGGGCAAATACATAGCTTTGGAGGACACCATAGCGGGCTTTAAAGGCATTTTGGAGGGTAAATACGACCACTTGCCTGAAAACGCCTTTTATATGGTAGGTAGCATAGAAGAAGCCGTTGCAAAGGCTGAAAACAGCAAGGGTTAAGTATGGAGAGCATTCATTTAGAAGTCGTTACGCCTATGGGTATGATTTATGATGGCGAGGCAAATGCCGTTGTCTTGCCCGGCAGTGAGGGTGAATTTGGTGTCTTAAAAGGACACGCATCGCTGGTGTCAAGCTTAAAGGCTGGCGTGATTGACATTCAAAAAGAAAACGACAAACACGAGCTTATCGCCATAGACTCAGGCTATGCTGAGGTGAATGAATTTAAAATCACCGTCCTTGCCAAAGGCGCAGTAGCCATAAACGCAAGCGGAGAAGTGGCGCAAAACCTTGCTAAGGCAAAAGAGTTGATTAAATCAATGAGCTCAGACAACGCCGCACTTGCCACGACTTTTGCAAACATTGATAGCAAATTAGGAGCTTTATGATGATAAATTTATCCGCGATAACGCATTTTTTCAGCGAATCAAGCTTGATTACCTACATAGTGCTGGCTTGGCTGTCGATTTATTTTATCTTATCTTTCACCATACTTTTTGCAAGGCTTACTTCCTTGTCGGTTTGGACAGCGAAAGAAAAGAGCAGCTTGGAGTATTTGCTGATGGGCAACAATGACATTTCAGAAACGGAGTCCATTTTGAAAAAATGCCCAACCCTTGAAAAAAATCACTTAGATATGTATAAAAACACCGCTGAAAAACGCGCCACTTCGGGGCTTACTTGGCTGAGTATCATCGCTAGCACGAGTCCTTTTATCGGGCTTTTTGGGACGGTTGTTTCTATACTTGAAACCTTTGGCGGACTTGGCACGCAAAATTCACTCAGTATCATCGCGCCTAAAATCAGCGAAGCCCTTGTGGCAACGGGTTGCGGTATCTTAGTGGCGATTCCAGCGTATAGTTTTCATCTCATCATCAAAAGAAAAGCCTTTGAGCTTATGCAGCTCATCGACAATGAAATCAAAGTGCTGACAAAGGCGTAATGATGGCGTTTGATGATAAACCAGAGCTTAATATAACGCCCTTAGTGGATATTATGCTTGTGTTGTTGGCGATTTTAATGGTAACTGCGCCCACGATAACTTATGAAGAAAACATAAATTTACCCAAAGGTTCAGCCCAAACGCCAAATGTCGTTACACTCAAAAGCCTTATCATCGCCGTAAATGCGAAAAAAGACATTTACATAAATGACAAAAAATACAACTTTACGAGCTTTGCGGACAATCTCATCTTGTCAAAGTCTAAATTTAAGCTTGATGAGCCTGTTTTTATCCGTGCGGATAAGGATTTAAAATACGATGATGTGATGTTTGTGTTAAGCACGCTTAAAAATGCGGGCTTTACTAAGGTATCTTTGCAGACGGAGTAGAGCGTGAAAAACTATGGTATAGGGATTTTTAATGCCTTTTTACTCGCAATGGCTGTTTATGCGGGCTTGTTGTTTTTTATCTTTTTCAAAAGCGATGAGCGCGTAGTAAGATATACAGACACCAAAGACAACTTTGTCGATGTAGAACTTGGAGAATACAAACAGCCAGAAATTCAGCCAAAGCGCGAAAAAAAGCCTAAAATTCAGCCAAAAACCGAAGAAATAGGACAAGCCACGACAAACAAAGAAGTCAAAACCGAAGAAGTGGAACAAAAGCCGACAAATATCAATGATTTGTTTGGGGACACAGATAAATTTCAGCAAGAAAAAACCACTAAGGTGCAGTCTTCTGAGCAGTCAAACCCCGATGCGAGCAAGCCAAAGCCCAGAGAAAGCAGCACGCAAAGTGGCGATAATCTAATGCCTACCAAGCAAAAAGTGGGAGAAAGCAACAAAAAGCAACAAAAAGGGCTTTATGATAAATTTTTAGGCGCAGTGGAGCGCAAACTGCACGAGAATTGGAATTTATACGAAAGAAGCGGAAATTTTGTCGCTCAAATCGAATACCAAATAGAAAGTAACGGATTTTTTCGCTATACTTCGATTACAAAAAGCGGCAACGCTGAATTTGACGCTAAGGTTATGGACTTTTTAAGCACTTTGGATGGCAAGTATGTCGCTACGCCACCAAACAAAAGGGTTTATAAAGGTAGTGCTAAATTAAGCGATGTGCTTGAATTCACTATGACAGGAGAATAAATGAAAAAACTACTCATCGTTTTGCTTTTTTGCAGCATACAGGCGTTTGGGGCAAATGACACCTTGCTTATCGTCAATAAAGGCGAGGCTTTGCCTAAAATCATCATCAAAGACAAATCAAATATGAGAGATAAGGATTTGCAAAAGAATTTCTACAATCTCATCTTAAATGATTTGAGAGTAAGCTCGAATTTTCAAGTCCTTGAAAAGGGCGAAGAAAAGGGCAACTATGTCTTTGAATACACACTTGACAAAAAGGACGGATTGAGTCTCAATGTCATCGTTAGGGTTGATGGAGCGATAAAATCAAGCCGAAACTACTCTTTAAAGAACATAGAGCAGTATCCTTTTTTAGCGCACAAAGGCGTAAAGGACTCTGTGAAAAATTTAGGACTTGCGCCGATTGAGTGGATGGACCACAAAATCCTTATCGCTCGTTCAAGCGGCTCAGGCAAAAGCCAAATCATAATGGCTGATTATACGCTTACTTATCAAGTGATACTTGTTGATGGCGGGCTAAATATCTTTCCCAAATGGGCAAACCAAGAGCAAACTGCCTTTTACTACACCGCTTATGATGCGAGAATTCCAACGCTTTATCGTTTTGACTTAAAGACAAACACGCCTACAAGGGTGATTTCAAGTGGCGGTATGCTTGTGGCTAGTGATGTGAGCAGAGACGGCAACAAAATTTTGCTCACTATGGCACCAAGCGACCAGCCCGATGTGCATCTGTATGACATACGCACAAAATCCTTGCAAAAGATTACGCAGTATTCTGGGGCTGATGTCAATGCGCAGTTCATCGAAGATGAAAAGAAAATCGTCTTTGTGAGCGACAGGCTTGGTTACCCAACCCTTTTCATACAAACCATAGGCAGTGAGGACACCAAACAGCTCGTGTGGCACGCTCGCAACAACACAGCCGTTTCTACCTTTCAAAACTACCTTGTGTATAGCAGCCGTGAGCAAGACCAAAAGGGCGTTTTCAACATTTATTTGATGAGCACGCAAAGTGATTACATAAGACAGCTTACCGCAAATGGCAAGAATTTGTTTCCTAGATTTAGCTCAGATGGCGGTAGTATAGTGTTTATCAAGTATTTGGGAGAGCAAACCGCACTTGGCGTGATAAGGGTAAATGCGAACAAAAGTTTTCATTATCCGTTAAAACTTGGAAGAATTTTATCGATTGATTGGTAAATTTTTTGTGGTTTAAGGTTAATTTAAGGTTATTAGGTTATAATGGCTTGTTTTATTTTAAACGAAAGGATCAAGGATGAAGAAGATCTTCTTAATCTCAGTCGCAGTTTCTGCGATAATTCTCGGCGGATGTGCCCCAAGAGGGGAAGGCGAAGATGTAGTTGATGAAGAGGGGACAGATGTTGTTGAAGCAACAGATGGAACTGAAGAAGTAACAGCTACTGACTCAACAGAAACAATGACACCTATCAGTGTCAGTGGTGGCGCCCCTGTTGTATATTTCGATTTCGATAAATACAACATTAAGCCTGAAATGCAAGCAGTTGTCAATTCTGGCGCTGACTTAGCAAAAGGACAAGGTGCCAATGTCAAAGTTGCTGTCGAAGGACACTGCGATGAATGGGGAACTGATGAGTATAATCAAGCCCTTGGTTTGCGCAGAGCAAACTCTGTAAAGAGAGCTTTGACAAAACTTGGTTTGAACGCAAGTCAAGTCTCTGTTAAGAGCTATGGCGAAACAAAACGCGTTTGCACACAAAGAACAAAAGCGTGCGATGCGAAAAACCGCCGTGCTGAAATCAAAGTTGGTCTCTAAAATTTAGATGAGACAAGCTTTACTTTGGGTAGCCCTTTTGGGGGCTACCCTTTCTTATGCTGAGGTTTCCGCTTTTAATGCTGGCAATGTCGTTAGTAGCTCAGCCTACGGCTTAACCCAAAATGAAAAACTACTCAAAGAAAAACTCGACACCCTAAATGGCAATTTCTTGCAGGTAAATTCTTCGCTTGACTCGACAAATGAGCGCGTGGAGGGCTTGCAAAGCACTTTGGAGGGCATAAATTCGCAGTATAGCGAAACCAACACAAGACTTAATGAATTTGAACAAAATCTCAACACCCTAAATGAAGAATTCAAAAAAATCAGCGCTCAGCTCAGAGCCACTCGAAACGAAAACAAACAAATCAAACAAGCACTCAGCGAACTCACCCAGCTCATCAGCGCGTCCATAGGCAAGGACATAATGGAGCAAAACGCCACCGCGCCAAGCTTTAAAGACAGCAACACCACCGCAGTAGCCAAAAAGGACGAACCAGCGTGGAAAAGAAAAGAATCCATCGAAATCCTAAACACCGCCTTAAAAGAATTTGAAAAAAAAGAAAGCCTAGATAGTGCCAAAGAAAAATTCGAATTCCTTATCACGCGCCGCTACAAGCCCGCCCGAGCGAATTTCTACCTTGGCGAAATCGAATACAAGCAGCAAAACTACTCAGGCGCGATTGTGCTTTACCAAAAAAGCGTAGCCCTATACTCCAAAGACACCGACTATATGGCAAAGCTACTCTACCACACGGCTATCAGCTTTGACAAGGTAGGCGACACAGCGCGCGCAAACGGCTTTTATCAGGCACTCAAAGCACAATACCCCCAAAGTGCGGAGGCAAAAGCCGCCCCAAATCGCAAATAAATTGAGCAAATTTGCACATTTTAGAACAAACATTAAATTTTAAAGGGTAAAATAACTCTTTTAAAGTCAAAATTCAAAAATTTGGCGAAATTCAACAAAAGGACACACAATGGCGATAGCGAAAAATTCAGTCGTTTCTATGTATTATGAGCTTAAAGACGCGAGCAGTGGGGAGCTTTTGGAGAGCAACACCCACGCCGAGCCTTTATCTTTCATACTTGGCAAGGGGCAGATTTTGGACGGGCTTGAAAGCGAGATTGCGAAACTTGACTGCCCGAGCAACGCAGATGTCATCATCAAAAAGGACAAGGCGCTTGGAGATTATGATGAGACGGCGGTGCAAACCCTGCCCAAAGAGCAGTTTGCGGGCATCGACTTAAAGGTTGGTATGGAGCTTTTCGGCGAGGGCGAGGACGGGGCTACCGTGCGCGTGAGCGTCAAGGACATAGGCGATGAGAGCGTTACGATTGATTACAATCACCCTTACGCTGGGCGCGACTTGCTTTTTAGCCTAAATTTGCTTGATGCACGCGAAGCCACAGAGGACGAGCTGCTTACAGGCATAGTTGCAGGCTCACATAGTTGCGGTTGCGGACACGGCGAAGGACATCATCATCACGGAGGCGGCGGTTGCTGCGGTGGTGGTTGCGGCTGCCATTAAGTTTAAATTCACAGCGCAAATTTAACTTTTTAGGCAAATTTGCGCTGTGAATTTTTTAAACGCGAATTTAAAAAAACCACAAATTCTTTTAAAAAATTCACAAAACACAAATTTTCTATAAATTTTCGTGCGAATTTAAGAAAGAATTTGCCTTTTTGCAAGGCGTTTAAAGCACCTTGATGATGATATCATCGGCTTTTACAAAGCAAGCTACTTCGTCATTTTCGCTTAAATTTAGGGCTTTGCCAGCCTTTGCGCTGATGAGTGCGCTCAGCTCGCATTCTAAAAACACCTGCCAAAAAATTTCGCCCTTTTCAAGCTTTAAAATCCTATTGCAAAAGGCATTTTCAGCACTTGTTTTTGCGCCTTTTAGGGCTAAATTCAGCTCATTTTCTTTAAAAAGTAGCTGCACCTTTGAGCCTTTTTTTGCACCCAAACTTTGAGAAAAATTCAGCATCAAAACGCTAAATTCCCCCAAAGCCGTGCGCACGCTCACTAGGCTTAGCTCGTCCCTTTCTAAAAAGCTGGCAATCTCACCCGCAAGCACATTCATTATCTAGTGCCAAAGCCGTATTTTTCGATGATGGCTTTGCCGTCTTTTGAAAGCACAAAATCGCTAAATTCTTGTGCGAGTTTTTTGCCCTTGCCATACTTTGTGATGACAAAAGACTGCTCTAACGGGCTAAACAGCGCACTATCTATGACTAAAACCTTGCCTTTTGGCTTGTTTATGGGCGATACAAGCGAGTAAGCGACAAAGGCAAGCTCAGCCGCGCCCGTGTCTATGTGATTTACAGGCTGAGAAATGTTGTCTCCAAGCACGATTTTGTCCTTGAAAAGCTCGTAAATTCCAAGATTTTTCATCACTTCCTCAGCCGCCACGCCGTAAGGTGCGACTTTTGGATTAGCAATGCTTATGTGTTTGATGGCTTTTGCCTTGTCTTTAAGCGCCTTTTCTCCGCCTTTTAAGAGCTTTTCATCAAGGCTATAAAGTGCCACAACGCCTAGCGCATAGACGGCTGGCTGGCTCGCGGCGTTGCCATCTTGTGCGATTTGCCCAGCCCACTTGCTATCGGCTGAGAAAAACATATCAAACTCGCGCCCCTCTTTTAAGAGCTGATAATGCTTGCCCGAAGCCCCGAAAACCAACTCCACCTCATCTTTTGGGTGAGTCTTTAAAAACGCTTCACGCACCTCGCCCATAGCCTTAGACGCACTTGAAGCCACAAAAACGCTGATTTTCTCAGCCCACAACGCGCTAGCAAAGCACAGCGCAATGAATGCAACGATGATTTTCTTCATCTTTTGTCCTTTATGTGAAATTTATATTTTGCGATTATAGCATAAAATCATTTATGATTATGCAAAATTTACATAAATTTTCGTTTTTAAGGCTAAATTTAGCTTAAAATTTGCAACTTTAAACTAAATTTGCCTATAATAATGACAAAATTTACACACAAAAGGAGCGAAAATGAAAAAAAATATCGTGTTTTTCGAGGTGCGCGGCGGCAGCGACAAGGGTGAGGACGGCTACCGAAAGGACACTATGCCTATGGTAAATGCCCTTAAAGACAAGGGTTGGGGTGCTGAGGTTATCTTTTTTGAAGTGGCGAAAAAAGATGAAATTTACGCCTATGTCAAAAGCAACTTTGACGGCTATGTCTCGCGCATAAATCCGGGCAATCTCAAAGAAGAAAATGAGTATTTTGCTATGCTAAGAGAGCTTTGCAAGGACGGACTCGTGGGTATGCCGCACCCTGATGCGATGATAGGATATGGCGCAAAGGACGCTTTAACCAAGCTTGCAGGCACAAATTTAGTGCCAAAGGACACTTATGCTTACTACGACATAAAAAGTTTTAAGGACACCTTTCCCAAAACCCTAGCGCAAGGCGAGCGCGTGCTGAAACAAAATCGTGGCTCCACAGGCGAGGGCATTTGGCGCGTGCGTTTGGAGCAAGGCTATGGCAAAATGGCGTCTTTACCGCTTGACACGCCCATCATCTGCACGGAGGCAAAGGACAATCACACAGAGCATAGAAAACTTGGCGAATTTATGGACTTTTGCGAGCAGTATATTATCGGAGACAATGGAATGCTCGTAGATATGACTTTTTTACCCCGCATAAAAGAAGGCGAAATCAGGCTTTTAATGCTCTATGACAAGCCCGTAAATGTCGTGCATAAAAAGCCAGCTGAGGGCGCGGACGCCTTTTCTGCTACGCTTTTTAGTGGCGCAAAATACCGCTACGACAAGCCCGAGCAGTGGCAAGGCTTAGTGGATATGTTTTTAAGCGAGTTGCCAAGCGTGCGCAAAAAGCTAGGGGACTATGATTTGCCGCTGATTTGGACGGCTGATTTTATCCTTGACACCGATGAAAAGGGCGCTGACAAGTATGTGCTGGGCGAAATCAACTGCTCTTGCGTGGGCTTTACTTCGCATTTGGAGCTTGCGCCCGATGTGGCTGAGTATATCATCAAAATCGTAAGCAAGGCAAAGGCTTAAATTTTCGCACTTTGAGCTAAACTCACTCAAACAAGCTCTACCCAAAAGGCTTTTAAAAGCTCAAAGGCGTGGTGTTGCAAGGCTTCATCAAAGCTTGCAGTGGCGTTTTGGTGCAAGATGAGTTTAGCATTTGGCAGGGCGTTAAAGGCTAAAATAGCGTTGTGAAAAACGCAAATGTGAGAGACAAGCCCACAAAATTCGACTTGCTCGTATCGCTCCTGCCTTAAAAACTCGGCTAGTTCTAAACTCCCAAAACAGCCCTTTGCCAAAAACTGCTTGTGTGGATATTTTCAAAGGCTTTTTTAAGGCTGGTAAAAAGTTTTGGGTTGTCCTTTTCAAGCTCTGCTAAAACGCCTTTGGCTTCTTCTCTGGCGTGGGGAAATTTGACATTTTTTTCGCTCAGTCTCATACCCGGGCAAAATTCGTTGCCTATGACTTGCAAGTTGTTTGCTGTGGCGTTATCTTTAAGCTGTCTTTCGCGCACGAAAATGAGGGGACGAATGACAGTTACGCCGCGTTTGCTTGTGTAAATGGGCGCAAGTGTTCGCAGTGCGCCGTTGTGGATAAAATTCATCATAAAACTTTCTGCTGCATCGTCTAAATGATGGGCGATGGCAAGTTTGTTAAAGCCGTTTTCAAGGGCGTAGGTGTATAAAGCCCCGCGCCGCATTCTTGAAAAATAGCTGCAAAAGCTTGAATTTTCGCGTATGGTGTCGCCTGAAATCTCATAAATGTTTGAATTTATCACTTCGTGTTCTATGCCGTGCGCCTCGCAGTGAGCGTGCAGGTGTGAGTAGTCCTCACCCATTCCATAGCTTAAAGTTACGGCTTTAAGCGTGAATTTAAAGGGCGCGTGCGCTTGCATTCTGCAAAGCAAGTGCGCTAAGGCTAGCGAGTCCTTGCCCCCGCTTAATCCTAGCAAAACCTTGTCTCCATTTTCGATGAGCGAAAAGCGAGCGTTTGCTTGCGCCACTTGTCTGATGAGCCTTTTGCTTAAATTTATCATAGTTTTTCACACATTTTTAGCACAAATTCAGCCGAAATTTTAGCCGAATTTACCACAAATTCATCAAAGTCAAATTCAGCCTTTTCGCCTGCTTCATCGCTCATCGCGCGAAGCACAAAACAAGGGATTTTCAGCGCATCGCACACAAGCGCCACGCTTGCGCCCTCCATTTCGCAAGCTTCTGCGTCAAAAACCTGCACGATTTTGTTTTTTTTACTCTCATCGCAAATAAACTCATCTCCCGTGGCGATAGTGCCAAAGGCAAGCTTTTTGCCAAGTTCGTTTGCTACTTGTTTAGCAAGTTCGTTTAGCTTTTCGTCCGTTTTGATGAAAATTTCATTGCCCGGCACAAAGCCAAGCGGGTGTCCAAAGGCTGTGATGTCTAAATCATACTGACAAAGCTTTGTGGCTACGAGCAAATCGCCTATTTTAAGGCTTTTGAGCGCACCAGCCACGCCCGTGAAAAGCAAAACCTGCGCGCCAAATTTTTCTATCATCACCGCCGCGCTTAAAGTGGAATTTACCTTGCCGATTTTAGAGTAGGCTAAAATCAGCTCGTGTCGCCCAAAATTCGCTAAATAATAGCTGTTGTTAGCGTATTTGATTTCTTTGTAATCCTTTAAAATTTCAAGCAATGGAGTGATTTCTTCTTCCATCGCGCCCAAAATGCCTATTTTCATTTAACAACCTTTAAAAATTCTTTCGCCTCAGCAAGCGAACTGATGGCGTATGTGGGTTTGGGGGTGATTTTTTTGTTAAGCCCTGCTAAAACGCTTGCGCCAAATTCGACAAAGCAATCCACGCTATCTTGGGAGTTTGCGATACTTTGCTTGTAAAGCACGGGCTTTATAAGCTGCTCTTTGAGCAAATTTAGAGCTTCACTCTTGCTTGTGTAGGGTTTTGCGCTCACATTTGAAATCACAGGGGCGAAATTTTCATTGAGTGCGCTTTCTAAAAGCTCGCCAAGCCTTGCGCTTGCATTTTTAAGCAAGGGGCAGTGGCTTGCAACGCTCATATTTAAGAGCATTGCGCGTTTTGCGCCTCTTTCTTTAAACAGCGCTTCAAACTCGCTCAAATCAGGCTTTAAGCCCGCAACGACTATTTGTCCATCGCAGTTGTAGTTCGCAGCGTAAATTTGCTTGCCCTTGCTTTGTGCCTCCTTGCAAATGTCCTCAACAACGCTATCTTCAAGCCCTAAAACCACCATCATACCCGCTGGAACTTGCGCGCAATCTTCTTGCATAAATTTGCCCCGAAAATTCACAAGTTCAAGCACCTTAACAAGCTCAAAGCCCCCTTGTGCGGCTAGTGCGCTAAACTCGCCCAAAGAATGCCCAAGCGCAAATTCAGCTTTTAAGCCGCTTTCTTGCTTTATGAAAAGATAGCTCATCAAGCTCGCAAGCACAATGGCTGGCTGGGTGAATTCGCTTTTGTTTAAATCCTCATTTTCCTCAAAAAGCAGGTGTTTAAAGTTTATTTTACACTCATCGCTAGCGCGCTCTAAAAGCTCTTTGGCGTCCTTGCAAGCCTCGTAAAACTCACGCCCCATACCGACTTTTTGCGAACCTTGTCCTGTAAAGATAAATGCTGTTTTCATACCTTTCCTTTGTCCTTTAAACGCCAAAAGGCTTTTAAAGCTCATCAGTGCGACTTTGCCCTTTAAATGGCTTTTGACACACTTTTTTGTCAAATTTCACACCATTATACCCTAGTAAAATTAACACTACATTTACAATAAAAAGGCTTTGTCTTTTTGAGCTTTCACTAGAAAGCAAAAAATCTCCATTGTCATTTTGAGCGTAGCGAAAAATCCACAAAATTTTAGACACACTTTGAATTTATGAATACTTCGCTTCGCTCAGTATGATAAGACAAAACAAGCCAGTATGACACAAAATTCAGTTAAGACAAGTTAGTCTGATAAATTTATTAGTAAGACAAACAAACCTTAAAAAAAGCAAAAATGAAAAATTTGCTAAAAAGTGCTATAATGTCCGTTTGGTTAGTCAGCTTATGGTAAAAGTTTGATGAAATTCACTAAATTTAAGGATACGGCGTTGAATGAGAGCATTAAAATCATTGGAGCAAGAGAGAACAATCTCAAAAACATAAGGCTTGAAATCCCTAAAAATCAGCTTGTCGTTTTCACGGGGCTTTCAGGCTCAGGTAAAAGCACGCTGGCTTTTTCTACGCTCTATGCGGAGGGACAAAGGCGATATATAGAAAGTTTGAGTGCTTATGCAAGGCAGTTTTTAGACAAGGTGGGCAAGCCAGATGTCGATAAAATAGAGGGTTTAACCCCAGCCATTGCCATAGACCAAAAGACAACTTCCAAAAATCCACGCTCCACCGTGGGAACGATAACTGAAATTTATGATTATTTGCGCCTTTTATACGCAAGAGTTGGCATTCAGCACTGCCACAAGTGCGGTAAAATCATATCAAGTATGAATTCAAGCGACATAGTAAGCGAGATTTTAAAGCTGCCCGTTGGCGCAAAAATCATCATCACAGCCCCGTTGGTGCGTGAGAAAAAAGGCACATTCACGGATATGATAGAAAGTTTGCTGGCTAAGGGCTATGTCAGGGCGCAGATTGACGGGGTTATGGTGCGACTTGATGAAGAAATCGAGCTTGCGAAAACCAAAAAGCACACCATAAAACTTGTCATCGACAGGCTTGAAATCAAAGAGGACTTGCTAAACCGCCTAGCAAGCGATGTGGAAAAGGGGCTTGAAGAAAGTTTTGGCGAGCTTGAAGTAGAGGTGTTAAATGCTGATGAGCTAGGCATTGCAAAGCATTTTCATTACAGCGAGCATAATGCTTGTTTTGATTGCAAAATTTCATTTTTGCCCCTTGAACCTTTGAGCTTTTCGTTCAACTCACCAAAGGGAGCCTGCGAAGAGTGCGATGGGCTAGGCATTCGCTACACGCTTGATATGAAAAGGCTTATTGATGAGGCTTTGAGCGTAGAAAATGGCGCGGTAAAGACTATGTATGGCTTTAACAAGAGCTATTATTATAAATTTTTGTGCGCCTTTTGCGAGCAAAATGGCATAAGCATTAAAAAGCCCTTTTGTGAGCTAAATGAGGACGAACAGCGGTTGATTTTATACGGCAACGCCAAACAAATCAGCTTTTTGTGGAAAAGACACCGCATAAACAAAAGCTTTGAGGGCGTTGTAAAGCTTGCTTATGATATGCTTAAAGACGAAAAGGACTTGGAAAATTATATGAGCGAAAAGGTGTGCAGTGCCTGCGAGGGACACCGCTTGCGCCCACAAAGCCTTGCGGTAAAGGTGGCGAGCAAGGGCTTGGGCGAGATTTTGCAAATGAGTATCGAGGATTGCACGAAATTCTTTTCAAATTCAGTAAATTTTAGCTATCTCACAGAGCAGCAAAAACTCATCGCAACGCCGATTTTAAAGGAAATCAACGAGAGGCTTTTTTTTCTTTTTGATGTGGGGCTTGGGTATTTATCTTTGGGGCGAGATGCGCGCACGATAAGCGGCGGCGAGGCGCAAAGAATTCGCATCGCTTCGCAAATCGGTAGCGGTTTGAGCGGCGTAATGTATGTTTTAGACGAGCCTAGCATAGGACTGCACGAGCGCGACACGGAAAAGCTCATCAAAACTCTGCGGAATTTGCAAGCCAAAGGCAACACGCTCATTGTCGTAGAACACGACAAAAAGACGATACAAGAGGCGGATTTTATCGTAGATATAGGACCAAAGGCGGGTAAATTCGGCGGAGAGGTTGTATTTGCAGGCACTTACGACAAGCTAATAAAAAGCGGTAGCGAAACCGCCTTGTATCTTACGCACAAAAAAAACATAAATCACCAACAAAACAGACCCCAAAAGGACTGGCTTGCGCTCAAAAATGTAAGCGTGAATAACATTGTAAATTTAAACGCCAAATTTCCTTTGCGAAACCTTGTCGCCATCACAGGCGTGTCAGGCTCTGGCAAAAGCTCGCTCATCTTGCAAACCCTGCTGCCTTTTGCGCAAGAAGAACTCAACCGCGCCAAAAAAATCAAAAAGGTTGGAGGCGTGCAAATAGAAGGCTTGGAGCAGCTTGACAAGGTGATTTACCTAGACCAAAGCCCCATAGGACGAACCCCGCGCTCAAACCCAGCCACTTACACAGGCGCAATGGACGAGATTCGCAACCTTTTTGCAGAGACAAAAGAAGCCAAAATGCAAGGCTACAAGGCTGGGCGTTTTAGCTTTAATGTCAAGGGTGGGCGTTGTGAGAAGTGTCAAGGGGACGGCGAGATAAAGATAGAAATGCACTTTTTGCCCGATGTAATGGTGGTTTGCGATGCGTGCAAGGGCAAACGCTACAACGAAGCCACGCTTAAAATCCGCTACAAGGGCAAGAGCATAGCCGACATTTTAGCGATGAGCATTTTGGAGGCGAGCGAGTTTTTCGCCAGCGTGCCTAAAATCCGCCAAAAACTTGACACGCTTGTAAAAGTTGGGCTTGATTATCTCACTTTGGGGCAAAACGCCACGACTTTAAGCGGTGGCGAGGCTCAGCGCATAAAGCTAGCCAAAGAATTAAGCCGCACAGACACGGGCAAAACGCTGTATATCCTTGATGAACCGACTACGGGACTGCATTTTGAAGATGTCAATAAGCTCATCTTGGTGCTGCAACACCTTGTGGAGCTTGGAAATTCGGTGTTTGTGATAGAGCATAATTTAGATGTGATTAAAAACGCTGATTATATCATCGATATGGGACCAGATGGAGGCGTAAAAGGCGGTAAAATCATCGCTTGTGGTAGTGTCGCCAAACTTGCAAAAGAACACAAAAAAACAGGCTCATACACGGGGTATTATCTCAGCCTTGAAAGCTGAATTTTAGGGCGCGGCTGTGGATTTGTGCGCTTGAAAAATTTAAATTTTAGTTTAAATTTTAAAAATTTGTGTTTGAAAGTTTAAAAGCTAATTTAAACCTTAAATTTAAGCGTTTGAAAATTTAAAATTTTTGGTTTAAACTTTGAATTTTTACGCAAAATCATTTAAAAAGCTAAATTTTTGTGCTAGAATTTGCTTTTTTTGTAAAAAATTTATAAATTTATAAGGAAAAACTATGCGAAAAACGCTTAAAGCCACTTTGCTACAAAGTCTTGCCTTTATGGGCTTGCTTTTTGTGCTGAATTTAAGCCTGCGAGCCGTTTTTATCTTTTATTTTAAAGATAGCGTAAATGGCGTAAATTT
>OLGZ01000126.1_pt1 | contig 73297 bp, 75 predicted proteins | sample 1605981 | NCBI WGS metagenome assembly OLGZ01 (sample SAMN03283291) | human gut metagenome | biome: human-associated habitat; material: feces | host: Homo sapiens | place: Peru | collected 2012
GGGGGGGGGGATTTTGTCTTTTTGTTTTTCGCCGATTTATTTGCGTTGATATAAAAACAAGGACAAATAATGAGATATTGCAGTAAATGCGTGATGCCAGATACTCGCCCCGGTATAAAATTCACCAAACTACAAGGGGGGGGGGTGGATTTGTTCTGCCTGCGCTCATCATTTAAACAAAGAAAAAACAGACTTTAAAGCTCGTTTTAAAGAGCTTGAAAAACTCTGCGACAAGCACCGCCATCGCAACGGCAAATTTGAATACGACTGCGCTATGGCGGTAAGCGGGGGCAAGGACTCTTACTTTCAAGTGCATATAATGAAAGAAAAGTTAGGTATGAACCCCGTGCTTTTCAGCGTGGAGGACAACTTCACAAAGACTGAGGCGGGCAAGAAAAATTTAGCGAATTTGTCCGCTGAATTTAAATGTCATATCATTTCGTTAAAACCAGATATAAAAACCCAAAAAGCCGTGATGAAAAAGACTTTTGAGAGATATGGCAAGCCCACTTGGTTTATAGACCGCTTGATTTATAGCTTTCCTTTTGCGATGGCACTTAAATTCAACACGCCCTTGCTTGTGTATGGCGAAAATGTGAGCTATGAGTATGGTGGAGATGATGACGCAGAAACGCCTTGCGCTAAAAATATCTTTTTAAACGGCGTGGCGAGTGATTTGGACATAAGTGAATTTATCGATGAAAAAGAAGGCATAAGCGAGCGGGATTTGCAGCTTTTCTTTAAGCCGACAAAAACGGATTTGGATAAGCTTGAACCCATATATTTGAGCTATTTTGTCAAGTGGAATTCGTATGCGAACTATCTTTTTGCTAAAAGTAGGGGGTTTATGAATTTGCAAGGCGAGTGGGACAGAAGCCATTGTGCTGAGAACTTCGACCAAATCGACAGCATAGGCTATATCCTGCAAGCGTGGCTCAAATACCCCAAATACGCCCACGCTATGGCGAGTGATTATGCTTCGCGCCTTGTTAGGTATGGACTTTTAAGCCGAGAAGAAGCCGTGAAAATCGTCTCTCAAAGAGACCACAGGCTTGATAACAAAGTAGTAGAGGACTTTTGCGCCTTTGCAGGCTACACAAAGGCTGAATTTTGGAGCATTGTAGAAAGGCATTATAACAAGGATTTGTTTTACAAAAACGAATTTGGCGAATTTAAAGTAAAAACGCCTTTGAACTGAATTTTAAGGCAGTAAAAAAGCTAAATTTACGCTAAAAAGGCGAGTTTGGAACTCTTTTTGCTTTAAAAGGGCAAAGGGGCAAAATGCAAAAAACACTCATCATAGCAGAAGCTGGGGTTAATCACAACGGAGATTTAAATTTAGCAAAAAAACTTGTGGAGGTTGCAAGTGAGGCTGGGGCGGATTTTGTTAAATTTCAAAGTTTTAAAAGCGAAGAAGTGGTGAGTTTAGACGCGCCAAAGGCAAAATATCAGCTTGAAAACGCGCAAGATAAAGCAGAAACGCAGTTTGAGATGATAAAAAAGCTAGAACTTAACAAAAACGCGCATTTAGAGCTGCTTGCTCACTGCCAAAAGTGTGGTATCGCCTTTCTCTCCACGCCTTTTGATTTGCCTAGCATTGCGCTTTTGGACGAGTTGGGGCTTGAAATTTTTAAAATTCCAAGCGGAGAAATCACAAATTTACCTTACCTCAAAGCTGTGGGCGCACTGCGTAAAAAAGTCATTTTAAGCACGGGAATGAGCGATTTGGGCGAAATCAAAGCGGCTTTGCAAGTTCTCATCAAACAAGGCACAAAAGAAAGCCACATAAGTATTTTGCACGCTAACACGGCTTATCCAACGCCCTTTGAGGACATAAATTTGCTCGCCCTTAAAACCCTGCAAAAAGAATTTCCACGCCACAAAATCGGCTTTTCAGACCACAGCCTTGGTATCGCTTGTCCTTTGGGCGCGGTGGCTTTGGGCGCAAGTATCATCGAAAAGCATTTTACGCTCAACAAAAATTTAGCAGGACCAGACCACAAGGCAAGTTTAGAGCCAAACGAGCTAAAAGCGATGGTGCAGGGCATAAGAGAGCTTGAAAAGGCGATGGGAAATGGAGAAAAAAAGCGCACAAAAAGCGAAAAAGAAAACCTCAAAATCGCCCGCAAAAGCCTAGTAGCAAGGTGTGCGATAAAAAAGGGCGAGATTTTTGATGAGACGAATTTGACGACAAAACGCCCTGCCACAGGCATTAGCGCGATGAGATATGATGAATTTTTAGGAAAGGCGGCGAACAAAAACTACGCCAAAGATGAATTGATAAAAGAATGAAAAAGATTTGTGTAGTGAGCGCAACGCGTGCTGAGTGGTATTTGCTCAAAAATTTATGCGATGAGATACGAAACGATAGTGAGCTAAAACTGCAACTCGTCCTTACAGGAGCGCATTTGAGCGCTGAATTTGGGCTTACTTGGCGAGAAATTCACAAGGAATTTTATATCAGCAAAAAAGTTTCTATTTTGCTTGCAAGCGATGATAAAATCAGCATTTGCAAGACGATGAGCCTAGCTGTGAGCGCATTTAGCGAAGTCTTTGATGAGCTAAAACCCGACATAGTGGTGATTTTAGGCGACAGATACGAAATGCTGGCTATCGCCACAGCGGCTTTGATGATGGGCGTTCCTATCGCTCATTTGTGCGGCGGAGAGCTGACTTTGGGCGCACTTGATGATAGCATACGCCACGCTATTACGAAAATGTCGCATTTGCACTTTGCAAGCTGTGAAATTTACAAAAAGCGCATTTTGCAGCTGGGCGAAGAAAAACACCGCGTTTTTAACTCTGGTTCTCTCAACGGCGAAGTGATAAAAAAGCTCAAACTTTTAAGCAAAAAAGAGCTTGAAAAGGCTTTAAATTTTCCCCTCAAAGGACAAATTTATCTCATCACTTATCACAGCGAAACGCTCAACGCACAAGCAGCGCAAAGGCAGGTGCAGCTTTTGCTTAAATTTTTAAACACGCTTGATAATGCCACGCTCATTTTTACCAAATCAAACGCCGATGAAAGCGGGCTTAGCATAAATTTAGCCTTGCAGAAGTATTGTGAAACGCACAGCGACAAGGCGAGGCTTTTTGACAATCTTGGCTCAAAGCTGTATTTAAGCGTGATGAAACACGCTGCTGCCATCATCGGCAACTCATCAAGCGGGATTACCGAAAGTCCCTTTTTGAAAACGCCTTGCATAAACATAGGACAAAGGCAGGCTGGGCGTTTAACAAGCGCAAATGTGATAAATTGTGATATTTGGAGTTTAAAAACTGCCTTTGAAGTGCTGCAAAGTGCTAAATTTAAGGCAAATTTAGCGCATTTTAAAAACCCATTTCAAGCTAAAAACGCAAGCCGTTTTATCAAAGAAACTTTGAAAAATGCCGATTTAGAGTTGATTTTACAAAAAAAATTTGTGGATAGATAATGGACATTAACAAAATAAAATTAAGCCCAAATGCAAGCATAAAACAAGCCCTAAACACCATAGGCAAGGAGCGCGTGCGGCTTGGTATCATCGTGGATAAAGATGATAAATTTTTAGGAGTCATTTCTGATTCTAACATTCGCAAAGCCTTGATAGATGGCAAAAGCGTTAATGACAGCATAAAAAACATTTATACCAAAAACGCGCTCACCATAAGGGCGAATTTAAGCGAAGATGAGCTTTTTGCCCTTTCGTCAAAAACCGACATTTACGACTTTCCTGTGGTTGATGAAAAGGGCGTTGTCATCGGTGTGCGCTCTGTGGCTTCTGCCCTGCAAAGACAAAGGCTTACAAATGCCGTTGTGCTAATGGCTGGCGGGCTTGGCACAAGGCTCGCTCCGCTTACAAACACCACGCCAAAGCCTATGTTAAAAGTCGGCAAAAAGCCCATTTTAGAGACGATTATACAAAGATTTCACGCGCAAGGCTTTGAGAATTTCACGCTTTGTGTGAATTATAAAAAGCAAATCATAGAGGATTATTTTGAAAATGGGGCGAAATTTGGGGTAAAAATTTCTTACACCAAAGAGCGTAGCAAACTCGGCACGGCTGGGGCTTTGAGCCTGCTTAAAGGCGTGAGTGAGAGTTTTATAGTGATGAATGCTGACATTTTAACAGAGCTTGATTTTAAAGAGCTTTTAAAGGCGCACAAAAAAAGCAAGGCAGCATTAAGCGTGTGCGTGCGTGAATTTAGCTATCAAGTGCCTTATGGAGTCATCGAAAAAAAGGGCAATTTCATCGGCAAAATCACAGAAAAACCCACGCAAAAATTCCTTGTGAGTGCTGGCATTTATGTGTGTGAGCCGCAAATCCTCGCCCACATACCCAAAAACAAGTATTTAGATATGCCAAATTTAACCCAAATGCTGCTTGAAAAGGGCTTTAAAGTATATAGTTATCTCATCAATGACTATTGGATAGACATTGGGCGAATGGACGAGTTTGAAAAGGCAAATAAGGATTTTATCTTATGAAAACCCTTATCATCGGCTTTGGAAGCATTGGTAAAAAGCATTTTTTAGCCTTAAAAAATCTCAAATGCGAAGTTGCGGTTGTGTCAAAAAGCTGCGAAAAAGCTGAATTTAACGGGTATAAATTCACGCTTTTTAAGGATTTGAAACAAGTGAATTTAAAGGAATTTGAACTTTTTGTCATCGCAAATATCACAACCTCGCATTTTCACACGCTCAAAACACTTGACACAGCCGTGCAAGGCAAAACTATCCTTGTGGAAAAGCCCGTGTTTGAGAGCTTTTATGAGTATAAAAGCAAGCAAAATGCCATTTTTGTGGCGTATCTTTTGAGATTTAACCCTGTGGTGCAGGCTTTGCGCCGTTTGATTGCAAATGGTATCGCACAAGGCGAAAAGCCTTATTTTGCGAGCTTTGTGTGCCACTCATACCTGCCAAATTGGCGAGCTTTGCCCTACACGCAAAATTACAGCGCGCACAAAGAACTTGGCGGCGGCGTGAGCCTTGACTTGTCCCACGAGCTTGATTTAGCTTGTTTTTTGTTTCAAAAACCAAAATTAAAATTCGCGCAAATTGCTAAAATTTCGGCACTTAAAATCAACAGCGATGACTTAGCTTTTTTTGCCTTGCAGGACAAAAAAGGCGCAAAAATTCACATTGAGTTGAGTTATTTTTCTAAATTTAATGCGCGTGAAATTTGCATTCACACGCCTAAAAAAAGTTTTAAGGCTGATTTGCTGCAAAATGTCATCGAAATTTACGACAAAAAGGGCTTGTGCGAGAAAGCAAACTTTGAAAGCGATACCATAAAAACGCTTGAAAATTTACACCTTGCGCTCATCGACAAGGACAAAAGAGTGTGCAGTTTAAAGGGCGCTTTAAGGGTGCTTAAACTCATCGATAAAGGCAAAAAGGAACAAAAATGATTTTGTGTAGTATTTGCGCTAGGGGCGGTAGCAAGGGCGTTAAAAACAAAAATATCCGCAAAATTAACGGCATAGAACTCATAGGCTATACCATAATCCAAGCCCGAAATTCAGGGCTTTTCGAGCATATCATCATCTCTACTGATAGCGATGAAATAGCAAGCGTGGCGCAAAAATTTGGCGCGGAAGTTTTCTTTAAACGAGCGGCTGAACTTGCCAGCGACAACGCGGCTAAAATGCCTGTGATTAGGGACGCTCTTGTAAAAAGCGAGCAGCATTTTGGTTGTGAATTTGAAACGATTGTTGATTTAGACGCTTCTGCTCCGCTTCGTTCAAGTGCCGATATAAAGGCAGCTTACGAGCTTTTTAAACAAAGCAAAAAAGAGAATTTAATCACTGCCGTGCCAGCAAGGCGTAATCCTTATTTTAACTTAATCGAAATCTTTAAAAACGGCGAGATAAACAGCGCAAAGCCCTACTCATCGACTACTAGACAGGGTGCGCCAAAATGCTACGATATGAACGCGAGCATTTATATTTTCACGCGCGAACGGCTTTTGAAAAGCGATAGCGTCTTTGGAGATAAAACCGCTTTGTATGTGATGAGTGAGGACACCGCCTTTGACATAGATAGCGAACTTGACTTTCAAATCGTGGAATTTCTCATCAAAAACAAAAATTTAGCGCAAAAGGATTTTTAATGTTAAAGGGCAAAATCATCGTAGTCGCAGGGGCAAATGGGCGCATAGGCAAGGCACTTTGCAAGGAAATTTTAGCTCAAAATGGCACGCCCGTTTTGGCTGATTTAAACGAAAATGCTGAATTTAAACGCTTGCTTGAAAGCGAATTTAAGGCGGATTTGATGAGCGTTGCGCTTGACATTTGCGACAAACAATCCTTGCAAAATGCGATAAATTCAGTATCTTGCAAGTATGGCAAAATCGATGGCTTTGTCAATAGTGCCTATCCTGTGGGCAAAAGCCACGAGCAAAAGCCTTATTATGAGCTTGAATTTGATGAAATTTGCGATGCTTTAAATGTGCATTTGGGCGGTTTTATCCTAGCAGCGCAAGAATTTGTGAAATTTTTTAAGGCGCAAAAAGGCGGAGTGCTTGTGAATTTAAGCTCGATTATGGGCGTTTATGCGCCAAAATTTGAAAACTATGCAGGCACGAGTATGCAAAGCAGCCTTGAATACAGCGTGATAAAAGCGGGTATCAACCATCTTGGGCGCTGGCTTGCCAAAGAGCTTTTTAACACGGGCGTGCGTGTCAATACCCTAGCAAGCGGCGGGATTTTGGACGCACAGCCTGAGAGCTTTTTGCGTGCGTATAAAAACTGCTGCGCGAGCAAGGGAATGCTAGAAAGCAAGGACATTTGCGGGGCGATTTGCTTTTTGCTGAGCGATTTGAGTGCATATATCAACGGACAAGTTTTGCTTGTCGATGACGGCTGGGGACTTTGAGCGAGTTTGAGTTTGGAATTTGAAAGTAGGTTAAAAAAAAAGTAATTTTTGGGAAAGTTTTGATTTTTTGTTTGCTGTCAATGTGTCCTAAATTCAAAATCAAGCTGATTGCAAGATGATAATGAAATAAGATTTAAATTTTCGTAGATAAAGAAAAGGGCAAGAGAGAGGGTCTTGATGTGCCGCTGTCCCCTCTTGCTAATGTTATTATATCATTTTATTTTGAATTTACACTATTTGACACAAAAAAGACAACACATATTACAAACTAGGACTTTCGCAAGGTTTTTGTGGGGTTGGTAAAAATCAATGGAGAGTAACAGCTTATGAGACAACAAGGGAAAAGGACAAGACTTTCAGTGATGCCCTTTTTTGCTGATAAACGACCTTTATCAAACCCTAATAAATCTAATCCTACCACAAAAAAGCAAATAAATCGCCCAAAGATGATGATGAATTTTGATTTAGAGCAAATGCGCTCAATTTTAAAGTGTTGTTGCGAAATTTATGGCACAAAATTCAAGTCCAAAATAAAAACCTTTAATCAAACAGCACAAAAAAGTTAAATTCATCAGCTTTTAAGTTTTGATGAGGTATAATGCCTTGTGGGTATCGCTTGATGCGTGCAACGAAGTAGCAGCAACAAGTCTCTCGTTAAGAGTGGTTGATATTGCAGGTGCAACTCCTGTCGGCGATACCTTTTTTGGCTTGCTTTGTTTGCTTTTTTGTGGTAGGATTTCATCTAAATGCGAGTTTCTATCTAATCCTGCACTCGGAAGTGCTCCGAGCGAGCAAGAGCGTCCATCGGGGCGTTAGTATCCTCGCATTCTATCCTTAAAACAAATCATCTCATTGTCAAATTGAGCTGAATTTCTTAAAATTTTGCGTGAATTTTAGCGCATTTCAACATTTTTAAATTCTAGTTTAAAATTCTAGCGATTTTGTGCTTGTTTTTTGGCTTGCTTTGTTGTGTTGTTTTGGGTAAAATTAGCTTTGGAGTTGTCAGCGACAGAATCAGCGTGGGGCTTACAACCTTAAAGTGCGGTTTGAGCTGATGACTTCTATTTTACGCTTTCTTTGGCTTGCTTTTTTTGTGGCAGAATTTAAGCGTTGGTTTTGTAAGAGAACATCATCAGCTTTGAGCTGCTCTGACACCGACTTACTTGTAAAATCAACTTCGTAACAAGGTCTGTTGATTTCCAACGACATTTTTATTTTAGCGTTACTGCGCACCAAGCAAAGATAAGCCAGCTAAAAACCAAACCCCACAAAACCTACCCAAGCCACTTTTCTATCACAGGCACAGCTGAAATAGCCGCCACCACAAAGGACACAAAGGCGATAGCCACAGCCGCCACGCTAAACCACCAGCTTTGAGAGTCTCTTTTGTTGTCCGTCAAAATTCTTGCCATTTGAGTAATCGCTTCTTTAAGTTCATCGTGTTTGTGTCCCACAAGGCAAACATTAAAAATTTGTAGCCACACTTCTGTCAAAACTCCATTACCGCTTTCGCCACTTTGCGTTATGGGTATGCTGCGGTATTCTTTCAAGTCAAATTCGCAAACTTCCGTGTGGCATTGTTGAATTTCTTTCGTGCTACCGCTCTTTGCCTTTTCGCTTAAATTTTCCATTTTTATGTTATACGCCTTTGCCAGCACCACAGCAAAAACTATATCACGCACTCTATCGCTCATATCATAAAAAGCGGTGTTAAGTATGCGCATTTTTGATTGCTCGAAATTAAAGGCAAGTCCTTGCTTGGTATCATACATATTTGTTTCGTCAAATTCGCCAGATTTTTTAAGCATTTCCACGCTTTGTCCTTGATAAATGCGAAAAGGCAATGTTTTGCTGATATACGGTGGCAACGCTTTATCCACCTTATCATTGTTTGAATTTATCACCTTGCTTATCGCAAACCAACTTCCAAGCACCTTACAAAAGGCAAAATCCCACGCCTTTTCATCGCCTTTGCTCCATTCATCGCTTTTGTCATCATAGCGCACTAAAAAGACTTCATAAATTCCCAAAAGACTTTCAGGCAACCAGCTTTTTATAAAACTATCGTTTTTTGAAAAACCCTGCAACATACTTTCATCTATGTTTATCTTGTGTATGACAAAATTTAAAAATTCTGCTTTTTCTGCGCTTTTATTTTCTAAGCCACTAGCCTCTGTCATCTCGCTTATATCACAATCCTCAGGGATTTTCCACGAGCTGATAAAGTCTATGTTTAAGGCTGTGGATTTAAACATTTTTTTCATATTTTGCACTTTGCCAAGTTTATCGCCCCAAGCACTTAAATTTTGGTTAAAACTTTCAGCACCCCAAAACATAGCTTCCATATTAGTAACACTCGAAGTGTTCCATTTATTCAAAGGTTGATTGAAATTAGTGCCATAAAACATCCACGACATATCCTTAACGCTTGAAGTATCCCATTTATCAAGGGGTTGATTAAAACTTGTGGCTGCAAACATACTATTCATATCAGCAACCTTTGAAGTGTCCCAATCATTTAAAGAACAATTAAATTCAAAAGCGTTACAAAACAAATTACTCATATCAGTAACGCTTGAAGTGTTCCATTTATCCAAAGGTTGATTGAAATTTGTAGCACCCCAAAACATACCACTCATATCCGTAACCTTTGAAGTGTTCCAAGAATTTAGGGGTTGATTAAAATTGCTCGTCTCATAAAACATTTCTTTAAATGATATTGCCTTACTTGTATCCCATTTACTTATATCTTCGTTAAAATTATCAGCCATATAAAACATACGCTCAAAGGTAGTTACCTTACTTGTATCCCAACTACCTATCCCGCTAAAATCCTCTCACTTAAAATCCAACTTTACATTGTTATCTTTCGCCCAATCCACAACACCTTCCCAAAAGTTTTTAGCATCATCGTGTTCAATATAAGCAAACAAACCTTTCATATCCGTTACTTCGCTAGTGTCAATGTCGCTGAGTTTGACATTTTCATCATACACCAGCTTTCGCAACTGCTCGTTGTTTGGCACAAACTGCCCTTTTGCGTTTCTTTTTATGCCCCAACCCAACGGAGTGATTATCTTGCCGCCTTGCTTTTCCTCTGCCATTTTTTGCCTTTTAAAGTCAAATTTGTGAAATATATTAACAAAAATTTCTTGCATTTTGCCCTTTAAATTTAGCTTTTTTGCTAAATTTAAGTGAAAATTCAAGGGTTTTTTGCTAAATTTACGCTAAAAATTCACTTTTGGACAGAAAATGAAGCGCAAAAACCACGCCCAACCTACCAAACCCGCAAGGCTTGTGCCTTGAAAAGTGGCTTTGTGAGCGTTATCGGGCGCACAAATGCTGGCAAAAGCTCACTCATCAACGCTTTGAGCGAGCGCAAACTCGCCCTTATCTCGCCCAAGCAAAACGCCACACGCCGCAAAATCCGCGCTATCATTATGTTTGAGGGCGCACAAATCATCTTTACAGATACCCCAGGGCTGCACCAAAGCGAAAGGAAATTCAACCAAATGCTTGTAAATTCAGCCTTGCAAAGTGCAAGCGAGTGCGATTTGGTGCTTTTTGTGGCAAGCGTTTTGGACGGCACAAGCGAGTATGAACGCTTTTTGCAAAATGCGCCCAAAGCACCGCACATAGTGCTTTTAAACAAGGTTGATTTAGTCAAAAACGAGCAAGTGTTGCAAAAACTTGCCGAGTATGCGAAATTTAGCGCGAATTTTACAGCTCTTGTGCCGTTTTCGTGCAAGCAAAAGTCCTACAAAAAGCCCTTGCTTGATGAAATCACAAAGCACTTACCCGAAAATCCTTATTTTTTCGAGCCTGAATTTCTTAGCGACACGAGCGAAAGGGAGTTTTTTAGGGATTTTATCTTAGAGGCTTTGTTTGAAAATTTCAGCGATGAGTTGCCTTATGCCTGCGAAGTGCTTGTCGAAAGTGTGAGCGAAACGCCCACTACAACGCACATAAATGCTACTATCATCACGGACAACGCCCATCACAAAGCCATACTCATCGGTAAAAACGGCAAAAGTCTCGCAAGAGTCGGCTTTGAAGCAAGAAAAAAAATAGAGAATTTCACAGGCAAAAAAATCGTCCTTAAAACCTTTATCCAAGTGAAAAAAGGCTGGCAAAATGACGATGATTTTCTTAAAAAAGTGGTGTTTTGATGAATTTTAAGGACATTTTTGCTAAAACTTTCACAGCTAAATTTCGCACACCTTGTGCGAAAAATTCAAGCCCAAAAAAGGGGCGGATTTTTGGCACAAAAAGCCTAAATTTAAGCACCTTGCAAGTAGTGAAATTTGACAAGATTTTTTATGTGTGGCTTGAAAATCTTGCTTTTAAGGACGAAAATTTAGAAGAAGTGCTATTTGAACGAGCTTGCGATGAGCTTGGCATAAAAGAACGCTTTGATTATGGTATGTCTTATGTTTTAGATGATGACAAAGCCCTTGTTTTCTTAACTTTGGACGAAAATTTGGATTTTAAAGGCGATTTTGCCATCGCTGAACCTTTGCTTTGGCGTGGCTTACACAGGGCGCAAAATTTAGCAAAAGCCCAAATTCCGCCCTTTTACGCCGTGCTTGTCCTGCAAAAAAGCTATGGATATGTCGCATTTTTCGGCGATGAAAGGCTTTTAGGGCTTAAAAATCTGCCCTTGTTTAGCTTTGATTATCTTTCGCGCAAGGACGAAACGGCGCGGCAGGACTTTTTGAACGAGCGTGTCATAGAGCCTTTACGCGCCCTTTGCCACGCTCATCGCGCTCAAATGCTTGTGCTTGTGGGCGATGAGCTGGCTTTGGGCGAGTTTGTGTCCGCAAAACTTGAACTTTCAAGCCTTTGTTTGGATAAATTCGCCGCAAAGGCGCATTTTAAACTAAATGAATGGGCTGAGTTTTTGCAGATAAAGGCGCAGAATAAGGCGAGCAATTTTTTGCGCCACAAGCTAAAAGAAAGCTCCCCAAACAAGCTTATAGCGGGATTTATGGCGTGTTTTGTGCTTGGCTTTTGCTTTGTCGGGGCTGAATTTTTACTCAAAAGGCAGGCTTTGAAAAACTCTTTTGAGCTTGACACGCAACTGCCTAAAATAAGCGATTTGCAAAAGGAAAGCAAGGCTTACGCCCAGCAAATAAGGCAAAACAAAGAAATCCTAGCTTATATGTCCCAAGAACTCACGCCTACACCCTTGCTTGACACGATGAAAGCCCTTTTTGCCTTGCTTTATGAGAGTCAAATCACACTGCAAAGCCTTGAATTCAGCGCAAACGAGATAAAAATCCTTATCCCGCACAGCCAAACGAGCGAAAATTTCATCAAAAATCTTTACGCTAACGCCCTTTTCACGCTCAAAAACAAGGAACTTGCGGGCGATTTTTACGAGCTGGTTTTGGAGCGCAAATGAAAGAAAAATTGCTTTTTTATTTAAGTGGCTTAAACCGCAGAGAAAAGGTGCTGCTGGCTGTTGCCACGCTACTTTTGGGCGGCTTTTTGGGTATGAAAATGAGCCAAAGCGTGCTAGAAGCGTTTTTTGACTATGATTTGACCGCTTTGAGCGAGCAAAAAAGGCAAGCCCAAGAGAGCAAAGCCTTGTATGTAGGCATTCAAGCGCAAAAAAAGGAACTTGACAGCCTAAACAAGCTTATCTTGCACTTTAAAGCTGACGAAAAGGCTTATTTAGACGAGCTTTACGCCCTTGCAAACGCTACAAATGTCAATTTCACCAGCATTAAAAACACCACTACAAAGGACACAGCCTTTGCCAAACACAGCATTTTCATCGACTTTGAAAGCGACTTTGCCAGCTGCCTTGCCTTTTTGCAGGCTGTGGAGCATTCAAAACTTTTCTTTGAATTCAGCGAGCTGAAAATCGCCCGAAACGACAGCACCAAGACCCTGCGAACCTTTTTGCACTTGCGTTTCATATCAGTGCTACCACGCTGAAAATCCCTTTTTACAATAAACAAAATTCAAATTTATCCATTACCGCCTTGCAAATTCACTCACCACACAAAACTCACTAACGCTCTTTTGCGCTTGCAAGAACGAAGTGAATTTCTCACTCGTTTCGCAAGGTGTCAAGGACATTAACTTGTGTAGCCTTGCGGGCGGGGTAATACGAGCTTATCATCACTATAAACGCCGCTCCCACGATAGCTAGGATAAAGTCAAGTCCGTCTAAGTCCAGCAGTAGCTTGCTTGTGCCATACACATCAGCGGGCAAGGTGATAATATCGAAATTTTCAAGCAGCCATAGCACAAAAAACGACAAAGCCACGCCGCACAGCATTCCAAAGCCACCCACAAGCGTGCCAAGTGCGAAAAAGGCTTTTTTCACTTCGCCCTTGCTTGCTCCAAGTGCGAGTAAAAGGGCTATTTCAGCGCGGCGGTTCATCACTATCATCAGCAAAGAGCTTACTATGTTTAGGCTTGCGGCTAAAATGATGAGCAAAAGCACGATGAAAAGGGCGCGTTTTTCAAGCTCTAAGGCTGAAAACAAATTCGCATTTTGCTCCCACCAGCCTACTACGCGGTATTTTTCGCCGAGTTTTTGCTGCATTTGCGCTTGTAAGCCTTGCAAAGCGTGTATGTCGCCAGCGCTAATGCCCTTTGCAGCGATATGCACGCCGTTGTAAGTCGCTCCACGCCCTAAAACAAGGCGCACGGAGTCAATGTCCGCATACATATACGCCCTATCATAGAGCGCAAGCCCCGATGAAAAGCTGTGGCGGACATCAAAACGCTTGGTTTGTGGTGTGAGCGCAAGTCCGCTTGGGCTTAGGTTAGAAAAGATAATGGGCAGTTTGTCGCCTTTTTGCAAGCTAAATTCATCAACAAGTCCGCGCCCTACGAGTATATCAAAGCCTTGCAAATCTTTGTCTTTCAGGGATTCGCGCACGACTTTGTTGATTTGCTTTTCGTCCTTTGAATGCACGCCAAAGAGTATGCCGCCCTCGAATTTACTGCCTCCGCGCGCAATCACCTGCGTGCTGATATATGGACTAATGATGAGTTGCGGGAAAGTTGCTCGTAAATTCTCCACAAAGGCTTCATCTAGGGCGATTTTTTGAGCTGAAAACACGGACAAAGGGTAGTTCATCACGGCAAATCGCTCGCGCAAGCCCTTGTCAAAGCCGTTCATTATCGCCATCGCTACCAAAAGCACGCAAAGCCCTACGCACACGCCGATGAAAGCAAGCACCATAGAGAGCATTATAAAGGGCTGTTCCTTGTCAAAACGCAGGTATTTAAAGAGCAAATAATCCGTTACGGACTGATTTTTGTTTGATTTGATTTTTTTCATTTGCGCGCCTTGTGTGCTGAAATTTGGCTAAATTCAGCAGAACTTTCGCAAAAATTTACACAAAAAAGGGCAAATTTTGCTTTAAAATTCATAGCACAAGAACTTACATTGTTTAAATTCACGCTAAAACCCCTTGTCTTGGTCCGCTTTTGCCGTGGCATTCTTTGTATTTCTTACCGCTTCCGCAAGGGCAAGGGCTGTTTCGTGGCACTTTTTTTACGCTGTTTGTAAAGGCGGCATTTCCATTTTTGCCAGCGTTTGCGCCGTTTTTAAAGCGTTGTGCTTGTCCTAGATTGTCCTCATTTGCGCCCGTTTCAACCGCACTTTGTAAGAGTTTTTCATTTTTTTCTTGGGCGTTTTGCTCGATGGCTTGGGTGTTTGAGCTAGTGAAAACGACATTGAAAAGCACCTTGACGCTGTCAAATTTTATGCGCTCAACCAGCTCTAAAAAGAGATTATAACTTTCTTTTTTATACTCCACAAGCGGGTCTTTTTGATTGTATCCGCGCAGTCCTATGCCTGTTTTAAGGTTATCCATAGTGTATAAATGCTCTCTCCACGCCCCGTCAAGCACTTGCAAATACAAAATGCGCTCCACTTTTTTCTTGTCGTTTTCGCTCAAAAAGCTCATTTTGTTAGCATAAAATTTCTCCAAAGCATCAATTAAATTTTGCTCCATTTCAAGGCTGTTATAGCTTTCAAATTCATCGTATTTTAGCTCTACACCGCATTCTTGGGCGATTTTGATTTTTAAATTCTCAAAATCCCCCTCATCTTGCTCGGGGCGCGTGTAGTATTCACGCATCGCGTAAGCTGCGTATTCGCCGATATTTTGACTCACTTTGCCGTCTATGTTAAAATGCTCGTTTAAAAGCTCGTTGCGGTATTTGTAGATAGTTTTTCTCTGTTCGTTTGCGACATCGTCATATTCTAGCAAGTGTTTGCGGCTTTCAAAGTGCATACTTTCAACCTTTTTTTGCGCATTTTCCACCGCACGTGTTACAATGCCGCTTTCAATATGCTCGCCTTCTTCTATGCCAAGCCGTTCCATTATGGCTTTGATTCTGTCCCCGCCAAAAATGCGCAAAAGATTATCTTCAAGGCTCAAATAAAAGCGCGAAAGCCCCGGGTCGCCTTGTCTGCCCGAACGCCCGCGAAGTTGGTTATCTATACGCCTACTTTCGTGCCTTTCAGTGCCGATGATATAAAGCCCGCCGAGTGCGCGCACCTCATCATCTATCTTTATATCAACCCCGCGCCCTGCCATATTTGTGGCAATGGTTACAGCGCCTTTCTTGCCCGCATCGGCGATGATTAGGGCTTCTTGCTCGTGGTGTTTAGCGTTTAGGACATTGTGCGCTATGCGTTCTTTTTTAAGCATTTCGTGCAAAACCTCACTTCGCTCAATGCTCGCAGTGCCTACCAAAACGGGCTGTCCGTTTGAATTTGCCCTTTTTATCTCATCGATGACGGCTTTGAATTTCTCTTTTTGGGTTTTGTAAATCAAATCGTGCTTGTCGATGCGGTGAATAGGGATATTTGTGGGTATTGAGATGACATCAAGCTTGTAAATTTGGCTAAATTCAGTGGCTTCTGTTTGCGCTGTGCCTGTCATACCAGCGAGTTTGTCATACATTCTAAAATAATTTTGAAAGGTAATGTCCGCCAGAGTTTGGCTTTCTTCTTGGATTTTGACATTTTCTTTTGCCTCTAATGCTTGATGAAGTCCATCGCTAAACCGCCGTCCCTCACTCAAACGCCCCGTAAATTCATCAACGATAATCACTTCTTTGTTTCGCACCACATAATGCACATCTTTTTCAAAGAGATTGTGCGCTTTTAGGGCTTGGTCGAGTTGATGGGATAAAATAGCGTTATCAAGGCTGTAAAGATTATCCACGCCAAAGAGTTTTTCAGCCTTTGAAATGCCTGCTTCTGTGATTAAAATCGTGCGGTTTTTTTCATCGACTATGAAGTCTCCGCTTGGCTTAGCGTCTTTGTTTGCTAAATTTTGTGGCGGCATTTCGCCTTTTTGCATTTTTTTAGCGACTTCATTTGCCTTTATGTAGCCGTCCAAAGTGCGATTTGTAGGACCGCTGATGATGAGCGGGGTTCGTGCCTCATCGATTAAAATGCTATCAACCTCATCAACGATGACGAAATTATGCCCCCTTTGCACCTTTTCATCGCTGCTGAATTTCATATTATCGCGCAAGAAATCAAAGCCAAATTCGTTGTTTGTGCCGTAAGTTATGTCGCACTCATAGGCTGCTTTATGCTCATTGTCCGAATTTGCGCTTGAAAGCACCACGCCCACAGAAAAGCCCAAAAATTTGTAAATTTCGCCCATTTGCTCGGCATCGCGCTTGGCTAGATAATCATTCACCGTTACGATATGAACGCCCTTGCCGCTCATCGCGTTAAGCACCACAGGCAAGGTTGCCACAAGCGTTTTACCCTCGCCCGTTTTCATCTCGGCTATTTTGCCCTCATTAAGCACCATACCGCCGATGAGCTGGACATCAAAGTGGCGCATATTCAGCACGCGTTTGCTCGTTTCGCGCACTATGGCAAAAACCTCGCTCAAAATGCCGTCCATATCAAGCTCGCCGCTTACAACGCCCTCTTTTAAAAGCGCAAATTCAGCCTTTAACTCGTCATCGCTCATCGCTTGATACTTGTTTTCTAGGGCGTTTATGCGCTCCACTCGCTTGAAATACTTTTTAACTTCTCTGTCGTTTTTCGTCCCAAAGATTGATTTGATAAGGTTTAGAAACATTTTGCGCCTTTAAACTTAAATTTAAATTCAAATTATAACCTTAATTTAATAAATTTTGGCTACAATAACGCAGAAATTTTTAATTTTTGGAGCAAATATGAGATTTTTAGTGCTTTTGCTGCTTTTTTGTGGGCAGATTTTCGCGTTTAATGCCGAGTATAAGAGCTTTTCAAGCGACTTTACCCAAAAGATTCGCTCGATAAATTCGACTATCAACTACACGGGCAACTTTGTCATCACCCAAAAAGAAGCCTTTTGGAACTACAAATCCCCAGCGAAAAAGCAAATTTTCATCAACAACACCCAAGTTGTCGTGCTTGAACCTGATTTAGCCCAAGCCACATACAGCAAGCTCAGCGACACGCCGAATTTAACGCAAATTTTTAAGCAAGCAAAAAAAATCGCCACAGACAAATACGAAACAAAATACCAAAAAATCACCTACACCATCACCATCGTGGGCAACGAAGTCAAAAGCATAGCCTACAAAGACGAGCTTGACAACGATGTCATCATCACCTTGCAAAACCAAAGGCGCAATGTGCCGATAAACAAAGCCATTTTCACGCCCAAAATCCCGCCAAACTTCGACATAGTGCGCTGAATTTAGCTTTTTACTCGTGCTTTGTGCGGTGTTTGCGTTGAATTTTTAATGCAGAATTTAAGCGTGGTGCTGAATTTTCAAGTAAAATTTAGGCGCAACAGCTTAATTTTGCCTTGAAAATTCAAAGCAAAATTCAAAACAACATTTGAATTTAAAGAAATTTTAAGCATAGCGAAAAAATTGCTAAATTTTAGGCAAAATTCAAGCCTTTTTGCTTAAATTTCGCCCAAAAATTTATCATCATTTTAAGCGTTTTTGCCTTGAAAATTTTTAGGGCTTTATCGCATTACACGCTACAAAAGCCCAAATTTTCAAAGTGCTAAAATGTATTTAAACGCCAAAAATGCGCCACTTGCCAAAAGTGCGGCAGCGGGCAAGGTGATAATCCACGCCAAGCCGATAGGCTTCATCATCGCCCATTTAGCGTTGTGGTTGTATAAACCTATGCCAAGCACCGCGCCGATGAGTATGTGCGTGGAGCTGACAGGAATTCCAAACTGCGTTGCCAGCAAGATGATGATGCTTGCGCCAAGTTCTGCGCTAAAACCTGTTGTCGGGCGGATTTCGGCTAGCTTTGAGCCGACTGTGGCGATGACTTCTTTGCCCAAAAACCAAAGCCCAGCTACCAAAGACACGCCAAACATCAGCATTACGGCAAATGGCACGGGCGCGCTTGGGTTGATACCGCCGCTTTTAAAGACATCTAAAATCGCCGCAAAGGGTCCAAGCGCGTTAGCAATGTCGTTTGCGCCGTGCGAAAAGGCAAAACTTGAAGCGGTAAAGATTTGAAACCACGAGAAAATTCTGTCGATAGTTTTGTTCAGCTCACTCTTTCGCACTATGCTTACAACGGCGTAAGTAACGATATAAGCGAGTATGCCGACTATAAAAATAACCCATATACTTTGCGCCACACTCATAGTGCTAACCTTGCTAAGCCCCTTAAAAAAGAGCATTGACGAGATGATGACAGCTCCAACCGCGCCCACAAGGGGTATGTGGCGTCTTGCCTCGCCAAAAAGGTCTAAATCCTTTTCTTTTTCTTTATACTCTTTCATTTTTTTCTTGTAAGCGCTTTTTTCTTTTTCTTCCTCATCATCTAAAACAATCGCGCTTAACTCTTTGATTTGCTCGCTTTGGGGCATTTGCTTAATGTTAGCAAAAAATTCTTCTTTGAATTTTTTTCTGTTTTGTTTGAGCTTTTTGATTTGGTCGTTTAGGGCTTGGGACGGGCTTAAAATCTTTTTGTGAATGTAAGAAAAAATGCAATAAGACGCCACGCCGCCCAAAAGTGGCGAAAGCACCCAGCTCAACGAAATCCTGCCGATTTCCGCCCAATTTACCATAGACAAAGCCTGCGAACCGCTGAAATTCAGCACGCCCATCGTTACGCTTGCGCCCACTATGCCGCCCACTATGCTGTGCGTTGTAGAGACGGGCAAGCCCTTTTTGGTAGCGATGAAAAGCCACACACCCGAGCTTAAAAGCGCTGAAAGCATTATGGCAACGAGCAACATAGGGTTAAATTCATCGGGAAAAACGACTATGCCGCTTCGTATGGTTTTAGTAACCTCTCCGCCCGCAAACACCGCACCGCTTAGCTCAAACACAGCGGCGATGACAAGGGCTTGCTTTATGGTAACGGTTTTTGCGCCCACGCTCGTGCCAAAGGAATTTGCCACATCGTTGCCGCCTATGTTAAACGCCATAAAAATGCCAAAAACACTCGCTAAAATAAAGAGTATCCAGTGGTTGTCTGGCACATAATAATAGCCCCAAATGTAAAAGCACACCGCCGAGATGGCAAAGATAAAAAACGCGATGGCATTGTCCCTAAACAACGAAGTTTTAAGCATAACTCGCCTTTGTAATTTTTTGGGTATTGTAGCACTTTTTTTGTAAATTTAATCTAAATTTTAAGTAAAATTTACAAAAAAAGCAACAAATTTGCCACTGCCCTTAAATTTTACTCATCTTTTAAGATTTTGTGAGTGAAAATTAAGCATTTTAAGCCTTTTTGAAGGCTTAAATTCACTCTTTATCAAGGGCAAAACTTGCAAGCACCAAAGGCGCATTTATGGCTTGAATTTTGCTATAAATTTGCAAATTTGCAAGCCTTGTAAATTTCTTTTTAGTTTGTGCTGCTACCGCCGCTTGCTCCGCTTGATGAGCTAGAAGTGCTTACTTTTGTGCTGCTTGTGCCATATCCGCTACCCACAGCGCTTGTGTTTTCGCGCAAGGACAAGTCATAGCGCACGCCGCCCACAGGGTAAAAGTTAAAGCTAAAATACACGCCGTTTTTGCGTTTAGCGCTGATACCAGCACTTGTGAGCTGCGGGTCGGTGCGTTCTTTGTAGATGAGCGAGTAGTTCCAGCATTTGCGTTGATAAGTGTAGCCCACTTCCCAAGCGTTTAAATGCGCTCTTTGCGTGTCAAACCACGCTCCTGCGATGAATTTGTAGTTTATGTTGTAGGTATAATCAGCACTCGCCCCGATGAAGCTGTGCTTTTCAAGCGTGTTTAAGTCTTGTTTGATGAATTCGTTAAAGTCGTATTTGTAGGCGTGCGAAAAGTTGAAGTTAAACTTTCGCAAAGCGATTTCAAGGCTGCTTATGCTTTTAGTCCATCTTTGCTGCTCTTTGGAGTAGGTGCTTTCGTTGCTTAAAGCGACATTTGGGGTAAAAAAGTATTGCGCTAAATGTTTAAGCTGGCTAAATTTCATCGTTTGCGTGTCATAGGCTACATTTACACGCTGTTTGAATTTTTTTTCGCCCTTGTCGTTGTAGAAAAACTGCACGGCTTTGACGCTCAAACTCTCTTCTTCTTCGTCAAAATTTAAGAAATTTTGCGTTATCTCGCCCTTGCTAACGCCGTCCATTAGGTAGTTTGCGCTAAAATGAATGGTGTGATAAAAGCTATCATAAGGCTTGGCAAGCTCGGTGTAAAGCGTGAATTCGTGGTAGTTGCGGAGCAAATGCTCGCTTTTTATAGCGTGGCGCGTGTAGCCGACAAAAGAGCCATAGAGCTTTTCGCTGAATTTAAACTGCAAAAAATCATCAAAAAGCTCCAAGTGAAAATTCAGCGGTAGATTGAAATTTGCGACATTTGCACCCACGCCCACTTCGCGCGTGTAGCGGTTGAAAGTCGCATCAAAAGAATACTGAATGTAATTGCGCAAAACTCCGCTCAAAAAGCGGTGATACTGCACGCTTGGCAGCTCTTGGAGTGTGTCTTTGTTGTTGAGCTTTGCCGTGTCTATGTAGTATTTGGCGTATGTGGCTAGGTAGTTGTTTTCATTAGCGATAAAATAGCTAAATTCAGAAGTAACAAGCGAAGTCAAATCCCTAAAATTTCGCGCTTCTAAATTCAAATAATCCACATCATTTAAGTAAATGCCATCTATCCAAACGCCTTCTTGTATATGCTCTCCCAAATCAAACAGGCTTTTAAAAAGGCTCTGGCGCGTGTAGCGCAGCTCTATGCCTTTATGGAGCTGGTTTTTAAGCCCTTCTCTCTCATAATAATCCGCCCGTTCTCTAAAAATACCGCCGTTTAAAGCCCCGCTAGAATGCGGCGAGTCCATAAAACGCAGCGTTGCGTAGCCGCCTATACCGCGATTTGCCCGAATTTGCTGGCGATACTCTAAATCCCACTCATCATAAAAGGCTAAAAATAAGGGCTGATTGTAGTAAAAGCCGTCATCGCGATTGAATTCAAACTCGGGGATTAAAAGCCCGCTTTTGCGCGAAGTATCAAGGCTAAAACCAAGATAAGGCACATAAAAAACAGGCGCGTCTTTAACATAAAGCCTTGCGTTGTAAAGGTGCAAATAGTTGTTCGTCCTGTCAAGCTCGCCTGTGGAAAAGCGGATTTTCCAGTCAGGATTATGCACATTGCAGCTTGAAACGGTGGAGTCTTTGCTGAGAAAAAGCGTGGAATTTAAGTCGCTTTGCCCACTTTGAAACCACACTTCCATTTTGTTGTCAGCAAAAAAAAAGTCCTTAAAACTCGCTCTATCGCCGTCTAAATTTACCTTTGCGTAGCAAGAGTTAAAACGCTCGTTTTGATTGCGCAGCACGCTCACTTCGCCAAAAAGCTCGACATCGCGGCTTGTTTCGTTAAATTCAGCCCTATCAGCACTGATGAGATAGTTGTTAGAAAAGATTAAAACGCTTGAATTTGCTTCAACCAGCTCGCCGTTTTTTTGCAAATCATTTGCGTAAAAATCCACTTGCTCGGCGTTTAAAAAGCCCAAAAGCGCGCTTAAAAAAAGCAAAATTCGAGTGAGCGTAAATTTATGCAAGTTCTATCACCAAGGTTTTAGCAGCGTAATCTTCCCACGCTTTTCGCAAGTCATTTCCCAAAGCCCACACAAAGCCAAGCGCGAAAGCTCCATCGCTCAAACGCTTCACGCCCGCTCTAATGGCACTTTGCGTGATATTTGGCTTGTATAGGCTGTTCTCATCGACAATGCTGATTTTGCACGCCATTTTTCCAAGCGTTGCGCCGTAAAGAAATGTAAAAACAAAGTCATAAGCAAACTGCAAGAGTAAAATTCCGCCCAAAAAGTTAGCCATTAGCATTTGGATTTGCGTTATGTCATCAAAACCCACCAACTCATCGGCAAAGATAAGCAAGATGATGGCTGAGATGATGAGATTGTCGATAATGTAAGCCAGCACGCGTTTAGGAAAGCTCGCAAGGCGGATATTTTCGCGCTCTAATTTTTTTAGTGTTTCGTTCATCGATAAGCCTTAAAATGTGAATTTGTGAATTTATAAGCGAAATTAAGCAAAAATGTGGCTGAATTTGCAAAAATTTGCGTGAAATTTGCGTTGAAATTCACGCTAAAATTTGCGCTGAAAGGGCGTTTTGCCCCAAATTTTACAAGGCAAAATGCCTTTGCGTGGCTTTTGCGTGAAAAAAGGCAAAATGCGGGCGCGCTTTGAGCTTTTTTAAAATTCCACGCCCAAGCACGCAAGGCAAAAAAGAACCAAAAAAACAAGCCATTTTTTTTCATTTTAAAGCCTGATACGCAATGTCTGTGCGGTTTTGCTTGCCTGCAAATTTCACATTTTCGCAAAGTTTATAAGCATTTTGCTGTGCGCTTTTTAAAGTCGCTCCAAGCCCCACGCACACAAGCACTCGTCCGCCTGTGGCGTAGAGTTTGCCATTTTCCGCGCTCACGCCAGCAAAGGACAAATGCGTATTTTGCGGCACTTCGCCAAGTGAAATTTCAGCCTTTGGCGAACCTTTGTAAGGGTAGTTTTCACTTGCGCAAACCACGCCCACAGCAAATTCTTGCAAAAGCTGAATTTCAACTTGTGCAAGCCTTTGTTTCGTGCAAGCAAGCAGAATTTCGAGCGGATTTTTGATGAGTGGCATCAGCACTTCGCATTCTGGGTCGCCAAAGCGCACATTAAACTCTAAAACATAAGGCACGCCGCGCACTATCATCAGCCCTGCGAACAAAACGCCCTTAAATTCGTTGTTTTCAGCGCGCATTCCCGCCAAAGTGGGTGCGATAATGTCCTTTTTAATGCTTTCTAAAAGTTCTTTGCTTGCAAGCGGGCTTGGAGCGTAAGCGCCCATTCCGCCTGTGTTTGGTCCCTTGTCCTTGTCTTTAAGTTTCTTGTGGTCCTGTGCGGCGGGCAAAAGCACGAAATCCTTGCCATCGCAAAGGGCGAAAATGCTTAACTCAAAGCCGTCTAAAAACTCTTCAATCACCACGCGCTTGCCCGCTTCGCCAAAACTTGCCCCGCTTAACATATCTTTTGCGGCATTTATGGCTTCATCAACGCTTTGAGCGATGATGACGCCTTTGCCAGCGCAAAGTCCATCAGCCTTAACAACTATGGGAGCATTTAATGAGCGGATAAAATCACTTGCAACGCCTAAATCATCGGTGTTTAAAAATTTCGCTGTTTTTATGTGGTGTCTTTGCAAAAATTCTTTCATAAAGGCTTTCGAGCTTTCAAGCTGTGCGGCGGCTTTTGTAGGTCCAAATATAGCTAAATTCGCCTTTTCAAAGCTATCGACAACCCCACGAGCCAAAAAATCCTCACTTCCTACTATACACAAGTCGATTTTTTCAGCCTTTGCAAAGGCTGTCAGCTCGCTAATGTCCGTTAAATTTACATTTGTGCCAAGTTTGCTTGTCGCTCCATTGCCCGGGGCGAAAAAAAACTCAGCCCTATCATCTTCGCGCCCTATCGCCAAAGCTATGGAAAACTCACGCGCCCCGCTACCTAAAATCAAAATTTTCATTGAAATTTGCTCCAAAATGATGAATTTTTAGCGTTTAGGCTAAATTTGCAAGCTGAGTTTAAGCCCTTTTCGCTTAAATTCAGCCAAAAGCTAAATTTACTCCAAATCGCCAAAAAGCCCAAATGGTCGTGAGTGCGTATTTGACCCCAAAAAGTCAAAGATACCGCTAGGCTGTCCTTAAAGGCTGCAAGTTCTCGCCTTTTGCAAGACTCAAACGACCCCACAGACACGGTGTAACAGCACAAATCGCAGTAAAAAGTAATGTGTTGGACCAAGAAACACTTGTATCGAGCCACTCAGGCAAAGGGCATTATAGCATTTTATCTTTAATGCTTGCTTAAATCACCTTAAATTTCGCCTTATCGTATCTGTCAAGGTTTTTGCCCTTTAAGATAATGTCCGCTGGGCTTTCCCAAGCGGTGTTTTGGTCGATATAAACTAAATCAAAGCTCTCATCTCTCATCATCTGCTGAAAATTTGTCTCTTTTGTGGCTGATTTTACCAAATAATACTCGCCCATTTCAAAGATTTTTATCTTTAAATCGATGATGAGTTCGGCGTCCGTGCTTACGATGAGAAATTTTTTGCGGTGTTGTTTGATGATATTTGACACATAAGAGTTGAGCCTTTGGTCATTTTCGTTGAGCTGATACTTGTCTAAACGGCTTAAATACAGCTCTGCAAAGCTTATCGTGCAAAAAGAGTTGCAAATGTTTTCCTTGCTAAAATACGAATTTTTAAGCCCCGCTGAACCAAGTGCTGCGGTGTAAATTTTCATATCCATCAAAGTCGCGCACACATCAAGGCTGGCGATTATCTTTTGAAAAAGCCGCTCGCGCATTAGTTTAAAGGCTCGCTCAAAGGTTTCAAGGTGTTGGTTGTAAAAATCCACTCTCGCCTTTTCAAGCCGCTCGATATTTGCTTGAAACTGCACGGCTTCTTCGTTGAGTTTAATGATTTTATCTTGTCTGGCTTGAATTTTTTCTTTATCAGGGCGGGGTTTTTGCTGCTCGAAATTTACCTCCATTCTTGCGCTTCTTGCTTGAAGCTGGGCGCTTTTAAGCCTATTTTTTTGCGTGTCTATGGCGGTGGCTAGGGCTTGGTAATACACTTGTTCGGACAAAAACATTTCGTTGAAAATGCGCGTTATGTTGATATTTTTTTGCCTATCTTTCATATCGTTATATGAGGCTTCAAGCCTTGTTGTCGTGTTTCTAATCTCGGAAAATTCGCTTTGATTGAGCGAAGTCTCCATATAAAAGAGCGTGTCAAGGGCTTTGAGAATGAATTTTTTGCAAACAAAATAATTTAAAATGAGCGGTGGCTTTTTTTCAAGCGCGTCCATACTATTTTTCAGGCTATCCACAGCGGTGATTTCGTGTTTGAAATACTTTTGCACGGCTTGGGGAATCGTAGTGGCAAGGGGTATGTGGTCAAGCGTGTTAAAATCAGTCGTGCGGTAAATTTGGGTTACATACTCCGCACGCTTTGCCTGCACGACATTGTCAAGCTCATAATCACTCTCCGTGCGCCAAAAATCGTTTTCTGTAACAAAGTCGCCGTCTTTGAATTCTTGGAATTTCGATGGTTTGATGCTAGTAATGCGGTTTGTGGAGTCTGCGCTGAATTCGACAAAAATGCCTACGCTTGGAATGCTCTTTTTGTCGTGCCAGCTTTGAGAGTTGAAATCAAAAAAGGTTTTTCTCAAATCCATAACCGTTCCACGCCCTGTGGAGTCGATATATACCATTATCTTGCCGTGCATTTCTAGCCTTTTGTCCTTTTTTCAAAAAAATTTCGTTCCCTGAAAAACTCAAAATTTTTCAAAGCATTATAGCATTTTTTAATAATTAAGCTAAATTTTATGTAAATTTTTACCCAAAAAACTAAACAAAATGCACCACTACTCCCATTCTATCGTAGCTGGGGGCTTTGAGCTTATGTCATACACCACGCGGTTAATGCCCGCTACTTCGTTGATAATACGGCGACTTATGTTTTCAAGCAGCTCGTAAGGAAGGTGCGAAAAACTCGCCGTCATACCATCGCTTGCATTTACCACGCGCACGCACACAGCATTATCATAAGTGCGGTTATCACCCATCACGCCGACACTTTTGACATTTAAAAGCACGCAAAATGCCTGCCAAGTTTTATCATACCAACCCGAGCTTTTCAGCTCTTCGCGCAAAATGACATCAGCATTTCTTAAAAGCTCCAAACTTGGCTCATTCACCTCGCCCATTATGCGTATGGCTAGCCCAGGTCCGGGAAATGGATGGCGGAAAACTAGCTCTTTGCTAAGCCCTAACTCCAAGCCAAGCGCACGCACTTCGTCTTTAAAGATTTCTTTAAGCGGCTCAATGAGCTTTAAATTCATCTTTTCGGGCAGTCCGCCTACATTGTGGTGCGATTTTATGGTTTTGCTCGCGCCCACAACTGAACTTTCGATGATGTCCGTGTAGAGCGTGCCTTGCGCAAGATATTTTATACCCTTGTGCTTTTTTGCCTCCGCTTCAAAGACTTCGATAAAGGTGTTGCCGATGATTTTGCGCTTTTTTTCAGGCTCAACTACGCCTTTTAAGCGTTCTAAAAAGGTTTTGCTCGCGTCAATGGTGATTAAATTTATGCCTAAATTATGCCTGAACATTGTTTCTACCGCTTCTTTTTCGTTTTTTCGCAAAAGCCCATTATCCACAAAAACGACAATAACTTGCTCTTTTATCGCATTTGCCAAGAGTGCAGCCACTACGCTACTATCCACGCCCCCACTTACCGCACACAGCACCTTATCAGCCCCAACTTGCGCCTTTATAGCCGCACTTTGCGCCTTAGCAAAGCTTCCCATATTCCAAGTGCTTTCGCATTCGCAAATGTATTTAGCGAAATTTTTAAGCATTTTTGCCCCAAATTCGCTGTGCTGCACTTCGGGGTGAAACTGCAAGGCGTAGAATTTACGCTTTTCATCGCCAAAGACACAAAAAGGGCTGTTTTCGCTACTTGCTAGCACTTCAAAGCCATTTGGTAGGCTTTCAACCTTGTCAGCGTGGCTCATCCACACCACTTGCCTTTGGGGCAAGTCCTTAAAAAGCGGATTTTCGCGCGAAATTTCAATGCTTGCCTTGCCATACTCTTTGTGCTTTGCTGGGCAAACGCTCGCGCCAAAGTGCTGCGCCATAAGCTGCATACCATAGCAAACGCCAAGCACAGGCACGCCAAGCGTAAAAACGCCCTCATCGCAAAAATAAGCGTCTTTTTCATAAACGCTGGCTGGTCCTCCGCTTAAAATAATGCCCTTTGGGGCTTTTGAGCGGATTTTATCAAGGCTTGTGTTAAAGGGCAAAATTTCAGCATAAACGCCTTGTTCGCGCAAACGCCTTGCGATGAGCTGGGTGTATTGCGAGCCAAAGTCCAAAACCAAAATGCAGTCTTTTTTCATTTTTTTCCTTTTTGAGTTAAATTTTTGTTAAATTTTTGCGCTTTAAAACGCCATTTTACCATCTATCTAGCTTTTGATACGGCTTTACTTCGATAACAGAGCCATTATCATCACGCACAGGATAGCTCGGGTCGGCTTTGTTGCCACAAGCACCAAGCGTTAAACAAAAAAGTGCTATAATAACAATATGAAAAAACTTAAACAAACGCCAACCGTCATAGCCGAACTTATGCGAACTCATCGTTATCAACCCCTAAAAAAAATCTTTTTTGCGCAAGATTTTTTGCGCCTGATGAATCCAGCCCATCAAGCCCTTATCTCCAAAATCTTTATCAAAAACGATATTTTAATGATACTTGTTAAACACTCAGCCGCTTACCAAGAACTCAACCACGATGATACCAAAAAAAGCATTAAAATTCTCATAAAAATTTATACAAAAGCAAATCCTTTGAGCGAATTTGAGCGCGTAAAATCAGTCAAAATCCTTACAGATAGGGACTTTATGCCAGCTTTAAAAAGTGGCGAAAAAAAGCAAAAATTTTTTTTAGAACTCTCAAAGGGCAAGTTTAAAAACCCTTTCAGCAACGAAATTCTTTTTGAAAAATTTGAAAAAATTCGCCAAGCGATACAAAATGTCAAGTAAAATGCCAAAAAATTTAAGTCAAAATTCCTTAAATTCATCAAATTTAGCCGCCGAGCTTAAAACCCTGCCCGAAAAAGCGGGCGTTTATCAGTATTTTAACGCTCAAAACCGCCTTTTGTATGTAGGCAAGGCGAAAAATTTAAAGCACAGAGTGCGAAGTTACTTTGTTTTCACGCCAAATTTAGCCCCAAACCCGCGAAATTCCTTACGCATACAAAAAATGCTTGCTGAGTGTGTGCATTTGGAGTTTATCACCACAGAATCAGAAGCCGATGCGCTCATACTTGAAAACTCTTTCATCAAGCAACTGCGCCCAAAATACAACATTTTGCTACGAGATGATAAAACCTATCCTTACATTTATGTGGATTTGAGCGAAAAATACCCGCGTTTTGAGCTGACAAGAAAGCTCATCAAAAAGCCCAAAATCAAATACTTTGGACCCTTTTTTAAGGGCGCAAGAGAGCTTTTAAACGCGCTTTATTTGAATTTCAAACTCAAACAAAAATCATCGTGCAAAAAGGCTTGTATCTTCGCTCAAATCGGGCGTTGCGCCGTTGTGTGTGAAGAAAAAATTAGTGTTGATGAATACGCAAAAATCGTTCAAGACGCCACAAATGCACTGCTTAATCCGCATTTGCTTTTGAAAAATTTGCAAAGCAAAATGCAACTTTACGCGCAAAATGAAAACTACGAAGAAGCGGCGAAAATGCGCGATACAGTGGCTACAATCAAAGATTTGCAAGTAAAAATTCAAATCGACATTGCAAGGCTTGAAAATTTCAATGTTTTTGCGCTTGCAAAGGCTCAAAACACCCTTGCGCTCGTGCGTTTTGTCGTCCAAAATGGCAAAATCATCAGCGCACAGCATAAAATTTTTAGCGTAAAAGCCGATGAATACGATGAAAACGAACTTTACAAGCAGGTGATTTTAGAAAGTTTTAGCGTTGATGAGCCTGTAAATTCAACGCAAATTTATGTTTTGCAGGATTTTGAGGACAGAATTTTGGTTGAGGAACTTTTATCGGCAAGATTTGGCAAAAAATTTGACATAAAAGTGGCTAAAATAGGCGAAAAAAGGCGGATTTGCGAGCTAGCGCACAAAAACGCCTTGCAAAATATCAAAAATCACCGCGCTAATGATAAATTCGAGCTTTTAAACGAGTTAAAAGAGTTTTTTGAGCTTGAAAATTTGCCCCAAGTAATTGAAATTTTTGACAACTCACATTTGCAAGGTGTGGCAAATGTTGGTGCTATGGTAGTTTTTAAGGATACAGAATTTGACAAAGGTTCTTACAGACGCTATCATTTGCACTTTGCAAACGAGTTTGAGCAGATGAAAGAGCTTTTAACAAGGCGCGCTAAGGACTTTGACAAGCTTGCAGCGCCTGATTTGTGGCTTATTGATGGGGGTGCAACCTTACTAAAACTTGCAAGGGAAGTTATCAAAAGCAGCGGGGCAAATGTGGATATTTTAGCCATAGCCAAAGAAAAAATAGACGCCAAAGCTCACCGCGCAAAGGGCGGCGCAAGGGACATTTTACACTCTTTTAAGGGCGAGTTTGCGCTGAGTGTGAGCGATAAAAAACTTTTGTTTTTGCAACGCCTGCGCGATGAGGCACACCGCTTTGCGATAAGTTTTCATCAGCGCACCAAGCAAAAGGCGGATTTGCAAAGCTCAAAGCTCAAAAATTTAGGACTAACTGATGGACAAATCGCTAAACTTTTAAGCTATTTTGGCAGCTTTGAAGCCATTTATAAGGCAAGTTTTGACGAGCTTAAAAACGCGACAAATTCAAGGGTAGCCGCAAAACTACGCAAAATTTAAATTTTAAGAGCAAATAAATTTCAATCAAACGAAAGTGTGATTTGCTTGCTCGCATTTACCTTTTATGTTATAATGGCGCAAAGCATAAATTTAAGGGACACAAATGAATTTTTTAGAAGCATTAAAACAAGAGTATGCAAACATAGCTTACACAGAAAATAACGCTCGGGCGTATAAATCAACGGGAAACAAACTGCTTGATTTGTTTTCTCGTATGAGTGTTTCAAGAAGTTTTTTGAAAAAAGATGAAACGGGCAAAAAGTATCTTGATGATGATATGCTCAACCTTTGCTTGATTTCTTTTGATGAAAGCCCTATTTTAAGCCTGCAAGCCATTATTTACGCAAGAGACATTTTAAACGGACAGGGCGAAAGAGACACGAGCAGACAAATGCTTATCAGCCTTATAAATTCTCGTTGCGAAGGAAGGGTAGAGCTGTTTGAAAGGACACTTGTTGCCTTTAAGGAACTTGGCAGATTTGATGATTTGGTTTGTGTTTATATGAGCGTAGAGGATAAGTTAATCAAAAATTACATTATCCAAATCATCAAAGCACAGCTAAAAACCGACACTGCTGCGATGATAAAAGGTGGCGTTGTGAGCTTGCTTGCTAAATGGTTGCCATCTGAAAACACTTCATCAAAACAAACAAAACAAGCCGCAAAAGCCATAAGAAAGGCGCTAAATTTAGACTCTGCCGAGTATAGAAAAATTTTGACAAAATTAAGGGCGCAGATAAAAATAATCGAAAATAAATTAAGAACAAAGGATTATTCATTTGATTATGAAAGCGTTCCATCACAAGCTATGCTCAAATACACAAAAGCCTTTAAAAGAAATGATTTGGCTAGGTTTGAAAGCTATTTAGACTCTTTAAGCAAGGGCGAAAGTAAGGTAAATGTTAAGACCTTGACCCCTGCAAATGTGATTTACAAAATGGCACAAGATAACGGCGAAAACAAGTCATTATTTAACGCTCAATGGAAACAAATGCTTGAAAATTTCGAGTGTTTAAACGGCGTTGATGCGATTGTCGCAGCGGATGTTTCAGGGTCGATGTATGAGGGCGGAGAATGTCCTATTTATGTGTCGGTAGGACTAGCACTCTTTTTTGCATACAAAAATACAGCAAAATACAAGGGGCATTTTATTGATTTTTGTGGCAATTCGCAGATACACGAGCTTGATTTGTCAAAGGATTTGTGGGTTAATTATAATTTGATTTTAAATTCATCAAGGGATATGAACACAAATGTTGATTCTGTGTTTAAAGCCTTGCTAGATAGTGCTATAAAGCATAAAATTTCACAAAAAGACTTGCCAAAATACCTTATCATCATCAGCGATATGGAATTTGACGCGTGCAGTTATGATGACAATGAAGTAAATTTCAACTCTTGGAAAAAGCGTTTTAAAGAAAATGCTTATGAACTGCCTATAATAGTGTTTTGGAACGCTGCAAATCGAAACAACATTTCGCCCGCACAAAAAAACGACAGCGTGATAATGCTATCGGGCAGAAGTCAAAATGGATTTAAAACGCTCAATCTCATCGAAAAATGTGGTATAATAAAATCCGAAGAACTAGCTTTAAAAGCAATGGTTGAGACTTTGAAAGGCTATGATAGGTATTTTGAATAAAGTTGCGGACAGCTATTTTATGCTCTGAAACCATAAGTCGAGAAAAAGCAAAACTCGAAAGCAACTTGTTTTTCAAAACAACTTATCATTTAAGGGGCGAAATTTTGCGTGTAATCGGCGAGTAAAAGACACGAACAGCTATTTTTATGGATTGTGGTTCAAAACTCGTGTCTTGTAAGAATTTGTCAAGCGATAAAGCTTTTGCAATGTTTGCGTGACAAATGCTTTATCGCCACGCTATGGCGCGTTACCACACGCAAAACTCGCTTGTTTTTTACTTGCGATGACAGATTGCGAGTAAAATAAATTCTGCAATGGATTAACATACGATTTTTGCAAAAAAATTTGTTCGCAAAGATGGATTTTTGTCGTTTTGAGCTTTCGCTAAAACACAAAAATTTTCAAATTATTGTCATTTTGAGCCTTTTGTAAAAAAGGCGACCCAACTGGTTGCAAGGCGCAAGCCGCAGCAAAAAATCTCCTTTTGTCATTTTGAGCGTAGCGAAAAATCCATAAATTCAGCAATCCACTCTCCGTTTTTTGTATGGATACTTCGCCAAAGGCTCAGTATGACAAGATTTTAAGGGGTTGCTTGATTTTTGTGGATTATCCTTGCTCGCCCACGCTCACAAAGACGATTCAACAAAGATTTTATAATCACAAATTCACGCACTTTTTTCACAAAAGCCCAAAAAACAAGCCCCTAAAACACTATGGTTTTGTTGTTTGAGATGAAAATTTTATCCTCAAACACCAAGTCAAGCGCCTTTGAAAGCACATTTTTTTCGACATTTTGCCCCGCTTTTTTCATATCAAGCCAGCTGTCCTCGTGGCTCACATTTAGCACGGCTTGCGTGATGATGGGACCTTCATCAAGGTTGTTATTGACAAAATGCGCCGTTGCGCCGATGATTTTCACGCCCCTTTCAAAGGCTTGTTTGTAGGGATTTGCGCCGATAAAGGCGGGCAAAAATGAATGATGAATGTTGATGATTTGCCCCTCAAAATGCGCGACAAATTCAGGCGATAAGATACGCATATACTTTGCAAGCACGATATAATCGAACTTGTATTGTTTCAAACACTCCAAAATAAGCTCTTCGTGCGCTTGTCTGCTTAAATTTTCGCTCTTTATGCTGTGATAAGGTAGCTCAAACTTCTCTACCAAGCCGCAAAGCTCGTTATAGTTAGATATAACGGCTTTAATGTTTGCCAAAAGCTCGTTGCTGTAATGCTTTATCAGCAAGTCCCCCAAGCAATGCGCCTCTTTTGTCGCAAAAATCACAATGTCCTTTTTTTGCTTTTCATAAAGCTCCACTCGCGTTTTAGCGGGCAACATAGCCTTTAAAGTGCCTACAAATGAGCCTTTGTCAAACTCACCCTCCAAAATCGCACGGAAAAAGAAAAGCCCCTCGCCCACGAATTCATCGTTTTTGACGATATTGAGCTGATATTTGAAAATCACATCAGCGATGCGGTAAATCAAGCCTTTTTCATCGCTCGTGGCGATTTTTAGCACAAATTGTTTCATTTTATCCCCTTTAAATAGGCTTTTAGCCACTCATTTTTGCGTTTTTGTATCTGCTCGCCCAACTTCTTGCCCGAAAAGCCTAAATTTTCAAGCTCTTGCGTGTCAATTTGCGCTCGTAACGCCTTTTCATAGAGCTTTAAAGCCTTTGCTCTTTGCACTCTTTTTTCGTCCCAAAGCCCAAGCCAGCTTTTTAAGGGCATTTGCAAGGCGATTTGAGCTAAATTTAAATCACTCATTTCATCTTTAAAAAAGGGCTGTTTTGCGGCGTTTAAAAGCTCTTTTTTAAGCTGTGTTTTTGCGAAAAAATCCTTTTTTTCAATGCCGAAAAAATTTAAATAAAGATACAAAAACAAGCCCTCATCGCTGATAAATTCGCGCGCCCTTTCAAGCATTTGCCTAAATTTCGCGGCGTTTTCGCACTTTGTGCTGTCATTTAAAAGCACGATTTGCTCTAAATTCAGCTTTTGCAAAGCCTCAAATCCACGCTTTAAATTCTTTGCCTTAAAAAATTTATAAAGTTCAGCGTTGATTCTGTCCTTACTCAAATCCCTTGTATCCATAGTTTGCATAAATTTCAAACTCTCATCGGCGATTTTTAAATCAAATCTTGCCACAAAATGCACCGCTCTAAGCACGCGCAGGCTGTCCTCTTTAAAGCTCTCATCATCGATATGCCTTAAAATACGGGCGTTTAAATCCTCAAACCCGCCGTAAAAGTCCAAAAATTCATCGTTAAAAATGTTTATCATCATAGAATTTATGGTAAAATCCCGCCGCCTCGCCCCAAGCCTTTCATCATCGCAAACGCTTACCTCAAAGCCCTTGTGTCCGCTTCGCACCTTGTTTTCCGTGCGGGCAAGGGATAAGTCGTAATTTTTAAATTTATACACGAAAAAGCTTTTACCAAAGCCATTTGCGCCAAGTTTTTGCATAAGAGTATCGAAAAATTCAGGCTTTATGTCATAAATTTCTATGTCAAAGTCGTAAATTTCGCGCCCTAAAAGCATATCACGCACGCTACCACCCACCAAATAAGCCCTTTTGGTGTGTGGAGCTAAAAAATCAGCGATGAATTCAAGCTCGGCGTTATTTTTTAAGCTTATCTTCGATACTTGCAAGCAAAAACTCTAAAAAATTGATAGTCAAATCAAGTCTAGTCTCTATGTCTTCATACTCTGCGGCTTTTAAGCCCTCGAAAAGCACTAAAATACGCTCTTTGACATTGTTTAAAAACCTTGCCTCGCTGCTGCTAGGCACATAGCTCGTGCCAACTTGCAACTCACTCGGGCTTTTGTATGATGGCGCAAAGTCGATAACTTCGGCATTTTGCCTAGCACTCTTGCGCTCAAAGCCTTGTGAGTTTTTGTTTGGCTCATTATCGTTCATCTGTTTGAGCGTTTTTTGGGTAGCCTCATAAGCCTTTTGTAAATCCTGTATTTTCATATTTTTATCAACCACCTTTTAAATTCGTTGATTTCTTCTTCGCTTTGCATTGTGTTGAAAAAGTCGAGCATTTGGGTGTTTAAGTCCTTGTGCTTGCCTCCAAGCCCGCTCAAACGGCGCACAGCGTCAATGGCGTCTTGATTGTTTGGCTCGTTTTTTAAAATGTTTTTATAAATCTCCAAAGCCTCATTTTTCAGCCCCTGCGCCTCGTAAATAGACGCTTCTGTCATCGTTTGCTTCGCCTTTTTCATCTTGTCCCTCAAAAATTTACGCTAATTGTAGCAAAAAAAGTTGATTTTTGAAAATTTTTAGCTCATTTTGCTCGCTGATTATACGCAAAATTTGGATTTTAGTAAAAATTTATGAATTTTGTGCTTGTAAAATTCCTTTTGAAAGAGATAAAAAATCATATAAAAAAGTCAAATCGTTATCAAAATTGTGCTAGAATTTCTTTCGTTTGAAAATTCTTTTTTGTTTTAAGGTAAAAAGTGAATTTTAGGCATTTTGCGATGAAGTTGCGTAAAATTTAAGCCCTTTGTGCTGATTTACAAATCATAAGCCGCAAAGAGCGAAATTTTAGGCTTTTGCTTGGATAAATCAAACGCAAAAATAAGCAAAGTTAGAAATTTACAAAGGCTTTCAAAATGCCTTTGATTTTGAGAAAGAGTTGAAATTTGAGTATTTATTTTGTGCATTTTTTTGAGTGCTTTTTGCCCCTTGTTTTTGTGCTAGCCTTTGTGCGTATAAAGGGCTTGTGGCAAGTGTTTGCGAGCTTTTTTATAGGCTTTTTGTTTGCTTATTTTGCCTTTTTTATCGCCGCAAATTCCTTGCAAACAAGCGCGCTTTACTTTTACGCAAATATCCTTTTTATCGCTTGTGGCGTTGTCGCTTTTGTGTTGAGCGTGCTGAAATTTGAGCTTTTACTCATAAGGCTTAGCCTGATAACGCTGATAAGTTTTGCCTTTGGCGTGAGATACTTTTATATAAGTCAAGATTTTGCGGTATTTACAAGCTCTTTGCTTGACACGCAAGCCGTTGTTTCGATGGCTTTCATCGCTTTGGCTTTTATGCTGTGCTTGATACTCTTTGTTTTTATGCGTTTTAACCTTAGCTTAAAGCCTAAATTTAGCCTTTTTGCGCTCTTTGTGGTGCTTTTGTGTGAGATAAATAGGGCTTTATCCAGCGTTTTGCTCATCGCCTTGCGGGAAAATTTCATCACGGACACAAAAGATGGCGCGCTTTTAAATTTCATTGCTCAAACACAGCATTACTCGGACTTTGCCATTTATCTTTACCTTGTGCTTGTGCTTGCGCTGAGCTTTTCTTGCCTTGCCTTTCGCCCCAAACACTTACAAAAACGGCATTTGTTTGACATAGAGTTTCGCCAAAACGCCGCAAAGACAAGCACGATTAACGATTATTTTAGCGCAAGCCTTATAAGCTCGGTGCTAGCCCTTTGTATCATCTTGTATTTTAGCCTTGTATCAAGCAAACCGATACAAATTGACGCCCCAAAAGAAGTGTTGCCAGATGATAGCGGACTTTTCGTCTTTGACATAGAGCTTTTGCGCGACAACGCCTTGCACCGCTTTGCATACATAACGAGCGAGGGCAAGGTGGTGCGCTTTTTCTTGCTCAACAAACGAGAGGATAGGGACTCGCCTGTGGTGGTGTTTGACGCTTGTATGATTTGCGGGGATATGGGCTACATTAAGCGCGGTGGGGAGCTGATTTGCATAGCGTGCAATGTGCGTATTTTCCTTTTGAGCGTGGGTAAAGAGGGCGGGTGCAACCCGATACCGCTTAAATACGAGTTTGACGGAGAAAAAATCACCATAAAGCTCGAAGATGTCATCTACGGAACAAATTTTTTCACTGAAATCAAAGAAGTTTTGGTAACCGACCCCGTTTCAAAGACGAAAATTCTCAACTCAAAGGCTGAATTTTCCTACCTTTACAAGGGGCTGACTTATTATTTTGCGAGCAAAGACAACTACGAAGCCTTTGTAAATGAGCCTGAAAGTTTTGTAGATAGCAATCAAAGTGCGAAATTTAGGGCGCAAGGTTATGGAGAGATATAATGCTGTGGGCGATGATAAAAAATTCGATTTTTAAGAACAAAATTCAAAAATCTTTGGCTTTTTTAACCTGCTTTTTGGCGACTTTACTTTTGTGCGCTATGCTTAACATAACGCTTGGCATAGGCAACGAAGTAGGCAAACAGCTGCGAAGCTATGGTTCAAATATCATCATCTTACCCAAAGGCTCAAATTTAGCCATAGAAGTAGGCGGCGAGCTTTACGAGCCACTGAAAAACAAAAGTTATTTAAATGAAAGTGAAATTCATAAAATCAAAGAAATTTTTTGGCGCAACAATATCACCGCCTTTGCACCATTTTTAGAGGGCAAGGTGATGATGAAGCCCACAAAAAGCCCGCAAAATAGCCACGCAAACAATGAGTTTTCGCAAGAAGTGCTGATACTTGGCACTTATTTTGATAAAAGCATTGAAATCGCCGATGAAGAGGGGTTTAGCACGGGCATAAAAACACTTTATCCTTTGCTGAAAATTGACGGAGCGTGGATAAAAGACGATGACACCGAAAGCGTAATGCTTGGCGATGAATTTGCTAGGCAAAATGCCCTTAAAATAGGCGATTTTATCAGCTTAAATGGCAACAAAGTGCAAATTTTAGGCATTTTACACAATGCGGGCAAAAACGCAAACAAAATCATCACAAGCTTAAATTTAGCCCAAATTCTCTTAAACAAACAAGGCTTGTTCGCACGCGCAGAGGTTTCAGCACTCACCATACCCGAAGATGACTTGTCCTTAAAGGCTAGGCGCGACACAAGTGCCTTAAATCAGGTAGAATTTGACAAGTGGTATTGCTCGGCGTATGTAAATTCCATAGCTTATCAAATCGAAGAGGACTTAAAAGGCGCAACCGCTAAGCCCCAAACAGCTATCAGCGATGCCGAAAGCCTAATCATAAACAAAATTCAAGCCCTTATGGCGCTCACAGCCCTTATTTGCCTTGTCGTGTCAAGCATAGCCATAGCGAGCTTGATGAGTAGCGAAATCCACGCGCGTAAAAAAGAAATCGGGCTTTTAAAGGTGCTTGGTGCGAACGCTTTTCAAATTTATGTGATTTTTGCGGGCGAAAATTTGCTTGTCGCCCTACTTGCCGCACTTTGCGGCTTTGCTTTTGGTGTGGGATTAAGTCAAATCATCGCTTTAAGCATTTTTGGCTACACGGTTGCCACAGCTTTCATCGCACTGCCCCTAGCCCTTGTCTTTGCGGCATTTGCGGCACTTTTGGGCTGCTTATTTGCGCTCAAAAATATAGTTCATCTCTTGCCCGTGCAGGTGCTTTATGGTAAATAATTTTCTAATCACACAGCTTTTCAAAAGCCTTATTTTTTCAGCAAAGCGCGTCTTTATCATCGTCCTTGCTATCTTCATCTCAGCCCTTGTCAGCTCGGCTTTTTTAAACATTTATTTTGACCTTGATACTAAGCTTTCAAAAGAGTTAAAAGCTTATGGGGCAAATTTAAACATTTTACCAACAAAAACCAACGAACTCATCAGCAACCACGCCCTTGAAAAACTCAAAGGCGAACTTGGAGCAAAAAACCTAACGCCCTATCTTTACGCCTTTTTAAGTGTCGATGGTAGCCACACGCTCGTGCTTGGGACGGATTTTAGCTCTTTGAAGCTCACAAAACCCTTTTTGCAAGCCGTTGAGGGCAGCTTTTCGCTGAGTGATTTTGACGAAAATTCAGCCTTTATCGGCAAGGATTTAGCCACAAAGCTCATCAGCGCCAACAAACAAGACAGCTTGCAGGGTTTAATCGGGCGAGAATTTGAAATTTACGGGCTTTTGGGCGAAAAAGCCGTGCTTAAAATCAAAGGCATAGTCTCAAACAACGATGAATTCGACACTCTCTTTTTAGCCCCGCTTGCTGTGGTGCAAAATTTAAGCGCACAATCGGGCATAAACTACGCTAATGCCCTTGTTTATGGTAGCTTTGATGAAGTAAGCGCGAAAGTAAGGGCGTTAAGCGATGATGAAGTGAGCATAAAGCCCATCTCATCGGTGTCTTTAAGCGAGGCTTTGGTGCTTGAAAAGCTCAAAGCCCTAATGTTTCTCATCGTCCTTGTGGTGCTTGTCATCGCCTCCACAAGCGTAAATACCACTTTAAGCTCGATTATCTTTTCGCGCAAAAAAGAAGTGGCGTTGCATTTGACTTTGGGAGCTGGCAAAAAGGACATCGCAAAGCTCTTTGGGCTAGAATGCCTTGTGCTAGCCCTTGTCGCTTCGGTGTTGGGCGCGGTTTGCGGGTATATTTTAGCTCAAATTTTTGGCTACATTATCTTTAACGCGAGCGTTGATTTTAGGCTCAAAGCCGCAGTTTTAGCGGTTTTTGTGTCGCTTATCTTTGCTTTTTGTGCGGCGTTTTTTCCCATAAAAAAGGCTTTAAAAATCAATGTTTGCGAGAATTTAAAAGGAGAATAAGTGAAAGAGATTATCAAAATTTCGCATTTATGCAAAAATTTTGGCGAGGTAAAAGCCCTACAAGACATAAATTTCAGCGTTTTGCAAGGGCAGTGGCTAGCCATAATGGGACCAAGCGGTAGCGGTAAATCCACGCTTTTAAACATTTTATCTTTGATGGACGAGCAAAGCAGCGGGGAGTATTTTTTAGACGGCACAAATGTGCAAAGCCTTGATGAGAGCGCAAAAATCAAAATCCGCCGCGAAAAAATCGGGCTGATTTTTCAGCAGTTTCATCTCATACCCTATCTCAACGCCCTTGAAAATGTGATGCTGGCGCAGTTTTATCATTCAAGTGTCGATGAAGAGGACGCTCGTGCCGTGCTTGAAAAGGTAGGTTTAGCGCACCGCTTAAAGCACCTGCCAAGCGAGTTAAGCGGCGGCGAGCAGCAACGCCTTTGCATAGCGCGCGCACTCATCAACAACCCCGAGCTTTTGCTTGCTGATGAACCCACAGGAAATTTGGACGAGGCAAACGAAAAAATCGTCCTTGACCTTTTAAAACAGCTTAAAAATGAAGGCAAAACCATAGTTTTAATCACGCACAACGAAACGCTGGGCAAGCAAGCTGACACAATGATGATTTTAAGACACGGGGTGCAAAATGTGTGAATTTTTGAAAGGCAAATTCAAAATTTTGAGTGAATTTAGGAATTTTTTTGTGAATTTTGGAGCGTTTTTACTCATCATCTTTGCTCTAAATGGCTGTTTTTCAAGCTCCACAGGCGAGGTAGGCAAAAAAGCCCCGCAGATTGCTGCTAAAAATTTAAGCGGGCAAGAGGTGAAATTTGATGAGGGCAAAGTCGTGGTGCTGGTGTTTTTTGAAAAGGGTTGCGCAGCTTGCATAAAGGAACTGCCTTTGCTTGATGAGTTTGCATACGAGCAAAGAGACAAACTCCAAGCCATAGCGATAAATTCAGTCGATGAAGTGCCTAGCATTGTGGTGCTTCAAGCACAATACTCTCTTTACAATGTCGTTTTAGCCAAAGATGATTTGGATATTTCGTGGCAAAGGTATGGAATTTTCGCCTTGCCAACCACTATCATCATCAAAGATGGCGTTGTCATCGAGCGTATAACGGGGGACAAAGGGTGGGAAAATCTACACTCCAAGCTTTTGCCCTTGCTTTGAGCCTGTTTTTCGCGGGCTGTTTTGACAACAAATTCGCTACCACAGAGGACAAAGCCTATAAATTCAGCTTTAACGGCTTTGAAAAGCGTTTGAGCTACGGCGAAAGCAAGCCTTATGCGCTGGCGTTTTTTACGAAAGATTGCGCAGTTTGTGCGGAGCAAATCCGCATTTTAAACGCGCTACAAGGGCGTTTTGAGCTTGAATTTTTAGCCGTGCTAAAAGACGCGCAGGACAAAACAGAGGCGAAACTTTGGGCGCAAAGCAAGAATTTAGCCTTGCCGCTTTTTTTTGAGGCAAGGGCGAGCGAGTTTTTAGCCCGTGCTGTCGGAGGCATTTACGGCGTGCCTGTCATCGTTTTTGTAGATGAAAAGGGCATTTTAGGCAAAAAATTCATCGGCTTAACCCCGCAAAGCGTGCTGGAAAAAGAGCTGGCAAACGCTACCTTAAAGCCTTGATGATTTATTTTTGAAAATTTAATAAATTTAAGAAATTTTAAACATTTTTGGCACACTTCTTGCTTATTATATTTTAAGTAATCTTTTAAAAAAGGAGAAATGATGAAAAAGATTTTAGTTGCAATGTTTGCGTTATGTGGAGTTTCACAAGCCGTGATTGTGGCTACTAATGTGGGGGCAACTTCATACAAAAAAGCGACATTAGACCCTGCCTATGCTTATGCCATCGTATATGTGCCAAAAGGCAGAGGTGTAGTTGGCGATGTTATCATTAACAACGCACCAGCACAATGTCAAAATGCTTCAATAGGAAGTGATTTTTTTGAGGAAGTGTGTCTCTTGGGTAAGCGAGAAAAAGCTGAACGAGCAGCAAACATACAAGTGTTGAAAAATAATAAGCTTTATGAGAGTCAGGGACAATTATTTACAGCCTGACAAAATAAAGCAAAGGATTGTATATGCTTAAACTCGGCGGTTCAAGGCTACTTCAATGTTCAGATTTTATGCTTGGCTTTTATGGGCTTGATAGGGCAAAATCTCAAAGCGAGGAGAGCTTTGACACGGCTTTGCGCTCGGTTGCAAGCGGTCTTGACCGTGGTTTTGGCTGGGAGATGGCAAATGACACTTATGCTTATCACGGCATTGATTATTTGCCACAAGAGACGAGAAATGCCTTTTTGCAAGCCGTTGAAAAGGGTTATGAAAGTAAGGATGAGGCGAAATTTGGCAAATTTGGCTTAAATTTGATGAGTTCATTGATAATGGACACTTGCGTGAGCTACAATGCCAAATTTAAAGAGCCTGAAAGATTTGCTGAGTATAGCTTTAAAGCAACCTTTGAAAAATGGAAAAAAATTTACAACGATGACATTACACTAAATCCACAAGAGCGTGAGGAATTTGAGCTTTTTTGTAGTGTGTATCAAAATTTTCTCGACAACTTAGGCACTTTGGCAGATAAGGCGATATTGCGAGACAATGACACAAGCACGCTTTATCCGCCAAATTTTACGGCGCAAAAGCAAACCCTTGTGTTTGAGGCAAATTATCAGTTTGTTTTAAGTCAAAAAACCCAGCAAATCGCCCAAGAAAAAGACGAGATACTTTTGCGACTTTTAAACCCACAAGATAGACTTGATATAAAGGCTTGAATTTACGCTTTTTCAGTAAAATTTCGTTTCAAAAACTACAAAGGCGTAAGATGAGACGAGATGAATTTAAATGCGATGATTTCGCGCTTATCAAAACTATGCTTTCGCAAATGCCCTTTGGGACTATGGTTATACCCGACACGCCCTTGCCATACGCCGTGCCTATAAGCTTTTGCTTTGATGAAAATTACGCTCCAAAAGGCGGCATTTACTTTCACGGCGCGGGGAGTGGGCGTAAATTTGAGCTTTTAAAAAACGAACCAAGCGTGGTATTTAGTGCGGCAAAGCCTTATTCTTACATACCTTCACGCTTTTTAAGCGGCAAAATGACACCCACGCAGTTTTTCTTTTCGGTGTTGATTGAGGGGCGTTTTGAAGTGGTGCAGGATTTAGCGCAAAAATGCGAGATTTTAGACGCTCTTGTGCGCAAATACGAGCCACAAAATGCTACTTTTTGCCTTGAAAAAAGCCCTTTTGCGGGAGCGCAAAAGCACACTTTTGTCGGTGTCATCAAGGTAGAAAATTTAAGCGCAAAGGCAAAATTTGGGCAAAATATGAGCCAAGATGCCTTTGATAATTTAATACTTGACTTGCAAAAGCGAGCTGACACGCTTGATAAAGACACTTTAAATTTAATGCAAAAATTTGCAAAAGATAAGAGATAAATTCAGCTTTAAATTTAAAAACTTAAATTTAAAATTCAAAGTTTAACCTTAAATTCAAAGCTCAAATTTAAAATTTAAAATTCAACTTTAAATTTAAAATTTAAATTTAATTTTCAAGGGCTAAAACTTAAAATTCAAAATGTCAATCTTAAATTCAAAGCCTTAAATTTAAATTTCAAACTCACAAATTTTCAAGCATTTTTTCATAAGCTTTTTTTGTGCCAGCGCCCACTTCGCCAAAAAGGCTTACTACCACGATGACAGCACTAGCGCACAAAAAGCCCGGCACGATTTCATAGATAGGAAAGTCAAGCCAAGCCGCAAAGAAATTCTTGTAAAGCACTACCACAGCAGCACCTGTTATCATTCCTAAAATCGCCGCTAGCCTTGTCATCTTGCTCCAAAAAAGCGAAAAGAGCATCACAGAGCCAAAGCTCGCTCCAAAGCCCGCCCAAGCATAAGCGACTATGCTTAACACGCTTGAATTTTTGTCAGTTGAAATGACAAAGGCGACGAGTGCCACGAGCAAAACGCCCGCTCTGCCTAAATTCATCACCGTAACGGAGCTTGCTTCTTTGTTGAAAATGCGTTTGTAAAAATCCTCCGCGATAGTCGAGCTTGAAACAAGCAGTTGCGAGCTTGCCGTGCTCATAACGGCTGCGAGTATGGCTGAGAGCAAAATGCCTGCTATCCAAGGGTTAAAGAGTAATTGACTCATCACGATAAAAATCTTTTCAGGGTCGCTTAATGAAAGCTCAAATTTAGCCACATAAGCTATGCCTAAAATGCCGATAAAACAAGCTCCAAGCAGGCTTATCGCCATCCAAGAAATGCCGATGATGGTAGCTTGTGGGATTTCTTTTGTCGAGCGAATCGACATAAAACGCACCAAAATGTGCGGCTGCCCAAAATACCCAAGCCCCCAAGCCAGAGCCGAAACGATAGCCACCCAGCTCAAACCCTCGCCCATAGAAAGCGCGTTTGGCTTTATCTGTTTTACTATGCTAAACGCTTCATTAAAGCCACCCAAATGATAAAGCATTACAGCAGGCACGACAATGAGAGCGCACATCATCAAAAGCCCTTGTATCAAATCCGTCCAACACACAGCCTTATAGCCGCCCAAAAAGGTATAAACCACGATGATAAATGCGCCCGTGCTTAAAGCGTGTTCGTATTTAAGCCCAAAGGTGCTTTCAAAGAGCTTTGCCCCGCTCACCAAGCCAGATGAGACATAAAAGGTAAAAAAGATGAGTATCACCACAGCGCAAATGACGCGCAAAATGTGCTTGTCATCATCAAAGCGGGTTTCAAAATAATCAGGTATAGTGATACAGTCGCTAATCACGCTTGTGTAAATGCGAAGTCTCTTTGCCACAAAAGCCCAGTTTAGCGTAGCTCCTATGGTAAGCCCTATGGCAATGTAGCTTTCTATGAAGCCGCTCACATACAAAGCCCCAGGCAAGCCCATCAAAAGCCAGCCGCTCATATCGCTAGCCCCAGCAGATAAGGCTGAAACCACAGGTCCAAGCGAACGAGAGCCTAAAAAATACTCCTCCGCGCCCTTGTTTTTCCTAAAAAAATAAAAGCCTATGTAGAGCATTAAAGCCGAGTAGGCGACAAACATTATGGCTATTTCAACGCTGATATTTACAACTTCCATTACGCACTCCTTTTAAATTTTTGGCTTTGAATTTAAGGCTTTGATGCCTAAATTTCCATATCTGTGATAAGATACGCTTAAAGACTTTTCATTGTGATAATAAAGCAGTTCAAAACGCCCGTTTATAAGTGGTTTGGGCGCTATGATGATTTTAGCATTTTGAGCCGCGCTTTTGTAGATGATATCATCTTTACTTGCCTTTGCGTGATAGCGCACGCGCTCAAAATTTGGGATTTTATCCGCAAAATTCTTTGAGCTTTCTTTGATAAATTCAGCCTTTAAGTTTGCTTTTTCGCAAATTTTTTGCACAAATTTCACCTTTTCGTTTTGGCTTTCATAGCTTATAAAAAGTGGAATTTGCAAGGTGTTTGCGCCGATAATAACACCTAAAATGTCGCTTAAATCATCATCTTCACAAAGGCGAAAAGCTAAATTTTTGATTTTGGTGTAAGAAAAAAGATTGTCCTCGCCGCGAATGCTTACATAATCTTTTGCCAAATCAAACTCATTTTCCTTGTGGTAAGCATAGCTTTGTGCCATTGTTAAAGCCTTGTTTAAGGCTTCTTTTTGCGCCCCGTCTTTTCCCTCAAAGCCTTGCAAAGCCTTGCTGATAGCATTTGAGCTTAAATTTTCATCGGCTTTTTCTTGGTAAATGTCTAAAAACTGCGTGATATAATTATAAATTCCAACCTTGCGCCCAAAGCCTATGGCGGATTTTTTTACCCCGCCAAAGGGCTGTCTTAACACTATTGCGCCTGTTGTGGGCTTGTTTATGTAGATATTGCCCACTTCAATGTGAGTGTGAAAATACTCCCACTCCCTTTCATCTAAACTTTCAAGCCCAGCTGTAAGCCCATAGCCTGTGGAATTTACTATGTCAATGGCGTGTTTGAGATTGTCCGCACACATTACGGTAAGAAGCGGGGCAAAAAGCTCGTTTAAATGCGTGAAATCGCCCTGTTTTGTGCCGTATTTTATACAAGGACACATTAAAAGCTCGTTGTCGTTGATGAATTTTGGCGGTAAAGCCCATTCTTCATAAGTTTGCAGTTCATTTAAAGCCTTTGAAAGTTTTTGACTTGGCTTATCAGCAAGTGCGCCGATTTTGTTTTTTAGCTCAAAAGGCGAACCCACGCTTAAAGATGCCGCTGCATCAACGAGGCATTTTTTAAATTCCTTATCCTCATACACTTCTTTTTCAAGCACGAGTAGCGAGGTTGCTGAGCATTTTTGCCCTGAATTTGAAAAGGCTGAATGAATGATATTTTTCACCGCTTGGTCTCTATCTGCCATTTTGCTGACAATGGTAGCGTTTTTACCCCCTGTTTCAGCACTGAGCATTAAAGTAGGATTTGCTTTAAGCATAGCATAGGCTGTATCCTCGCCTCCCGTTAAAACGCTGAATTTAATGCTCTCATCGCCTAAAAGATGAGCTGATATATCACTGCCCTTGCTTGGCAAAAAGATGAGCGCGTCTTTTGGAATGCCAGCGTCCCAAAAACACTCACAAAGCTTGTATCCTGTAAGCATTGAAAGAGATGAGGGCTTGTAAATCACTACATTTCCAGCCGCTAATGGAGCGGCGATAGTGCCAACTGAAATGCCTATGGGAAAATTCCACGGCGCAATGACAACGCCTATGCCTTTGGGGCTAAATTTTGCGTTTGGATTTTGCGCTTTTAGCGTTTCAAGTGAGTGCGGATAAAACTCCACAAAGTCTATCGCCTCACTTATTTCTGGGTCAAGCTCTAAAAAGGTTTTGCCAACTTCTCTTGCGCCTATGCCGATAAGCTCGCCCCTTCTTTGCCTTAAATTCTGCGCCACGCGTGCTAAAATTTCATAAATTTCCTCGTGGCTTTTTTGGTTAAATTTGGATTCTTTTGCCACACTTAAAGCCGTTTTTATTTCATTTTCGCCCGCTAAATGCACGGTTGCGATTTTTTCTTTTTTAATCTTATCAAAAACTTCAAGCCTTGCAAGCTTTTTATCTTTGAGTTCTTCGCCGATAACAGGATAAATTTCAAGCCCCTTTAAATGCTCAAAATTTGCCTTTATATCTCTTGCCCACGCTCTATTTTGCGCTAAAATAAAATCCGTGTCGCTTTCATTTGTGAATTTTTTAGTGCTAAATGAGCTGTTTGCGCTCTTTGTTTGGTTTTTCTCGCTCTTTCTGTCTTGCGTTCTGTGTGTAGAATTATCAAGCGTTTTTATGCCCTTTAAGGCGTTTAAAAATAGCTCTTTTTGCGCCTCATAAGCCTTGTCATTTACTTTGAGATTGAAAAAATGGCGCATAAAATTGTCCTCGCTCGTGTTTTCATCAAGGCGGCGCACCAAATACGCAATGGCGTTGTTAAAATGCGCCTCATCGCACACAGGCGCGTAAAGGACAAGCTGGTGCAGCTTTGAAAGCTCATAAGAGCATTGCAAACTCATACCCTCTAACATTTCAAAGGTAAAATACTCAAAGGCATTTGCCTCGCTAATGCGCGTGTAAGCGTAGGCTATCTCAAAGATATTGTGGCTTGCTATGCCTATGTTGATGAATTTAAAATTCTCATTTTCAAGGATAAAATCAAGCATTTTGTTGTAATTGCTGTCCGTGTCAATCTTGCGTGAAAAGGTTGGCAAAGCCCAGCCTCTTTGGCTTGCGATAGTTTCCTCACTTTCCATATTTGCGCCTTTGACAAAGCGGATTTTTATGGGCTGCATTCCTTTTTGCACTCGCTCTTTTGAAAAGGCAAAGAGTTTTTTAAGGTATTCAAAAGAATCAGGCAAATAAGCTTGAAGCACTATGCCAGCTTTTATGTCAAATTTAGCAATGCTCTCCATAAAGGCTGCCACAGTAAGCTCTAAATCCCTAAATTCCTCCATATCTAAATTTATAAATTTAGGCACGCCTTGCTTTTTTTGCTCATTCATTGCGATATTATAAAGATAATCAAGCCTTTTTACAACCTCATCTTTGGAGTAATCAAAATCGATAATGTTAATCTGCGAAAAAATCGTGGTGATTTTGATAGAAATATAAGTGATATAATCACTCTTTAAAGCCTCTTCGTATTTTTGTATGCGGTAAGTGCTTTCAGCCTCGCCAAGCACTTCCTCGCCGATTAAATTCACATTTAAGATAATGTTATTTTCGCGCTTTCTTTTTGCAATGTGTGGCTTTAAAAAGCTCTCATTTGCATCTAAAACCATAGCCTTTGTATCATCGCGCAAATGCTTTACAAAAAACGGCACGCTCAAATTTGGCGCAAGGCGACCAAAGCTCAAAAAACTTAAAAGCAAAAATTTTTCAAAGGGCGTGAAAAAGTCCGCTATGCCGTATTTATCAAGGGTATGAGCGATAAATTCAAAGCTCACGCTTGCATTTTTGGAGCGAAAGGCTCTGTCAAGTAGCTCGATGAGCATTACTTTGTTGCGCGGGTTTTTAAGCAATTTTTGCATTTTGTGATGAAAGGCTTTTTCGCTTTGGCTAATGTTTTGCGAAATGGCGTTTTGCAAATTTTGGGCTAAATTTAAGGTTTTTTCAAGGACGCTTTGCTGTGTCATTTTGTTTCCTTTTGGTGTTGTTGTTTTTGTAATTATAAAATAAAAAAGTCTCAACCAAAGAAATTTTCTCACACAAAAAATAAATTTGTTTCTTTTTGCAACATTACCCAAAATACAAAATGTTACTTTTTTACAAAATAGGGCGTTTTTGTTTTGAATTTAAAAAGCAAAATCCACAAACGCTAGGGCAAGGCTAAATTTCGCAAGCTTTATCTGTGCTTAATTTAACGCAAATTCAGCATTTGGCTAAAATCTTTATCAAATCGCTTAAATTTATATTTCAAACGCTCAAAAACAAGCTAAAATTTAAAATTTTTTTGAGCGTTTTGAATTTTCGCTTTAAATTCTGTCAAAATTTAACGAAAACAAAGCGATAAATTTGCTATAATCACAAGAAAAAAGGCAAACAATGAGACACTTACTCTTAATCATCGGTAGCGAGTTAAAGCTCAACGCAAACTACCTAAACTACATTTATAAACGCTATGAGGACAAGTTTGGCGAGCTAAATGAGTGCATTTGCTTTGAAAAGGGCAGCAAGGAACTGCCATTTTTACTAGAATCTTGGATAAACGAGTATGATTATATCACCATTTTTACGAGCGTCAAGCTCTATGCTACCACAGCAAAGATAGTCGCCACGCTTAACAAAGACTATTTAGTCTTTCAAAACGACATTTTAGTGCCGAGCAAAACCCTAAATTCAAGCGAAAACAGCTTTTTAGTCCAACTTTCTCGTTGCAAGGTAAATTTGCTCAAAGCAAGCGTTGATGAGCCTTTGCCCGAGCTTTTAGCAAAGCCTAAAATCAACTTTGCGCACTTTTGCCTGTGCGACATAGACGAAGAAAGCGCGCTTATCTTGCTTGATACTTTGGCAAAGTCCTATAAAATCAACATTTTAAGCACTTCGCTTTTAGCAAATCTCGTTCTCATCAAAGCCACAGACACGAAATTTTCTCAACTTGACAATTTTATCCAAGCAGCGAGCAACCTTTTCAAGCAAAAGCTGCTTTTAGGCAAAAATCCGCTTGAATTCATCGCTAAAAGGCTGATTGAAAGTGAGCTGAAAATTTCCTTTGCCGAAAGCTGCACGGCTGGGCTTTGCGCCGCAGAGCTAGCTAAAATCAAAGGCATTTCAGCTATCTTTGAAGGCTCGGTTGTTACTTACTCAAACCGCTTAAAGCACGAGTGGCTAGGTATCAGCGACTTGGTGCTGCAAAACGAATACAGCGAAAAATGCGTGTATTTTATGCTTAAAGGCGCGTTTAAAACGAGCGCTTGTGATTTTGCCATCGCCATCAGCGGAGTGGCTGGGGAGGAAGATGACAAGGGCGTTAAGGCAGGCACGATTTTCATCGGAGCTATGTATAGGGACGGCTCATTTTTGCAAGAAACCCTGCGCCTTTGCGGCGAGCGCAACTTCGTGCGTCATCAAGCCGTTTTAGCAAGCTTTATGCTTATGGTAAAGTTAAAACCAGAAGTGTTTTTTTAGGACTTTGAACAAGTAAAATTAAAATAAGAAGTTTTTTGATTTTGAGCGATAAAGTTAAAGCCAAAAGTGTTTTTGAACTTTTAATGTCTTGCTTATTGAGTGATAAAAATAAAACTAGAAGTGTTTTTTGAGAACTTTGAATGGTAAGTTAAAATAAGAAGTTTTTTTGGACTTTGAACGGATTTAAATCCTAAATTTGACTTTTTTAATCCGTCATACTGCATAAATTTGCCATACTGACTTGTCTTGTCATACTGGGCGATAGCGAAGTATCCAAAGACATTTTACTTGTCATACTGAGCTTTCGTAAGAAAGCAAAGTATCCATAAATTTAAAGTGCGAATTACACCTTTAAAGCGTGGATTTTTCGCTACGCTCAAAATGACAAGATGAGTTGTCATTTTGAGTAAAAAAGAGCGTAAATGAGTTTTGTGTGCTAATCCACAACGCAAAGGCAATGCTAAATAATTTATGGATTGCCACGAATTTGACTTTGTCGAATTCTTGCAATAATAAGCGCAAGAAAGCCTTGAAATAGGGCGTTTAACAATTTTTAAAAAAGCATAAACCTACAATAAAACATTTAAGAATTTAAAAAAACATAAATCTAAAATCAAACATTTAAAAAAATAAACAAGCACAAACCTAAAATTAAGCGTGTAAAAAATTTAAACAAACACAAATTCAAAATAAAGCATTTAGAAAAAATAAAAAAAGCGCAAGTTTAAAATCAAGCATTTAAAAATTTAAAAAAGCACTGCCCTAAAAAGTGCGTTTTGTGAGTGAAAAGATGAGAAGAACGATGACAAAATGAGTAAAAAGATGAGAGAAAACTACGACAAAATGAGCAAAACCTTTTATAAAATTTCAAGTAGATTTTAAGAATTTAAGTCTTTTTAAATTTTTAGCCACATTTTTAAATTTAAGCAAATTCAGCTTGAATTTTAAGGCAAAATTCAAGCTGAATTCAACGCCTAAATTTAGTCCATTTGGTTGCGCTTAAAAGCTGGCTCTTCAAGCAAGTTTAAAAAGTCCTCGCTATCATAAGTGCCTGTTTTGACAAAGTTTGACAAAAGCGCATCGCGTGAGCTGGCTCCGTTGGTGTTGTCTTGGAGCTTTTTGCCCTTTTCTTCGTAGTCAAAGCCTGTGGCGATGATGGTGATTTCGATTTTGTCTTCCTCCATACTCTCATCGGAGCTGTCGCCGAATTTAAAGGTAACATCCTCATCAAGCATTTCTTGGATATACTCGCTCACATCGGCAATCTGCAAGAACGGAAAGCTCGGGTGGTGCTTGTAATGCACGATGACGCCTTTGGCTTTTTTTATGTCAAGCCCGTCAAGCAGCGGCGACTCCAAAGTGTTGTGTAGGGCTTCCATAGCAGAGTCCTGCCCTTGCGCCTCGCCCATACCCATCAAAGCAAGCCCCCTGTGGCTCATAATGGCTTTAATGTCCGCAAAATCGACATTTATGCGGCTGTTTTCCACGAGTATGGATACCATACCCTTAACTGCACGCGCTAGGACATTATCCACAAGGGCGAAAGTGCCTTCCATAGTCGCGTTTTTATCGACAATGCTACGCAACTTCTCATTTTGTATAACAAGGATAGAGTCGCTTTCTTTTTTAAGCTCGGCAAGTCCTGCCTCAGCAAGCTTTTTCTTTGGCTTGCCCTCGAAATTAAAGGGCATTGTTACCACAGAAACCGCTAAGGCACCGACTTCTTTGGCTGCTTTGGCGACTATGGGCGTAGCTCCCGTGCCTGTGCCACCGCCAAGCCCTGATGCGATGAAAACCATATCGCTTTGCTCTAAGGCAGCTTTAAGCTCTTCGTAGCTTTCATTTGCGCTATCAGCGCCCTTTTTAGGGTCGCCGCCAGCGCCCAAACCGCCTGTGGTTTTTTCGCCAAGCTGAATTTTTGTCTTTGCCAAAGAGTTGTTGAGCGCTTGTCCGTCAGTGTTTGCCACTATCAAGTCAAGCTCGCTTAAACCCTCTCTTATCATATAGTTTATGGTGTTGCCACCGCCACCGCCACAACCGATGATTTTTATCTTTGCGCCCTTAGTGTGTGGGGCTTCTTCTAGTGTATATCCTTCCATATCTCACCTCTCTTTAAAATTGGCTGGTAATTTTGTTCCAAAATTTAGAAAAAACACCGCTTTTTTTCTTTTGTTCGTCAAAAGTTTCGAGTGTTTCTCCACCGCTGTCGTCCTTGTCCTCTTCGTCAAAGTCATCTTCCCCTCCTGTTGGTGTGAATATCGATTTTGTCGCGGGCGAACTCACTTCTGGCTCGCCTTTGTATCGTAATTTTTTATTTGAGTCTATCTCATAAGGCGCAAAATACCCAGCCTCATACAAGCAAAGCCCTATGGCGCAGCTGTTTTCTGGGTCGTTTATCTCGTCATACCCTGAGATTAAATCATCTCTTGCTGTGGCTATGCGGACGGATTTGTTGTCAAATATCGCCGATGCTACCTCATCAAGCCGAGCAAGCTTTGTCATACCGCCTGTTAAAACCACGCCTGCACCTGTGTTTTCGGACACATTGAGCTTTTTGAGTAGCTCGCTGCTGAGTAGTTCGGCTAAAAGCATTAAAATTTCATTGACTCTTGCATACATAACATTTGCTATGGCTTCTACGGGGTATTCGTTCATCTTCCGCTCATCGCCCATTAGCGGCACTTGCACGAGTGCGTTTGGCTCTTGGCTCAGCCTTGCGTAAGAGAGTTTGATTTTCTCCGCTTCGTTTAAAGGCGTGTGTAAGCCTTTGGCTAAATCCTGCGTGATATTTGACGAGCCGATTTTGATGCAGTCGTTGTAGCGTATGGAGTTGCCCATAAACACGACCATATCGCAAATTCCGCCGCCTATGTCGATGAGTATCGCTCCAAGTGCCTTTTCATCGCTCTCGCTCAAACAAGCAATGGCTGAGGCGTAGCCTGAAAGCACGAGATTATCCACGCGCAAGCCCGTAAGCTCCACTACTTTTTTGAGATTTTTAATGTCTGATTCTTTGGCGATGATGATATGAGCGGACACTACAAGCCTTTTTGCGCTCATTCCCAAAGGGTCATTGACGCAGTCTGTTTCGTTGATTTGAAAGCTATAAGGCAAAACTTGTATGGTTTTATAATCATTTGGAATGTTTGCTCTAAATTCGGCATCGGTAACGGCTCGGCTGATTTCTTTAATGCTGATTTCGTGATTATTGACATTACACATACCCTCAGAATCCACAGCTTTGGTGTATGCGCCAGAGATAGAAACGACTATTTTATCATACTGCTTTACCCCTGACATCACTTCGACATTCATCACAGCTTGCTCGATAGACTTAGCGGCAAGTTCCATATTGACGATGACGCCTTTTTTCACGCCTTGCGTCTTTGCCTTGCCAAAGCCGATGATTTTGATTTCCTCGCCATTTTTTTGCGCTAAAACAGCACAAGCTTGTGTCGAGCCTAAATCAATGCCTAAGATATTCAACTCTTATCCTTTTCGTAATAAATTTCAACCTTATATTTGCCTTTGAGCCTTGTTAAAAGCTCTTTTTTTATCTCGTTTGCCTTGATATTGCGCACATCTTGGGCGAGCTTGTCTTTGTAGGCATTAAGCTTGTTTGTGCTTAATAAATTCTGCCCTTTTATGCTATAAAGCACGGCTTTATCATCAAAAAGCACAAAGCCCTTGCTGTCATTTGCGTTAAAGACATTCATCAAAAAGAAAGCAAATTCAGCATCGTTCATCAGCTTTTCATCGACTAGCTTGTCATTTCGCGTGCTGTCTCTGCTCACTGAGCCGATATTTTTGCCCTTGAAATTTGCCAAAGCCTTGCTAGCCTTTTGCGCTAGGGCTTCTTTTTGTGTTTGCAGCTTGTAAAGCGGCAAAATTTCAGCCCTTGCTTCTTCAAAAGTCTTTGCACGCACGGGATTTACGGCGTTTATCCGCACTATCATATAGCCTTTTTGCCCGTCTTGCTCGAAAACAAAGGGTTTCAGCACAGCCCCCGCCTTGCCAGAGTTCAAAAGCTCGGTAGGATAATACACATCATCATCGCCCAGCTTTAAATCCTGCTGAAATTCAAGCTCTTTTTTACTCAAAGCCAAATACGCTTTGTTTGCTTGCGCTTTTATCGTTTCTAAGGCGTAGTTTTCAGCTACTTCGTTCGCCACATCATCATAGGCTAGAATTTTGCCGTTAAAATCCTTGTAATTTTGCTTGTTTTTCTCGTAAAATTCTTTCAAAGCCTTTTCATCAAGCTTGCTAGCCTTTTGAGCGGGCAAAAAATAAGTCGAAATTTCATAGCTTTTTTGCGTTTTAAACTCTTCTTTATACTTTTGCCACAGCTCGTTAAGTGCCTTTTCATCGACTTTTGCGCTAGTGTTTTTGTCCGCTTTTACTAGCTCGATACTCAAAACATCTTGCATAAAGAAATTTGACGCAAGCATTTGAAGCTCTTTTTCGCGCACGGGCAGGTTGAAAAGCAGGCTGAATTTGCCAAGCACGATTCTATCGTTTATCATCTGCTCGTAATCCTTAGCGTCAATGTTGTTTTGAGCGAGCAGTTTGTAGTAAATTTCTTTGTCGAAATTCCCGCTCTCATCGGCGAATTCTTTGTCTGTGATTAAAACGCTGATGATTTCATCTTCGCTAGCGCCTATGCCAAGCTCTTTGGCGAAATTTATCAGCAACTTATCCTCTATCAAAGTCTGTAAAGCTACCGCGTCAAGCCCTTGCTCTCTTGCTTGCTGCTCGGTGAGCGTGCCGTTGCTTATCTGCTGATAGTAATCAAAAAGCTGCGAAAATCGGTTGTTAAACTCCATAAAACCGACTTTTTCATCGCCCACTTTGGCTACTGATGAAGTGCGATTTAGGTTAAAATCATAGCTTCCCCAGCCGACAAAACCAGCTCCCACGAAAGCTATCGTGCTTACCCAAATCGTTATGACAAGCCACTTTCTGTGTCTTTGCATCCAAGTAATCATTTTGCATCCCCAAATTGTAAAATGATATTGTATCCTAATAGTCCTTAATTAGAGTTAAAATTTCAAACTCTAATGTAAATTTTCTTAGGAAAACTTAACATTTATAAAACCTTCACGGCGCATTATACCATAAAAATTAAATTTTGAGCAAAATTTTTTCATAAAATTTACAAAAAGACAAAGTTAGCAAGGAATTCTTTGCGAAATTCATCGGTAAAATGGGACTTTGAAAAGACTGAACAAAATTTAAATTTTTTAAAAATTTTTTAAATTTTACGCTCAAAAACGCTTAAATTTTGGCAAATTTTAAAACAAAAAGAGAAAATTCAGTGAATTTTCAGTATAATTTCGTCAAAAATTCATCACAATTTAAGGATTGAGCTATGCTTTTGGGAGTAAATATCGACCATATCGCTGTTTTAAGGGAGGCTAGGCGAGTAAATGACCCTAGTGTGCTGGAAGCTGCTTTTGTTGTCGCGCAAAATGCCGAGCAAATCACACTCCACATAAGAGAAGACCGCCGCCACGCCCAAGAACACGACTTACAAGACATAGTAAATTCTTGCAAATGCCCTGTAAATTTAGAGTGCGCTAGTGATGAGAGTATGATAGCCCTAGCTTGCAAATTCGCTCCAAACCGCGTAACGCTCGTGCCTGAAAAGCGTGCAGAACTTACCACTGAGGGCGGGCTGAATTTAGAAAACAAGGGCATTCAAAAGGCTATTGATACACTCAAACGCTGTGATATAGAAGTTTCGCTTTTTATAAACCCCGATGAAGCAAGCATTCACAAGGCAAAGGCTTTGGGTGCTGACTTTGTAGAGCTACACACAGGGGCTTACGCGAACTTACACAACGCCCTTTTTACCAACATTTTAAAAACGCCTTATCAAATCAAAGAGCTTGATTTAAGCCGCCAAGAGCTTAAAACCCGCTTGCAAAAAGAAATTCAAAACATAAGAAATTCAGCGAATTTAGGGCTAAATTTAGGGCTAAAAATCGCCGCTGGACACGGACTAAACTATAAAAACACAAAGAAAATCGCCCAAATTTCAAGCATTTGCGAGCTAAACATAGGACAAAGCATAGTTGCAAGAGCCGTTTTTGTAGGGCTTGAAAGGGCGATTAAAGAGATGAAAGCACTCATCAATGCAAAATAAACGCCCAAAAATAGCCATCAGCATAGGCGACATAAACGGCATAGGCTTAGAAATAGCACTCCAAAGCCACAAGGCTATTTGCAAGCTCTGTCAGCCTTATTATTTCATACACAAAAGCCTTTTAAATCAAGCTCTAAAAAGGCTTAAACTTAAAAAACCAAAGCATTTTCATTATGTAGAGTTTTCAAACGCTGAAAAAATGGAGTTTTTAAAAGATAAGGACAGCTCGCACTTTAAAGCAAATTTGGGCTGTAAATTTGATGAAAACTTTGCTATCAAAGCAGGGCAAATAGATGCTAAAAGTGGTGCATACAGCTTTGCTAGCTTTAAATTTGCTTGTGAGTTTGTAAAAATGGGCTTTGCAAAGGCTTTAATCACCCTACCTATCCACAAAAAGGCGTGGAGCGAAGCAGACATAGCCTACAAGGGACACACACAGGCGTTGAGCGAGTTTTTTAAGCGACAAGCCATTATGATGCTAGGGTGCAAAAAGCTCTTTGTGGGGCTTTTCACCGAGCATATCCCTTTGAGTGAAGTAAGCGCAAAGATACAAGTGCCAGCACTTTGCGAGTTTTTCATCGCCTTTTACGCCCAAACTCACTTTAAAAACATAGGCGTTTTAGCCTTTAATCCCCACGCTAGCGACTTTGGCACGATAGGCGGTGAGGAAGAAAGCCGTATAATAAGAGCTTTACGCATAAGCAACCTTTATCTAAGCTTTGTAAATTCAGCCCCACAAAAACAAAAAAGCGTGTTAAAGGCTTGTAATTTAGACTCAAAAGAAACTTTGCTAGCGCATTTGATAGAAAATGAGCGTTTAGCAAGCGATTTTAAAAATAAAATTTCCGCAACCGCCCCAAAAAACGCAAATTCAGCACGCAAATTTAAAGAAAAAAGCCAAACTAGCGAATTTTCAAATCAAAATTTAGCCCAAAAGCTCGAAAAAGAGCTGAAAATTCAGCATTTTTATCAACCAAATCCGCTTGTAGCCGATAGCGCATTTACCAAAAATGCGCTCAAACACTGCAACCGCCTTGTGAGTATGAGCCACGATATAGCTTTGACTCCCTTAAAGGCTTTGTATTTTGACAAAAGCGTCAATGTGAGCTTGAATTTACCGATAATCCGCACAAGTGTCGACCACGGCACCGCCTTTGACAAAGCCTACACAAAGGCTAAAATCTCCACAAAAAGCTACAAAGAGGCAGTAAAAACGGCTTTACGCTTGTTAAAAGCACGCTAAAACGCTTATTTATCTTGCTCTTTTATGCCAAATTCAGCGCAAAGTTTGGATAAATCGCTGCTGTTTATCCTGCATTCAAGCTCGGCAACCTTGTCGATAACATTTTCCAAAACCTTTTTGGTAACCTGCTCGAACTCATCAGCCGTTTCTGAAATGACTTGTATCTTTTCTCTCACCTCGTTGCGGATAGCCACTATGTGCTGTGCTACGATATTTAAGTCTTGTCGAAGTGCTATCAGCTCTTTGTTTTCTATGTCTTTGCTCTTTTTGATTTGTCGCCAAATGCCATTGCTGTATGTGTCCCACTCGTTAGGATAGTGCAAATCTTTCATCATTTCCTCCGTTTAACCCGCCTTTTGCCTGTGGCAAGGCTTTTTGCTCGCATAAGTGTAGCAAAACAAACTGAAAATAAGCTGAATTCAAAGCCTCTTTTTTCATCTCAAATCATCATCATTTTAAGCTCATCACCTTTTTTGCGCCATAAATTTAGCTCAATTTTTGCGACAAAGGCGCAAATTTTTGCTATACTTGCCCTTTTAAATTCACAAAAAGAGAAAACAATGAGCCTTTCAAACACGGCAAAAAGCCTTTTTAACGCCACAAAAAATGTTTTTTTAGGGCTAAGTTTAAGCCCAAATTCAACAAAAACGCCCAAAAATTCACATTTAAATTCAAATCAAACGCCCCCACGCTCAAATTCAGCCCAAATTCAACCCAAAATGCCCTTAAAAGTGCTGATTTTTAGCGCCTTGCTTTTAAGTGGCATTATCGTTTTGGCAAATTTCACCGTGCAGTTTCAAATCCTTGGCACGCCCCTTACTTTTGGGGCTTTGACTTATCCTTTTAGCTTTTTAGTGCTTGACATTTTAAGCGAAAAATACAGCAAAAAAGAAACCATCAAAGCCCTTGCTTTTGGGCTTTTGCTTGCCTTTTATCCTTCTTATCTTTCAGCTACGCCGCAAATAGCGCTTGCTTCCATAGCCGCTTTTTGCGTTTCTCAGCCCCTTGATGTGCTGCTTTTTTTCACATTTAAACGGCTCGCCCCGCGCTTTTGGTGGCTGCGGGGCATTAGCTCTACGCTGATAGCTCAGCTTTTAGACACGCTCATTTTCTTTACTATCGCCTTTTGGGGCGTTCAAAGCCTTGCAAACTCGCTTGTGATGGCGGTGGCTGATTACAGCATAAAGGCACTTTTGGGCTTTGTCAATGTGCCGCTTTTTTGGTATTTTGCGATTTATCCCTTGCGAAAAAATTTCAAAACCAAAATTTAAACAAATTCAGCCATTTATAGCCTTAAATTTAGCTAAAATTCAGCATTTTGGCTGAAAAGTTTGATTATTAACGAAAAAGTGCTAAAATGTTTAAAATTCATTCAAAAAAAGGACACAGCAATGAAAAAGATAAAAAGCAAAATCGCCCTTGTTCTTGCCCTTGCTTGCTTTACAAGCAGTGCTTTTGGCGAGGAAAGCGGGCTGTTTTTGGGGCTTGGCTTTGGCGCACACGGCGCAAAACAAAGCATCAGAAGCACCAAGCTACTTGATGAAAACGGCTTGAAAATCAGAGCTATGCAAAGTGTTACCGACTTTGGCGGGGCGTATTACTTTGGCTACAAGCACATTTTTGACGAGCATTCGGGCTTGCGCGTGTATCTAAACTCTGAAAGCAACAATGTCGAAGTGGAGAAATCAAACGGCGAAAGCGCCATAAGAAGCTACAATATCTTCGGGCTTGGAGTGGATTATCTCTTTAACATAATCCCAAATTTTGGGCTTTTCGTGGGGATAAATTCTGCTGCTATCTCGTGGGATAAGGAAATTTGGAGCTTGGACTGGGAAAATGACGAGCAAGAGTATCGTGGCTATGTCGCCGCTCAAATGGGACTTAGGGGCATTTTTGGCGAGAAAAAACGCCACGCTGTCGAGCTTTTTGGCAAGATACCTTTCACTAAAACTACTTTCAAATACCAAGAAGCAGGCGTAACTGTTGTGGAAATGATTTTGAAACAAACATATAATGTAGGTTTGCGCTATATCTACACTTTTTCGATGGACTGAATTTAGAAAGTATGGTGGCATTTGCTTGCCACCGCAAGCGCAAATGTGCCATTTTGTCAATGCAAGCACAGCAAACTCCATAAATTTAAATGTTCATTTAAAAGCAAATTTTGCGCCATTACCGTATAAAAACTTCATCTAAAATTAAAGTAGGGCGAATTTTAAGACATTTTTGACAAAACCTTTGTCATTTTGAGCGGAGTGCGTTAGCATAAAGCGACCCAACAGGTTGCAAGGCGTAGCCGCAGCAAAAAAATCCACACCACTGCTGTCATTTTGAGCCTTTGTAAAAGGCGAAAAATCCAAAGAAATTTAAGATACACTTTGAATTTATGGATACTTCGCTACGCTCAGTATGACAAGAAATGGCAAAGTATGATAAGACAAATCAGTATGACAAGAAAATAACCTAATATGACAAATTTTAGAACTTTACGCTTTGTTTTAGGCAAAGATTGCTTTATTTTTGCGACTTGCCACACAAAAACTCGCTTGCGCTTGTGTTTTTTACAACGACAAAGTGGCACATTTTAAAAACGGCTTACAACAATAGCGTTCATTTTGCCTTTAAATTTCACAAACCAAAAGTTACTAAAACTCACAAAAACAGCCACCAATACCACACCGAAAAAGCCGTGATAAGCCCCACACCAACGACACTTAAAACAAAGCCGAATTTCATCATATCAGCCACTTTTATGCCGCCTTGATTGAAAACGATGGCGTTTGGGGGCGTGGAAATGGGTATCATAAAAGAAAAACTCGCGCAAATCGTAACGAGCAGCATTACAAGCAGCCTGTGCGTGTCGTCCAAAAAGCTAGCAGTAGCGACATTTACCACAGGCAAGATGATGGCTATGAGCGCGGTAGTGGATAAAAGGCTTGTCGCCACGATGACGCAGCAGCAAGCGATGAAAACAAAAACGATAAAAGGCAGGTCCTTAAAAAGCGCAAAAAACTTCTCAAAAGCCCCGCCAAGCTCGGCTTGCGAAAACGCCATCGCTATGCAAAAACTCGCCCCAAAAAGAAAAATCAGCTCGTAAGGTATGGATTTGCTGTCGTCCCAAGTGAGAAAACCGAGCTTTGGCACAAACATAAGCAGTCCAAAAGCCAGCAAAATCACATTTTCGTTCAACCCCAAACCGCTGTAAAATGGGCGGATAGGTGAATTGATAAAGAGTAAAAAGAGCAAAAGCCCCAAAAACACAAGCAAGCGTTTATGCTCGCTCGTAAGCTGCACCTCGTCAAACTCGTGCAAATCAAGCTTGTAGTCTTTTGTCTTGTAAGCTAAAATTTTTATCATCGCTAAAAGCATCAAAAGCGTGAGCGGCAGCATCATAAAAATCCAAGTGGTAAAGCTGATAGCGGGCATTTTGAGGCTCTCTAAAAAACCCAAAAAGATGAGGTTCGGCGGGCTTGAAATGGGCGTTGTTATCCCGCTAATGCTGGCAGCAAAGGCGATAGCGAGCAAAAAGCGCGTGCGTAAAAACGGCTCTTTGGAAAGGCTCATCGCCACAGGCAGCAAGAGTAAAGCCACAGTGGAATTTGAAAGCGCAGAGCCTAAAATCACGCAGGCAAAGCCAAGTGCGGCTATCGCGCCTTGTGGATTTTTGGGAAATTTGCTTAAAAAAGTTTTTGCGATGAGCCTGTGAAGCCCGATTTTTTCGGTAGCTGCTGCTATCATAAAACCACCCAAAAACAGATAAACTATGGGATTTGCGTAGTTTGAAGTGGCACTTTTGGTGTCTAAAATCTCAAAACTAGGAAATAAAATGATAGGCAGCAAGGACACAACGCCCATAGGCAGGGCGCGGTTCGTCCATAAAGTAACCAAAAGCGCAATGATAGCGAGCAAAATGGAGACTTTAAGCGAGGCGTTTAAGTAAAAAAGGCTTATGCAGGCGACTATGAGGGCGAGCATTAGGGCGATGAAAATCCCTACAAAAGTCCTTGCCGCTGGACTTTTGATGAGCATTTTTGACCGCCTGAGCCTTATTTTCTCCACTTTGAAACGCCTTTACGCTGAAATTTGGCGTGCATTGTAGCATAAATAAGTATCATTATGGCTGCGATAATGAAAAAATTTGCCTTTTTGCTTGAAAATTTAAATTCTTGCGGATTTTTCAAGACTTTGGGCGAATTTTGAGCTAGAATTTTGCTTAAATTTGAGTTAAATTTGGCTTAAAATTTTAATTTAATTTTAGCTTAAATTTTGAGTTAAATTTTAAGTTAAAATTTTGTAGTTTAAAAAATTTAAGCTGAATTTTAGTTTGAATTTATTTTAACTTTTACACTGAATTTTAGCTTAAATTTGCTTTAAAATTTAGCTTGATTTGAGTTTAAATTTTTTGATGAATGTTTGGGCTAAATTTAACTTAAAATTTGATGAATTTTTGATGAAATTTTGAGTAAATTTGCTTGCTTTTGTTTTACAATAATTTAAATTTTAAGCCCTTTGTCGCCTTTTTCAAGCCTTATAAAAAAATTAAAAAGTGGAGCAAACCTTGCCTCATCGCAAGCAAATTTGCAAAAATTTGCACGACAACTGATTTTATCTTTTTAAGCGACAAAAATCTTGCATCACGGCGATTTGGAGCAAAGTGTGTTTGGAGTGAAAAATGGCTCCGGATGCAGGATTCGAACCTGCGACCAAGCGGTTAACAGCCGCCTACTCTACCGCTGAGCTAATCCGGAATGCTTAAAAGCCTTTGGGCTTGCAAAAACACCAAAAGCTATGCCTTAAAAACAAAGAAGTGATTATAGTCAAAAACCAAGCTTTTGTCAAGGCTTATCAACTCTAACCCGCACTTTGTCTTGTGAAAATGGCGGACAGAGAGTAGTTCTCACTATACCGATGAAACTACCGATAGACCGCCATTTGAAAAAGCTATTTTCAAAAGTTAGGAAAGAAGTTAGGACACGGAAATCCCCTTATTTACTTTCCTAAAATTTATAAGAAATTGTAGCAAAAATTTTTAAATTTTCTTACATTTTACGAAAAATTTTTCATTTTATCCGCAAAATCTGTCTTAAACAAATTTTTCACAGCTATTTGTATCAAAGTGGCAAATTTTTCACTTTCATTCAGCTTGTCATCAAATTCATCAACATAAAGCGGTAGCATCATCTCTATGCGTTTGATTGTCTCAATATCAAAGGAAAGTCGCTTTGTTGTCAAAAGTGTCTTTTTAGAGCCATTTAGCTCCAAAACAGCACCTTTGACTTTTTCATCTAAGTTTTCTGCCATTTTTGCTCCTTACATTAAAAAATTGACAAATTCTATCATAACTTGGTAAATTTGTCAAATATATTAACTAATCTATGATAAAATTTTATTTATATAACATAACTTAATGCTCCAATAAGGGCATTAAATTTTATATTTCGACATAAAGTAAGGGTAAAAAATATAACATACTAGCAAGTATGTTATACAAAATGGAGAATTTTGCTATGAAATTGACAAAAAACGACTTAATCGGCGATTTACAAGCTTGGGCTAAGGCATACTTTTTGCACATAAACACACTTAACTACTCAAAAAATACAATTTTGCTGTATAAGAGAGTAATTTTGACATTTATAGAGTATAACAGGGCTTTTTTGGACGAAATGGGCATTAAGGACATAAAAACGACACATATCGTGGCTTACTTGCAATTTTTGGACGAAAAGGCGTGTAAGAGCGAAAATCGGCTAAAAAACCGAGTTAGCCTATCAAAATCAAGTAAAAGTGCATATATTAAGGTTATCCGCTCATTTTTTGCTTTTATCACGGAAAACAACGATGAAAATCATACTTTTGACTTTGCCTTTAAAAAAATTCGCATCGATAACTCAAAAAGAGAGGAAAAGATTGTGTATCTTAACGAAGATGAAATTTTTAGGCTGTGTGAATTTATCGAAAGGCAAAAGGGCAAAAAGAGAGATTACAACTCATATCGCAATGCCTTGCTCATCAAGCTAATGTTGCACGCAGGGCTTAGAATTTCAGAGGCTTTGGGCGTGAAATTGAAAGATTTTAAAGAGCAAGATGAAATTTTGTGCATAAAGATTTTTGCAAAGGGCGGAAAAGAACAAAATGCTTATATAGATAAAGCAAAGATAGATGATGAGCTTGACTATTTTAGCAACACGGCACAATTAAGCCCTGATGAGCTTATAATGAAAACACAACACGGCACAGCACTTAACCGCACAAGTGCTTTTATCATTATCAATAGAATTTACGCAAAGGCTTTGATTGAAAAACGAGGATTGCATCTTTTAAGACATACGCTAGCAATGAGACTTACACAAAAGGGCGTGAGCGTGCTTGTCATTCAAAAGATACTCAGACATTCAAACATTAACACCACAACAATCTATGCAAAGGCTACTCCACAAGATATAGCAAATGTTTTGGTTGGGTAGAAAAAATTTGCAAAAATAGCCTATTTATAAGGTTTTCATAAATTGCTTTGCGCTCAATGCCAAAAAAGCTGACTTTGAAATGCCAAGAGAATTTGCATAATGTGTTATTTCGTTTATTAAACTCTCTTTCATTGTTATATTTATGGGCTTTGCGTTATCCTTAATCAATGTTGGTTCAGGTATATAGTCCTTTGATTTAAGCATACTTTCTATGAGACTAGGAAAAGCGGCTTTTAAATCCTTTATAGCCTCAGCCTCGCTCGCTCCTGTGCCAAAAAGCACGGCTTTATCCTCAAATTCTTTAAATTTAGCCATAAATCCCCCCTCATTGTCGCTAAAAACAATGATTTCGTAAGGTAAATTCAAATAATACTGCACATTTTTCATTATTTACTCCTTAACAATAGCTTTTAAAACAGCCTTAGTATAAACGGCATTCATCGGCTTTTTCAAAGGCAAGGTAATATGCTTTGCCCCAGCCTTTGCAAAGGTATGGTGCGAACCCTTTTTAGAGTTTAGCTTATAGCCGTTTAATTCAAGCAATTTTTTCAAATCCTCAAAACTAGCGTTTTTGGGATTATTTTTTAATTTCTGCTCTAATTTTTCTTTAATGCTCATATTTATATTATACCATAAAACTATTTATATTAAGCATAAGTTTGATAAAAAATAAAATTTTGAATGTAAGTGATGGGTATTTTTGATGATAGAAATTCACAAAAGTCCGTTAAAAAGGCTTTTTGAGTAAAATAGAGCGTGAAATTCACGCTCTATTTCGTCAAAACGAATAAATGTAGCGCACACCTACTTCAAGTGGTTGGCTATTTTTGAAAGTAAAATCTCGTGCAACAACCTTTTCGTGTTCGCTCAAACCAATACGAGCAAAGCCTTCCAAAGAATGCTTTTCGCTCAAAAGATACCTTGCACCAAGATTGATGGCATAGTCAAAACCTGTTTCTGCTGTGCTTGCAATATAGCTTGCAAAGCCTAAACCTAGTCCAGCAAATACGCCAAAGTTTTTGTCATCGCCAAAAGGCAGATTATACAACGCATCGACATTTATGTCGGTAGTATTGTAGCTGTTGCCTCTGCTGTATTTAGCGTAATATCGCAAGCCAAATTCAGGCGTGAAAAATTGCTTGTAGCCACCCAAAATACCAAGCTTTAAGCCCGTATTTGTGGTGTCTCTATCAATCTGCCCAATGAGCTGTATATTCCAGCTTAAAGCGTGGCTAGATTTGTGTTGGGCAAAGCTACCTTGCCCACCAACAAACCAAGCATTTTGTTCAGCCACAGCGCAAGTGGCAACTAAAAGTCCCAAAAAAGCCATAATTAGCCTTTTCATTTTTACTCCTTGAAAAGTGAATTTACACTCAAATTGCGGACATACTTCTAGGCAGTATAAACCGCATAGGTGCATTAAAAAGTGGATAAGATAAGGACTTACATTGCCCCTTAGAAGTATTTTAGAAAAATGGGTTGCTTAAATCACGAGTGCCTTATAGAAAAACCCATATATTAGCATTCAGACGGATAAACCGAATAAAAAGGGACAACTAAAATGTGTTTAACCACGAGCGTAATTATACTACAAAAAAACTTAAAAATTCCTTAAAGTAAGTAAGCTAATAAAAATTTTTATTTAAAAAACTCTTCTAAAAGAACTTTTGAAATAAAAAAAGCTCCGAATAAATCGGAGCAAAATGGCGAAAGCAAGCGTAAAAACGCTTCTTTCTAGGATTAAGAAAATCAAATAGTGATTAAAATTCCTAATCACATTCTATGGTAAAAAAGGTTATATTTTTTACCACTTTTATCCCAAAAACTGATGCGAATCCCCCTTTTTTGGGTTGTGCATTCCGCCTTTGAGATATTCTCAAATTCAACGCCACGCAGCCTTTTACAACCATCTTGCAAATAGCTTATCATAATGTTATGACGATAACCCGTTGAATTTTTGAATTCCAAACTTTTAGGCACGCTTGCCTTGTCTTCTTCGGCTTTTTTGTGCCAATATAATTCTTCATCGGTCATTTTTTTCCTTTCTTTTGTGTTTATACCACAACTTGCTTAAAAAGCAAGTGTGGCATAAATTTTGTTGAAATACACGATTAAATGCTACCAAAAGCCTCATTGCGTGTATAAAACAGCCTATGCGTGTCGTTGTTCTCGTAGGTTTCAAATTGTATGACAAGCCCACAATCCCAATAAGCACAACACTCTTTAACCTCGTTTTCAAGGTATCTAGTGCCTCTATTAAAGAGATAGCGAATACGCTCATCAGTCAAACTGCCACGAGTATGATTGACTATTTTCATCTTAGTTCTCCTCTCTATATTCGACACGGAATTCGTGCCTGCTTGCATCGCTATACACCTTTTGTGAGCGGTGCAAAGCGGTTGCTTTTAACCCACTGCAAAATAGGCTGTGTAGTATCTTGTTAATGGTTTCGCCTTTGACATCGTTGCCTATTTCTAGGGCAAGTGTAAAGCCACCATCGACAAAAACTTCCATTCCTACTTGATTTGCAGGTGTTTTGTAGTCAGCTATGCGATGAGCATAGTAAAATACAGAGGACAAAAGCTCTCCGCTCATACCAAGATTGTTTGTTATCTCGATTAACTGTTCTTGTATTGTTGTTGCTTTCATTATCATTTCCTTTCTATTTTTTTGCAATAAAGCAAAGGCAAGGCTTACACAACCTCGCCGAAGGTTAAGGTATTGAGCTTATTTGCCATAAGCAAGTCATTTATATCCACCCCATCGTTAAAATCCCAGCGAGCTGAGAGATTAAAGATACGAAGTGCATTAAAAGCCTCACTTAAAGCCTTTTCGCCGTTGATGCCAGCATCATCTTTGTCAAAGCTCAACACGACTCGTTTTTTGCCTTTAAATAAGCTCAACAGCTCCTTTTTGTAAGCAAACACGCCATTAAAAGCAATTATGCAAACTTTATCAGAGCTTTCGTAGTAGTTTTGCAAAGAAAGAGCATCAATATGCCCCTCGCAAATCCAAATCCACTCACAATTTTTCAATCGCTCATACTCCAAACCAAAAGGCATAGGATAAGCAATGTTACTGCAAGAGATATTGACCTCTTTTGCACCTTTGTAAGTAGGGTCAATGCTACGAAATGAAAAACCAACGACCATATTTGAATATAAATCAAAATTTGGCACAACGGCTATGTTGAAAGCGTAATTAAAGGCTTTTGTTTTTGCAGAAAATATCTTAAAGCGGATTAAATCCTCAATAGGAAATCGCTCTAAAAGATGATTTTCTAAATTCTTAACATCAAGATAGGTTAAAAAGCCTATTTTATCAACCAAATTTAGCTTTTTAATGCCTCGTTTGAGATAATAAGCCTCTTTCCTCTCTTGATTAGTGCTAAGTGAAAAGCGATACAGGCTCGTATAAATGAGCTTTAATTTTTGTGCATCGCTCATCTTATCATAGAGCTTGACAAAGCTATCCAAATCGCCGATTGTGGCATAGGGTTTGCTTGTGTCAAACTCCATAAATTGAGTCGTTTGCTTTGGCTTTTGCACGCTTTGAACCTTAACTTGCCGCACAGGATTGTTATCCAGCGTAGCAATTTTAAAGGTAGCGTGTAAAAATTCGCAAGCCTCTTTGAAATCGCCACCAAACTTATGCTTGGCGATATTTACAGGTGTGCCTGAAATACCGCAAGTAAAGCAGTGGCAAGAATTTGTCCGCTCGTAGATGCTCATCGAAGCATTGTTGTCGTTGTCCTTGTGGGCATTGACATTAAAGCAGTGAAATACCTTGCCATTGTGGGAAGGTCTTGCACCAAGTGCTTCTAAAACATCTTTGATGTTGAGCTGTCCTAGCCTTTCTAAGTCATAACGCATTTTAACCCTCCATCATCATTATAATGTCTATGGGGTCTTTTGTTCTGATTCCTTTTTTCATTTTTTACCTTTCTTTTTTTTAATGTTTTAGGAAATCAACTCTCTTGTCAAAAGGACATTGAGAGCAACTTGGCGCATAGACTTTAAACTGCCTATCTGTGTAAGCATCGCAGATAGAGCAAGGTCTCAAATCGCCTTTGCAGTCAGGACATTTATGAATAACAAAGCCCTTGTAGGCTAATTCAACCTCGCCACCACATTCGTGGCAAAACTCAGTGAAATTACTCATATCATATCCCTTTGCATCTCATTATAGGTTTCAACGAAGTCCCAGCTTTGTATAGTTGATGACCCATATGTAAATTTAGGGGCAAGCCTGTCGATATAATGTATCGCACAAACTTTTTGCAAAAAATGCGATAACATATACGCATTCTTTTCTTTTTTGTTTCCCCTTAAATCGTAGGTATCATCATCAAAGATGATAACTTCGCCACTTTCGTTTTGAAGTCCTAATCGGACATATTCATTTTTCCCAGCATATTCACTGCCAAACACCACACTTTGTGTGGGGTCTAGCGAAGAAATAGCATAAATCTTTACGCCAAATTTGGCTGTTAAAAATTCATCTATTCGCTTCCAAAGCTGTGATACTTCAAAAGCTGTGAAATCGAAAGCGAAAAGGTCGCTAATTTCCTCTCCGCTAAAAACTGCTGGGTAGCGCACTGCGAAGAAAAAAGATGCTTCATCAAGTGCGCCATTGTTTTTGATATATTCTTTAACTAGCTTATGAGCCAGCTTTAAATCTAAATTTATTTTCATTTTTTCTCCTTGTGTTTTTAGATTTAATAGGTTGAAGGGATTTTGTAAAATACCCTTTAAGTAGGGATTTACTAAATCCCTAAACTAGGGTTAGTTGAGAATGTCAAATGATAGCTGCTCTATGCTTTGCCTGATACCAGCAGGTATCTTTGCAGCGTATGTATCATCAAAGTCATCAGGCACTGAATAAAAGCCGATATATTCACTCGGTTCTATCCAATACTCTTGTTGATTTGAATCAATCCAAAGCACGGCTTCAACTCTTTTGATAGAAAAGATTTCTCCATCATCAAGTATAAAGCCGATAACTTCGCCGCCAACTATTTTGCCGTGTTTGTAATAAACACGCTCAATAGTTTGATAGCAACCATAATCACAACCTGTGAGCTTATCTCGCACCGCTTTTATATTGCGTGGCGAGCAAATTTGCGTATTGCTCTCGTGTGTCATTTTATCCTCCTAAAAGTGAAAGCTGATATGATATGAAGGCTTATTGATATATTCAATTTCCTCTTCAAGAGAATTGTGGATAATATCTCCTGCTGAAACTGCATCTATTTCTAGGTTGCCAGCGGTAGGAAATACTTCCGCAATAATTTGCCGAATGGCTGTTTCTGTCTCAACAGAAAGTGGCTGTCCATACTTGGGTGTTACAAGGCATCTCATATAGCAGCTTGTATCTTCTAGGATTATCCTTAAAGCTCCAAACCCAATTCTATCGAGTTTTAGAAAAAAGGCACGCCATTTGTCGTGGCAATCCATTTTTTCTTGTTGCAATACCTTGAATGCCCCATTAGCAATCATCTTATCATACCATTGCTGATTTTTAATCAGCTTGTCTTGTTTTAGTGTCATTTTAATCCTTTCATTTATCGCAAAGTTTTATCTCTGCGATTATTTTTAAAAAAATACACTTTTTGAGTGTCGTCCATAAAGTGTATAACCAAAATGCCTGCTTTTGCATCAGGCATATTTCCTTGTATCTTGGCAAGACTTATAAGGTCTTTCAAAGAAGTTGTGTTAGGACAATGTCTATCCCAAACATAATCCCCATCTTTGTGTGAATGTCCGCCAATACTTTGCCAATTTCCATCACTGATATGTCCTATATCAGAATAAAGGATATTTTTGTGCATTGTTTTCTCCTTTCTCTTCAAAATAGTCCTCGACTATTTGCGTTAAATTTAACTCTTGCAAATTTGGGTAATCCCCATTGCGAATAGCATTTTTAACGATTTCAAATAGCTTTTGAGGACACTCATCAAGGCTTTCAACCACACCGCTTTTATGTAAAGCAGCGATACATTTACTTACCTCTTCGTCCCCAAAAGGACTAATCAAGGTTTGAAACTGCGCAACTAAACTCTTACTCATCGTTGCCCCCTAACACGAATGCTGTGGCAACAACTTCGTAATCATCTTCAACGAGTTGTAAAGAGTGTTGATTTCTAGCTCGACACAAACTAGAAACGAATTCTTCTATCTCGCTGTCTTTTGCATAGTCATTCACTTCGCATTCCGCATTTGCCAAATAGTCCTTAACCCACTTTTTAAGCTCGCATTCAAGCTCTTTTGTATCCCTATAAAGGACAATGTTTGGGATTAAGCTGTCGCTGTGATTGTAAGCAACCACTATGGCATTGTGTGCGGCTTGGTGTATGTTAAGCGTGTTAAACCTAACAATTTCACCATCATTATCGATTGACTCCGCATTAAAGCAGTCCTTAACGCTGTCAAATACATCATCTTCAACGCTAAATTCTAAGTAACCGATATTGCTTTTTCTGACTAGCAAGTAGTCATTTTCTCCGTAGTTTTTCATAGTTTTCCTTTATGTGATTAAGGTAGCAGTTAAGCTACCTTATGATTGTTTAAAAGAGCCTCAAATTGACTCTTTAATTCTGCAAATTCATAGCTTTCTAGGTATTGAGATTCAAAGCGATGCTCGTAGTAGAATACTAATCCACTTACCAAGTCCTCACCTCGTCTATTCGCAACACCTATGTCGTAATCGACTTGACACATCAGAGTAAGAAAAGCATCTTGCTCTTCTTCTGATGACTCATCAAAAGCCTTATTAGCAACTTGATGCAAAACATCTCCGTGTTGAGCGCGAAGCTCCCAATAAATATCGCAAAGTTCTGCATCGAAAATATCTAAACCGCACTCATCGTAGGCTCTTTTAAGCCAACTTAATGCGATTTTATCCACCTTGCTGCCACTGAATTCCAATGTTTCAAAAATCAACATTTGCTACTCCTTATCTGCGATAAGTTTTTGCAAAAACTCGTCCAAAGTAGGAAAACTTAGGTCTGAACCTTGTTGTTCAAGGAATTCATCTAATTTTTCCACTTGGTTTTCGTTGATTTCAAACACTCCTAGCGATTCAAGCATTTGGCAAGCCCAAAAACGATTTATGCTGAAAATTTCAGCAAACAATTCGTCTTCGACTTCCTTTGCTTGTGCTGTGGCTATGAGCTGGGTAACACTAGTAAAGTTACCATACTCTTTAAGAGTGTCATCGATAACACTTATGTTGCCTTTTGCCCACTCAAACAGATTGTCATTATAGATATCTGTTTTGCCATCAGCGTATTCCTTAATCATATCGCCTATGCAGCTATTGTTGCTTGCATTAGGGATATAATCAGCAAAATCGCTGTAATCGTTGGGGATTTGTTGTTTTAGTTCTGTTGTGCTATATGTAAGCATTTTCGCTCCTTATATTTTTTTGGGTTGAATAAAGCCCAAATAGGGCTTTAAAGGGACTAAAAATTTGTGATTTTCGCACTTGCAACATCTTCTACAACGCTTTTGTCGCTACTACATTGAAATAGCGCATAATCGCTGTGAAGACGAGATATAGCTGTGATATAAGATTTAGTCTTTGGCAAAACTTGTTGAAAGATAGAAACAACAATTTTGAATGCTTGTTTTGCCCTATTTGGGTATATGCCGTAGCAATAAAAATCACATTCAAAATAATCGTCATCACCACCTGTATTGAAAGAAAATTCACTTATAAGAAATTCCTTCTTAGACAGGGCATCGCTGAGTGCTTTATAGAGTTTTTATTCTAAATTCATCGCAGACTCCTTAAAACCAATGCAATTTCAAGTAGCCATTTTTGGCATACTCGGCTGTTTTAGCAGTTTCGATAAGGTTGATAAGATTGTCTCTTTCGTCCTCATTGAGTTTTAAGCTGTCTAGCTTGCCTTCAAGTTTTAAAAGTCCCTCTGAGCTGATTTCGTGTTCGTTCATAGAGTCATTGATGTCATAATCAACTCCAATTTTGTCTAAAAACTCACTAAAATCATCATACTCATAAGAGTAGCCTGCGATTTCTTTGCCGTAAGTTACCTTGTAAGAGGTAACTATGTGTGGGTTGTATCCCATAGTTTATCCTTTAAAATTAAGGCTAATGATGAATTAGCCGTGTTGTATAAGAGTAGAAACATAATTTACCTATGAGGGTAAAATCAGTTTCTACCCTCGACTTGGGTCGAGAATCAAACTTCTTCGACTACATAGCTTGTGGGTATTTTTACCACGCCTTTGACTTTTTTAATGTCATTATCATCAAAAAAAAGCCCTTATGTAGTTCAATGAAGTGAGGCTGTCATATTGAGGGACTTTGCAAATGACTTTTGTGTCATTGCTTGGTAGCCACTTTGCTATGATATTGCCATAGTAGGAAAGTTTAATTGCCTCACCATCGTTTATCACTTGCACCGTAGTGCCTTTGACATTGATTGTAGGTTTTCCTGCCCTAACAGCAGCAAATTTAGCCTCGTAGATTGATTGTTGTATTGCTCGTCTCATTTTTTACCTTTCAAATTTTGTGAGATTTGCAGTGTTTTTACGATTACCTATGGTAAGCGTGAAACCACCTTGCTCGAATGGATTTCTTTCAATGCAAAAGCCGTCAAAACTGCTATCTGCAAAAAAAGAAACAACTAATTTCTTTATGTCCGCCTTACCGACAAACTTCTCAGGGCAAAAGCGTGGATTGACTTGATTGTAATTGACTACGACCAAATCAACATCAACACGCTCTAATGAGGGGTAAATGGTAGGGTTTAAAAGTTTTTCAAAGGCTTTGAGAAAAGCCTCTGCTCTTTCTTGGACATTCATTTTTTGTCCTTTAAGAGTTCTTCGAGTTTGATTTGTGGAGTGTTTAAAATGAGGTGGATTTTTTCCAAATCTTTTTTAGAAATAGAAAAATGTAGCCAGCCACTACCATAGCGGTAAGGCTTACCCTCATACTCCACTTCATACAAACCTGCATTTTTGAGAAATTCGCAAGCCTTATCAAAATCAAAGTCATTTACAGAAAGCAAATTTGCCTTTTCTAAGGCTTCTTCTTGCTCAGGCGTTCCAGCGTGCATATCGTTAAGATGATACTTGCGCCATAGTTCTTTGATAGTAGCAAACAATGAGCTTCTAGCTTCTATTTGCGAAAGCTCGACAGCATCAAACATTTGCCCACCAGCAACGATGTCTGTATGGATATGATTCCATACATTGACACTTGCCGTAAAGGAATAAGAGCCATCGCTATACTCCCGTAAGCCAACTTCAATTTCCACAGTATTGATTTTACGACCTATGCCGTCAAAATCAATTTTTCCAAAGACAAAACTTTTGGAATTTTCTTTTTTTATGTCTTTCATAATCTATCTCCTTTCTTTGATAGAAGTTCTTCAAGCATAATCAAAGGTATGGTTAAAAACCAGCGTGCGATACGCCAGCCGTTAAAGCCTTTAAATGATGTTTGTTTTGTGTGTAAAAGAAAAGTGGCGGTTGCCACGCTAGCGGCAAGGTAAATTGTCGTAGCGTAGCCTATAAGAGTAAAAACTATCATAGCACACCCCTTTTCTTTAAATCAGCAAGTTCCTCATCACTGATAAGGTTCTCGCAACCTTTCTTGTAGGTTGTTACAAGCGTTGCGCCCAAATTGCCGTATCTTTCAAGCACTACTACTATGCCTGTTAAAGCATCTTCGTAGCGTTGAGAAACACGACTATGGTCGCCGTAACTGCCTACTTCTCGTGTCTTTGTTCCTCGCACAGCACGAGCCACAGCAGCTGCCAAGCTGTCAATTTCATCAGCTAAAAAGCGTTGAGCTATCCTATCCTCGAAATGATTTGTGCTTGTAAGGGCTGCTTCACGAGCAAATCTTTGAGCTTGCCATTGAAGGTCATTCTCTTTGATTTGTCCGTTTTTAAGTGCCTTGCGTGCAAGTGAAAGTCCGATTTTGCTTTGGACTAATGAAATGAATTTTTGCATCGTCTATCCTTTCTATGAGTGATGCACCCACAAAAAAGCATAGACTTATCCGCAAGGGATAAAGTTCTATCCCCTGTGGGTTAGTTTGTTAGCCTTTAAAAAAAGGCGGACTCGTTCTCAAAATAGAAAAAGCTGTAATTAGCCCAAAAGCTGTTGATGAATTTAACAACATCATCAGCATTTGAAAATTCCATTTTGAAAACCTGCGGATTTTCCTTTGGTGTGTTATACCATCGTCTAAATTCGATGACAAACACATCTTTTGCAAAGACTCGAATACCCTCTTTGGCACGCTCACGCTCATTTGAATAACAATCCAACTCAACGCATTCGTAAAAACCAAGAGTTTCAAGTTCTTTTATTTGTTCTAACGATTTCATTTTCACTCCTTTCGCTAGAATTTAAGACTTTTGGTCTTAAATAAGCAAAATTTATCCACAAGGGATTGAATT
>OLGZ01000127.1_pt1 | contig 73280 bp, 74 predicted proteins | sample 1605981 | NCBI WGS metagenome assembly OLGZ01 (sample SAMN03283291) | human gut metagenome | biome: human-associated habitat; material: feces | host: Homo sapiens | place: Peru | collected 2012
ATATCCAAGTCGTTCAATATAATAGAAATTATTTTAAGTTTCAATAACAGGGAGGCAGGAGTATGGCAATTACAGGTATCAATAACAGTAGTTACACATCGTATTATGCTTCAAATTACAAGAATACTGTTAAAAAAACAGATAGTGAAAAGGATAGTACAAATACAAAAGACGGCAACGTGACAACAAGTACAGTTGAATTAAAAACATCACGTCCCGGTGTGACAAAAACAGAGCAGATTAAGACGAGGTATAGCAATGTAAATGATTATTCAAAATACTTGCAAGGAAAATATGACCGTTGACAATGCAACTAGGCGTTTGCGTGTGGCACTGTCCACCGCAACGCCGTGCTGTCGGTGATGTATTGATTATTCCCTCCCAGTGTGCTATTGTAAGCGTAGCGTACCTTTACAGTAGGTGGACAGCGTTTAGCCTTTTCGAGTTGGGCGGTTCCTCCATGAGGACGCCCCGAGGAAAGGAAAAATGCTGTCTGGGTTCCTGCTGTCAAGGTTAAATGGCACTGTTTTTATATAAAAAAAATACACCAGTCGTAACTGGTGTAGGGACGATGGAAGAGGGCGGAGTCGGGGGCAGTATTACCCCCGACTTCTGTGACAAGTGACAAATGCTCTAAAACCCTTGAAAAATCAACGAAAGGGAATGTCACATGAGGGTTGCAACTTCTGTGACAAGTGACAATTTATGTATAAAAAACATCAAGGTGCTTATAAGAACTTGTAGACGATTCGGGGAATAAGACCCACGCCTATCATGGTTCCCATAATGCCGATACCAACGGGCAGAAGAACATCAAGATTACTTGATAAAGTCGTGCTGATGGGGGCTAACATTTCTGCGGTAATCATGGCAAGATTCCTTTCTGAAAATGTGATAAATATGGCAAATGCGGTAAAACCGCAACATATACGGTAAACAGAGGGGCAAGGGCGAACCGTTGAACCCCTTAACGTCGATTATGTAAGCGTATGGTGTTTTGCATTGTCCCCTATTGAGGTGTTAGGGGCAAGTTGTGTTGGGTAATCACTGCCGGATACTGCCGTATCTCGAAAAACCTCATGCTTACAAGTACAATATATAGTACTCAAAACAAAAAGTCAATGATAAAATCACTCGGACAGAAAAAAAGGGGGACGTGCCCCCTTAGATTCCCAGTAGATATTTCAGTCTGTAATAGCATTCCTCGCAAAGCATAGCATGCCATGCGAGCATATCGCATACGTCTACATAATCATCGCAAAACGGTGAGTCGAGCACAGCGCTCAATGTGTCGATTTCTCGGATGATTGCGCTTGTGGGCATTTCGTGAGCGAGTTCGGGAGTCCATTTCGGGTTAGTTGTGATATACATAAGTGTACCTCTTTCTGTGCTGTGCGCACGTTTTCTCTCGGATGCGCATGTGAAGTCAATACCCTTGACCCGGTAGGGTTAAAATGCAACATACGGCACACTACAACATACAACACACATGGGTTGCATTTTAGGTATTTACTCACATGATACAATTAAGAGTCCTGTGCGCACCCTCATAGTGGCTAGCTAACGGAACAAGCTAGCCCTTACTGGGATAGAGGACACCGAACCAACTATGCGCAAAAGACAAGTTTAACGAATAGTTCTGCAGAAAGATGACTCTGTAACGCTTCATAAAGCTTGTTTTGGCTGTTTTAGCAGATTTCCGTGGAATCCAGCAATATGGTAAATGGACCGTCATTCAACAGGGATACTTTCATATCAGCACCAAAGATTCCTTTTTCTACCTTGGGAATACTTTCGCGGCACCTGCTGATGATATATTCGTACAGTTCATTCGCCATATCCGGTTTACCGGCGTTGATGAAGGACGGACGATTTCCTTTTTTGCAATCTGCGTACAATGTAAATTGTGATACCAGCAACAATTCACCGTCTACGGCATGCAGATCCAGATTGGTCTTGCCCTGGGCATCTTCAAAGATCCGCAGACCAAGAAGCTTTTTAATCATTTTATCGGCAATTTCCCTGGTGTCTGTCTCAGCCACACCGATCAGCACCAGGAATCCTTTGCCGATGCTGCCGGTTACCTCACCATCTACCTTTACTTCCGCATGCTGTACCCGCTGTATTACAAATCGCATCTGCCTACTTCTCTCCTACGTTTTTCTCTTCTTGATCTTTTTTATCCTGCTCAGAATCAATTTGATCTTTGATCTCATGATCCCTTTGTAGCCTGGAATCCAACTGATGGAATCCTTCCTCATCAATATTCTTAAGATAAGAGTACTTTACAGTCTCTACCGGCAGATCCTTTTTCCGAAGAAACGTATTGACTACTGCCTTAATCGCCGCATAAATTACCGCAAAAATGGGCACACCGACGATCATGCCAAGGATTCCGAACAATCCTCCGAATACCGTGATTGCAAAAATAACCCAAAATCCCGTAAGTCCTGTGGAATTGCCAAGGATCTTGGGACCTAAGAAGTTGCCGTCAAACTGCTGCAATACCAGAATAAACAGTACAAAATAAACACAGTTTAGCGGATGCATCGGGTCAACCACCAGGATCAGAATAGCACTGGGAATCGCTCCCAGGTAGGGACCAAAGAAAGGAATAATATTCGTTACACCTACGATAACACTGACTAAAGCTGCATAAGGCGTCTGCAGTAAGGTGGTTCCGATAAAGCACAGACATCCGATAATAATGGAATCTACGATTTTACCGCCAATGAATCCGATAAAAGTATTGTGGGTAAAACGAAAGCTTCTGATCAGACGGTTTGCGGACTTCTGCTCAAGGAAAGCATATGTCATTTTCTTTGCCTGTCCGGCAAACTTTTCCTTGCTTGCCAGAACATAAATAGAAATAACAAATCCTATAATGAAATCCCACAGACCTTTCAGAATATTTATCACACTTAAGGATACTGTCATGAGCACTTGACTGGTCTTGGTCAGCACCGTGTTATTTAACCAGTTCTCCAGCTCTACGGAATATTTATCGATCAGTAAAGTAATCTGACTTCCCAACTCCGGATTATCATCCATGATCTTACTGATCCATTTTGTAAAGTTACTGATATAGGTATCAAAATTAGATGTAATGTTTACAATACTGGGAACAATCTGAGAAAGCATCATAGCAACCAGACTGTAAATCAGGGCAATAAACAAAAATGCTGTGATCAGAATGCCGATTCCACGAACAATGGAATTGCGCTTCTTATTTTCCTTCACCTTCATTTTCCGACACAAAGGGAATAACAGCTTTGTCTCTATATAATTCAATACCGGAGTCAACAGATATGCTGTCACCAGACCATATAACACGGGCATAAGAACTCCTGTGATCGTATGGAAGCCAGCTTTGATACTGTTCCCATGGAATAACAGATAATAGAAGCAGATACTGGCTGCAATAGTCAGAAATGCGGTCAGACCCCAACGAAAATACTTATTGTTTTTTAAGTCGTATTTCATTCAACTACACCTTTCTTCATAAAATCTTATCTCTTTTAATATACTATGGTTTTGACCTTACCACAAGAAGAAATCTGTCGTTTTTGTTGAAAAAGAATTCCCGGCAGTATAAAATAGATACCAGTAAAAGAATGGAGTTAACAATGACATTACAAAAAGTATTGAGCCGTGTCAGACAGGCCGTGGATGACTATCATATGATTGAAGAAGGCGACCGGATCGCCGTGGGAATCTCCGGCGGCAAGGATAGTCTTACTCTCCTGCTGGCTTTAAATGAACTCAGCAAATTTTATCCGAAACATTTTACGCTTATTGCTGTAACGGTCGATCTTGGATTTGACAATCTGAATTTGGATAAAATCCGTACACTGTGTGCTGACAGAGACATCCCCTATACCGTAGTGAATACCTCCATTGCCAAAATCGTATTTGAAGATCGTAAGGAAGACAATCCCTGTTCCTTATGTGCCAAAATGCGAAAAGGAGCCTTAAACGATGCCATCAAGGCTGCCGGATGTAACAAGATTGCATACGCACACCATGAGGATGACGTAGTGGAGACTATGATGCTGTCCCTCTTCTATGAAGGGCGTCTGCATACATTCTCTCCGGTAACTCATCTGGATAAAACAGACTTAACCGTGATAAGGCCTTTGATCTATATGCAGGAATCGGAAGTCATCGGCTTTGTGAAAAAATATCAGATCCCTGTCGTAAAAAGTCCCTGTCCCGCCGACGGACATACCAGGCGGGAATATGTCAAAGAACTGCTTGGGCAACTTAATAGAGAGAATCCCGGCATCAAGAACCGTATCTTTACCGCGATTCAAAAAGGAAATATGGAAGGATGGACCGATTACTTTGGCAGTCATTAAAGAAGAAAATTACCACGATGAACAAAATAAGAACAATATTCTCAAGCTTCGTAAGGTACTGGATACACTTCCGCCGTTCTGCCGAGATTTCTTCCGTGGGATCGAACCCTATACCTCCACCAGAACCAGGCTTGCTTATGCCTATGACATCCGTCTCTTTTTTGAATTTCTCCATGAGACGAACAGCTATTGTAAAAAAAGAGAGATTACCGAGCTGCCTTTGTCCGTCCTGGATATGGTACAACGGACGGATATCGAAGAATATCTGGACTATATGAGCCTGTATCAGAAGGACGGAAAAGATATCACCAACGAGGAACGTGGTAAGGCAAGAAAGCTTGCCGCTCTACGGAGTTTCTATAATTACTATTTTCAGAGTGAACGCATTGAGAAAAATACCGCGGCACTGGTTCCCCTTCCGAAACGCCACGAAAAAGAGATTATCCGGTTAGAGCCCAACGAAGTGGCTATTCTGCTGGATCAAGTGGAGGACGGCACCAAGCTGACCAAAAAGGAACTGGAATATCATAAGAAAACCAAGCTCCGCGATGTGGCACTTCTGACACTTTTATTGGGAACCGGTATTCGTGTATCGGAATGTGTGGGACTGGATATTAACGATGTGGATTTCGATAACGGTGGCATCAAGATTCGGAGAAAAGGTGGGTATGAGGCAATCGTCTACTTCGGAGAGGAAGTAGAAACCGCTCTGCTCGACTATCTGGAACAGCGGGAACATATCATCCCCGCGGAGGGACATGAAAATGCATTGTTTTTGTCCTTACAGAATCGTCGTATGGCAGTCCGTTCCGTAGAGAATCTGGTAAAAAAATACGCTTCCCGCGTTACCACCCTGAAGAAAATCACCCCCCATAAACTACGCAGTACATACGGTACCGAGCTCTATAAAGAGACCGGCGATATCTATCTGGTGGCGGATGTCCTGGGGCATAAGGATGTCAATACCACTAGAAAACACTACGCAGCGTTGGAAGAACAGCGTCGTAAGCAGGCAGCCAATGCCTTTCATCTGAGGGAACACTCTGGCAGACATTCGGAGCATCCGGACAGCTAATCTCCTGCTATAAATAACAATACACCGAATCACATTACACTTATGATCCGGTGTATTTTATATTATTTCATCTTAATTACTTCACAAAGTCATAAGAATAATAGGGTACGATCAGTGTCTGTCCGGCACGGATGCTGTCCTCTTCCGCCAGATGATTGATACTCTGTACTTCTGCAATATATTCCTTCTTATCCTTATATTCATCATAATCGATGTAATCATCGGACAGATCCCATAAGGTCTCTCCGTATGCAACAGTTACCTGCGTATAATATTTGAACTTCAGCTGATCTTCTCCGGAGCTTGCCAAAGAACGGATTCCGTGATAGGACACTGCACAGAATGCAATCACACAGATGGTAGCAAGCATGGTAACTATTCTGCGCTGCAGCTGACGTCTCCGTCTCAGCTGTCTCTTATATATTCTTAACTCTCTGTCTGTCATATAGTATACACTCTTCTGTACTCTCATAACTCATTCACCTCATATAAGAAAACGTGTTCGGGAACATTTGTTCTTTATGTTTGTATTATATCGAACATGCATTCTGATGTCAAGCCAAAAATCGAACATATTTTTGGAATATATGTTTGCTTTTTGTTTTTTGCTATGCTATAATCGTTATATAAAACAACAGGAACCAGCATTTATCGGAGGTCATTTATGGGTTATGGAAAGATCACTGCCAAGCAGCAGGAAATATTAGATTATATTAAGGATGAGATTTTGAAGAGAGGCTATCCCCCTACCGTACGTGAGATCTGTGAGACGGTGAATCTGAAGTCTACCTCTTCCGTACATTCTCATTTAGAGACACTGGAGAAGAACGGCTACATCCGCAGAGACCCGACCAAACCCCGTGCCATTGAGATCTGTGACGACAGCTTTCAGATGGTACGTACCGAGATGGTAAGCCTCCCTGTCATCGGCAATGTAGCTGCCGGACAGCCGATCCTCGCGGAGGAGAATATTCAGGACTACTTCCCGGTTCCCGCCGATGTGGTACCCAAGGGAGACTCTTTCATCCTGAACGTTCGCGGAGAGTCCATGATCAATGCCGGTATTTTTAACGGCGACCGTGTCTTCGTGCATGCCCAGAACACAGCACATAACGGCGAGATTGTTGTTGCTCTGATTGATGATTCCGCTACAGTTAAGACCTTCTATAAGGAAAAGGGACATATCCGTCTCCAGCCGGAGAATGACACCATGGATCCCATCATCGTCGATGACTGCCAGATCCTTGGCACTGTGTTCGGCGTGTTCCGATTCTACAAATAGCTTGAGCACTTTGCTATTATTCTCTATCTGATTTTCTATAATGGTTTTCTATAATGGTATTAAAAAAATTCCTCTGTATCTTTACAGAGGAATTCTTAATTCAAAAAAACTACAGTTCTATGAAATTATATTTACATTATGTAATCTGTCAGATATTACTCCTCTGGGAATCGTACCTTCATATAAGAAATGATCTCATCCACGCATCTTTCGTATCCCAGCTTGGAGCTGTCCAGACACAGATCATAGTTCCTTGCATCTGTCCATTCCCGTCCGGTATGATACTTATAGTACTCCGCACGGTGCTTATCCGTCTTATTGATAAAGCGCTCCAATTCCTTCGGGCTCATGCTATGCTTCTTCGCTGCGCCTTCCAGACAATATTCCTTCGGGGCATGAATAAATACACTGAGGACATTAGGATAATCCTTCAACACATAATCCGCACAACGACCGATAATGACGCAGGATTCCTCTTTTGCCAGGTCACGGATGATCTTCGCCTGATAGTTAAACAGATTGTCTGTTGATGTGAAATCATCGCTTTCCGGAGGGATCAGTTCTCCATGATATTCTTTCCTGGCAATATGGAACAGACTGGTGTTTTTCACTTTTTCGTCCGCATTCACGAACAGAGCCTCATTGATTCCGCTGTCATCACTGGCAAGCTTCATCAGCTCTTTGTCATAATAATGGACATTCAGCTTCTTTGCCAGCATCTCGCCGATGGTTCTTCCTCCGCTTCCATACTGTCTTGCAATAGTAATAACTACATTATTCATTCCAATCACCATACCTTTCTGTCTCTGCTGCTTCCACCCGCAGCGACTTACATCAAGGGTTATTCACCCAGATATGCTTTCTTAATGGAATCATTATTCAGAAGGTCACTTGCTTTGCCTTCCAGAACGATCTTACCGGTCTCTAATACATACGCTCTGTCAGCGATAGACAGTGCCTTCTTCGCATTCTGCTCAACTAACAGAACCGTAGTACCGCTCTTGCTTACCTCCTGAATAATATCAAAGATCTCATTGACGAAGATCGGAGACAGTCCCATGGACGGTTCATCCATTAAAATGATCTTGGGATGAGACATCAGGGCTCTGCCCATTGCCAGCATCTGTTGTTCACCACCGCTTAAGGTTCCTGCCATCTGGTTCTGACGTTCTTTTAAACGGGGGAAACGATCAAATACTGTCTCTAAGGTCTGAGCGATCTCTTCTTTATCTTTTCTGGTGTAAGCACCCATCATCAGATTCTGTAATACGGAAAGCTGTGCAAATACTCGTCTTCCCTCCGGTACATGCGCCATACCCATGGATACGATCTTGTGTCCCGGAATTTTGACCAGATCCTGACCTTCAAAAGTAATGGAACCTTCCTTCGGCGTCAGCAGTCCGGATACGGTGTGCAGGATTGTCGTCTTACCGGCACCGTTGGCGCCGATCAGTGCAATGACCTCACCCTCATCTACATGGAAGGACACACCCTTTATGGCCTGTATCATGCCGTAATATACTTTGATATCATTTACCTCTAACATTGCCATAGCCATCTATCCTCCTATTCGCCCAGATAAGCCTTGATGACTTCCGGATTGTTCAGCACATCACTGGTCTTACCCTGACACAGCACACGGCCGAAATTCAACACCGTAAGTTCCTCACAGATTCCGCTTACCAGTTTCATGTCATGCTCGATCAGAAGGATCGTCATATCAAAATGCTCTCTGACAAAACGAATGGTATCCATCAGTTCCTGCGTCTCGTTGGGATTCATACCTGCAGCAGGCTCATCTAACAGAAGAAGCTTCGGTTTGGTAGCCAGTGCTCTGGCAATCTCTAACTTTCTCTGTTTACCGTAGGGAAGATTATCAGCCAGTGTATCTGCTTCCGCTTCCAGTCCGAATACCTTCAGAAGCTCCATGGCTTCCTCCGTCATCTGCTTTTCTACTTTATAATATTTGGGCAGACGTAAAATTCCCGTAATGGTACTGTAACCCATATGGTTGTGCAGTCCTACTTTTACGTTATCGATCACGGACAGATCCTTGAACAGTCGGATATTCTGGAAAGTTCTTGCAATACCCGCCTGGTTGATGTCGATAGTCTTTTTGCCGGTGATATCCTTGCCATCCAGAGTAATAATTCCCTCTGTGGGTTTATATACGCCGGTCAGCAGATTAAATACGGTGGTTTTTCCGGCACCATTGGGACCGATCAGTCCATACAGTGCACCTTTTTCAATACTGATATTAAAATCATCTACCGCACGAAGTCCGCCAAAAGAAATGCCTAATTTTTTTGCCTCTAATAATGCCATGATTATTCAGCCTCCTTTTTCACAGACTTCTTACTCTTAAATCTGGCTGCTACTTTCTCTCTCCATTCAATACACTTCGGAGCCCAGTTAAACAGCATCATAACGATCAGTACGATGGAATAGATCAACATACGATAATCGTTCAGTCCACGTAAAAGTTCCGGCAATAACGTCAGAATTACAGAAGCAATAATGGAACCGCGGATGTTACCGATACCGCCCAGTACAACGAACACCAGAATCATAATAGACATATTGTATCCGAAGTTCTTAGGCAGTGCTGTCAGGGTAGACAGATTGTGTGCATACAATACTCCTGCCACGCCTGCGAGAGCTGCGGAGATAGAGAAAGCCATCAGCTTATATTTGGTAATATGAATTCCCACGGATTCCGCTGCAATGGTATTATCACGAATAGCCATGATCGCACGACCGTCTCTGGAATGGATCAGGTTCAATACAATGAACAGTGTAACCAGTAATAACACAATACCAATGGTAAAATTGGAGTCATGGGGAGTTCCGGTGATACCCTGCGCACCTTTAATAATGACCTGCCCGTCCTCTGCCATATTCAGATCCATAGTGTTGGTAAAAGAAATGTGGAAACCATTCTCATCCAGTCCCACAAACAGAATATTGACCAGATTCTTAATGATCTCGCCAAATGCCAGCGTTACGATGGCAAGATAGTCACCCTTCAGGCGAAGTACGGGAATGCCGATCAGCAGGCCGAAAACACCTGCAAATACAGCGCCGATCAACAATGCGCCGAAAAAGCGAAGCCCGGAAGGCATTGCGGTATTTTCCATGACTTTGGAGAAAAAGGCACTGGTAAAGGCACCGATACACATAAATCCGGCATGACCGAGGCTCAATTCTCCCAGGATGCCTACCGTAAGGTTCAGAGATACCGCCAAAATCGCATAAGTACACAGAGGAACCAATAAGCCCTGAAGCAGACTGCTTACCACTCCTGCAGATACAAGGATCTGCATGATCACATAGGCTGCGATCACCATTCCGTAAGTAATAAGGTTATCACGGAAGGTTTTATTCATTTTCTTATTTGATAATTTCTTCATATTATACACCTGCCTCTTCCCTTATACTTTTTCCTGAATATTTTTGCCAAACAGTCCGGCAGGTCTTACCAAAAGTACAACAATCAATACCGCAAATACAATGGCGTCTGCCATCTGGGAAGATATGTAGGCTTTGCCGAAGATTTCAATAATACCGAGCAGAATACCGCCGACCAAAGCACCGGGGATGGATCCGATACCACCGAATACAGCAGCTACGAAAGCTTTGATACCCGGCATGGAACCGGTATAGGGTGTCAGCGAAGGATATGCGGAGCATAACAGCACACCTGCCACTGCAGCCAGACCGGATCCGATTGCAAAGGTAAGTGCAATGGTTCCGTCCACATTGATTCCCATCAGCTGTGCCGCTCCTTTATCCTCAGATACCGCCAACATGGCCTGACCTGCCTTCGTCTTATTAATAAATAGCATCAGACCGGCCATAATAACCAGACAGGAAACAATCGTTACGATCGTCTCACCGGTAATATTGATCTGTCCGTCTGCCAGCTTCAGCGCCGGAACAGATACTACAGAGGTAAATGCCTTCGCATTGGCACCAAAGATCAAAAGTGCCACATTCTGCAGCAGATAGCTGACACCAATGGCAGTGATCAGTACCGCCAAAGGGGAGGTTGCCTTTCTCAAAGGCTTGTAGGCTACCTTTTCAATAGCCATTCCAAGCAGAGTACAAGCAACAACAGCTGCCAGAACACCAATCACAGGAGAAAGCCCCATGGTACTGCACATTGTATAAGTAATAAATGCACCGACCATAATAACATCACCATGTGCGAAATTCAGCATTTTAGCAATACCATATACCATGGTATAACCTAATGCGATCAGCGCATAGACACTTCCAAGGCTGATACCGTTGATCAGATAACTGATAAAACTCATGTGAACTACCTCCATTCATGCGAATGCACAAATTATCATCTAAAATAAAGTATAACTAAAATAAAGTATAACAGAACATACCGGGAAAAACAACTGCTCCCCTATTATTGCAAAGTATTTGACATTAAGTAAAGAGGGCTACCCTGCGGTAACCCTCTTTGGAAACTTTGTCAGCAAAATTACATAGCCTTGTAAGCACCATTCTCGATCACAACAGCCTTAGGAGCCTTGTTAGCCTCACCATCTGCGGTCCAGGTCATGCCGCTACCGGTCAGACCATCTACAGTGATCTCTGTCATGGCAGCCTTCATACCATCACAAATATCAGAAACACTCATATCAGGAGTAACACCGCTCTTCTCGATAGCAGCCTTGATCACATAGATAGCATCATAGCTGTCTGCTGCGAACTGGTTGGGAGTATCACCGTATTTTTCCTTATACTTAGTTACGAAAGACTGGGTCAGATCATCGGTTGCATCAGCCGCGAAAGGAGTTAACAGCATAACGCCTTCGGTCAGAGATACATCAAAGTTATCTACACCACCGAGAATACCATCCATACCGTCACATGAGAACCACTTGGGAGCATAACCCATAGCAGCTGCCTGTGTCAGGATAAGTGCGGATTCCTGATAATAAATAGGAAGGAATACCATGTCTGCTCCGGCATCCTTTGCCTTCTGTAACTGTACGGAGAAATCCGTCTTGTTATCAGCGGTAAAAGCTTCTGCTGCTACGATTTCAAACGGCTGATTCTCAGCTTCTTTTGCAAACTTCTCGTAAATACCGGAAGAATATACATCGGAGCTGTCATAAATAACGGCAATCTTCTCAGCCAGACCGTTCTCACCAATATACTGTGCGGATGCAAGACCCTGGTTAGGATCGGAGAAGCATACGCGGAAGTTGTTATCATACTGAACACATTCTACTGCAGAACCGGAAGGAGTAATCTGGAACATATTGTCCTCTTTGGTCTTGTCGGTAACTGCAATACATGCACCACTGGTGGTAGAACCATCAATGATCTGAGCACCCCAGTCCTTTAATGCATTATAAGCATTTACGGATTTCTCAGCATCTGCCTCGTCATCCTGGAACTTGAATTCTACCTGATAACCGTTGATACCGCCTGCTGCATTGATCTCTTCTACTGCAATCTCTGCACCGTGCTGTACAGCCAGTCCATAAACTGCTGCGCCACCGGTAGTAGGTCCGATACCACCGATCTTAAATACGCTGCCGGATGCTGCACTGTCGGAAGCTGCTGCACTCTCAGTTGCTGCGTTTGTACCGGTTGCTGCAGAACCATTGTCTGTATTACCACAGCCAGCCATAGCCATTACCATAGCAGATGCTACGGCAACACTTAAAAACTTGTTAAATTTCTTCATAATATCTTCCTCCTTTTTAACAATGTATACAAATATACAATGTATAATTGTTATTTTTGTATATTACTCGCTTCTATTTCCTTTGTCAATGGATTTTATTTTCTAATTTGATGTTTTTTGACATTAAAATAGATCAATCAAGTTATATTTTAATATAAATGTAGTATATTTTTGACTTTGGGGGAAAGACTATCTACGAAACAATTATTTAAAAGAAACTTCAAAAAAATGCCTGTATGGATTTTGCAGCAGCAAATTTCATACAGACAGGATAAGGAGATTTTATGGGTAATAAATATTTGGACGGAACCGCTCTCACCATTGCCATAATCGGTGCTGTGAACTGGGGACTGATCGGACTTTTCCGCTTTGATCTTGTAGCCTTCCTGTTCGGTGACATGTCCTGGCTTTCCAGAATTGTATATGTGCTGGTGGGAATCAGCGGGCTCTATCTCGTCAGCTTCTTTCTCCATCTGGGAGACAACGAAGCTTAAAGTTCCTCTACGGGAATCTGTACGCCATCTCTCCAGATACGTTCCAGATCATAGAGCAGACGGTTTTCCTTGTCAAAGACATGTACGATCACGTCGCCAAAGTCTAACAGTACCCAGTTGGCTGTCTCATAGCCTTCGGTCTGTCTGGCAGGGAAACCGGCTCTTCCCATTTTCTCTTCCACATTATCACATAATGCCTGAATCTGACTGGAATTATTACCACCGGCAATAATAAAATAATCTGCGATCACAGATACGTTACTGATGTCTATTACTTTAATATCTTCTGCTTTTTTATCATCCAATGCTTCTACGGCAAGCTTTGCCATTTTTCTGGATTCTTCGCTCATGCTTACTCCTCACACTTTCTATTTTATTGATTCATTCTTCTTATAATAGTTATAGGTTTCTTCTGTCATGGGATCCATCTCACCGTCTCCCGATTTCAGGTATTCCAGCGTATCCTCTAAAATCTTCGTCACGGCAGCATCCAGATCCGTAAATGCCAGGTGGCGGATCTGGGTAAGGTTCGGTGCCTGCTTTCGACCCGGTTCAATATAATCTGCAGTAAAAATGATCTGCTCCAGAAGAGTCATGCCCGGACGCCCTGTAGTATGATACAAAATTGCACTTAAGATCTCAGGATCTTCGATTTTATATTCCTTTTTCGCCAGATAGCTTCCCACTCTGGCATGTAAAAGATAGGGATTGCGCTTTTCCACATCCGTCGCGGGAAGGTGATACTTTTCGCAGGCAGACAAAAGTTTATCATTTTCCATGCATTTGGCACAATCATGAAGCAGACCTGCGATCTGTGCACGCTCCACATCTTCACCGTATCGCATGGCAAGGGCCGCTGCCGTGTATTCCACACCTAATGTATGGGTAAAACGCTTGGGATCCTGTACTTTTTGCATCTCTTTGGTCAGTTTTTTTAAGATATCACTCATCCAGGTAAAGCCCCTTTTCTTCCATATATTCCCTCACTGCTTCCGGCACAAGATAGCGCACGGAAAGACCTTCGGATCTTCTCGCACGGATTTCCGAAGAAGATATCTCAATTCTTCGAAAAGAGAGCAACTGTATCTTCGCAGAAAAATGTTCCTCCAACTGCCTGATCTTCTCCTGCATTCCCTTCATATCCGCATCTCCCCGCACCGCAGCTATAATCTCGCAGGCAGCAAACAGGCGGTCTGCGCATTTCCAGTGTTCCATCGTAAATAGACAGTCAGCTCCGCAGATGAAATAAAAAAGATGTTCCGGATATTCTCTGTGCAACAGCTCCATGGTCTCATAGCTGTAAGAGTCTCCGGGACGTTTTATCTCGATGTCCAGGCAGCGGAATCTGTCGTTATCTGCGATAGCACGCTGTACCATGTCATAACGTTCTGTCCCGGGCAGAATTGTAATGCCCTCTTTTGTCTTCAGATAAGAACACCCCGTCGGTATCATCCAAACCTGGTCTAAGCGTGCCGACTCCAGCGCCTGTTCAGCCAGCATCAGGTGTCCTATGTGGATTGGGTTAAAGGTGCCACCCATAATGCCTATTCTGCTCATGCTTCCTCATCCCTTTGCACGCAGTTATCATTCTTGATTGGTTCTCGTCGGCTATGCTCTAACCTTATCTGGGCAGTTCGATCTTCGGCTTGTCCTTGTCGGGCTTGTACAATACAATCTTCTTGCCGATCACCTGTACGACCTGGGAATGGGTACGCTCCGCCACCATCTCCGCAATAGCTCTGGGGTCGTCAAAACAGTTCTTCAGAACACCGATCTTGATCAGTTCATTATTATTAAAGGATTCACCAATAGCTGCGGTGAGTTCCGGAGTCAGGCTGGATTTACCTACCTGAAAAATGGGATTCAGATTGCTGGCCAGACTCATTAAATAAGCTCTCTGTTTGCTTGTCATAATCTATCTTTTCCTTTCACAAACTTACTTATAGTAATCAAAGGACAGACCGTACATGCGTACCGTATCGCCCTCCTGGATACCCAGTGCTTCCAGTTCCTCTAAAATACCGGTATCCTTCAGGAAATTCTGGAAGAAGGTAAATCCCTTCTCACTGTCCAGATTGGTGTATCCCAGCATCTTCTCGATCTTGGGTCCTTCTACAACGTACTCGTCCTCTTCCTCATCATAGGTTACGGTATAGGCATCGTCCACAGATCCTGTCATGCTATCCGGGAAGTACTCCTGTGCGAAGACCGTAGTCTCTTCTCCTATCCCCTGAAGCATTTCATTTACTTCATATAAAAGTTCCTTTACACCCTGACCGGTTACTGCAGACATAGGGAATACTTTAATTCCCTTCGGCTCAAACTCTGCACGGATCGCCTCCACGGGGTCGGATCCGTCCTCGGTGTAAATAGCATCGATCTTATTCGCTGCAATGACCTGGGGGCGTGCAGCAATCTCCGGATTATAGGCTTCCAGTTCCTTATTGATAGCATAGATATCCTGAATGGGATCTCTGCCTTCCGTGCCTGCCGCATCCACAATATGGATGATCACCTTGGTACGCTCAATATGGCGCAGGAACTCATGTCCCAGTCCCACACCTTCGGAAGCACCTTCGATCAGTCCGGGGATATCCGCAATAACGAAACCACCGGTTCCTTCCAGATCCACCACACCCAGATTCGGATTCAGAGTAGTGAAATGATAGTTGGCAATCTTGGGTCTGGCATTGGTTACTCTTGACAGAAAAGTGGACTTACCCACATTGGGGAATCCCACCAGTCCTACATCGGCGATGACCTTCAGTTCCAACAAAAGCTCCAGTTCCTGCGCTGCCTGCCCCGGCTGTGCATACTTCGGAGCCTGCATGGTGCTGGTGGCATAATGCTGGTTACCGTTGCCGCCTTTACCGCCTTTTAGAAGAACAACCCGTTTGTTGTCTCCCGACATATCCGTAATTACCTGCCCACTCTGTGCTTCTTTGATTACGGTTCCCGCAGGGACTTTGATAATAATATCTTCTCCGTCCTTACCACGGCAATTCTTTTTGCCGCCTTCTTCCCCGTCTCCGGCCTTGTACTTACGGATGTGCCGGAAATCGATCAGGGTATTCAGTCCCTCATCCACAACAAAGATCACGTCTCCGCCGTGACCACCGTCTCCACCGTCAGGGCCGCCACTGGGAACATATTTTTCACGGCGAAAGGACACATGACCATCTCCGCCTTTACCGCTTCTTACGTAAATTTTAGCTCTGTCAGCAAACATATTGTTCTCCTTTCCGACAAAATCCTTTACGGACTAAAAGGGCTTCAAACAATCAGTATGTTTGAAGCCCTGGTTAAATCAACTTATTTCTCTACGGGATATACGGAAGCCTGCTTCTTGTCTCTGCCCTTTCTCTCGAAACGGAGAACGCCGTCAACTAAAGCAAACAGAGTATCATCTCCACCGATACCAACATTGACACCGGGATGAATCTTTGTACCGCGCTGTCTGTAAAGAATATTTCCAGCTTTTACAAACTGGCCATCAGCTCTCTTCGCACCTAATCTCTTGGATTCGGAGTCTCTACCGTTCTTGGTAGAACCAACTCCCTTTTTATGTGCAAAAAATTGAAGGTTAAAGTTAAACATGGTCTACACCTCCTCGATTTTTACTTGCAAATACTGTTCCCCATACTGTCTGCTGAGATTCTGTAGTGAGAACACCATGGAATCCATCAGAAATACGGATTTGTCCTGCAGAACATCCTGAAAATCACATTTGATAAAGCCCGTCTCCTCGTTCTGGGTCAGCTTGAGTTCTTCACCCGCCAGTTGTGAAAGCGATCCGATGGTACTTTGCACCAGTACGGAAATCGCCGCACAGAGGATATCCGGTTCCGTACCGAATAATCTTTTCTTGGCATATCCTGCATGTCCCATGCAGTAGAATCCACGATAGATTCCCTCATGGTCCTTACGAATGATAATAGTTGTCATAACGATTACGCGTTAATCTTTTCGATCTTAACCTGAGTGTATGCTTGTCTATGACCATTCTTCTTGTGGTAACCGGTTTTTCTCTTGTACTTGTATACAATAACCTTCTTACCTCTACCCTGCTCCATAACAGTTGCGGTAACAGTTGCGTTAGCAACGTCAGCACCAACCTTGAGGGTATTGTCACTTACTGCGATCACCTGGTCAAAAGTAACAGTATTACCAGCTTCTGCATCGATCTTCTCAACTTTGATCACATCACCTTCAGAAACTTTGTACTGCTTTCCACCTGTTGCAATAATTGCGTACATAATAAGGCACCTCCTATTATTTACTCGCTAACTTTGGTGGTGTAAGACCTTAAAATCCAACACACTTATACCTAGTTATGCGGCATACCATAGTATAATAGCATGAGGTGCCCTGATTCGTCAAGATATATTTTTTATTTTTTTGAAAAAATTGCAGAAATTACTTTTCTAAAATATCTGCGTTATTTTTCTTCTCGAAATCTTCCACATACTGGATGATCAGCCTTACGGTGCCTTCGATTCCAAGAATGCTGCTGTTGATACACAGATCATAGCTGTCGGCTCTGCCCCACTTTTTGGAAGAATAGTAATTGTAATAGCTCTGACGCTGTTTATCCTTTTTCGTGATCATTTCCTTCGCCTTGGATTCCGTCAGATCATATTTTGTCATAATACGTTTTGTCTTTACATCATCATCACCGAAGATAAACAGATTAATGCAATTGTTATAATCGGAAAGTGCATAATCCGCACAGCGTCCGACGATCACACAGGGGCCTTCATCGGCAATCTTCTTGATCGTATCGAACTGTGCCAGGAACACCTTATGGCTGATGGGCATATCTACAAAAGAGGATGCATTGTAGCCAAAGGAATACGTATCCATTACCAGATTATACAGGAAGGAATTCGTCGGTCTCTCATCATGATTCTGAATCATTTCCTCACAGAAACCACTTTCCTGTGCAGCTCTTGTAAGAAGTTCCTTGTCATAGCATTTGATTCCGAAATACTCTGCAACCTTTTCCCCGATCTCACGACCCGCAGAACCAAACTGACGTCCAATTGTAATAATAGTATTCATACACACACCCACTTTCTGCTGAACTTGATAACTAGCAATTTTTGTAGTTTTATTATACGTGATATTTAACAAAAAATCAACCAATTATCAGATTTTTTAGTCGCAATTCAACAATTTTTGCGTGATGAATACATTTTCTCTGCTATTTTCATGCCTTCTTCCGTACGCGCCAGTCCACCAAGTGCTGTTTCCCGCAGGGACGCATCCATTTTATCTCCCACTTCTTTCATGGCATCCATGACCTGATCCGGAGGAATACGGCTTGTAATTCCCGCCATAGCCATATCTGCACAAGACATAGCATTCACCGTGCCGATCACATTGCGCTTTACACAGGGGACCTCCACCAGTCCTGCCACCGGATCACACACCAGTCCCAGCAGATTTTTCATGGCCATAGCCGCTGCTGTGGCGATTCGTGCGCAGTCACCGCCCTGGAGATATACCAGTGCTCCGGCTGCCATGGAACTGGCCGCTCCAATCTCCGCCTGGCATCCGCCCGCCGCTCCGCTAATGGAAGAACGGGTGGCTATGATCTGCCCGATTCCCGCCGCCACATACATGGCTTTCAGGATTTTATCGGTATCTTTGCACCGCTTCTGAAAATAAGGCACCAACACCGCAGGCAATACTCCACAGGCTCCCGCCGTAGGTGCCGCTACGATACGTTTCATGCAGGCATTGGATTCCCCCATCTGCAAAGCTCCCGCAATACAGGTGTCTACATACTCTCCACACAGCGACTGGGGCTGGGCACTACGGATATATTCCTCCATTCGTCTGCCGTCACCGCCCACAAGCCCACTGGAAGAGCTCAGATTTCCTTCGTAAGTGGCTGCCGCAAGTAACATAGCATCCCAGGTGGCCCGCATGTGTTCCATGCTGTCCTCTTCGGATACATTCCGCTCCGCCATATCGTCCTCTAAGATCACCCTCCAGAATTCCTTTTCTTCTGTATGACATTTCTGCAATACCTGCTCAAACGACTGATAAGACATGCTTAATCCTCCACATTGATGTATGTCACCTTAATGATGCCATTCAGTTGCTCCAGCCATTCCACGGAATCTTGCGGCACCTCCTGATCCGTCTCTATGACCATAACTGCATAACCACCTCTTTTATCCCGGTACAGCTGCAAGGTCGCGATATTGACATTTCTCTCCGCCAGCATGCCTGTCACCTGTGCCACATGTCCGGGCTGATCCACGTTGTGTACGATCAGTGTGGGCTTTTCCGCAGTGAAATTCACTTCGATGCCGTCTAATTTTGCGATCAGGATTCGACCGCCGCCGATGGATGCTGCCTGAACCTCTATCTTCCGACCGTGTTCTCCGGACAGCCGCAGAACCGCAGTATTCGGATGGGCATCTTTTAGGGTAACCGTGGAAAAAGTAAACTCCATTCCGGCCTTTTGGGCCAGATCAAAGCTTGCCGGAATCCGGATATCATCCGGATGCATCCCTAAAAGTCCGGCAATCAATGCCTTGTCTGTACCGTGTCCGATTCCCGTGGTAGCAAAGGAACCATGCAGAAGGATCTCAGCCTTCCTCACATGGTCCTGAAGTAATTTTTCTGAAATATATCCGATCCGGACGGCTCCCGCAGTATGGGAACTGCTTGGGCCGACCATCACAGGTCCTAAAATGTCAAACAGATTCATAAACGCCTCATTTCTCACGCCAATACTGTCAGAAGATGTTCAAAATATTCCGGCAGAGGTGCGTCGATCTCCAGATATTCTCCGGTCGTAGGATGTATAAATCCCAATGTTTTGGCATGTAAGGTCTGTCCCTGTAATTTAAAGGGGCTCTTCCGGTTGGAATACACCTCATCTCCCAAAAGCGGGTGTCCGATACTTGCCATATGCACACGGATCTGATGGGTCCTCCCGGTCTCTAATACGCACTCTATATAAGTATATCCCTTGAATCTCTGTAATACCCGGTAATGGGTCACTGCACGTTTTCCGTTCTGAGGATTCACCGCCATCTTCTTCCGGTCATTCGGATGTCTGCCGATGGGCTGATCTATGGTTCCTTCCTCCTGCTCCAATTCCCCGAAACAGATGGCCCGATATCTCCGGTTAATGGAATGTTCCTTTAGCTGCTCTGCAATGCATCTGTGTGCTTTATCATTTTTGCAGGCGATCACGGATCCTGTGGTATCTCTGTCAATGCGATGCACAATTCCCGGGCGCAGCACACCGTTGATTCCCGACAGCTCATTCCCACAATGATACATCAGCGCATTCACCAGTGTACCGGTATAATGTCCCGCTGCCGGATGTACCACCATTCCTTTCGGTTTGTTCACCACAATGAGATCCGCATCCTCATACAGGATATCCAGCGGTATATTTTCCGGTTCAATGTCCGGTTCCACCGATTCCGGAACGGAAAACACCACCTCATCTTCACACTTGACGCGAAAGCTGCCTTTTACAGGTTTCCCATTGACCAGAACATTTCCATCTTTGATCAGCTTCTGAATAAAGGACCGTGACAGTTCCTCCACCAACAGACTGATGCACTTGTCGATCCGTTCGTCCTCCATGTCCTCAGCAATCTCAAATCGGAGTTCTTCCATTATTTCATCTCCCGATAACGGTTCTGCTTAAAATTAAGGAACTCCAGATCCTTTTCCTTATAGACAAACAAAAACAGAATAAACAGCCCAATCGTAGCGACCACCACATAAATATCCGCCACATTAAAGATAGGGTAATTGATCAATACAAAAGAAATAAAATCCACCACATAATCCAGGCGGAATCTGTCGATCATATTTCCGATGCCACCGGCAATGATCACCGCGAGCAGAATATGAACAATACGGAATTTCTTCTGTTCGGGAAGCTTGAGCAGGAAAAACAAAAGCACTGCCAGGAATACGATCCCCACGAACAGAATAAACACTTTCTGGTTCTGCAGCATTCCGAAAGCAGAGCCTCTGTTCTCCAGATACTGCAGCTCCAGTACACCGTCAATAAGTACATAGGGTGCCTGCCCCTTCAGATGTACGACAGCCAGATGTTTCGTAAATTGATCGAATACCAAAAGTACCGCCGTGATCAGCACATCTATAAGTAACATAATAATACGACTCTTTTTTTCTTTATTCATGGGCATCCTCTTCACTAAAATTGATTTCTTCGATCGCAGCCAGAATCTCGTCATCTGTAACGGTTCTGTTAATGACTGCCTTACCGATCTTTTTAAGTAGAATAAATTTAATCTTACCGGCTTCCATCTTTTTATCGGATTTGGTAAGCTTCAGAATCTCCTGCGGATCAATATCATCCACGGAGATCGGAAGATAAAACGGTACGAACATATCGCGGATCTCATAGAATTCCTCCATGCTGAGCATTTCCTTTTTCCAGGAAATATAAGCAGCCGCCACGGTTCCCAGTGCAACGCACTCCCCATGGTACAATTCAAAGTTTTTAGCCTTTTCAATAGCATGTCCGATCGTATGACCCAGATTTAAGAGTGCTCTGTCTCCCTGTTCGGTAGGATCCTTCTCTACCACCATCTTTTTAATGGAACAGGTACGGATCACCATCTCTTCCAAAGTGGCAGGCTCTCTCTCGCAGATCTCATACATGCTCTCGATCAGCCACTCATAAAATAAAGCATCCTTGATCAGAGCAGACTTCATAACTTCCGCAAAACCGGAATAGAACTGTCTCTCTTCCAGTGTCTTAAGTACCGAAAGATTCATATATACCAATCTGGGCATTTTAAAAGCGCCGACCATATTCTTATAACTGTCAAAATCCACGCCTGTCTTACCGCCAATGGAACTATCAACCTGCGCTAATAATGTGGTGGGAATCTGTACGAAATCAATGCCTCTTAAATACGTTGCCGCAACGAAACCGGTCAGATCGCCGGTCACGCCGCCGCCGAGTGCCAACAGCATATCCTTTCTGTCAAAGCCCTCTTCGATCAGATAACGATATACATCCTTTACCGTCTCCAGATTCTTGTTTTCCTCTCCGGCAGGAAATGCATATTTTACAATTTTGCGGCATTTCCCTTCTAAGAGTTCTGCAACCTGCGCTCCGTACAGTTCATCCACTCTGGAATCTGTGACAATGCATAATTTCTTCTCAGAAGCGCCCAGTTCCTGAAGTTCTTCCCATAAGCCGTCAAAAGACTGCTGAAATACAATATCGTAGCAAGGCTTTTTGTTGTAAAGCACCGGTAATCTCTGTGCCATATTTTCACCCTCCGGTTTGATTCCAAACCGTTCTTTCTGTGTTTTCATTCTTTTTCTTTTAAAAAACTTCCTACAGCCAGCTGCAGGAAGTTATCCGTTTATGACATTTTATGACATTCCGTTGTTAATAGGCATTTCAAAGGATCCGGCGCCACCGAAAATATCCTGGAAATCACCGGAGATATCTACGCTTGCCGGTGTGATGATAAATATATAATGCGATATTTTCTGTAAATTACCTGAGATTGCAAAACAGGATCCGGAAGTAAAATCAATGATTCTCTGTGCGATATCCACATCCAGACCTTCCAGGTTCAGTACCACTGTCCGGTTCGCCAGAAGTGTCTCTGTAATCTCCCGTGCATCCTCTACAGAAGTAGGTTTGATCACACAGACCTCCATGCCGGTTCCGGGCATTTTCTTGGTAACGGTACGATGGATCGGAGTAACCTTAGGCTGTGAAGTACGCTTTCCCTTATCATCCAGAGCCTCCTCATCCTGTGCCTGCTGTCTGTTCTTGGCAGCGCCGAATTTTTTCACAGGCTCTACTTCTTCCTCATCATCCAGATAATCGTCATCATAGAAACCTTCATCTTCTTCATCGTTCAGTTTCATATAATTCAGAAACTTATCCATTACACCCATGTTTACGAGTCTCCTTTATTAAAATCTTCTTAAAATATTCTTTATATCGTCTTACTGTAATCTCGCTCTCCGAAAATACCGGTTCCGACTCTGACGATTGCAGAACCTTCCTGTACTGCCACCGTATAATCTCCTGTCATTCCCATGGAAAGTATGCTCATAGAAACATTATCAATGTTTTTATTTCCGATGTCAACAGCTAATTGCCTAAGTTTCCGAAAATATATCCTGTTTTCCTCCGGGTCTTCCACAAAAGGAGCGATAGTCATGAGTCCCTTAATATGTACACCTGGTAAAAACGAAATATCGCGAACCAGGTTTTCGGTCTCTTCTGTTGTGGTACCAAACTTGCTCTCTTCCTGTGCCACATTGACTTCAATCAGAATATTAACTTCTACCTGTTTCTTCACAGCTTCCCTGCTGATCTCCTCTGCCAGTCTGAGACTGTCCACACTGTGGATCAGGTAGACCTTGTCCACAATATATTTTACTTTATTACGCTGTAAGTGTCCGATCAGGTGCCATCTGATATCCGAAGGCAGCTGTGGTATCTTTTCCACCAGTTCCTGTACTTTATTCTCTCCGAAGTCCCTGGCACCCGCATGGTAGACATCCATAAGCATATCCACCGGCTTTGTCTTGCTTACCGCCAATAGAGTAACTTCCTCTTGTGATCTGCCTGCCTGTTCGCAGGCTTTTTTTATATTTTCCTTTACGGCATTATAATTTTTTGCCAGTGTTTTGCTCTGCTCAGTCGTCTGCATTTTAAATATCCGCCGTCCTTTCCAGCTTATCTTACCCTTCCGGCACCGGACTGTTCTCCGGGGCCATATCATCACCACTGACCGTAGTATCCTTATTGGTACCGGTCTTCTTAATATTCGTAATGATCTGATCATCCGATACCGCCGAACCGTCCAGGACGATATAGTCATATACATTCAGACCATAGGTTGTGTTTGCCCTCACAATGGAATACTCATCATTCTGATACAGAATATTGATCTGTTTGAAATCCGCATATCCCTTGTTGACATTATACACGCCGATCAGCGTTGCACGTTTGCTCACCGTATAGGTATCCTGACTGTCCGTCTTATACAGAACGTCTCCCGCCTTAAGCACGGAAGTATCCATGTAATACACGCCTTCCGTCTCATCATAGCTATAGGCATCCGTCTCCACGAATTCACTGGATATATTGCCGTTTTCCAGATAGCACTGTCTGATGACACCCTGGGTCCCCGTGTTTTCATCCATCGAAACGAAGTCTTCGTCGATCAGGAAAAATTCTTTCTCCACAATAGAGGAATTCGGGATCTTCAGTCCCGTCTCATCGTTTAAGATCAGCTCAATATCCAGGAAACGATCGGATACAAATGTTACCATAGAATTGGTAAAGGTAAGAGACAAAAAAGTGTTCCCGTCACTTCCGGTGAACAGCTTTGCCTGCCCCCAGGATTCATACTGGTTCTTCAGAAAACGGACCTTTACATAATCTTCCTGCTGGATCTGGGCACCACGTTCCGCATCTATGGGGATCACCACAGACCAGTTCTCATCGGTAGACAATTTGTACACTGGATCTCCCACTGCCATCAGTTCATTACCCAGCATCTGTTTTTTCTCGTAGTCCTTATGATCAAAAACAGCCTCCGTCACACCTTCTACCGTCAGGCCTTCATAGCCATCCGTCCAATAAGCTACGATTCCCGTGGTGGGTGCATAGCAAAAATTGACAATATTGGCTGTTGAACCGCCGTTTTCATTTTTTATGCTTTGCAGCATATTTACATTTGCCAGTTTTAATACCGTATTTTTTAAAGAATATTTAAAATCATAGGTACTTTCATAAGTAACATCATCATACCCATGCATAAAATTCACAATTTCATTTCGGAACTCGGAAAGTTCCTGATTGCTCAGGGTGTTTTCCCCAAGGCTGGCATCTTCTAATTCCTGACTCAGCCGTCCGGTCTCATCAACAATATATACCGTATCTCCCTTAGCGACACGCTCTCCCTCTCGCGCATAAAAATTCACATACCCTGCGGTATCCGTGCTGACTACCTCTTCTTTGCGGATGGCAATTCCTTTGTAAATATTATTTGTAGCAAGAGAGCCTTCTGTTACTTCATAACGAACAATGTGATCTGTCTGAAAATACATGATCACACAAATGATCACATAAATAAAAATGGCACCAAAAATAAGCATGCCGATATTAAGGTTCAGAGGTTTTCTGTATTTTTTTACTTTATTCTGTCGTTCTGCCATCAGGAAACCTCCTTTACACTTGAGAAGCCCCGGTTGGCATCCGAGGCTTCTCATACGTGAAAATTATAATACGTTTTCTTACAAAGATACGATGATCTTATCCTTAACAGTCTCCGGTAATTCGGATTCATCCATCGATACGCTGAGGATAAAATCGACCTGGAAGAAATCGCTCATTTTGTCCAGCTTCTCAATCACAGCTGAAATATCTTTGCCTTCCAGTGCTGCAATCTTCAGAAAGCTGTCAAAATACATCTGTTCCAGATCATGATCCTGAGAAATGATACCGCACACGAACCCTAAAAATTCGTCCGCATTCTCGATCATATAACGGGAAACGTCGATCAGACGCACCTTGTTGTTCAGTTCATACATATGTTTCGTACTTTTGTCCAGATATACGATACTGCCCGAAATATCCTTTACCTCGCTGTTTACTTTGTCCAACAGCTGCTTTGTCTTGCCCTTACCCTTTTTGCCTACAATCAACTGAACCATTGGTGTAACCCTCCTGTCGTAAAATTTATAGGAATTCACGCAACCTATTTACTTTATTATAGTTTATATACCCTTAAAAAACAACATCTATTTGTTGATTTGCTCCAGCAATTGTACCATCTCAGGATATAGGACATCGCTGGCCGATGAATTCAATATAACGGATATATACGGTGCGCCGTTCACATCTCTGGACAGCAAAATCAGGCAATGTCCGGCCGCATTGGTCGTACCGGTTTTACCGCCGATGACGGTAATATTTTCCGGCGCATTGAAGTCACCTTTCAAAAAACGGTTGGTACTATTCACCGTAAGCTCTTTTGCCTTGCCGTCCTTGTCGTAGAAGGTTGTCTGATAAGAAGTCATATGAATGATTTCATTAAAAGAATCATATTTGATAGCTTCATTGAAAATCAGGTAAAGGTCATATGCGGTGGTAAAATGATTGTCATCCGAAAGTCCATGGGGATTGGCAAAGCTGGTGTTCGTCGCCCCAAGCCGCATAGCCTCTTCGTTCATCATTTCCACAAAATGATCCACACTTCCGCCAACATTTTCCGCAATCAGCATAGCTGCATCATTGGCCGAATACATTAAAAGAATATGTAATGCCTGATCAAGTGTCATAGTATCTCCGGACTTCAATCCGCACAGCTGGGCCCCGGATTCATTGATCTTCACGGAATCCGTAGCTGTAAGCACCGTATCCAGGGATGCGTTTTTCAGAGCCACCAGTGCAGTCATCACTTTGGTAAGGCTGGCCGGATATAATCTTTCATGTGCATTTTTGGAATACAACACTTCACGGTTGTTCACATCAAACAGCACTGCCGCGGATGCCTGCGTCATATCCACGCTTCCATCCCCCATTCGGTCTTCCGTAACCACACAGAGATCCGATGCAAACGCATCTGCTTTCCCGGTGCCGGTTCCCGCCAGCACATTAAAGCTGCTGACATTGGAATTTACATTGTACGGAAATGTATAGGAAATATTGCCGCAGCCTGTCAGCAGAAACACGCAAAGTAACGCAGCTATGCAGGAAAATCGTATTCTGCAAAATCTATTTATACATTTCACGCCACTCTAAATCTCCTCTGTCTAAGGACTTGATCAACAGTTCAGCACTTGCCAGATTTGTTGCCAGTGGAATATTATGCATATCACAGAGACGCATTACATTGCTCACGTCCGGTTCATGTGCCTTCGGTGCCAGCGGATCCCGCAAAAAAATTACCAGATCAATTTCATTATGCTCAATCTGCGCACCAATCTGCTGTTCTCCGCCCAAGTGTCCGGCCAGGTATTTGTGAACATTGAGATTCGTAACCTCTTCGATCAGTCGTCCGGTGGTACCGGTTGCATATAATTCATTTTTACTCAGGATTCCACGATATGCAATGCAAAAGTTCTGCATCAATTTCTTTTTGGCATCATGTGCGATCAGTGCAATGTTCATATTCTATACCCCTTCTTTTCTTCTATTATTCTCAGCTTTTCCTTGCCTGCAGTCGAATATTCAGTACAATACCCATTCCTATATACAGACTGAGCAAAGATGTCAGTCCGTAACTTACAAACGGTAAAGGAAGTCCCGTATTTGGGAGAATAAATGTAGCCACTCCTATGTTTACAAAACTCTGGAATGCGATCAGTCCCCCCATGGCCGCCGCAATAATAGTCCCAGCGACATCCTTAGCCCTTACTGCTACGGAAATACACTCCATTGCCGTAAGCAGCAGAAGAATAATGACTGCTATACTTCCCTTAAATCCGAACTCTTCACCGATTACCGCAAATATGAAATCGGTTTCCGCTTCCGACAGGAAATTGCCGTTCTTCACCGATGTGATCTCATTGTTTTTATATCCCTTGCCATCCAGTTCGCCGGATCCGATTGCCATCACGGAGTTCAGCTGCTGGTATGCCAGATCCGTGGAATATTCTTCCGGATTTACAAAGGCAAGGATACGATTTTTCTGGTAAGTTTCCAATATGGTACTATCCGGCTGCATTGCCAGAGATACCAGTATCACCACCGCCGGTATCGCTACCGCCAATGCTCCGAAGACAAGCTTATAACTGATGCCTCCGACATACAGGATCACACAGAAGATAAAGATCAGTACAATACTGGTAGACAGTGCCGGCTGTTTCAGTACCATGATCCACGGCACTCCCATCAGTACAGCAATTGAAGCGATCACACGAAAAGTATTCAGCTTTTCCTTATATTTCATAATAAACTGTGCAAAGAATAAAATCAATAAAATTTTTGCAAGTTCTGAAGGTTGAAACTGTAGTCCGCCGATCTTCAGCCATCTCTGTGCACCGTTGCCTTCCTCACCCATTATAATGACCAGTCCCAACAGTACCAGATTGCCGATATACATCAGCCAGTACAATTTTAGTATCACAGAATAATTAAAAAAAGAAAGGGCGATCATAATCACCACGCCGGCAGCAACTCCTGCCATCTGCCTGCTCTGCTGGGCAGGCTCCGCGCTGCCGATGGTCATAATTCCCACGGCAGACAGGGCCAGCACCAGTATTATTAATTTAAAATCATAATCCCGCAATCTATAGTTCTTAAACATTTATCCGGCCTTTCTCTCTTATGTACTTACGGTATTTTCGCAGTCTTCTGCAGATCAAGAATCGGTATATTTGCAATCAGGCTGGGGGATTTATTTCTCCCGCTTTTGTTGCCGCCTTTTGCCTGTATCTCTATCTCCATATGGTCGGTATCGATTCTCATGTATTTGGAAATCACTTTGGTAATGTCCGCCTTGATCAGTTCCATCATTTCGGGGGAACAATTTACCCGATCCGATATCAGAAGGATCTTCAAACGGTCTTTTGCAACCTGGCAGGAACTTTTCCTGCGAAAAAAATGCTTCATATTCATCCTTCCCCTTCCTATGCTTTTCGAAAAATACCGGTTACTTTCGTCCAAAAAGATACTCCCTTTTCGAAATCCAGAAAGGGAATCTCTCTTCCCCTCAGTCGTTCGACCACATTAAAATAAGCTTTTCCTGCGGGGGTATCGGTTCCCACTAAAGGTTCGCCCTGATTGGTGGCAATGACCACATTTTCATCATCCGGAATGATTCCGATGAGAGGTATTGCCAGAATATCCACCACATCATCCGCGGACATCATATCTCCCCTGCGTACCATATCCATTCGTAGTCTGTTAATGATCAGATCCATCTGTTTAAAACCGTTTGCCTCCAGCAAGCCTATGATCCGATCCGCATCACGGATTGCCGAGACTTCCGGTGTGGTGACTACCAGTGCTCTGTCCGCTCCGGCAATGGCATTTTGAAAACCCTGTTCGATCCCCGCCGGGCAATCGAGAATAATATAATCAAACTGTTCTCTGAGATGATCGATCACTTTGATCATCTGTCCGGGTGTTACCGCCGTTTTATCTCTGGTCTGCGCCGAGGGCATCAGATAAAGTCCGGGATGTCTCTTGTCCCGGATCAGTGCCTGCTTGATCCGGCAATTTCCCTCCACTACATCTACCAGATTGTATACGATACGGTTCTCCAGACCCATAACCACATCCAGGTTACGTAAACCGATATCCGTATCAATGAGACAGACTTTACAGCCTGCCTTCGCAAGACCTGTACCGACGTTTGCGGATGTAGTGGTCTTACCTACACCGCCTTTTCCTGAAGTGACGACAATGACTTCGGAGCTTTTCTTCTCCGTGGAAACATTTTGTTCCATATGGGATTCCTCCTGTTTGATTTTGTCGTCCCCTGAATTCTTTAAAAAGAACCCAGTAATTCTTTTGTAAGGGGATCAAATACTATCTTCCCATTCTTCAGGTGTGCAATTTTCGGTTGTACTTTGGGGCGTATTCCCCATTTCGACTGTTTCGCATTGGTTTTATATTTGAAATCGCCGATTTTTAATCTTTCCGGCTCCATTTCAAGCGCTACGATATAGCAGTCTTCCCTGCCGGTTCCGCCCGCATAAGCTTCCCCGTACAGTCCTCCTAAAATAATGATATTTCCGCCTGACATCACAGCACTTCCGGGGTATACATCCCCCAGGACCACAATGCTGTTCTCCGTCTCTATCACTTCACGGTTTTTCAGAGTTCCTTTATAGAACTGCCCCTCATCACCGCCGGAAAGCTTTTTCTCCATATGCTGGAGTGCCTTAATAAAGTTTTTGTTCGTGGCTTCATCATGACCGACGATACAGGCGATCCTGACATTACTGTTTTCCCGAATGGTATCCAGAATACGAATCTCCTCCACTTCACTGACTTCACGTCCCTCCATGGACAATGCCATGGTGGACGATCCGAAGAAATTCTTTGCCTCGGTGAATTTCACTGCAAGTTCCTGCAGAATTTCCTCCAGGGAAGCATCTTCTCTCATTAAAAGCGTGATTCCGTTGGTAAAGCTTTTGATCAATACTGCATCTTTCATTTTCTTGTACCTGTCTTTTTAATTTATCTATCCGGAGTCCCACATTCCCATAATCGCTTCTTTGAAGCTTTCCTTTTGCGAATGTGGTTACTTCGTCATATAAACCCCGTCAGATTCTCTTACGAATGCCAGCATTCGACATTCATCTGCCCGTGTTTACCTGACTCCGGATAGTTACATCTCGTTGGATACTGCATTATCCAGTGAATCTGCGGTGCCGGTGATCAGATCATCTTCCTCTGCCAGTCCGTAATAATACTTAATAATATCTCTGGTAAACTGTGCTGCATAATCAGAAGAATATCCAAAAGGAATTCTCGTTGCGATGGCGATCTCCGGATTTTCATAGGGGGCATAGCAGATGAAAAGTGCATGGTTGGGTCTGGATGCCGTCTGCTCTGCCGTACCGGTCTTACCTGCAGCATTTACCGCCAGATCGCTGAAATATTTCTTATTTTCCACTACCTGTCGCATTCCCAGATGGAACGCATTCCAATACTCCTGCGGCAGATCGATCTGATTTCTCACTTCCGCATGATATTCTTTCAGAAGATTTCCCCGGGAATCCGTTGTTTTATCCAACAAAGTCAGATTATAACAGGTTCCGCTGTTGGCAATCGTGGTAACATATCTGGCCAGACCTACCGTAGTATAACTGTTACTGCCCTGACCGATGGCGGAACGCACCGGGTCCTTGGTAGATACATCCGGCGCATACTCGCCGATCTCTACTCCGGACTTATCGGTCAGGCCGTATAGATCCGCATATTTGCTCAATGTCTCCAGACCTGCTTCTTCATTGTAACTACCGCTGCTCGTTGCCAGCTGGTAACCCACATTATAGAAGAAATAGTTACAGGAATCCTTGATCGCTGAAGTCACATTTTCATACCCATGTCCGGAGATCTTCCAACATCTGGGAGACGGAGTGATCTCAGTGAAGGTTCCGACACAATTCACCTTGGTCTGCAGATTGATCACGTTCTCCATCAATCCCGCCGTAGCGGATACGATCTTGAAGGTTGATCCGGGTGCCGCCTTATACTGTGTGGCAAAATTCAGCTGCGGACTGGATTTGTCCGCGTTCAGACGGGCATAATATTCCGCATCCACAGTATTTGCCATTTTGTTATTGTCATATCCCGGATAAGACACCATGGCCAGCACATCACCGGTATTGACATCCGTTATGACCACCGAAGCATTGCAGGGATCCAGCGCCAGCTGTGCCGGCGTAATCTCCAGATTGGTGATCCGGTTCATCATGAACTGATATGCCGACATTTTACCGGCATACAATGCCTCTTCATCCTCCGCGGGAATATCTACCACACGTTGTTCACACAACAGCATGCAGATCTGTCTTCCGGTGATCTTATCATTTAATAGCATATATTTGTAAAACCGTTTTTGGAATTCCGTAGTATGATCAATTGTCTCTATGATATACTCCTGAAGCTTGTTATACACCTCCGCAGAATCCGAATACTTTTCATTCAGATCCAGTCTGCTTACATCGATCCAGTTCATGGCAATGCAATACTGGAGATATTCCTTCAGCGAGATGACTTCATCCTTGGCCCATGCGATCTGGGTGGCATCATTGTCATCTACAAGTTCCTTCATGATCACGCCGTCGTCTCTTAACAGACTTACGATATTGCTCTGGTATACCTGATATTCTTTGGAAAGCTTGTTATAAGGAGTTCCGCCTTCTGTCAGTTCATAATTCAGTTTGTCATAGACACCCTGCTTGTACTCCAGATATGCCGCATATACCGCCCGTTCCGTTTCACCGGCATCCTCTGCCTCAAAGTGTTTGCGATCCAGAATATTATTATTGATCATTGTAAAATATACATCATAGATCGGAATCTTAATTGAGGAGCTTTTCGCATTTTCCGGCAGATTAAACTCTTTGGCATTAATAATCTTGCTGGATACCAGGCCTGCCAGTTTTTGCTCCACAATATTGTAGACTGCTTCCGTAAGATCCTTGTCAATGGTCAGGTAGACGTCCGCTCCCGGCTGGGCCTCTTTCCGCTCCAGGATGGTAATTACCTTACCGGTATTATCTACCACCACTTTTTCACTGCCCTTGGTCCCCTGCAGAGTGGTCTCCATATAGGACTCAATGCCGCTTTTTCCTACGACATCATTAATGGTATAGGCATCCTCGCTTCCGCCTTCTGCCACCACCTGTTCATTCAGATCCGTCAGTTCATCGGAAGAGATTTTGCCGGTATAACCGAGTATATGTGCGAAATACTTGCTGTCTATGTAATGTCTCACCGTATCTTCCACAATGGAAACACCGTCTAACTGATCGGAATTCTCCATAATGACAGCAACTGTTTTCTCGCTGACATTCGTTGCCACAGTAGTTCCCACATATTTTCGGAAGGAGGTCAGATTCATGGCATACCGGATAGTCACCATCTGCAGCCATTCTTCCTTCGTATAACCTTTTCCGACAATAAAAGGTGAAGTACGATCTTCCGGATCCTCATACTGTCCGATGGCAAAACCTTTTGCCCGGCTTAAGTATTCCATTAGTTCCTGGGCTGTCATAGCCTTCTCTTCTTCAGAGAGCTTGTCTACCGTCTTATAACCAAGCACATCCGCCTGGAAACGCAGCAATGCGGTTCCATCTACAGAATAGACATAATCCCCATCCTCATCAATGACAATTTTAAAATCCGTGATGACGCTGTCACCGTTTTTCTCAATCAGCTTGATCAGTCGGTACACAACATCATTCACCTCGGCATTTTTATTCCGGCTTGACTCAAATACATCCTCGATCTTCACGGAATAAGCCAGTTCATTTTCCGCCAGTACATTACCGTTACGATCCAGGATCCGGCCTCTGGTACTGGTAATATCTCTCGTCTTCTCAATCTGCAGAATAAAATCATTCAGGTACTCTTCTCCATTGATGATCTGCAGATTAAAACAGCGATAGACCAGTACTCCGGCAAAAAAGAAAAACATTATGGTAAGTACGGTCAGTCTGCTGGTCACAATATTTATAATGTGATCTCTTATTTCATGAAACAAATTTCTGTGCGCTCCTTTTTTCCTTTTCCTCCAGCTTCTGGTTCACTTTCAGAATCAGAGGATATAACACGATCGTTACAACAATGGTATAGAGTGCTTCCGGCAGGATCACTCTTGTAAAATAATACGGGAAATGAAAACGCCCTCTCAGAAGAAACATCAGAATATAGCACAACAGTCCATAGGAAATATCGCTCACCACAATGAGTGCCAACGGCAATTTAATATCCTCCGGATAAAAGATTCTGCAGAATTTCCCGTTTATAAATCCTATGTACATCATGATCATGGCATAGAAACCTAAAAAACTGCCAAAAAAGATATCGCATAACAGCCCGCTGAAAAAACCGATCAGAAGTCCTTCCTTTTCCCCTCTCATAAATCCGAAAGAAGAAGTCAGAATGATCATCAGATTGGGAATGATCCCTCCCAGCGCAAGGCTGTTAAATACACTGCATTGTAAAATGAAGCACAGGACAACAAACAGAGTCACAATCACTTTTCGCAGGATACTGCTATTATTTTCCATCCGTGTTTCCTCCGCTTGGAATCTGTTGCTTTTTATCTGTGATCACCAGGACTTCACTCAGATGTTCAAAATCCACCACCGGGGTTAAATATCCCGACTTGGTCAGATTGTTGGTATCCTTATTGATCGTGCTGATATAACCGATCAGGATATTCGGAAGATATTTGTCACTGATATCGGAAGTGACTACCTTATCTCCCTCCACAACCGCATCCTGACTGTCCACCAGTTTGCTAAAGGAAATGACTCCCTGCGCCATAAGCTGCAGGTCTCCCGATACGATCAGGTTATCCCCGGTAGCCAGTGTCATGCCGCTGACGTTGGAATTATCGGAGATGATCGAAGTCACTCTGGACCAGTTCGGGCCCACAGAAGTAATGCGGCCTACCAGGCCTCCCCCCGCTATAACATTCATATCGTCCGCCAGTCCGTCATTGGATCCCTTATCAATAACAAAGGAAGAATACCAGTTGCCGGAATCTCTGCTGATGATCCGGGCTCCGATCTTATTATAATCTCCGTATTCCTCATCCAGCTCCAATAAGCCTCTTAATTCATTCAGTTCATATTTGTCCTGCTGCAGCAGGGTGTTTTCCTCCGTGAGCGATGCCACCTGCTCCTTCAGGGCACTGTTCTCCGCTAAAAGTGTGCGGATCTGCACCAGTTCATCTGAACGGTTTGATAGCCATTCTCCCGCCTTAGCGATGCCCTGTTCAAAGGGAACGATCACATATCCCACCACACGGTTAAACGGGCGGTTAAACACATTGGTCCCGAAGGTCACCAACATCATTACAGTACATAGGATAGTTAAAATAAAAAGGAGATATTTACTCGGTAAAGTAAACCTCTCCCCTTTTCTTTTTACGACTGGGCTCATTTACTCATCCCTTCAATTGCGTAAGCTACAGATTTATAGTTATCATCCTTGATGATCTTGGCAAGTCCCATTGCCACGCTGGTCAGAGGATTCTCTGCCACATTAACATGCAGTCCGGTACCTGTTGCCAGTCTCTCCGCTAAATGGTTCACCTGGGATGCGCCGCCGGTCAGATAAATGCCGTGACGATAAATATCCGCTGCCAGTTCGGGCGGAGTTCTCTCCAAAATCACCTTTACATTATCGATAATCGTATTGAAATGCTCTTCCAGGGACTCGTCCACCATTTTCGTGGGGATCTCACGTTCTACCGGAAGACCGGTCACAATATCTCTGCCGTATACAATGGCCCCCTTGCCCTCTTCTTCCAGTTCTTTCAGGGCAATCTTTACATTTTCCGCTGTCTTGCCACCAATGATCAGTGAGAATTCTCTTCTGACCGCGGCGCGGATGGCGTCGTCGAATTTCATACCACCCACCTTGATCAGACGGCTTAATACGATACCACCCAAAGACAGAATGGAGATCTCCGTGGTCTCGTAACCGACATTTACCACCAGCACACCCTGGGAATTTTTCACATCGATATCCAGTCCCAGACCGTCGGCTACCGCCTTTTCCACTACCATGATCTTTTTAGCTTTTACGTTTGCTCCCTTGATCAGATCGTAGAACGCCCTTTTTTCCACCTCAGTGACATCCGTCGGCACCGCAATGAAGAAATCAGAAGGCTTGGTATTGCCTTTTTGCAGATCTCCGATAAAATACTTCACCAGAGTCTCCATATTTTTAATATCCGCGATCACACCGTTGGAAAGCGGATAAGAAATATGAATATTGCTGGGCGCTTTTTCATACATTTCAAATGCAGAGTTTCCGTAAGCAAATAAAGTATTTTTGTTCTCGATGGCAATCATATTCTTCTCGATCATAATGTTGTCATCATTGCGATTATAGATCTTTATATTGTTGGTACCGAGGTCGATACCGAATGCGTTGTTTGCCACTGTCGTTTTCCTTTCTTATATCATCTCAATAATTTTTGTTCTTTAAAGCTAGTATACCTGTTATCCCCGATAATAATGTGGTCTAACAGTGGAATATCCATCTGTTCTCCCGCTCCGGCCACGTTGTCGGTAAGTTCTCTGTCCGCTCTGCTGGGCGTCGGATCACCGCTGGGATGGTTATGCACAAGGATGATATTCACCGCTTTGTCTTTCAATGCTTCTAAAAATATCTCTCTGGGAGAGATCAGAGCCATGTTCACACAGCCGTCCGACAGCTTTTTCTCCCGGATCAGCTGTCCCTTGGCATCCAGGCAGAGCAGATACACACATTCTGTATCCTTATGTCGCAGCTTCTCCATAAAATATTCTGCCACCATATCCGCACGGGTAAAGCAGATCCCGGTGCTTGCTCTCGCCCGGCTCATACGATTGGATAATTCAGCGATGCATTTTAATTTCACTGCTTTCACCATGCCGATCCCACGGATCTGTGTCAGTTCCTCCACGCTTACATCGTGCAGACCCAAAAGTCCTTCCCTGGGATATTTTGCCAGTGCCAGGACCTTTTCCGCCAGCTCCACTGCGGAAGTATCTTTGGTTCCTGTCCGCAGGATGACTGCCAGAAGTTCCGCCTCCGTAAGGTTCTCCGGGCCGAATTGTTGGAATCGTTCATAGGGCAGCTGTGCGTTAGTGTTACTTTGTTGTGTCAATTTTACAGGCATAAGTCTCCTTCTGCCTTCTCCGACGTATGATATCTAACGGATAAAACGATATACCACAAACGAAATGATCACACCGATCACACTCGCGATGGTAATATTGAACTCCAGCCCGAACGTAAGAATGATAAAACCAAGATTCAGTTCTATCGGACTGCTGAGTCCGAAATTTTGTCCGTAATTCAGAAAGGTACCGTCAAAGTAAGTTCCTATAAATCTGCCGATCACAAATCCGATCAGCACCAGTACAACCAAAACCCAATTAATTCTCTTCAAACTACTTCCTCTTCTTTCTTTCGTGTACACTTTCCGGATCCGATGGGTGCTCCCCGCGAGCCTCCATCTTCCATACGTCTTTTAATACTATCACAAAAAGCTTCTTCTGTACACAAATTTAGTGGATTTTATTTTGCGCTTTTTCTACAGGATTCGTATTCCCTAGCAGGTTCTACATTGCCTGCCTTATCTGTTCTTCTGTCACAATCCCCTTCTGCAACAACACCTGCAGCGATTTCAAAATACCGAACTTGGCATGCTGCCAGGTCAGTCCACCCTGAAAATATACGGCATAGGGAGGCTTAATGGGACCGTCTGCTGACAGTTCAATGGAGGATCCGGATACGAATGCCCCTGCCGCCATGATGACCTGTGCATCATATCCCGGCATATCCCAGGGTTCCGGTGTTACATGGCTGTCTACCGGAGCCGCTGCCTGGATTCCCTGACAGAAGCCGATGACGCCTTCCGGCTGTCCAAACGTTACCGCCTGGATAATATCATGCCTGCTCTCCGTACCGTTCGGTACTACCGCAAAACCTAATTTTTCATAGACATTGGCTGCAAAGATCGCTCCCTTTAATGCACCCGCCGTCACAGTAGGCGCCAGGAAAAATCCCTGATAAAAATCCTTCAGAATACCAAGAGATGCTCCTACTTCCTTACCGAGTCCCGGGGAGGTCAGACGGTATGCCGCATTTTCCACGCATTCCTTTTTACCGGCGATATAGCCGCCAATAGGTGCCAGTCCGCCGCCGGGATTTTTAATGAGGGATCCCACGATCATGTCCGCACCCACATCGGAGGGTTCCATCGTCTCTACGAATTCTCCATAGCAGTTATCCACCATGCAGATCACATCCGGCTTGATGTCTTTGATAAAGGCGATCAGCTCGCCGATCCGCTGTACGGACAGGGTCGGTCTGGTCTGATATCCCTTTGATCTCTGGATGGTTACCAGATGCGTCTTCTCATTAATGTTTTCACGGATCTTATCATAGTCAAAGCTTCCGTCCGGCAGCAGGTCTACCTGGCGATAGGTTACACCATATTCTGCAAGAGACCCTTTGGAGGGGCGGATGCCGATGACTTCTTCCAAAGTATCATAAGGCTTGCCTACGGGGGACAACAGTTCGTCTCCGGGTCTTAAGTTGCTCATCAGAGCCAGTGCCAGTGCATGGGTACCACAAGTGATCTGGGGACGCACCAGGGCATCCTCCGTATGGAAGGTTGCTGCATATACTGCTTCCAGAGTATCCCTTCCCAGGTCATTATATCCATAGCCGGTAGTACCCAGCAGGCAGGCTTCACTTACCTGATGCTGTTGCATGGCTTTTACCACCTTTAACTGATTATACTCCGCATTCCGGTCCACCTCATCAAAACGCTCCCGCAGACTTTTCTCTATGGCACATCCATAGTCATATACCGTCTTACTGATCCCCATGGAAAGATACATTTCTTCATTACTGTTATTGCTGTTTTTCATAGATCCCTTTTTCTCCTAATTCCTTTATCATATATTCTAAAATCTTCTCTTCGTCATAGTCAAATTGCTGTTTATCCAGCCAGGTAACTGCGTTCTCCCTGCGGAACCAGGTCAGCTGTCTCTTGGCAAAATGTCTGGTATCCCGCTTCAGAGTATACACTGCTTCCTCCAGACTGCACTCACCGTCCAGATATTCCAGGATCTCTTTGTATCCCAGTCCCTGCATGGATACCATTCCTCTGTGACAGCCCATTTTTTTCAGGCTTCTGACTTCCTCCACCAGTCCTTCCGACAGCATTTCATCGATGCGGGTTTCAATCCGCGCATACAGCTTTTCTCTGTCATCCGTCAGGACAAAATAGCTGAAATCATATGGACTCGTCCGTTCTTTTTCTCGTTCATTATGAGTAGAGATCGGTTCCCCGGTCAATTCATAATATTCCAACGCCCGGATGGTTCGCTTGATATTGTTTGCATGAATGTTATCTGCTGAAACCGGATCAATTTTTCTGAGCATGTCATGTAGTACTTCCGGTCCCTTTTCTTTCGCAAGCTGTTCCATTTTTTCCCGATATTCAGTATTCTCTTCGTTCTCTGTAAAATCAATCCCCCGAAGTACCGCCTGAATATAGAACCCGGTGCCTCCAACCAGAATGGGAATATGTCCCCTGTCATAGATCTGTTCCATGCATTCCAGGCAGCGCTTCTGGAATACTACCACATTAAATTCTTCCCACGGCTCCAGAATGTCGATCAGATGATGGGGCACTCCCTGCATTTCCTCAGGGCGGATCTTGGCGGATCCGATATCCATATGTTTATATACCTGCATGGAATCGGCTGACAGGATCTCACCGCCTATAGCTTTCGCCAGGGCAATGGACAGTTTCGTCTTACCAACTGCGGTAGGTCCGGTCAGCACGACCAGCGGTCTTTTTACAGATTGTGTTACCGACATAATTTTTCTTCCTTACACATTATCCATTATTATTCCGGGTGCAGTTTGCCGCATCAATGGCGATGACTAACATCAACCCTTCCAGTTCGTCCTTAGGGTCTGAAAAGTTGATGGTATAGGTGTCACCCCAGTGGAACAGCTCCTTGGAGATATGAATGATACTGCTGCATCCGCTGTACACATCATAATCCCATCCCAGAAAATCTCCTTCCACGCGCCAGCCATTGTAATCGATCTCGTACCTTGGCTTGAAAAAGGAGAACTGCTTGCGGATCTCGCCCTTTATCTGTCCGTTAATTTCGATTTCAAATGCCGGAAGCAGGGTAAACAGCCGCTGTCTGATAACCCCCAGTTCACGATCATTTCTGTCATATACGTGTAACTGGTGTCCCAGGGAGAAAAATTCCGCCTTTACAAAATATTTTGCATTTTCGTTCTCATCATAGACATCATAAGAATCTGTCCAGGAAAACACTCGTTGTTTGATCAGTAAACGCATTATACGATCCTCTTAAATTTCTTCTCCAGGTCAGTCTCCGTCATAGTAATAATGGTGGGTCTGCCGTGGGGACAATTGTAGGGGTTATCCAGCGTCAGAAGTTCATCGATCAGCTGTTCCGCCTCCTGAAAGCTTAATCGGTTGTTACCTTTAACAGCCGCTTTGCAGGACATGGATGCGATCTTCTCCTCGATGACCTGGAAGCTGCCGCGGTTGCCGGTCTCCTGGGACAGTTCATCAAGCACCGCTAAAAACAGTTCTCTCTCGCTGCAGCCGTAGAGATCCACCGGCACGCTGCGCAGCGCATATTCGTTGCCGCCGAAGGCTTCGATCTCGAATCCAAGCTGTGCAAAAGCATCCTCGTAAGTATGGAGAATGCTCTCTTCCTGCCCTGTGAGACTTACAATGATGGGCGGCATCAGGCGCTGGGATACTACGCTTTTTTCATGGAACTGCTTCATCAGGCGCTCGTATTTCACCTTCTCATGGGCAGCATGCTGGTCAATGATGAACAGTTTATCCTCGAACTGGATCAGCCAGTAGGTATCAAAGACCTGTCCGATGATACGGTAACGGCTGCGGTTCTGCATGGACAGCATTTTTTCCTCGAATAAGTTCAGCTGCTGGGCATTTGCGACCTCCGGTTCCGTTTCGACAGTTGCTTCCTGCGTTGGTGCTGCAGGCTGTGCAGCATCGGCAGCAGTTGTCTCCGGTACCTGTACCGATGTCTTCGTTTCTTCCGGCGGTGCTGCCTCTACAAAGAAATCATCCTCTTTCGATTCCGGTGTTGCCGCAGGTGCAGTAGATTGTACCTCTGTCTGCGCACTTACCGGTTCCGGTTTACGGAGACTGGTCTGTATACCTGCATGTGTCTCCTGCCAGATCGGCTTCTGTATAAATTCCCTCCGGTCTTTCGGTACCGCCTCATATTTAGCAGCCTCCATGACGCGGTAGCTTTCTTCTCTTTTTTTCTCGAACACCTCCGGCGTGTGCTCCTTCCAGGAAGCTTTTCTGTCTTCCTGCTCCTTTTTCTGGATGGATCTTTCATCCTCTAAGGAAGCATCCGGGATCATTTCCCGGTTCCGCAGGGTTGTTGCTATCTTCTCGCTCAGCATTCTGGCAAATGCCATGCCGTCAGAGAACCGCACATCCATTTTGGAGGGATGAACGTTCACATCCACGGTCTCCGTATCCATCGTAATATGCAGCACGCACAACGGAAATTTATGCTGCATCAGATACTGCTTATAACCTTCTTCAATGGCTTTGGCAATCACACCGCTGCGGATAAAACGACCGTTGATAAAATAGATCTCAAAATTGCGGTTGGAACGCACCAGTACCGGTTTGCCCAGATACCCCTCAATCTTAATGCCGTTTTCTTCCATCTGGATCGGTACCAGCTGTGCGGCGATCTCTCTGCCGTAGATCCGGTAGATGACTTCCCGCAGGTCACCATTTCCTGAGGTATGGAATCTGGTCTGATTCCCCAGTACGAATTTGAAAGAGATATCCGGTCTGGACAGTGCCAGATGTTCCATCAGATCCGTGATATAACTCCCCTCCGTGGCAGGCTGTTTTAAAAATTTCCGGCGTACCGGCGTGTTGAAGAACAGATTCCTCATGAGGAATGTGGTACCGTCCGGCGCGCCGATCTCATCGATGGTCTGTTCCTTTGCCCCCTCTAACACCATGCGGGTTCCGGTGAGGTTCTCTTTTCTCTTGGTGATAATCTCCACACGGGACACCGCCGCGATACTGGACAAAGCCTCACCTCGGAAGCCAAGGCTTGCAATATGGTTCAAGTCATCCGCATCTTCAATTTTGCTCGTGGCATGACGCAGAAACGCCGTGGGCAGTTGCTCCCGTTCAATGCCGCAGCCGTTATCCGTCACACGGATGAACTCAATACCGCCTTCTTTTGCCTCTACCGTAATCGCCGTGGAACCGGCATCTATGGCATTTTCCACCAGTTCCTTCACCACGCTGGCAGGTCGTTCTACCACCTCGCCGGCAGCGATCCTGTCGATCGTCCGGGAGTCCAGTACATGTATTCCCATATATCTACCTATGCCTTTCCCTTATATCTAACCGTTCCAGCGGTTCTTCAGCTTATTCTGTAACCGGTACAGAGTGTTCAGTGCATCTAATGGGGTCAGCGTCGTCACCTCGATCTCCATCAGTTCCTTCAGAATATCCTCATCCGTCACAGTGTCGAACAGAGACATCTGTGCCAGATCCACCTCATCGTATTTGGGCTGTTTTTTTGCCTTACCATCGTTTTTATTATCGATAGCAATGCTCTGCACCTTTTCCGTAATATCATTGTCCGACAGTTGTTCCACGATCTCCTTGGCACGGTCGATGACCATGTCCGGCACACCTGCCAGCTTCGCTACCTGGATGCCGTAGCTCTTGTCCGCACCTCCTTTTACGATCTTACGCAAGAACACGATATCGTCGCCACATTCTTTCACAGCAATGCAATAGTTGTTCACATTGTTCATTTTGCCTTCCAGCTCGGTCAGCTCATGGTAATGGGTAGCGAACAGTGTCTTGGCTCCTAAAAGCTTGCGGTTGCTGATATGTTCGATCACTGCCCAGGCAATGCTCAATCCGTCAAAAGTGGAAGTACCTCTTCCGATCTCGTCTAAGATCAGAAGGCTCTTGGATGTGGCATTTCGTAAGATATTCGCCACTTCATTCATCTCCACCATAAAAGTGGACTGACCGCTGGCCAGATCATCCGAAGCTCCCACGCGGGTAAAGATCCGGTCTACAATACCGATATTAGCGGTTCTGGCAGGGACGAAGCACCCGATCTGCGCCATCAGTACGATCAGTGCCGTCTGACGCATATAAGTGGATTTACCCGCCATATTGGGACCGGTAATGACACTGATACAATGACTTCCATTATCCAGATAAGTGTCATTGGCAATAAACATATCATTGGTGATCATCTGTTCCACCACTGGATGTCTTCCGTCCTTGATGTCAATAACACCCTTTTCATTTAACTTCGGACGTACATAATGATTTCGTTCCGAAACTAACGACAAAGACGCATACACATCCAGCTTTGCGATCGCTTTTGCGGTGTTCTGGATGCGGACCAGTTCCTGTGCAATGGTATCCCTTATTCTGCAGAACACATCATATTCCAGCGTCTGGAGCTTATCCTCCGCATTTAAGATAGTGTCTTCCAGTTCCTTTAACCGCGGTGTGGTATATCGCTCCGCATTGGCAAGGGTCTGCTTACGGATATAGTCCTCCGGCACCTGATTCTTATAAGAATTGGTTACTTCAAAATAATAGCCGAAGACTTTGTTATATTTGATCTTCAGATTCTTGATCCCGGTACGTTCTCTGTCTTCTTCCTCTAACTGTGCCAGCCACTGTTTTCCGTCATGCTTGGCACTGCGCAATCTGTCTATGGTCTCATCGAACTGATCCTTGATCATTCCGCCTTCCCTTATGGAGATCGGCGGTTCTTCAATGATCGCTTCATCGATCAGCTGATAAATATCCTCCAGTCCGTCAATCTGCTCCCGGATTCCCGTCAGTTCTTCTTTTTCAAATGCAGCCAACACCGTCTTAATAGGCGGCAGCATCTGCAGGGAATTCCGAAATGCGATCAGATCTCTGGGATTTGCCGTCTTATAAGTCACCTTACTGAGCAGTCGTTCCAGATCGTAGATGGGATTTAAGTATTCCCGGATCTCATCCCTGGAGATGGAATCCTGATTCAGCTCCTGAATGGCATCCAGACGCTTCTCCATCTCATCCTTTTCGATCAACGGCTGTTCGATGTAATTGCGCAGAAGTCTGGCTCCCATGGCGGTCTTCGTCTTATCTAACACCCACAGAAGAGAGCCTCTCTTCTGCTTCTCTCTGAGAGTCTCCGTCAGTTCCAGATTTCTTCTCGTGGAACTGTCCAGCAGCATATATTTGCTGGTAAGATAGGGATAAATATGAGTAAAATGCTCCAGATCCGTCTTCTGGGTATCGTACAGATACTGTAACAGTGCTCCCGCCGCTAAAAGTCCCGTAGGGAATTCTTCGATACCAAGTCCGATCAGCGTATTTACCTTAAAATGTTTCCTGAGGATCCGTCTGCAGCCGTCATCATCAAACATATGGGATTCCAACGCATTGACGGAGATATGTAAGCGGGACTTTAAGTCGTTCACATCAAATCCGCTGACTAAAAAAGCTTCATTACAGATGATCTCCGAAGGTTCGTACTTCATCAGTTCGTCGTTTAATTTTTTCAGATCTTCGACTTCGGTCACATAATAATCACCGGTAGTTACATCTGCCGCAGAGATACCGATGCCATCCGGAGTATATGCAATGCTCAGCAGATAATTATTTTTGCCGGCTTCCAGAGATTGTACGTTTAAGTTGGTACCGGGTGTCACCACACGGATCACTTCCCTCTTCACCAATCCCTTGGCAAGTTTCGGATCCTCCACCTGTTCGCAGATAGCCACTTTATAACCGCGGCTTACCAGCTTGGACAGATAGCCTTCCACGGCATGATAAGGAATGCCGCACATGGGCGCACGTTCCTCCAGGCCACAGCTCTTTCCCGTCAGTGTGATCTCCAGTTCCTTGGAAGCCACCAGCGCATCGTCGAAAAACATTTCATAGAAATCTCCCAGACGATAAAAAAGGATACAGTCCTTATACTGCTCCTTGGTCTCCATATATTTTTGCATCATTGGTGTCAATTCAGCCATGATCTTCTCCTGTTCTGTAAAAGGATCCACGACAAAGCGGACACGCAAAAGCTTGCGTATCCGCATCTATCTTAGCACAAAATATTGAGGTTGTAAATTAAAGAACCCCTATGAAAAATGATAGTTTTTCACACTTACTGCAGCTTTGCTGCGTGTTCCAGTGCATCATCAATATGGGCACAGACATTTTCTCTGCCCACCTTATCTAAGAAACCGCTCTTCTCCATGACATGCATGGGCTGTTCCCCTACATGAGACAGAATGATCTGGATGTTTTTCTTTTTACAATCCGCATATAACTGCTCCAGATTGTGCATGGCTGTGGCGTCGATGGCGCTCACGCTGCGCATACGCAGTACCAGGCAGTTCATTTTCTCATCTAATGTGATCTTCAGGATCTTGTCCGCTGCGCCGAAGAATAAGGGGCCACTCACTTCATAGACCATGGTATTGTGAGGTACGACTCTTAAGGACAGGCTGTCCGCATCATCCTCATCATCCACATATTTCCAGCCTTCCACTTCCGTCACATCGCTCATACGCTTCATGAACAGAATGGCTGCCAGTAAAATACCTACCTCTATCGCTACTACCAGATCAAATACGACAGTCAGTACAAATGTGGTCACCAGAACGATAATGTCACTCTTGGGTGCGGTCTTGCACAGACCTATGAATTTACGCCAGTCGCACATATTGTAAGCCACCATGAACAGAATGGCTGCAATGGTGGGCATGGGGATCAGTGCCGCATAAGGCATCAGTACTACCAGGATCAACAAAAGTGTCACGGAATGCACCATACCGGCAATGGGGGTACGTCCGCCGTTTTTCACATTGGCAGCAGTTCTCGCAATGGCTCCGGTGGCGGGGATCCCACCGAACAATGCGGAAGTAATGTTGCCGGCGCCCTGGGCGATCAGTTCCATATTGGAACGATGTCTGCTGTTCACCATACTGTCCGCTACCACGCAGGAAAGCAATGACTCAATGGCAGCCAGAATCGCGATGGTAAAAGCATCCGGCAGGACGTTCTGTACCGTCTTCAGGCTGAAGGCGGGCAGAGAAATTGACGGAAGCTTATTGGAAATCTCATACAGATCTCCGATCGTATTTACATTCATGTTAAGTAGTGCAACCATGGCACTTCCCACCAGTACTGCGATCAGAGAAGGGGGAATCTTCTTGCAAAAGCCCGGCAGATACTGCCACAGGATCAGGATCAGGAGACTGATCACACCTACAAGCAGTGCCTGCACATTTGTGGTGGAGATGAACTGAAATACTGCTTTCAGTTTATCCATGGTCTCGATCAGCGGCTCTTCGCTGACAATGGTCAGTCCCAGGAAGTCCTTGATCTGTCCGATAAAGATCGTCACAGCAATACCGGAAGTAAAACCGGTGGTGATCGTATAGGGGATAAACTTGATCAGATTGCCAAGTCGTAAAAATCCCATCAGGATCAGGATCACACCCGCTAACAATGTCGCGATGATCAGACCGTCCATGCCGTTCTTCGCTACAATTCCTGCAACAATGGTGACAAATGCCGCAGTAGGACCTGCGATCTGTACGCGGCTGCCACCCAGAAAAGAGATCACAAAGCCTGCGGTGATTGCTGTATAGATACCCTTTTCCGGTGTTACTCCGGAAGCCAGTGCCAGTGCAATGGATAAGGGCAGAGCAATGATCGCCACAATGATACCTGCGATCACATCTTTTACAAACTGTTCTTTCGTGTAGCTTTTCATCACTGAGAAAAGCTTCGGTTTCAATTTTTCCATAACATTCTCCTCAATATAATCTCCTCAGTAAAAAGACCCGTGTGAAATTATAAAATTTTTATAAAATCACACGGGTCTTATCATAGCTCTAATTTTTAAGCTTTGCAAGACTTTTTTATTATTTTAAACCTATTCTACAATACGGTTTTTACCGTTATTTTTGGCAGTATATAATTTCCGGTCCACAGAAGTAAACAATAGATCCAGCTGTTTATCAGCCTCATAACGTTCCATTCCACCGCTGATGGTAATATCCGTCTGTCTGGTGTTCTGGGAATATCTCCTTAAGCCTTCCTGGATATTCCGGAATGAATGTAACACCTGTTCCCGATCATCCTGTTCAAACACCAGCATAAACTCCTCGCCGCCGAACCGGGCTGCGATTCCTTTTCCAATCATTTCTTCCAGCATCAGTCTGCCGGCTTCCCGCAGTACATCATCACCGTATCCATGCCCATAGGTATCATTGACTGCCTTGAAATCATCTACATCCATCAATACGATCCAGAAGCTCTTCTCCGGCTTGCATATCCATTCATTCACCTGATTTACAAGATAGCGCCGATTATACAGCCTGGTCAGAGGATCATGGTTCGCTGCAAAGTTCAGATCCTCACTCAGACTCAGCAATTGCTTTCGTTGTTCCTCGTAACTTCTGAGCAATTCAAATATCATGGCAAATACAGACACTCCCACAATAACAAAGGACCCAAGCGTAGTTCCTATTTTACCCGCTTCCTCCATATTTCTCCATACGGAAGGCCGTTCAAAGCTGCTCATCATGATCACCAGATATTCCAGCAGTGTGACCGTAAAAGAAACGATCACCACATTTCTCAGGAAAAATATCGCCAGTCCAACGACCCCCAGGACCAGATATACGATAGAGGCATCCCCGTAGCAATAATACAAATAAGGAAATTCAAACCATACAAGTAGTAATATGATCAAGACCGCCGGTATTTGCACCTTTTTCGTAGTCCATCCGATAATGCCGATGGTCACGATCATCAGCAGACATATCCCGCAGATTATGGTCGGCAGTTTCGTACCGTGAATACAGAAATTACAGATTGTTCCGATCAGATTTGCGGTGGAAGCCGTTATCGTCAGTATCTGATACATTTTCCAGGACATGTCCTGTTCCAGTTCTATTCTCTTTTTCTTCTCTTGTTCTTCCATTTCGATTCTCTTTTACTATTTATTCGCCTGTCATATTCATGACTGAACCATATGCCCCATATAATAAAATCCATGACATTCATCCAGTGAAACATTCACAAGCTTCCCCACCAGCGATGCATCTCCCGGAAAATGTACCAGCGTATTATTTGACATTCTTCCGGTCACTAAGGAACTGTCATTTTCATTGATCTCTTCTACCAGCACATCGCAGATCTGTCCCTGATACCTGGATACCTGTTCTCTGGCTGTCTCCTGCACGGTCTTAAGCACCCGGTCAAACTGCTCCTTTACCAGTTCCTCCGGCACCTGTTCCATGGCTGCCGCCGGTGTTCCGGTTCGTTTGGAATAAATAAAGGTAAAAGCATTGTCATATTTTACGCGACGGATCACATCGATGGTCTCGTCTACGTCTTCCTTCGTCTCTCCTGGGAATCCTACAATAATATCCGTAGTGATCGCCATATCCGGAATCTCCTTACGGATCTTCTCCGCCAGCTCCAGATACTGTTCCTTGGTATAACGGCGGTTCATTGCTGTTAATATCTTCGTGGAACCGGATTGCAAAGGAAGATGGAGATGTCTGCAGATCTTCTTGGAATGCTTCATCACCTCGATCAGTTCATCCGACAGATCTTTGGGGTGGGAGGTCATGAAACGGATCCTCTCCAATCCTTCGATTCTTTCTACATCCTGCAAAAGCTGTGCAAAGGTAATGGGCTCTTCCAGATTTTTACCGTAAGAATTTACATTCTGTCCCAGTAGCATGATCTCTACAACGCCGTCTGCCACCAGACCCTCGATCTCCCGGATGATATCCTTCGGATTACGGCTTCGCTCTCTGCCGCGGACATAGGGGACAATACAATAGCTGCAGAAATTATTGCAGCCGAACATAATATTGATACCTGATTTGAAAGAATACTTTCTCTCCACCGGCAGATCTTCCACGATCTTGTCCGTATCCTTCCAGATATCAATGACCATTCCCTCATTTTCAAACAGGGAGCATAACAGCTCTGCGAATTTGAAAATATTATGAGTTCCGAAGATCAGATCCACGAAGCGGTAACTGTTTTTAATCTTCTCGATCACGGTGGGTTCCTGCATCATACAGCCGCACAGTGCGATCTTCATATGAGGATTTTTCCTTTTATAGCCGTTTAATACTCCCAGTCTTCCATAGACACGCTGGTTGGCGTTATCTCTCACCGTACAGGTATTATAGATCACAAAGTCCGCATTCTCATCTTCAATGATCTCATAGCCGACTTTTTCCAGGATTCCCACCAGTTTTTCCGAATCCCTGGCATTCATCTGACACCCGAAAGTAGTCACACAGCAGGTAGGCCTTCTGCCCAGTTCTTCTCCAAGCTTTGCCACATGACCGGAGGCTTTCTCCATAAAATAATACTGTCTGTCGGTTTCGTTCATTTGTGTTACATTTGTCATATAAAAAATATTGCCTTTCTAACATATCTGTATCTATTATCTGTCTGCGTATTTTGCTGCAATGGCGATCAATAGTGCGGTCGTTTTTTCCATGGACTGTACACAGGCATACTCATATCTGCCGTGATAATTTTCTCCGCCGGTGCACAGGTTCGGGCAGGGCAGTCCCATGAAAGACAGTCTGGCGCCGTCGGTACCGCCGCGGATGGGAGATACTTTGGGCTCGATCCCCAGCTCTTCCATGGCAGCTTTCGCGTTGTCGATCAGGTGCATATGCTGCTCCATGATCTCCCGCATGTTATAGTAAGAATCTTTCATATCCACTATAGCGGTGCCTTCCCCATACTTCCGGTTCAGGAAATCCGCACAGGACAAAAACAGCTCTTTTTTCTGTTCAAACAGCTGTCTGTTATGATCACGGATAATATAGTCCGCAGTAACTTCCTCCACATTGCCGCTTATAGCATCCAGATGGAAGAAGCCCTCATAGCCTTCGGTATACATTGGATTCTGCTCTACCGGCAGCAGCTTCTGGAACTCCTGCGCGATCAGAATGGCATTTTTCATTTTGCCTTTGGCGGAACCGGGATGCACACTTCTGCCATATACATGAAGCTTTGCCCCGGCGGCATTAAAATTCTCGTATTCCAGTTCGCCCAGTGCACCACCGTCTACGGTATACGCATAATCTGCACCAAACAGTTTCACATCAAAATGATCCGCTCCGGCACCGACTTCCTCATCCGGGGTGAAACCAATGCGGATCTTGCCGTGCTTTTTCTCAGGATGATTTAACAAGTCTTCCGCCATGGTCATGATCTCAGCAACACCTGCTTTGTCATCTGCGCCAAGCAGCGTCGTTCCGTCTGTCACGATCAGATCTTTTCCCACATAATTTAACAGCTCCGGGAAATCCGCTGTCTTCATAACGATGTTCTCTGCTGCATTCAGTACAATATCTTTTCCGTCATAATGCTCTACGATCCGGGGCTTCACATTGGTATCCGTCACCGCAGGCGATGTATCCATATGGGCGATAAATCCAAGTACCGGTGCATTCTCGTAGCCTGCGGATGCAGGAACGGTAGCATAGACATAGCAGTGCTCCTTATCATAAGTGATCTCTGTGGCGCCCATAGCTTCCAGCTCACTGACAAGCAGACCTGCCAGGTCATGCTGCTTCATGGTGCTGGGGGTCGTGGTGCTCTCTTCACTGGACTGGGTATCGATCTTCACATATCGCAAAAAATTCTCTATCGTTTTAGTCATAATCTCACTCCTAACGTTTCAACACAAATACAACTTATCCGGGCATGTTCTTCTCTCAAATTCGAATAGCCATATTTTATTCATCATATCATGGTGGCCGCATCGCTTCAATATTTAATTTTATTTAAAAGGTAATTTCGGCGTGATCGTTCAGAGCTTATAGGTTCTTATTTCCCGGCAGATTCCCTGCGACAGCATCACTACCGCCAGTAGATTCGGCACCGCCATCAGACCGTTACAGATATCCGAGAAATCCCATACCGCTTCCAGCGAACAGACCGCCCCCAAAAAGGCAAACATTCCATAGCACAGACGATACCACCCTGTCCGGCGACTATTTCCAGCCAGATATTCAAAGGCTTTCTCTCCCTGATATTCCCAGGCAATAATTGTAGCAAACGCAAACAATGCGATAGATAGTGCAAGCATCCATTCCCCCGCCCTGCCAAATGTGGCGGAAAATACAGCGATCATAAGCGCTGTTCCGTTCAAAAGCTCCCCCTGCGCATCCCTCTGTCCCAGCATACCGCTGGATGCTATGGCAAGCCCTGTCAGGGAACAGATCACAATGGTATCGATAAAAACTCCCGTCATGCTGATATAGCCTTGCCGCACCGCATCCGGTGTATCTGCACAAGCCGCACTGATTCCGGCTGCTCCGAGTCCCGCTTCGTTGGAAAATACTCCACGGGAGACACCATAGCGCATGGCCTGCCTGCCGGAACATAAGAATCCAATGCTCCCTCCTGCCATAGCTTCCGGGCAGAAAGCACCGCATAAAATCTGCAGAATTCCTGCCGGTAAATTATGTAAATGCGTAAAGATCACCATGCCTGTTCCGAACAAATAAAATACTGCCATACAGGGCACCAGATATTCCGTGACCCTTGCTATTTTATCGATTCCTCCAAGGATCACCAGAATTGTAAAGATACCAATCACCAGTCCTGTCACTGTCCGGTCGACTCCAAAAGTCACTGCCAGTGCCTCCGCAATAGAATTCCCCTGCGTCATATTCCCCATGCCAAAGGAGGCTAGTACTGCGAATATTGCAAACAGTACCGCAAGGATCCGCCCCATACGTCTATACGGAAATGCATTTTGAAGAACATACATGGGACCACCCACCGGTTTTCCTTTGTGATCTCTTACACGATATCTGACACACAGCGTACTTTCCACCAGTTTGGTCGACAGCCCGATGATCCCGGACAAAAGCATCCAGAACAATGCTCCCGGTCCTCCCAGCGCCATGGCAGTAGCCACGCCTACGATATTTCCCGTGCCAATCGTTGCCGCCAGTTCCGTAGTCAGTGCTGAAAAAGAAGAAACCCCTTCCCCATCTGTGCCTTTCCGGATCTTAGGATGGAACACCAGCCCAAGTGCCGCCAACAGATTTCTCAGAGGAAGAAAGAACAGACTTATCATCAGATAGCAGCCACAGCCTAATAATAAAAAAATAAGCCAGGGTCCCCATACGATCCGGTCTGTCTGCTGTAAAAAGCCTGTTACCTCTGTGATCATAAAAAGTCTGTCTCCCTGACTTATTTTTCTAATCTATATTCTTTATTTTTCTATTTTATACATTGATATCACTGTCCGGCTGCTTTTCCGGATTCCTGTATTTCCGGAATGTATTTACTGGATATCCGGCAGAAAACCCGGGATCTTTTCTGCAATCTCACGAATCCCGAACAAATATCCGATGCCTTTCTCCAGTTGTCCTTCGGAAGCATTGAGCAGTGTTGCGGTCAGATGCAACTTATGCTCTCCGTATTCCAGATCACACGTATACTCACCGTTGTCGTTTCCCATGGTCGTCTGGGACTTCGCTTCTATTTCAGCTTCTTTATCCCACATGATCTGTGCATTGGTATCATAAGGCATCTCTCCTTCGATTTCAATATAGGTCCCGGAATTATAATCATGCAGATAGGACTGCATATAATCAGTGATAAAATAATAAGGGGCATCTGCACCGATATCATCCCAGGTGACAGGTTCTGTCTCATCTTCCAGCACAACCTTCATGGCATAGAGTGTTCCGGTCTCAGAATCCACGACACACTCTATACTGACTCCCGTAACCTCCTCTTCCTTCATGCGCATACAGATGTCATAGGCCATGATCGCGACTCCATCCGACAGCTTTTCATCATACAAAATATATCGTTTGATGGAAATGTTATCTGTATCCATATTTTTGAAAAAATAATCCTCCGGGATCACTCCCATATCCTGAAAAGTGTAATTCCATTCCGTATTTAAAATATATTCATCGATCAGACCATATATTTCACCATCTGTTGCAGCTTCATAATCTTGTTCAGAGATATAGTACTGTTTTCCCGCAGCGATACCGTCTGCCAGATTTTGAAGTCTGCGCATGGTGTCTGTCTCATACTCTTCCTTCCAGACGGTATAATCCGTTCCTGTATTTGATATGCTGACTGACCTGGTCAGCCTGCTCTTATCCTGCAATTGTAGCAACCCTTCCGGTCCTGCGAATGCAAATACGATCAGCACGAGCAGTCCGCCCATACATAGTAGGAAATTGCGCCGGTTCTTATTCTCCTGTTTTTTCATATTCCGCCTTTTGCTCCCCTGTTGCTTTTATTTTTTACCACCTGCATTTCCCCGGGAAAATATAACCGCATTACCGTGCCTTCTCCAAGCTTGCTGTCAATCTTCAGTTCCCCCTGATGCAGGGTGATGATCTTCTGACAGAGAGCCATTCCGATGCCGGCTCCGCCCTCCTTGCGGGATCTGGACTTATCCACCATATAAAAAGCCTCCGTGATCCTCGCGATCTCTTCCTGCGGGATCCCCCTGCCGTTGTCTACAACCTTGATCTCATAGCCCTGTGTGAGCTTACTTCCCTTCATCAGGATAAATCCGCCTTCTTCCACAGCCTTTACAGCATTATCCAGCAGATTATATAACAGTGACAAAAGCAGATCCCTGTCACCTAAAATCACCCCTCTTTCCAGATTGATCTTTCCCCGGATCCCTTTGCGTTCAAAGGGAATCCGCATCGTATCCCGGATATTTTCCTCCAGTTCTTTCGTCTGAATCTTCTTGAATTCCAATTCCTGTCTGTCCATTCCCACCAGCTCCAGCAATTTGTGAGACAGACTTTCCAGACGTTTTCCCTGGCTGAAAATATAATAGTTGGCTTCGCCCCGCTCCTGCTCTGTCAGTTCATAGGAGTTCAGCATATCCGCATATCCAATGATGGAAGTTAAAGGTGTCTTGAGTTCATGAGCAAATGCCGCCGTAAAATCCTCCTTCTGTTTTGCTTCCAGCTCTTTTTCCTCCATCTGGCGTACCAGTCTGTCCGTCATCCGGTTAAAGCTCCGGGACAGTTCTCCGATCTCATCTGCACCCTGATAGGCTGCCCTCTTCTCCAGATTTCCCTCGGCAATCCTCCCCGCCGTGCGGTTTAACTGCTCTATGGGCCGGGTCAGATATCTGGACAGTAAAAAAGCTGCCAGACCACCGATCACCAGCAGACCTGCCAGAGCAATACCATATTGCCGCATCATATTGCTCCGCTCTTCATAAATGCCGCTCAGGTCCTTCAGGATCCCAAGATATACCATATCTGCCGAATCCGTCGCCTGATCTGTGATAATGCTGAGCAGATAATAACGCGTTCCTACCTTGCGGACACCGTAGACCTGATCTGCACCGGGATCCATGGTGCGGATCATTTCTTCCGCAAGACTCCTGATCTCATCCTGTGGCAGTTTCAGGCTGCCCTCCAGAGTGATCGTGCCATCCGTTTCAAGGATCATACATTCCGTACCGTTCTGATCCGTCATCCGTTCTGTTGCGGAATTTCCCGCCTGTATCCCCGCGAATTCTGCTCCGTATTTTTCCATGTTCTGATACACCATATCATAAATGGTCTGAAAGAGCAGGTTCTCACGTTTTCCCTGCTCCGTCTCCCGTTCTAACATACGGTTAAAATAGAAAAACAGCATAAAGCTTCCAAACAGCATGAAGGCTGCCGTAAGAAGTGCTGTGATGGAAAAAAATAATTTATACGTGAACTTCATTCAAACGATACCCCACTTTATATACCGCTATAATAATATTTTCCCAATGTAACTTTTTCTTCAGCCGCTGCACATGCAGATCCACGGTCCGGCTCTGTCCCATATATTCGCCACCCCATACCGTCTCGTATATGGTTTCCCGATACAACGCCCTGTTTTTATTTCTGGCAAATAATAACAACAGATCGAATTCCTTCGGTGTCAGATAGATTTCCTCCCCGTCCAGAGTCACTCTGTGGGATGCCGTGTCAATGGTGACATTGCACGCCCGGATGACCGTCTCCGTCTTATGATATCTGCGCAGCACCGCCTCCACTCTGGCAAGCAGTTCTACGATCTCAAACGGCTTGGGCAGATAATCATCCGCCCCCATTCGGAGTCCTTTCACCTTATGTTCTGTAGATCCCAGCGCCGTCAGGAAGATCACCGGCAGCTCACAGGCTTTCGCATAATCCATCAGCTCATAGCCGTTGATCCCCGGCAGCATGATATCTAACAGTGCCAGGTCATACTTCTCCCGTTCCATAAGATCTGCCGCGCTTTTTCCATCCGGCGCCCAGGTACACAGATACCCTGCCTTGGTCAGATTCATCCGGATCAGATTAGCGATCGGCTCTTCATCTTCCGCAATTAATATCCTGAACATTTCTTCTGCCCCTCATTCTATAAATTCTTATATTACTTTAACTCCTGATTGTATCCATTTTGTATCATCCAAAGCTATGCACTCTTTTCTTCTCTGATCATACCATATAATAAATGTTTTTACGGAAAGGAAAGCGGATTGCTATGAAAGATTATTCTTTCGAGGAACCTTTTGAAAAATATCCTCTTGCCATGGCTTATGTCCCCTGGCAGCATTTTACGCAAATGTATGAAAATCTGGAAAAAGGCTACAAAGCCGGTACCATTTTCCCCGAACTTGACAAACCCTTTACAGGAAGGAGATGTGTCAAATGAACAGTGAAGAAAAAAAGCTGCATGATATCGGCATCGCTGATTTCGTCCTGACAGATCTGATGCTGTATCTGGACACCCACCCTTCGGATCAAAAAGCCATGGAATACTTCAATCACTACGCACGGATCAAAACACAGATGGAGCGGGAATTCGCCAGAGATCATTACCCACTGCGCAAGGATCTCGCCGAAAGTAACAGGGACTGGCGCTGGGGCAGTGCCCCTCTCCCCTGGGAAGGAGGCTGTAACTGATGTGGAACTATGAAAAAAGATTGCAATTTCCGATAAATATCAAAGAGCCCAACGCGAAGCTGGCGCAGGTCATCATCTCCCAGTACGGCGGACCGGACGGTGAAATGGGGGCCAGCATGCGTTACCTGTCACAACGATATTCCATGCCTTATAAGGAGGTAGCCGGACTGCTTACTGATATAGGGACCGAAGAACTGGGGCATTTGGAAATGGTAGCCACCATCGTCCACCAGCTGACCCGTAACCTCTCCATGGAAGAGATTGAGAAAAGCGGATTCGCCAACTATTACGTGGACCATACCATTGGTGTCTGGCCCCAGGCAGCAGGCGGTGTTCCCTTTAATGCCTGTGAGTTTCAGGTAAAGGGAGATATCATCACCGATCTGCACGAGGATATGGCTGCGGAACAGAGAGCCCGCTCCACCTATGACAACATCTTACGTCTGATCAAGGATCCGGATATCTGCGAACCCATCAAATTCCTGCGTGCCCGCGAAGTCGTCCATTACCAACGCTTCGGAGAAGCCCTCCGTATCACCCAGGACCACCTGAATTCAAAGAACTTCTATGCCTTTAACCCCGGTTTTGACCGCTGTGAATCCTGTGACAATTAACCCTTCCACAAAAAGAGAATCCCTCACACAAAGAGGGATTCTCTGATCATGATCTTATTCCACATTAAATACCAAGAAAACTTTTTACGGTATCCTTCATTTTATCCACATCACACTGCGTATCATGAAGTATGGGTGCGGTACGGATCTCTTCGATCGCTCCGGGCACCTTCACCTTAGCAATTTTGGATAATTCATCCACCAGTTCAAAATCGCCCATCACATCATATTTAGTGTCAATCGCATCCATGACGCTTCTGGTGAATTTGAAGGGGCTTGCAGTAGAAGCAATGACAGTGGTCTTATGATCCCCGGTCTCTGCCACATATTTTCTGTATACTGCAGAAGCTACTGCGGTATGGGTATCGATCACATAGCCGCACTTCTCATACAGACGACGAATTTCTGCTGCCGTCTCTGCCTCACTTGCAAAGTTACCATAGAAGTCAGCCAGCTGCGCCTTCATTTCTTCGGTGATCTCGTATTTGCCATTGCCGGTCAGCGCACTCATCAGCTCACGGTTTTTATCTGCATCATTGCCTGCGATACGGTAGATCAGACGCTCTAAGTTGCTGGAGATCAGAATATCCATGGAAGGAGATGTCGTCAGTACGAACTCTCTGTTGCGGTCATAGGTTCCGGTACGGAAGAAATCATACAGTACCTTATTGTCATTGGAAGCACAGATCAGCTTATCAATGGGAAGCCCCATATTCTTCGCATAAAATGCTGCCAGAATGTTACCGAAGTTACCGGTGGGAACTACGACATTGATCTTCTCACCCTCTGCGATCTTACCGTCTTTACATAACTGTGCATAAGCATACACATAGTAGCAGATCTGCGGTACCAGACGTCCGATGTTGATAGAGTTTGCTGAGGAGAACTGGAAGCCCTTCTCGTCCATCTCTTTTGCCAGTTCCTTATCGGAGAAGATCTTCTTCACGCCGGTCTGAGCATCGTCAAAGTTGCCGTGAATGCCTACTACGAAGGTATTGGCACCCTTCTGGGTCACCATCTGCTTCTCCTGGATCGGGCTGACACCGTTCTTCGGGTAAAATACAATGATACGAGTGCCTTTTACATCTGCAAAGCCTGCCAGGGCTGCCTTACCGGTATCGCCGGAGGTAGCGGTCAGGATCACGATCTCGTTCTTAATATTGTTCTTGCGGGCAGAAGTGATCATCAGATGAGGTAAAATGGAAAGTGCCATATCCTTAAAAGCAATGGTGGATCCATGGAACAATTCCAGATAATACGCATCGTCTGCCTTCACAAGCGGAGCAATTTTTTCTGTATCAAACTTGGAATCGTAAGCACTGTTAATACAATTCTTCAGTTCTTCTTCCGTAAAATCCGTCAGAAATAATTTCATGACTTCATATGCAACCTGCTGATAAGTCATTCCCGCAAGCTCCTTAAGACTCTTGTCCAGTGTGGGAATATGATCCGGTACAAACAATCCTCCGTCATCGGATAATCCCTTCAGAATCGCCTGTGATGCGGTTACCGGTGCGCCGTTGCTGCGTGTGCTACGATATATTACTTCCATTTCCTCTCCTCCGTATCAATATGTATGGATCTATTGTATCCATCTTCAATTTCGTAAAAGTATAGCATACTTTAAGCACTGTTGCAAGGTGAATTGATAAAGTCCAAGCTGCACGCAACATACTTATTCTTATTATTCTTTAAAAAACTCATGTCCGCCGTGCCGGAATAACAGTGTAAGCTTTTCATCAAACCAACGCATTCGTTTACTGTCCGCATAATCTCTGGCGGCAAAATAAAGTGCTCCTTCGGAGATATCCTCTCCATCCAGTGCTCGTCCCACTGCCCTTACGGTCTCCTCACTGATCTGTACTCTGTCATAGCTCCCATCGGACACCGGGGAAAACTGCGTGATCCCATTCTCCTGCTGGAACACGATCTCCGACACACTGTCCGGAAATTTATCGGAATTCAGACGGTTCAATATGACATTTGCCACCAAAAGTTTCCCCTCCTCATCCTCACATCCTGCTTCCGCTTCCACAATTTTCAACAGAACCTCCAGCTCCGCCATGTCCAAATGATACCTGCTGTTCCTCTGCAATTCATTGCAGTCGACTACCCGCTGTCCCGAGGATGTCCGGGAAGCAATTCCTATCATTCTGCTCTCACTGTCTGCCGCTACCGGGACTTTTATCTGCAGATTCCGCTGTATTTCTTCCATTTGTCCCAGACACAAAAATCCTGCCAGAAATAACAAATGCGCTGTTAACAGAACAGTCAATGCCCGTTTATACATTTTCGATCCTCACATACCTACAAATGATTTTGACTCCAACTTCATTCTATGCAGCTCGTCCGAAAAATATATCTGTTGTTTTCCGGGAAAAAATGATACTATGAAATTATGAATGAGCAGAAAACAGGAAAAAGCAAACTGGATAAAGGGATATTTCGTGCCGTAAAAAAAGATGGAACCGTGTATTACCGCGCCTCTCTGACCTACCGTGGGAAGCACATCAGTCTGGGTAGCTACCGGGATGCCGGACAGGCACACTCGGCCTATGAAGAAGGGATTCGTCTGTTAAATGATTCCTCTCTCTCCCTGAAATCCTACCGGGAGACCTCTTCCCTTTCCTTTGAGAAGTGGGTCTGTCTGCTCAACTTCCGGGATAACGGAATCTACCTTGGGAACCCCATCTATATGGGCCAGCAGCTTTTTTACTATTATCTCACGCCACACCATGTACTGAAATTTGATCTAGAAGATCTGTTCTATTATTCTTCACACAAAATCATGCGGCGCGGTAATCATTATTTTGTGTCCGATTATGGAATGCAGCTGACTCTTACATCCCGCTATGGCATCAAAAGCTATGCCGTACCCGGTAGAGACTATTGTTTCCGCAATGGTGATCCCACGGATTTCCGCAGAGAAAATCTGCAGATTCACAATATTTATCACGGTGTCCGCAAAACAGTAACAAAAAACGGACAGCATCTCTATACTGTCCGCATTCATATTCATGGCAATTATCTGGTGGGCCGTTATGCTACCGATGTGGAAGCCGCCATTGCCTACAACAAAGCCATCGACATTCTCCGAAACAAAGGAGTGACCAATAACTTTTTATCCAACTACGTGGAAGACATTGCTCCCAGCCGCTATGCAGAGATCTATTCTTCTCTGCCCATTGCCCCCGGCATTCTGAACTATCCGGCTATTTCTCCGAATAATCAATGAAGCTGATATTCATGTTGGCATAACCGGCAATCCCGTCCACCGAGATATCGTCCGCGTATTGCCACATGGTAAACCGATACGGATAATCCGGAACATCCCCCACCTGGGATAACCATACATCATACGCAGACAGTTTTGACAGATCCACCTCCTTGATCAGCCATTCCTTGTTGCCATATAATAATGTTTTATATCCGGCCGCCGCTATCGTATCCAGAAAAGCTTTCGTGATCTTCGTCTTGTCCGCTCTGCTGACTCCTTCTATGCGGGCCGTATCGTTATCCACGAATCCCATATCAAAAGCCACCGGATAAGTAATCTTATAATCTTTAATATTGTTCAGTACGACGTTCGCTTCTTCCACCGCTTCTGCTTCGGTGATCGCCTGTGAAGTAAAATACACTCCGATCTGCAGTCCGGCATCTGTCGCTCTCTTCAGATTATCCGCGAAATACTCATCCAGAACGATCTGACCGCTGCCGTAACCTCTGGCTCCCACCCGAAGCATCACGAAATCAATGCCTGCTTTCTTTAATTTCAGGAAGTCCACATAATCCTGATATTTGGAGATATCCACCCCAACATAAGAAGTAAGCTTTCCATCCTGATAATATTTCATAAAATCCGACTGACACACCAGTTTTGTAAAATCGTATTCGTGTTTCGGCAGATAAGGGCTGATCAATACCCATTCTTCTTTCCCATCCCGATTAGTCACCAGGGTATGCTTTCCATCGGTGGAAGGATCTGTATCCGTCGTATCTTTTTTCCCATCCTGTCCGGAAGGATTCTCTGAAGGCATCGGTGTAGCCGTTGTCTCCGGATACATATCCCAAAAATCCAGATCCGAAGGAGTCAATGTGCTTCCGGTGATCAGATCCTGCGTATCCGGATACTTTGCTGTCTGCTGATTTCCTGCCTGTTGTACATTCTCCGTCTGTGCAGTTGTATTATTCTGTTGATGAGACGCCGGTTTCCTGTTAATGATCAGCACAACCGTAAGTATCACCACCACAAAAATAGTGACAGCAACGATCGCACTGACCACGGTAGGAGTCAACCCGCTTCCATGATCTTCATAATCGTCCGGAAGACGCATACTATTTCTCCTCTTTTATGCTTTTACAATACACTTTTTAGGGCATTTTTCCATGCAGGCTCCACAGCCGACACACTTTTCGGGATCAATGACCGCATGAAAATTCTCTACTTTCACAGCATCATGCTGACAATTTTTCACACAGATTCCGCAGCCAACGCATCCTGTGGTACAGGCTTTCATAGTGACCGGTCCCTTGTCGGTAGAACTGCAGGCTACCTGCACCGTATTGGAATATGGAATCAGACTGATCAGGTGTTTCGGACATACCTCTACACATTTTCCGCAGGCCTTACACTTCTCTTTGTCTACTACGGCTACACCGTTTTTGACGTGAATGGCATCGAAAGGACATACCTGTGTGCAGGTTCCATATCCAAGGCAGCCGCTGTTACAGGATTTCGGTCCGCCTCCGGGGACAAAGCTCATCATACGGCAATCCTTGATTCCGTAATAATCATAGTCTGTCTTCGTCCGGTCGCAGTCACCCTGGCAGTGAACATACGCTACTTTTCTCTCGGAAGCCTCTGCCTCTACTCCCATGATCGCAGCGATTTTTTTGCCGACTTCCTCTCCGCCTACCGGACAGGTATTAACGGCAGCCTCTCCTTTTGCAATCGCAGCGGCAAGTCCGGAACATCCGGCGAACCCACAGCCGCCACAGTTATTACCGGGAAGGGCGGCAAGTACCGCTTCTTCCTTCTCATCTACTTCTACTTTGAATTTTATACCGGCCACGCCAAGAAACAGTCCCACAAAGATGCCGACGATTCCGACACAAGCCGCAGCAATCAGAATTCCTGTTATACTCATCTATGTTACTCCTTCCTAGATCAGACCGGAGAATCCGCAGAAAGCAATTGCCATCAGTCCCGCTGTCAGCAGCACCATGGGCATTCCCTTGAAAGATTCCGGCACCTCATTGTATTCCATTTTTTCACGCAATCCAGCCAGGATCACGATGGCAATGGTAAAACCAAGGGCTGTGGCAAATCCGTTTACAATACCGGTCAGAATACCGTATTCCTTCTGTACATTGGTAATCGCTACACCTAAAACCGCACAGTTGGTGGTGATCAGGGGCAGATATACACCCAGTGCCTGATACAGAGAAGGCATAGCCTTTTTCAGGAACATCTCCACAAACTGTACCAGCGCCGCGATCACAAGGATAAATACAATGGTCTCCAGATACTCAATGTGCAGCGGCTGTAAGATAAATTTATAAATCACGCCCGCTACCGCACTTGCCAACGTTATGACGAAAATAACCGCGGTTCCCATACCGCCTGCAGTCTTGATCTTACGGGATACTCCCAAAAACGGGCAGAGTCCCATGAACTGGCTTAAGACGATATTGCTGACAATGGAGGAACTGATCAGTAACAGAAGCATATCTTTCACACTATCCATTTATTTGTCCTCCTTATCCAAGTCTATTGTCTCAAGGTCATCCGTTGCAGCCTTAGGCTTTGCTGCCGCTCTGGCCGCGTCCATCACGGCATCCTCCGAAGTATCGGTATTGTCGTAAAATCTCTCTGAACAGCCGCTTTCGCCACAGTGCAGACAATCATGTCCGCAGCCGGACTGGATTTTCTCATAATCCTTGCCTGCCAGTTTTCTCTTGTTCTTCACATAATTCTGCAGAGCAGTCAATGCAGCCAGCACAAAGAACGCACCGGGAGCCAGTCCGAAGATGTTGATCGTTACATAGGAATCCGGCATGATCCGGAATCCGAAGACAGATCCTGCCGCCAGAATCTCTCTCACGGCACCGATACAGGTCAATGCCAGGGAGAAACCAAGTCCCATGCCAAGTCCGTCAAACAAAGAAGGAATCGGCGGATTGGAGTATGCATAGCTCTCCGCTCTTCCCAAAATAATACAGTTCACAACGATCAAAGGAATGTATACACCCAATGCATCATTCAGAGACGGCAGATATGCCTGTAAAAGTAACTGCACCGCCGTTACAAATGAAGCTATAATTACGATAAATGCGGGGATTCTCACACGGCTGGGAATCACTTTCCGCAACAGGGAAATGATCAGATTGCTCATCGTAAGTACCACCGCTGTCGTCAGTCCCATTCCCAGACCGTTCATTGCGGAAGTGGTTACGGCCAGTGTAGGACACATTCCCAGCATCAGCACAAAGGTAGGATTCTCCTTGATAATGCCGTTGTAAAGTCTTTCACCTGCTTTATTCATTGCCTGCACCTCCCTGTACATAATCATGAAATGCCAGAAGGCTTCCGTTCACGGCATTGGTCACGGCCCTGGTGGTGATCGTTGCACCGCTGATGGCATCAATCTCACTGTCAGAAGTGGAACCGGTCTTGGTATACGTAAAGCTCTTCACATTTTTCTGATGGAACTGCGGTACCAATACATCGCCTGCTTTCATTCCCAGTCCCGGTGTCTCGGAGATACTCAAAATAGAAATATCATTTACGGTACCGTCCAGACGGATTCCCACATACAAAACGATATTTCCGCCGTATCCCTCAGAGGATGTGGTCTGGATCACATAGCCCAGTTTCTCTCCGGAGGCATCCTGAGCTTCATATACCGTACCGATGGTAATTCCGGTATCGGAAAGCTTCTGCGCCGTATCATCGGAAGGGATATACGGATCCAATTCTTCAAAATGTCCGGCATCCGTAAATACTGCCTGGCAGGCTTCCTGCACTGCTTTTTCTTCCTGCAGACGGATGGGTTCCTTGGTAAGTTCATAGACAAATCCAAGTAACAGGCCGGCAATCAGGGTGATGGCAAATAAAATGCCTGCTTCTTTTAACATTGCCTGTACATCATTTTTATTTTTCATGTTTCGCACCTGCCTTTCTTCCGAAAGCAACCGGCATGGTGAATTTTTCAATCAGAGGTACCAGAAGGTTTCCTAAAATGATAGCATAAGATACTCCTTCCGCTCCCGGTCCGAAGATACGGAAGATTCCGGTAAGAAGTCCCAGTACAACACCATATACATACTGTCCTTTGATGGTGATCGGGCGGGTAACATAATCCGTAGCCATGAAAAAGGCACCCAGGATCAGACCGCCACCGGCCAACTGTGCCGACAGATATGCGGGATCAAAACCATGTCCGCCGAAAAATCCGGCAAACAGGATCACTGTCACAATATAGGTTCCCGGAATGCGCAGATCGATCACTCCGATCAGGATCAGAAAACATGCCCCGATCAGTAACGCAATAACGGAAGTCTCACCGATGGTACCGGCTGTCTTACCTACGATCATATTCATGACATTGACACTCTCTCCTGCCTTCAGTGCCGCCAGCGGAGTGGCTCCGGTATAAGCATCACAGACGAAGTTCGTCATCTGCGAAGGGAAAGAGATCAATAAGAAACATCTTGCTGCCAGTGCCGGGTTCATAAAATTTTGTCCCAGGCCTCCAAACAACATTTTTACTACAAGAATTGCAAACACACCGCCCAGGGCAGCTATCCACAGAGGAATACTTACCGGCAGATTCAGTGCCAGCAGCAGTCCGGTGACCACCGCCGACATGTCTGTTATGGTTATTTTCTTCTTCCACAGCCAGCCGAATAACAATTCTGTCAGGACTGTGCTTGCAATGGTAACAGCCATCACTGCCAGTGCTCTGGGACCGAAATTGTAGATTCCGAAACCGGCAGCAGGCAGCAGTGCGATCACCACAGCCGTCATAATACTACTGGTCGTTACTTTCGACCTTATATGAGGATTTGAAGATACTTTTAAAAGTTCACTCACTGTTCTTCCCTCCTACTTCTTTTTCTTTTTGGCCAGTTGAATTTTACGCATGGACTTGATCTCCTGCGTCAGAGGTCTCTTGGCAGGACATACAAAGCTGCAGCAGCCACACTCACAGCATTCCATTCCGTTATGTTCTACGAATGACTCTTCGTCAAAATGCTCCGCATAAGTTGCCAGCAGACTGGGAACGATCCGTCCCGGGCATGCTTCCACACATCGTCCACAGTTAATACAGGGGCTGGGTTCCATCGCAGAGACATCATCCTGTGTCAATGCCAGCAAAGCAGTAGAAGTCTTGGTCGTCGGAACATTGAGATCAAACATACCGAATCCCATCATCGGACCACCGCAGATAATCTTCTCCGGATCCTGTTTAAATCCTCCCGCCACATCCAACAGTTCCTGATAACTCATACCGATGGGTACCCGGAAGTTCCGTGGATTCGCCACAGCATCACCGGTCACCGTGACAATGCGCTCCATCAGAGGGCGTCCTTCTGTAACCGCTCTGTAAATAGCAACCACGGTATCTACATTGTCTACAATGCATCCCACATCCGCGGGCAGCATGGAAGAATTGATCTTACGACCCGTTGTGGCATAGATCAGCTGACGTTCCGCACCCTGCGGGTACTTGGTCTTCAATGCCTTGACCGTGATCTGCGGATCATTTTTGGTCATCTGTTTTAACAGAGAGATGCAATCCGGTTTATTATCTTCCACTGCCAGAATTCCATGAGCATTATCGAACAGCTTCAATATGATCTTCAGACCGCCGATCAACTTGTCCGGCTCCTCCATCATCCTGCGGTAATCAGAAGTCAGATAAGGCTCACATTCCGCACAGTTTGCAATTACATAGTCAATTTTATCAGGATCCTTCGGAGATAATTTTACATGGGTAGGAAAGCCGGCTCCTCCCATACCTACAACTCCGGCTTCTTTTACAATATCGATGATCTCATCTTTTTGTAATTTATCCACCGGTGCATAGGGATGAAATTCCATACTTTCATACAGACCGTCATTGTCTATTACAATGCTCTGTATCAGATCTCCCGTCACTACACGCCTTGTCTCGATAGACTTTACAGTACCGGACACGGATGCATAAATCGGTGCCGACACAAATCCACCACTCTCCGCTATCTTCTGTCCTGCAAGTACACGATCTCCTTTTGCCACGATTGGCTTAGCCGGGGCTCCGATATGCTGAGACATGGGATAGACCATTTCTCCCTTAGGCAGAACATCCTGGATTGGCTTGTCTTTCGACAGATCTTTGCCGTCATAGGGATGGATTCCACCTACAAATGTCAACTTCGCCATTTTCTATCGTCCTTTCTGAATCATTCTTGTATTTCAGATCACACTACGATAATTGTACTATTTTTATCAATTTTTATCAACTTTTATCAACAAAATGCTACTGCATTTTATAAAATTATGGTAGAATAAATTAAATAAGCAAACATGCCCCACGGCAGAAAGAGGTCATACATGAAAAAATCAGAAGAGACTCTGGAGGATTTTGCGATCTCCTATCCCTTGGATAAGCTGGCACCTCTGGAACAGGTACTGTTTCTCGATATTGAGACCACGGGATTTACTTCCCGTACTTCTTATTTATATATGATAGGCTGCGCTTACAACCGGGCCGGTAAATGGCATACCATACAATGGATGGCAGAGGATTACACACAGGAGGGAGCGATTCTCACTGCCTTCTTTGACTTTGCGAGATCCTATAAATATCTGGTTCATTTCAACGGCAATAACTTCGACCTTCCCTTTATCAGCCAGAAATGTGCCCAGTTAATGCTTCCATTTTCTTTCGAAGGTTTTCAGGGAATCGATATTTATCGTCGGATCTCTCCTTATAAGTTTTTCTTAAAGTTGCCCAACTGCAAACAGAAAACTCTGGAGCAATACCTTGGAATCGCCCGTACGGATGTCTTTTCCGGTGGTGAATTGATCGGATTATATCACGACTATGTCAAGAATCCTTCCGAATTCACCGAAAAGGCTTTATTCCTTCACAATGCGGACGATTTAAAAGGAATGTTGGAAGTTCTTCCGATTCTCGCATACTATGATCTGTTTAACGAGAACTGTGTCAAAGCCAAAAAGGTACAGGCCAACTATTACAAAGATATGCATGGGGCACAGCGAAAAGAGCTGCTGATCACACTGCAGATTCCTACACCGCTGCCCAAACCTATTACTGCCTCTGCCGGTAATTGTTACTTCCGCGGCGAGGGAGAATCTGCTACTCTTAAGGTTCCGATCTATGAAGAAGAATTAAAATATTTCTATTCGAACTACAAGGATTATTATTATCTTCCTACCGAAGATGTGGCACTTCATAAATCCGTAGCTGGTTTTGTCGATAAGGAACACAGACTCCAGGCTTCCGCAGCGAATTGCTATACCAGGAAGTTTTCCTGTTATCTTCCCCAGTGGGATATTTTATTTACACCTTTCTTCAAGAGAGATTATAAGAGCAAGGAATTATTTTTTGAACTTACAGATGAAATGAAGAAGAACCGTGAAGGTTTTTCCCGTTATGCCAATCACGTCCTGTCCATGATTGCCGCCACATATTAAAAAAAGGAAAGCTGATCGCTTTCCTTTTTTCTTCCTATAAACCTATAAGGGTTTGACATAATAAAAAGAACTTTTTCTCTCAAATCCTATCTCACGATAATTCATGATCTGTTCCGTACTTCCGATAAAAAGCATTCCACCCTTTGCCAGGGAATGATAATACTTTCGGAATACTTCATCTTTTGCTTCCTCTGTAAAATAGATCAGAACATTTCTGCACACGATCAGATGATATTCTGTCGGATAAGCATCCTTCAACAGATTATGTTGATGAAAATCAACTCTTGCCTTAATCTCATCCGCAATCTTATAAGAGGGACCGATCTTCGTGAAATATTTCTTCTTTAGATCTTCCGGTACACCTTCTATGCTCTTCTCATTGTACAATCCGGTCTTTGCCTTTGCAATCACCTGCTTGTCCAGATCCGTAGCATAGATATGGATCTGTTGTAACGGAACATGCCGTGACAAAGCCATAACCAGTGAGTACGGCTCATCTCCCGTAGAACAGGCAGCGCTCCAGATTTTTAAATTCTTACCAAAGCGCTGAATCAGTTCCGGGATAACTGTCTCATCCAGATATTTCCACTGTTCGGGATTACGATAGAACTCCGATACATTGATGGTAATATACCCTACAAATTCCTCGAAAAGTTCTCTATCCGTCTTCAGTGCCTGTACATACTTATCATATCCTACGATCTTGTGTTTTGCGATCAGAGTATCGATACGCCGCTTCATCTGCTTCTCTTTATAAGCATTCAGATCGATCGTAGTCAGAGAATATATCTCCTTTTTAAAATACTCATAATCATATATCATGAATATCAACCACCCAGCTGTTAATTATTCCTCAGTATTCTCAGCCTCTGCAGCAATCACAGCATCGATATCTACAGATACGACATCTGCATCAGACTCTTCCTCTGCCTCTGCAGGTTCGGGAGCTGTCAAAGCCTTTACGCTCAGGGAGATCTTGTGATCAGCCTCATTGAAATCTACAACCTTAGCTGTAACTTCATCGCCAACGCTCAGTACATCGGAAGGTTTCTCAATGTGCTCCTTTGCGATCTGGGATACATGAAGCAGAGCATCTACACCGGGCTCTAATTCTACGAAAGCACCAAAGTCGGTCATTCTTGCAACCTTACCGGTTACTACATTGCCGACAGCATACTTCTGTGCAGCATCCTTCCAGGGGTTAGCATCGTCAAACTTCAGAGACAGAGCGATCTTATTGCCGTTGATCTCTTTGATCAGGACTTTCAGCTTATCGCCAACCTTGAATACCTTCTTGGGATGTTCAACTCTGCCCCAGGACATCTCGGAGATGTGAAGCAGTCCGTCTGCGCCGCCAAGATCGATAAATGCACCGAAATCAGTTACGTTCTTAACAACACCTTCTACAATATCGCCTTCTTTGATCTTCTCAAAGAGTTCCTTCTGCAGCTCAGCCTTCTTGGCTACGATCAGCTGTTTACGGTCGCCGATATATCTTCTTCTCTTGGGATTGTACTCGCTGATCACGAATTCAATCTCCTGTCCTGCATACTTGGTCAGATCCTTCTCATAAGTATCGGATACCAGACTTGCGGGGATGAAGATTCTTACTTCGTCCACAATTACACTTAAACCACCGTCCAGTACCTGAGATACGGTTGCCTTAAGTACTTCGTGATTGTTAAATGCTTCTTCGATTCTCTTGTTGCCTCTGTCTGCAGCAAGACGCTTGTAGGTAAGGAGAACCTGACCCTCACCGTCATTTACTTTCAGAACCTTGACTTCCATGGTGTCACCAACCTTGGCAACTGTGGTAAGATCCACGCTGGAGTCGTTGGTATATTCGTTCTTGGTAAGAATACCGTCAGATTTATATCCGATGTTCAGAATGATCTCTTCCGGTTTCACATCGATGACTGTACCTTCGACTACCTCTCCTGCATGTATTGTCTTTAATGATTCTTCCAGCATTTGTTCAAAAGTTAATTCTGACATAATTTTGAACCTCCTCAATTAATTTATTTGGGGTGGAAGCCCCCGCGGTAATACCCACTAGTCGAACAGCTTTAGGTAGATCTAAATGCAAGTCATCCAGTGTCTGTATAAAATAGGTGTGCTCACATTCCCTTTGGCAGATTTCGTAAAGCTTTCTGCTGTTGGAACTGTGCTTCCCTCCTATTACAATCATAACGTCAGCATCCGCTGCAATGGTCTTTGCCGATCGCTGTCGCTCTTCTGTAGCATTACAGATAGTGTTCACAACACTATCATTGTAACCTTTTTTTTCAAAAATTTCAACTATATATTGAAATTTATTGTAGTTATATGTCGTCTGAGAGACAATGCAGAGTTTTTCGCCTTCTGTTTTTACAAAATTTTCTGCCTGATCCGGAGTCTCCAGAACAGTAACGGGTCCCGGACACCAGCCGACGATCCCCTCTACTTCCGGGTGCTTCGGATCTCCCACAACGATCACATGATATCCCTCGTTACTTTTTAGTTCCACGATACGATGGATCTTTTTCACAAAAGGACAGGTGGCATCAATGCATTCCAGACCGTTTGCCTCCATGATGTCATAGATCTCTTTTGCCACACCGTGAGCACGGATGATCACTGTGGGAATGTTCTCCCCGGCTTTCAGTTGTTTCAGATCCTCTTTGTTCTCCAGAACCCGTACACCCTTTTCCGACAGTTCTCTGACCACTTCCTCGTTGTGTACAATGGGACCATAGGTATATATAGTCTTCCCGTTTTTTAATTGTTCATACACAGTATCCACGGCACGCTTTACACCAAAGCAAAAGCCTGCACAGTCTGCCAGTCTTACTTCCATATATCGTCTCCCATTTAGCCAATCAGTGCCACGATCCGGTCAATGACCTGTTCAATGGTCATATCGGAGGTATCCACAAGTACCGCATCCTCCGCCTGCTTTAACGGAGAAGTCTCTCTGTGCATATCTCTGTAATCTCTGTCCTCGATATCCTGACGGATCTTTTCTAAGTCGCAGGACTCACCCTTGGCAGTCAGCTCGTCATATCTTCTTTTTGCTCTCACCATACTGCTGGCGGTCAGATAGATCTTGACCTGTGCATGGGGTAATACTACGGTACCGATATCACGGCCGTCCATGATCACATCGCTTTTCGCTGCCAGTGCCTGCTGGAGTTCTACCAGTTTGGTACGTACCGCCGGCTGTGCACTGGTGGTGGAAGCCATGTTGCCAACCTCCTCGGTACGCAGATAAGCATTGACGTTTTCACCGTTTAATAATACGACCTGTTCTCCGTCCACATATTGAATGGTGATATCTGCCTCCTTACATTTATCGGCGATTGCTGCCGCATCCGCAGGATCCACACCCTCTCTTAACATGAACAGTGCCATGGCGCGGTACATTGCTCCGGTATCCACATAGATAAAGCCCTTCTTTTTTGCCACTGCTCTGGCAATCGTGCTTTTACCGGCACCTGCCGGTCCGTCAATAGCTACATTAAAGCTCATATTCATATCCTCTTTTCTTCGTATTTTCTTTATGATTCTATTTTTTAAAAAATTTATTGTATGCTGTCTCCCGCCAAATGTCCCGTAGACCAGGCAATCTGTAAGTTAAAGCCACCGGTCATGGCATCCAGATCCAGTACTTCCCCCGCAAAATACAGATGCTTTACCAGCCTGGATTCCATGGTGGAAGGATTGATGTCTTTTACAGAGATTCCGCCCTGGGTAATGATTGCTTCCGCAAAAGATCTCGTCCCCGTTACCGTCATGGGCAGTGCCTTGATCAGCATTCCGAAAGCTTTTCTCTCTTCCCTGCTGATCTCGTTGACCTTCTTCTCCGGAGAGATTCCTGACAGCTCTATCATAACAGGGATCAGCTTCGCAGGAAACAGATGATCCAGTGCATTTTTAAACTGCTTGTTCTTCGCTTCCTCAAAATCCCGAAGCAGACGTTTATCTAACTGTTCCGGTGTCAGTGCCGGTTTCAGATCCAGGAAAAGCTTTACTTCATCGTCACCTTTTCGTTTAGAAATATTTTTGGAATAAAAGCTGCTGGCGGACAAGATCAACGGCCCGCTGACACCGAAATGGGTAAACAGCATCTCTCCGAAGCCTTCGTACCAGGTCTTCTTCCCACATTGCATCCGGATCTCCACATTTTTAAGAGATAATCCCATCAGTGCTTTGCACCAGCTCTCGCGGATCTCTAACGGTACCAATGCGGGCCTTCGCTCCGTTACTTTATGCCCCGTCTCTTCTGCGAACCGGTAACCGTCTCCGGTGGATCCGGTAGCGGCATAGGAGCAGCCACCTGTACAGATAATGCAGGCATCGGCGGTCAACTTCTTATGATCCGTACATTCCACTCCGTAAAAGCAAATATTGTCGTCACTTTCCTTCGTCAGGATCTTTTTCACTTCTGTGTGCAGATGAATATCCACATGATATTTATGCAATTCTCTCTGCAGGGCAGCGATCACATCCGAAGAATGATCGGATACCGGAAATACCCTGTCGCCCCGCTCTGTTTTCAGGGGACATCCCGCCTGTTCGATCAGATCACACACCTGTGTATTGTCAAAGCTGTAAAAAGCACTGTACAGGAATTTTTCATTGGTGCAGACATTTTGGAACAGCACATCCATATCCGCTCCATTGGTCACATTACAACGGCCTTTTCCCGTAATAAACAGCTTTTTCCCAAGCTTTTCATTTTTTTCCAAAAGGGTTACGTTATGTCCGCATTTTGCTGCCGCTATGGCAGCCATCATGCCGGCAGCCCCGCCGCCGACCACTATCACATTGCTCATTCTCATCCTTTTCTGCCGACATATCGACGTCACTGCTCCTTGCGTCGCAGAGAATAATCCAACATCGGTTCATCATCTATAAAATCAATCTCGTCATTCAGATACACCTGATAATTGTTCCAGGTCTCTTCCAGTGTCTCCAGATTCTTACGCACCTGCTCCGGGCACTTCAGGCAAAGTGCTACCACCAGGGCATTGATCACACTAAGAGGTGCCACCAGAGAATCCACCACCGACACCATGTCACTTCTCGCCAGCAGATTGCAGGAAGAATACAGATTCATGGGGGAATGGATACTGTCGGTAATGGCGATCACTTTAGCATTCCGGTCATTGGCGAACTCCATTGCCTTTAACGTCCGCATAGAATATCTCGGAAAACTAATGCCGATAAAGCAATCCTTCGGTCCTATATGGATCATCTGTTCAAAGGTCTCGCTGACACTGGTAGTGTTCAGTAAAAATACCTTTCCGCGGATCATGTTCAGGTAAAAATGCAAAAACGCCGCCAATGGCTCATTGCTGCGGAGTCCCATGATATAGATGGTCTCCGCTTCTAAGATCGTAGCTACTGCCGATTCAAACGCCGCCGGATCCAGATTATCTATAGTATCCTGAATCTTCTCGATATCTGCTGTGAGAACAGAGGTCAGGATCTCCGACTGGGAACTTCTTCCATATTTTGCATCCATTTTCTGGATACCATTTAGTTTACCCTGTACACAACTTTCCAATGCCTTCTGAAATTTCGGGTACCCATCATAACCGATCCCTGCGGCAAAACGAACCACGGTAGATTCACTGATTCCCAGTGTTTCTCCTAATTTAGCTGCCGTCATGAATACTGCCTGGTCAAAATGTTCCGATATATAGTCCGCAATGGCTTTATGCCCCTTGCTCATCTTCGCATAGTGTTCATTTATCCGGGTAAAAACATCATATTCTGCCACTGTTCTTAACCTCGCATTGTCTCATTGTAAAAAGCATAGTAGGAATGTTCCAAAAGCTGCATCGTCTGCTGATCTGTCAGATCATAATCTGCGGTCAGAGACATGCAGGCGGCTCCATGAATAAAAATCCACATTTTCATAAACAGATCTCCGGGGTCCGGGCATCCGGCCACTCTCGCCAGATTGATCTCATAGACTACATTTCCGGCATCACCGTTCAAAATCTCATACATGCTTTTCGTCTTATGCTTACTGCCCTGGTCACCGGATACAAACAGAAGTTCAAACAAGTGTCTTTCTTCCCGTGCAAAAGCTATGTATGCCATTCCTAAGTTGGAAAAAGGTGTCTTCCCGGTGCGGGGATACAGGCTGTAATAATCCAGAAAATACGCCGTTGCTCTCTCATAGACCGCATCCCACAGTTCTTCCATATTCTTATATACTCTGAAAATAGGCTGCGTGGAACATCCCGCCTTCGCCGCAACTTTTCTCGCAGTCACATTGGCAAAGCCTTCCTCTCTGGTCATGGCGAATGCCGTATCCAGGATCCTGTCAATCGTGATCATCTCTTTACGAGCCATAATCCCTCTCATTCCGCTGTATTTACAGCAAACAATATGTCCTTCTATAACACTTGTTATTTTAGTGGGTGAAGAGGTGGTTTGTCAATATGTAAATAACTCATTCGCATATCGGGCTATCGCCCTACTTGCTTCGCTGGTTCTTTGTCTAAATAACAGTTTCTCCGTGCTTCGCACTCCCGAAACTGCAAAACCACATTCGCAATCCGGGCTATCGCCCTACTTGCTCATGTGGTTTTGTTTTTCTAATAAAGACACCGCACTGGCTGCAAGCAGCCGTGCGGTGTCTTTATTGAAAAATTATTTAGACAGGGTATGCACCGTTTTTGGTGTCAGCCTGGGTCATATCAACCTTTTCCTGCTGTGCCTGATGATACTTGAAGAATTCGGTAGCAACCTGAGGGAACAGAG